>Ga0075418_10003970_pt1 | contig 16835 bp, 14 predicted proteins | sample SoiMetdeltSBSDD2_FD_81776 | JGI IMG/M metagenome (GOLD analysis project Ga0075418, IMG submission 81776) | Bulk soil microbial communities from a Populus tree surrounding site in Tennessee, USA - Soil MetaG P. deltoides SBSDD2 | ecosystem: Environmental > Terrestrial > Soil > Tree plantation... | reverse complement strand
CGTCGAGGACTTTGCGGCCGCGGAAAATCATAAAGATGCGATCGCACATGCGCTCGGCGGTCGCCATATCGTGAGAACAAAAAACCACCGTCGCACCACGCTGGCGAATTTCGAGCACCGCGTCTTTGAGGACCTGTGCGTTGACCGGATCCAGCCCCGAGAACGGCTCATCGAGGATCACGAGCGAGGGATTGGCCACAACCGCGGCGACGAACTGGATCTTCTGCGACATCCCTTTCGAGAGCGTCTCGATCTGGCGATCGAGCAAGCCAGGCAGCTCCATGCGCCGCATCCAATATTCAGTCGACGCATCGAGGTCCGATATCGGCGCCCCCTTCAAGCGTCCGTAGTAGCGGAGCAACCGACGGATCGTCATTTTCTTGTAGAGTCCGCGCTCCTCCGGCAGATAGCCGACCTTGTCGCGCGCCGCCGCCGTATCGCGCGATCCCAACACTTCGATCTCACCGCGATCGGGCAACAGGATGTGCATGATCATCCGGAGCGTTGTCGTCTTTCCGGATCCGTTCGGCCCGATGAAGCCGTAAATCGAACCGGTCGGCACCGACAGCGACAAATCGTCGACCGCACGCGTGCCGTTGAACTGTTTGGTGACGCCGGTCAGTGAAATGGCGTTAGACATGGATTCGTTGCGAGCGTCCAGCTACCAGCTTCCAGCGTTTGGTCTCGACGGCTCGAAGAGATTATCAGTTACTGCGATGGCGACGGAATCGCGCGCGCCGCGTTCGAATGAAAGTCGCTGGAAGCTGGAGGCTGGCCACTGGAAGCTCACCATTTGACAACATTGTGAAAAGTTTCACATTATAAGGGCGGCCGGTGCGGACGCCACCCGCCGCGCTATATCGTGGCGCGCGAGGAAACGTCTTCACTTCTGTAAACGCCCCGGTTTCGAGTAGGCTCTTGGGAGTTCGCTCGCGCGGGTTTCGACACGATGAGTCAGATCTTTCATCGCACCACCAACATCTACTCTCGACTCAGTATCCTGGCCGCGATCGTCCTCGCTGCCACCCTTGGTGGTGGCGTCGCACTGCTTCACCTATCCGGGTACAACACGAACCAGAACATGTACGTCGAGCAGCCGCTCCAGTTCAGCCACGCCCACCACGTCGGCGGCGAAGGAATCGACTGCCGGTACTGTCACACGTCGGTCGAGGAATCGGCGTTTGCCAACATTCCTCCCACCAAGACGTGCATGAACTGCCATTCGCAGCTTTGGACCAACGCGCCAATTCTCGAACCCGTCCGCGCAAGCTTCCGCGATAACAAACCTCTTCGTTGGACGCGCGTTCACGATCTCCCAGATTTCGTCTACTTCAACCACAGCATTCACGTGAGAAAGGGCGTCGGCTGCGCGACCTGCCACGGCCGCGTCGACAAGATGCCGCTCATGTATCAGCAGGCGAACCTGCAGATGAATTGGTGCGTCAACTGCCACCGGAATCCGGCACCGAATCTACGGCCGCGTGACCAGGTCTACAACATGGCGTGGGAACGGCCGGCGAACGATCCCGGGCTCGGCGAACGCTTGATGAACGAATACAAAATCGCAGGTCCAGGGCAGTTGACCAGCTGTTCGACGTGTCATCGGTGAGTGGGGCAGTTTCCAGTCTCCAGTTTCCAGTGAGGCTGGACGAGAAAACCGGTGCGGTCACTGACTTAACTGGCAACTGGGAACTGGCAACTGGAAACTGACAGCATGGATGCTTCTATCAAATCCCGTCTCGCCGGCTCGCATGGACGCGTGTATTGGCGCAGCCTGGGCGAGCTCGCCGACACGCCGGAATTTCGTGAGTATTTGCATCGCGAATTCCCGGAGCAGGCCTCTGAATGGAACGATCCGAAAGGGCGCCGGCAGTTCCTCAAGTTAATGAGTGCGTCGCTGGCGCTGGCGGGGGTCGGAGCGTGCACAAAGCAGCCAACCGAGGAGATCGTCCCGTACGTCCGGCAGCCTGAGGATCTCGTTCCGGGCCGTCCACTGTTCTTCGCGAGTGCGATCCCGTTCTCTGGTGTTGCCCAACCCGTCTTGGTCGAAAGCCATATGGGGCATCCGACCAAGATCGAAGGGAATCCAGAGCACCAGGCAAGTCTCGGCGCCACCGACACGTTCACCCAGGCCGCCATTCTCGGTCTCTACGATCCGGATCGCGCGAGAGCGATCACCAACCGCGGAGAGATCAAGCCCTGGGGTCTGTTCCTCAGCGCCATGCTGTCTGCGGGGTCGCAACAGAAAGGACGTCAGGGAGGCGGACTGCGATTCCTCAGCGGCCCGATCACGTCCCCCTCGATGGCGGAAGTCATGGCCAGCGTCCTTGCGGCCTTCCCGCAGGCAAAGTGGCATCAGTACGATCCGACGTCGAGCGACGGCGCGCGAGCGGCTGCCCTTGCAGAAGGTGCCGCCGGCGACCCGATTTATCACTTCGACAAAGCCGACGTCGTCGTGACGCTCGACGCCGATTTCCTCAGCTGCGGCGCGGGCAGCGTGCGGTATCAGAAAGACTTCGCCACACAGCGGCGCATCACCGAAGAGCGGAAGGAGATGAGTCGGCTGTATGCGATCGAGAGCACGCCGACGTTAACCGGCGCAAAGGCGGATCATCGTCTCGCGATGAAAGCGAGCGAGATCGAGGGATTCGGCCGTCAGCTCGCCGGTGCGGTCGGCGCTCCCGCTCCTGCGGGTCCTAGCTCCGGTGCGACGGATCCGGCCAGCGTGATCGGGAAGTGGGTTGCCGCCATTTCAAAGGACCTTCAAGCGCACCGCGGGCGGTCGCTCGTTATCGCCGGCGACTATCAGCCCGCCTCCGTTCACACGCTTGCGCGCTCGATCAATCAGGCGCTCGGAAACGTGGGATCGACGGTCACCTACGGTCCATCGGTTGAAGCGGGCCCGACCGACCATGCAGCATCCTTGGCCGATCTCGTTCGCGCCATGGATGCGGGTCAGGTCGAGGTGCTCGTGATGCTTGGCGGGCTCAATCCCGTCTACTCCGCTCCCGTCGACCTGAAGTTTGCCGACAAGCTGAAGAAGGTCAATCTGTCGGTTTACCACGGGCTCTACGTCGACGAGACGGCCTTCCTCTGCCAGTGGAACGTGCCCGAAGCGCATCCACTCGAAAGCTGGGGGGATGCCCGGTCGTTTGATGGCACCGTCACGATCACGCAACCGCTCATCGCGCCGCTGTACGATGGGCACTCCGCCGTCGAAGTTCTCACGACATTCACGTCGCAACCCGATCGCCGTGGTAACGCCATTCTCAAGGACCACTGGACGCGGGCGTTCGCCGGCGGACCGTGGACGATCCGTTCCGCGGACGGCCAGCCGTTCAAGAACTTCGATGCGTTCTGGCGGCGAGCGCTGCACGATGGATTCATCCGCGGGACTGCAATAGCGGACGGCGGACCGGCGACCCCGCTTAGCGTCATCGCCGCGGTGCCTGCCGCCGGCGCGCCTGCACCAACCACTCCGCAGGCGGCTACGCCTCCTGTTACGCCGCCGCCAGCGACAACGACTGCACCGCAGCCGGCCGCAGCCGGCGCACAGGGCGGACTCGAGTTGATTTTCCGGCCGGATCCCACGGTGTGGGATGGGCGTTTCTCAAACAATGGTTGGCTTCAGGAACTGCCGAAGCCGCTGACGAAAGTCACCTGGGACGCAACCGCCTGGGTGAGCCCGCAGCTCGCCCGTGAGCGCAGCCTCGAGGACGGCGACGTCATCGAGCTGAAATATCGGGGAAACACGGCGCGGATGCCGATCTTCCGCGTGCCGGGTCATCCGCAGCAATCTGTGACGGTGTTCTTCGGTTATGGGCGACAAAAGGCGGGCAACGTCGGGAACGCGCCCAAGAATGCCGAAGCGTTCAATGCGTTTCTTCTGCGCACGTCCGATGCGCCGTGGTTCGGCAATGGCCTCGAGATCGCGAAGACAGGCGAACGCTACCCCCTCGCCGTCACGCAGGAACATCACCTGATGGAAGGGCGGGCGCCGGTTCGCGTCGCCACGCTCGAGGAATACAGGAAAGACCCCAAGATCATCGAGGAGCAGGGAGAAACGCCGCCACGAACGCTCACGATGTATCCCGAGTACAAGTACGAGGGATACAAGTGGGGAATGGCAATCGACATCGGGTCGTGCACCGGTTGCAGTGCGTGCACGATCGCCTGCGTAGCGGAGAACAACATTCCGATCGTTGGCAAAGAAGAGGTCGCCAGGGGACGCGAAATGCACTGGATTCGCGTCGATCACTATTTTGCTGGGAACGACGACGACAACAGCGTCGAAGCGTACCACCAGCCGGTTCCCTGTATGCAGTGCGAGAACGCTCCCTGCGAACTGGTCTGCCCTGTCGCCGCGACCACTCACAGTTCCGAAGGCCTGAACGACATGGTCTACAACCGGTGTGTGGGCACGCGCTACTGCTCGAACAACTGCCCATACAAGGTTCGCCGGTTCAATTTCCTCCTCTATCAGGATTGGGACACGCAGAGTCTGTATCCGATGCGGAATCCGGACGTCTCGGTGCGAAGCCGCGGCGTCATGGAAAAGTGCACCTACTGCGTGCAGCGCATCAATCAGGCGCGTATCGACGCCAAGCGCGAGGATCGCGGCATTCGCGACGGGGAGGTGCTGACGGCGTGCCAGCAGGTGTGCCCGTCGGACGCGATCGTCTTCGGCAATCTCAACGACCCGAATAGCCAGGTGTCCAAGCTGAAGCTTCAGGAGCGTAATTACGGCGTGCTGGAGGACCTGAACACGCGCCCGCGGACGACATATCTGGCGGTGCTGCGTAATCCGAATCCGGAGCTCGAGCCCGCTTCGCGCTCGACGACTGAACACTGATGAAAGCAGAACCCGTTTACGCGCCGCCGCCGGTCATTGAACCGGGACACACGTTCCAGACGGTCACCGAGCAGATCGCCGGGATCGTTCTGACGCGCCGCCATCCGTACAGCTGGTTCTTCGGCCTCTTCGTCGGCTTCATGGGGTCGATGATGCTGCTGATGGCGGTGACGTGGCTGCTCATCAAAGGCACAGGCATCTGGGGCGTCAACATTCCAATCGGCTGGGGCTTCGCGATCATCAACTTCGTGTGGTGGATCGGGATCGGCCACGCCGGCACGCTCATTTCGGCGATTTTGCTGCTGCTGAAGCAGGATTGGCGGACCTCGATTAATCGCTTCGCCGAAGCGATGACACTCTTCGCTGTCGTCTGCGCCGGTCTCTTCCCGCTGATTCACACCGGTCGTCCGTGGCTCGCCGCGTATTGGCTGCTGCCCTACCCGAACACGATGGGTATCTGGCCGCAGTTCCGCAGTCCGCTGATCTGGGACGTCTTCGCGGTGTCGACGTATCTGACCGTGTCGCTTCTGTTCTGGTATGTCGGCCTGGTTCCCGACCTGGCGACGCTCCGCGATCGCGCAAAGAGCCTGCCGATCCGCCGGCTCTTCGGCGTGCTATCGCTCGGGTGGCGCGGCGCCGCGCGCCACTGGGAGCGATATGAAGAGGCCTACCTGCTCCTCGCGGGTCTCTCGACACCGCTCGTCCTTTCCGTGCACACGGTGGTGAGCTTCGACTTCACGATCGGAATCATTCCCGGCTGGCACTCGACGATCTTCCCGCCCTACTTCGTTGCCGGCGCGATCTACGCGGGCTTCGCGATGGTGCTCACGCTCGCGGTTCCGTTGCGAGTGCTCTACCACCTCGAAGACTTCCTGACGATGCGGCACCTCGAGAACATGGGCAAAGTCATGCTCGTGACGGGACTGATCGTCGGCTACGGCTACGTCTTCGAAGCCTTCTTCGCCTGGTACAGCTCGAACACCTACGAGCAGTACATGATTTACAACCGGATGTTCGGTCCGTACTGGGCGTTCTACTGGGCGTTGATTCTGTGCAACATCGTGATGCCGCAGTTGCTCTGGAAGAAGAGTATCCGGACCAGTCCGGCGATGCTCTTCTTCATTTCGATGTTCGTGAACGTCGGCATGTGGCTCGAGCGATTCGAAATCGTCGTGACGAGCCTGCACCGGGATTTCCTGCCCTCGTCGTGGGGCTGGTACTGGCCGACGCGGTGGGACATCATGACGTTCTTCGGCACGATTGGGCTCTTTGTCATGCTGTTCTTCCTGTTCATCCGCGTCCTGCCAATGATTTCAATCTTCGAGATGCGGACGATGGTGCCGGCGGCAAAGGTGAAGGGAGGGAAGGCGCACTGAGCGCCTCGACTCATGGAAACCAAACGTCCTGTTGCGGCGCTTTACGGCGTGATGGCCGAGTTCGACGACACGACGGCGCTCGTGGAGGCCGCGCGGCGGACCTACGCCGAGGGTTACCGCAAGTTCGAGGCGTACTCGCCATTTCCGATTCACGACCTGTTCGAAGTCATGCACATCCGCGACAAGCGAGTAGGACTCTTGGTTCTGCTGGGCGGACTCACCGGAATGTGCACCGGGCTCGGGCTGCAGGCTTGGGTGTCGGCGATTGCGTATCCCCTGAATATTGCCGGCCGTCCGTATCTGAGCTGGCCGATGTTCATCCCCGTGACCTTCGAATTGACGATCCTCTTTGCCGCGTTCGCGGCAGTCTTTGGAATGTTGGGCTTGAACGGACTGCCCATGCCGTATCACCCGGTCTTCAATGTCGAGCGGTTCGCGATACACGCAAGCCAGGATCGTTTTTATCTGGCAATCGAGGCCGACGACCCGAAGTTCGATCGCACGGGGACGCGCTCGTTTCTGCAGAGCCTCGGGGCGAAGGACGTTAGTGATGTTGAGGAGTAAGCGCCTGCGGCCCGAGCGAGCGGCCGGAGGGAAGCGCCGAGAAGCGGCGCCCGCGAGCGAGAGCGCGTGGGGGTGGGGCCCCACGCGCAGTGATAAATACAGACCGAATCGTCTGAGTTTGCTCGCAGTTCTCGCGATGTGTTTGGTCGCTGGGGGCGCGTGCCGCCAGGACATGCACAACCAGCCGAAGTATCGCGGGCTGAGGCCGAGCGAGTTCTTCGCGGACGGATCGAGCGCGCGGCCGCTGGTCGAAGGCACCGTCGCGCGCGGGACGCTTCAGGAAGACGAAGCATTCTTCACCGGGAAGATCGACAAGGCGACGGTCAAGGAATTCCCGATCCCGATCGACGAGGCGGTGCTGAATCGCGGCGAGGAGCGGTACAACATTTATTGCAGCCCCTGCCACGACAAAACGGGCGGCGGCAACGGCATGGTGATTCAGCGCGGCTTTGCCAGGCAGCCTCCGTCGTATCACATCGATCGGCTTCGGCAAGCCGACGTCGGCTATTTCTACGACGTCATTACCAACGGCTTCGGGGTGATGCCGGACTACCGGGCGCAGATTGCGCCGCGCGATCGCTGGGCGATCGTGGCGTACATTCGCGCGCTGCAGTACAGCCAGCACGCGCCGTCATCCGACGTGCCGGGCGGGGATCCGACGAAGGTGCCGCAACAGCCGGCGTCCGGCGGTGAACACGCGCCGGGGAAAAACTGATCGCATGGATACACACGCAGTGACCACCGACGTCCCGGCGCTGGCGCGACTGCAGCGCTGGGGACTCGTGGCCGGTTTCTGGGGATTGTTGGCCGGCGTCATTGGCGCCTTCTTCAACGTCGATCAGTTCCTCCGATCGTGGTTGATTGGATTCCTCTTCTGTCTCGGTCTGACGATGGGATCGCTGGCGCTGCTGATGGTGCAGTACATGTCGGGCGGACAGTGGGGACTTGTCGCCCGCCGTGTATTCGAGGCAGCCAGCCGGAATCTTCCATTCGTCGCACTGTTGTTCGTCCCGCTCGTGATCGGGTTGCCGCGACTGTATACGTGGGCACGGCCGGACGTCGATCCACACCTGGCACACTTCGTCCACGCGAAAGCGCCGTACTTGAACGTGCCGTTTTTCATTACCCGGGCCGTACTGTTCTTTGCATTGTGGGCGCTGGCGTCGTGGCTGCTGAACGGGTGGTCCGTCGGTCAGGACCGCGGTGAGGTGGCGGTCCACCCCGCCGACACGAGACGCTTCCGAGTGGTCAGCGCGCCGGGGATTCTGATCTACGTCATCACGATGACGTTCGCGTCGGTCGACTGGATCATGTCGCTCGATCCGAGCTGGTATTCGACGATCTTCGGGTTCATTCTCGTCGCCGGTCAGGGACTTGCCGGGCTGGCGCTTGCGATTGCGGTACTGGCGGCGCTCAGTCACGTCGAACCACTCGCCACCTATCTCAATCCGCGGCTGCATTTTCTCGATCTCGGAAAGCTGCTGCTGGCGTTCGTCATGTTGTGGGCCTACTTCTCGTTCTCGCAGCTCCTGATCATCTGGGCTGGAAACCTTCCCGAAGAGATTCCGTTTTTCTACAACCGGTTCCGCGGTGGCTGGCAGTACGTGTCGCTGCTCATCCTGCTTGGCCATTTCGCCTTGCCATTCGTTCTTTTGCTCTCGCGCGATTTGAAGCGGCATCCGAACCTGCTCGCGAAAGTGGCAATCGCGGTCCTCTTCATGCGCGTTGTCGATCTGGTCTGGCTGGTCGAGCCCATGTTCCCGCAACAGGGTTTCCCGATTCACTGGATGGACATTGCGCTGCCGGTCGGTCTCACGGGTGTGTGGATGTTCCTCTTCGCTCGGAACCTGCGCAGCCGGGCATTGCTGCCGGTCAACGACCCGTTCTTCAAGGAGGCCTTCGCGCATGACGGCCACTAATCCGCCGCTCGGCAGCGGGCATCACTACACCGATGAGGAGATGCACAACGAGGACGTCGCGCACGAGCACGGCGACGTCAACATCCGCACCATCATCGGCTTCGGTATTGCCATCCTGGTTGTTGTCGCGGTGTCATCGGCGCTGATGTACGGGCTGTTCGTGGTGTTTGAGAAACAAGCCGCGTCCCGCGATCCAGAGGTGTCGCCATTCGCCACCACCAACGGTGTCCCGCGTGGTCCGGGATTGCTGACCAACGAGCCCCAACACCTTCAGCAGTTCCAACGCGAGGAGCAAGGAAAGCTCGGCACATACGGCTGGGTCAACCAGAGCCAGGGGCTGGCGCAGGTTCCGATCGATGCCGCCAAAAAGCTCGTCGTCCAACACGGGCTGCCGGTGCGTCCTGGTGCCCCTGACGACAAGACCCTTGGCACGAATGCTCCGGCATTCGGCGAGTCCTCCGGCGGGCGTGAAATCCGGCTGCCGCAGGCTGCGCCTACGGCGGCGCCCGCACCCGGCTCAGAGCAGCAGCCTGCTGCCAAGGAGCCAAAGCCACCGGCGAGTCAGGAGATCAAGAAATGAAGAAGCTCCTCCTCGTGCTCGCGCTGCTTGCCCTGGCGCGGCCGGTGTGGGCGCAGGGGCTCGCACCAGATGATGCCGGTGACCCAGCGAAAGCGAAACCCGGTGTGCTCAGCCAGGTCGGGATCGATCAGCATCTGAATCAACAGGTGCCGCTCCATCTGGTCTTCAATGACGAGAGCGGACGCGAAGTACAACTCGGCGAGTTCTTCGGCAAGCGCCCCGTGATTCTCGCGATGGTTTACTACGAGTGCCCGATGCTTTGCACGCAGGTGCTCAACGGGCTGGTGAGTGCGCTCGGCGTCATCAACTTCGACGTCGGCCGTGAGTTCGATGTCGTCGCGGTAAGTATCAACCCGAAGGAAACGCCCGCGCTTGCCGCTCAGAAAAAGCAGGTATACGTCGATCGCTACAAACGACCGCAGAGCGCAGCGGGCTGGCACTTCCTGACCGGCAAAGAGGAGAACATCAAGCAGCTCGCGGCCGCAGTCGGGTTCCGCTACGCGTTCGATCCTGCGATCCAGCAGTATGCACACGGCGCCGGCGTCGAACTGCTCACCCCGAAGGGTGTCATCGCGAAGTACTTCTACGGCATCGAATTCTCGGCCCGCGACATCCGGTTCGGCGTGATCGAAGCATCTGACGAGCGCATCGGCACGCCAATCGACGACGTGCTGCTGCTCTGTTACCACTACGATCCGTCGACCGGCAAGTACGGAGCGATCGCGCTTGACGCCGTTCGCATCGGCGCGGTGGCGACAATGCTTGCCCTCGGAACATTCCTCTTCGTCAGCCTGCGGAAGGAGCGGGCAGGCCACTAACGATGTTCACGAATTTTCCGTTCTTCCCCGAGCAGGCATCAGCCCAGGCGGCGCAAGTCGACGGCCTGTACTTTTTCATGGTCGCGGTCACCGCCTTCTTCTCGCTGCTGATCGCGACGGTGCTGGTGATCACGGCTATCTACCACCGGCGCCGGCACGAAGACGAGGTGGGCGTCCAGATCCACGGATCGCTGGCGCTCGAGCTGTTGTGGACGGTGATCCCATTCTTCATCACGATGGTGATGTTTACCTGGGGAGCAAAGGTCTTCTTTGACCAGTATCGCCCGCCGGCGGGGGCTATGGAAATCACCATCGTCGGAAAGCAGTGGATGTGGAAGGCGCAGCACTTCGACGGCATGCGCGAAATCAACGAGCTTCATGTCCCCGTCGGACGACCGGTCAAGCTGATGATGGGATCGGAGGACGTGCTCCACAGCTTCTACATTCCGGCGTTTCGTGTGAAGGCGGATGTGATTCCGGGCCGGTACAACGTGCTCTGGTTTACCGCGACGAAGCCGGGCAAATACCACCTGTTTTGCGCCGAGTATTGCGGCACCAAGCACTCGGGAATGATTGGGTGGATCTACGCGATGGACCCCACCGAATTTCAGACCTGGCTCAATGGTGGTCCGAGGTCGGATTCGCCGGCCGCCGCTGGTGAAAAGCTGTTCAACGATCTCGTGTGCGTCAGTTGCCACCGGGACGACGCGCAGGCGCGCGGCCCGCAATTGAAAGGGCTGTTCGGACACACCGTGCGGCTGCAAGGGGGCGCAACGGTGACGGCCGACGAGTCCTACATTCGCGAGTCGATCGTCAATCCGCAGGCGAAGATCGTCGACGGCTTCGCGCCGATCATGCCGACGTTCCAGGGGATGGTCACTGAAGAGCAGGTGTTGCAGCTCATCGCCTACATCCGATCGTTGGGGGCGCTTGCCCCGCCGCCGCCGGCATCGCCGGCTGGTGCGGCGCCGCAGGTCCCGGGCAAGGACTGATCATGGAAACCGTGAACTATCTGAACAACGGCCACGGGCTCAAATCGTGGCTGTTGACGAAAGACCATAAGCGCATCGCGCTGCTCTACCTGGTGTCGATCACGCTGTTTTTCGTCATCGGCGGCTTTTTCGCCATGCTCGTCCGGCTGGAGTTGCTGACGCCGGCCGGCGATCTGCTGACGGCCGAGACCTACAACAAGATGTTCACCATGCACGGCGTGGTGATGGTCTTCTTCTTCCTGATTCCTTCGATTCCCGCAGTCCTGGGCAACTTCCTGATCCCAATCATGGTGGGCGCGAAAGATCTCGCGTTCCCGCGTATCAACCTGTTGAGCTGGTACATCTACGTCGTCGGCGGCATTTTCACGCTCGTCGCGGCACTGAGCGGCGGCGTCGATACCGGCTGGACGTTCTACACGCCTTACAGCACGGCCGCAGCCAACGGCCACGTGATCACCGCCGCCCTTGGCGTGTTCATCACCGGGTTCTCCTCGATTCTGACGGGACTCAACTTCATCGTCACCGTGCACCGCATGCGAGCGCCGGGACTCACCTGGTTCCGCCTGCCCCTGTTTGTGTGGTCGCACTATGCGACGAGCCTGATCATGATTCTCGGCACGCCGGTGATCGCGATCACGGTGCTGCTCGTTGCGGCCGAACGCGGTCTGCACCTGGGAATTTTTGATCCGGCACTCGGCGGCGATCCGGTGCTCTTCCAGCATCTGTTCTGGTTCTACTCGCACCCGGCCGTCTACATCATGATCCTGCCGGCTATGGGCGTCATCAGCGAGATCGTCCAGGCGTTCACGCGGAAGAACATCTTCGGCTACTCGTTCGTCGCGTTCTCTTCGCTCGCGATCGCGATCATTGGATTCCTCGTGTGGGGACACCACATCTTCGTGGCGGGTCAGTCGGTCTACGCCGGGATGGTCTTCTCGTTCCTGAGCTTCGTCGTCGCGATCCCGTCAGCGATCAAGGTGTTCAACTGGACGGCAACGATCTACAAGGGCTCGGTCAGCTTCGACTCGCCGATGCTATATGCCTTCGGCTTCATCGGGCTGTTCACGATCGGCGGCCTGACGGGATTGTTCCTCGCGGCAATGGGACTCGACATCCACGTGCACGACACCTATTTCGTCGTCGCGCACTTCCACTACATCATGGTCGGCGGCGCGATCATGGGCTATCTCGGCGGCCTGCACTACTGGTGGCCGAAGATCACCGGGCGACTCTACCCGGAAGGGTGGGCGAAGTTCTCTGCGCTCATGATCTTCTCCGGATTCAACCTGACGTTCTTCCCGCAGTTCATCGCCGGTTACCTCGGAATGCCGCGCCGCTACCACGCGTATCCGCCTGAGTTCCAGGTGCTCAACGTGGCGAGCACGCTTGGTGCGTCGATCCTTGCCGTCGGGTACGTGATTCCGCTGGTTTATTTCGCCTATTCGATGGTGGCTGGAGAAAAATCCGTGAACGATCCGTGGGGCGCGAGGGGACTCGAGTGGGAAATCCCGTCGCCGCCGCCAACCGAGAACTTTACGGTGAGCCCCGTTGTCACCGAGGGCACGCACCAGTACGTGCACCCGAGCCAGGAGGTCGGTCTTGCCTGACGCTCACCACGGGGAACATTTTCCCGGTCCGATTCACCAGCCGCCGCTCGTGGCGAACCTGGAGGCGATCCAGCCCCACGAGTTCGTGCATCTTCCGCATCATCCGAAGCTGCAGCACCACTTCGACGACATGGCGCAGCAAATCGATGCGTCGACGCTCGGGATGTGGGTGTTTCTGGTTACGGAGATCATGTTCTTCGGCGGTCTGTTCGCCGCGTATCTCGTCTACAGGCATGCATCGCCGGAAGGGTTCGCCGAAGCCAGCCATCATTTAAACGTGACCTGGGGCGCGGTAAACACCATCGTGCTCATCGTCAGCTCGCTCACGATGGCGCTCGCGGTCCGCTCGGCGCAGATCAGCGCGCCGCCAAAGACGCAGGTCGCATGGATTGCCGCGACGATGGTGCTCGGCGCTGCGTTTCTGGGCGTGAAGGCGATCGAATACACCGACAAGTTCACGCACCATCTCGTACCGGGTCCCAACTTCCACTGGACTGGAAAACATCCGCAGGCAGCGGAGATCTTCTACTCGCTGTACTTCTGCATGACCGGATTGCACGCGACGCACATGGTCATCGGACTGGGGATCATGACGGTCATCGGCATCATGGCGTGGCGCCGGCAGTTTGACGCCGACTATTACACGCCGGTCGAAATTGCCGGCCTGTACTGGCACTTCGTCGACATCGTCTGGATTTTTCTCTTCCCCCTGCTCTACCTCATCGGCGGTCACTTCACGGAGTGAGGCTTTCATAATGTCAGACGGTCAGGGACACTTCGGTCACGCACATATCGCGCCTGCGAGCATGTATTACGCCGTGTTCGCGGCGTTGATCGTCGGAACCATCCTCACAGTCCTGGCGGCCAAGGTGGACATGGGCGTTCTCAACAACGTCGTCATGCTGCTGATCGCATGCACGAAGGCGACGCTCGTCATCCTCTTTTTCATGCACGTGCGGTGGGCCTCGCGTCTCACCTGGATCGTCGCGATGGCCGGATTCTTCTGGCTCCTGCTCCTCTTCGCTGTCGTCGGCGATTACATGAGCAGAGGATGGGTTCCGGGGACGCTGCGCTAAACCTTGACCCTCGTCCCGGTTCGTGAATAAGATTGCCGCACTCATCGACCGGATTTCGGCGTTCCCCCCTTCGGCGGATTCTTGGAGTCGAAAATGCGGCGTCACAGTTTGAGCGTGGACTCGCGGCTTGGGGAACCTTCCTCCAATGTCCCGGAGTCCTAAGCGTTGACTCAGAGCGTTCCACACAAACTGATCATTCTGCTCGCTCTCGTCGCTGCCCTCGTGACCGTCACGCGGACTACGAGAGGAGTGCACGCACAAACTCCCGCTCCACAGGCAAACGCGGCGACGCCGGAGCAATCCAAGGCCCAGGATCAATCTAAGCCGTACGAAGAAGCGGAGTATCGGCGGTTTCCAGTCGTTGGCAGCCGCGTCGCGATCTGGGCGGTCGCGCAACTCCACCTTCTGTTCGCCGCATTCGTCCTTGCCGTTCCAATATTCGCATTCATCATCGAGGTGATCGGCTACAAGACCGGGGATTTGCGATACGACCGCCTCGCCTACGAGTTCACGAAGCTGTTGTCCGTATCCTTCTCGCTCACTGCGACCTTCGGCGCGTTCCTGACGTTCATGCTTATCGCGCTGTATCCGAAGTTCACGAACTACCTGATGAGCGTGTTCTCGCCGACGTTTCTCCCGTACGTGCTGCTCTTCTTCGCTGAGGCTTTTTTCCTTTACACCTACTACTACGGCTGGGGAAAGTTTCATCCGCTCACACACCTTGGCCTGGGACTCGGTCTCAACCTCGTCGGCACGGCGATCATGTTCATCGCCAATGCCTGGCTCACCTTCATGATGTCCCCGCGCGGAATATCCGACGCCGGTGCGGTTCTGTCGGTGCGCGACGCGGTCTTCAACTACACCTGGATGCCGATTAACGTCCATCGTGTCATCGCCAACATCGCATTCGGTGGGTCGGTGGCGGGAGCCTACGCGGCGTTCAAGTTCCTCCAGGCGGAAACCGACGAGGAGCGTGCGCACTACGACTGGATGGGTTACATCGGGAACTTTGTTGCGATCAGCGCGTTCCTGCCGCTTCCTTTCGCCGGTTACTGGCTGGCGAAAGAAATCTACGCGTTCTCGCAAACACTCGGGCTAACGATGATGGGCGGAGCGTTCTCATGGCTCTTCATCATCCAGGCGGTGTTGATCGGAAACCTGTTCCTCGCCGCCAATTACTATCTCTGGCTCGGTATGGGGCGTGTCGAGGGGCCGCAGCCGCTTCAGAAGTTCATCAAGTATCTGCTCATCGGAATCGCGCTCTGCTTCATGGTGTGGGCAACACCGCGGTCGATCATCGCGACGGTCTCTGAAATCCGCGCGATGGGAGGATCGTCGCACCCGATTCTGGGCTATCTGGGCGTGATGTCGGCAAAGAACACCGCCGTCAACATCCTGATCCTGACGACGTTCATGAGCTTCCTGCTCTATCGCCGGACGGGGAAAGTTGCAACGGTGCCCTGGGCGAAGAAGGGCCACACAGCGCAGCTGGCGATCTTCGCGTTGGTGGCGATATTCGTCATCTTCCTCGGCGTTTACGGGTATTTCGTCGAGGCGACGGTCCGGATCAAGCTCTCGGTGCCGCAGGTGCTGTCGGTCCTTTTCGCGATGATCGCGATCACCGCGATCGACATCTTTCTCTTCCGCGGAGCGCGCAGGACGGGCGAGGTTCGCTGGGGCAGGATGCCTGCGATCTCCCAGTACGTCCTGATCTTCATCGCCGTCACGTTCACCTGGCTCATGGGACTGATGGGCTACGTTCGCTCAGGACTGCGACAGCACTGGCATGTCTATGGTGTTATCCGCGATCGATCGGTTGACGCATTCACGCCGACGCTTGGATTTGCCACGAAGGTCGTTTCAGTGACCGTCCTCTTGTTTTTCCTGCTGATTGGTGTGGTGTTCTGGATCTCGAGCCTGCACGACCGGCCTGATTTCAAACGACGGTCGCGCCTTGAAGAAGAGTCCTCGCCGGAGTACTCGGTCCCGCATGCACCCGCGCCGAGGCCAACGAAGTCATGAGAATTCCCCTCATCCTTCGCATCGGCCTTCTCGTTCTCGCGACAACCGGGTTCTACACCTATGTCGGCCAGATGGTGCCTCAGAAGGAGGTTCAGGCACCCAAGGAAACCGAATTGTCAGGAAACGTAAGCACCGCCGACATGGTCCAGATCGGCCGCCAGATCATGGAGGGCAAGGGACTCTGCCTGACCTGCCACACGATCGGCAAGAGCGGGGCGCTCAGGTTCCCCGACCTCGCGGGAGTCGATACACGCGCCAAGACTCGTGTTGCCGGGCTGAATGACGTGGAGTACCTCGCCCAGTCGATGTACGAACCTCTCGCTTACGTCGTGCCTGGATTTCCACCGGCGATGCCGCCGATCAACAAGCCTCCGATCGGTCTCACCGATCAGGAGATCCTCTGCGTGATTGCGTATCTGCAGACGCTCGGCGGAACGCCGACGGTGACATTGCAGACCAAGCACCACTACAACAGCGGCGCGGCTGCACCGGCGCCGGCTCCAGGTGCGCCACCAAAGGGGACACCGTAATGAACCTCATCGTCCTCCTTGTGGTGATCGCGGTCCTCGCGGTCCTTCGCTTCCGTCGCACGCCGCTGTTGGTCTGGGCCGCTGCGTGGTGGATCGGGCTCTACGTCCTTCTTCGCTTCGGATTCACCGCGCCGATTCCCTCTTCTGTCGTTTCGATCTATATGGGAATCGTTTCCCTCGCTGTCCTGGCCTACATGTCATCCAGCCAGCAGCGCCGCGACGAGATTTCCCGTCCGCTGGTGCGGTTCATGACCGAGAAGCGCTACACAGCCGCCCTCGCCGCGGCCGTGATCGCGATCCCGGCGCTCGCGGCCGCGAACGTGTACGTCAAAATGAGCGTGCCGCTGCAGCCGCCACTGTTCTCGCGCACCGTCCATCCGGCGTCTCCTTCGGAGATCACCGTCCACGACAAGAAGATCGATCTTGATGCCGGGGAGAACCCGTTCCGACAGCTCGAGACGTCGAATCCGGCAGAGTTCCGCAAGCACGTCGAGCACGG
>Ga0075418_10003968_pt1 | contig 16843 bp, 16 predicted proteins | sample SoiMetdeltSBSDD2_FD_81776 | JGI IMG/M metagenome (GOLD analysis project Ga0075418, IMG submission 81776) | Bulk soil microbial communities from a Populus tree surrounding site in Tennessee, USA - Soil MetaG P. deltoides SBSDD2 | ecosystem: Environmental > Terrestrial > Soil > Tree plantation... | reverse complement strand
GGCGAGACTCTGCTCGGCCGCACCTGGGTGACGCGCAAGCCGCTCTGGGCCGATCGGCTTGCCTGCGCTTGGCTGATCCGCCGTTTCGTGGACCCGGAGGCCACCCTGACCTGGCTTGATAAGAGTGAGCCGCCGCCCCCCGAGGCGATCGGCTTCGCGTTCGAAGGCGCGCACTTCGCGAACAGCGAGACGCGCGTCAGCTACGAGGAGATGCTGCTCAAGCTGCACCTCGCGCGCAACGCGGCGCTCGCCAAGATCGGCAGCATCGTGCACTTTCTCGAGGTGCGCGGCGCGCCGGTGGCCGAAGCGGCCGGCGTGCAAACGCTGCTGCAGGGCGCGCAGCGCCGCTCGACGAGCGAGGGCGAACTGCTGTCGGAAGCCGAGAAGACCTTCGACCTGCTCTACGAGGCGTACTACCAGCCGCCAAGGGCTAGCGGCTAGCGCTTTAAGTCGCGGTCGCGCAGCTCCTGCGCGTGCTGCGCGCGCAGCTCCTTCAGGCGCGCATCCACGACCGAGAGCTGATAGAAGTCGCCGTCGCCCGCGGCGCGCGCAATCTGCAACTGCTCGATTGCCGCCGGCAGGCTGCCCTGCAACGCATAGACCTCCGCCTGCGACTGGTGCTGGAGCAGGCGCTTGCCCAGCGCCGCATAGTTCTTCGCCTGCAGTTGGTACAGGCGCGGATCGCGCGGGTGCACGCGCAGCGATTCCGTGAGCAGCGCCTGGGCGTCGGCATTGCGGCCGGCTTCCTGCAGCGCCTCCGCATGCGCGTAGAGAAGCGGGCGCGAACGTGGATAGCGCGCGTGCGCTTCGCCGAGCAGCGAGGCGGCGCCGGCACGGTCGCCGAGCCCGAGCTTCACACGTGCCGCGAGCGCCTCGACCATCGGCCCGGATGCGCCGGCCGCGCGCGCCCGCGCCAGCTCGGCGTCGGCTTCCTTCGCGCGGCGCACGCGCAAAAGCGCCGCCGCAAGCCCGTAGCGCGCGGCCGATTCCGAGGCATAGCGCTTCTCGCGCACCGCGCTCTGGAAGTACTCGAGCGCGCCGCGCGCTTCGCCCGCTTCGGCGCGCAGCTTCGCGCGCACGATCTGGAACTCCGGACTGTCGAGCTGCTGCTTGTACGGCAGGCTGGCGGCGCGGTTCTGGGCGTCGGCGATGCGCTCGGTGGTGACGGGGTGTGTACGCAGGTAGCCGGGCACCGTGCCGTCGTCGGCGACGCGCATGCCGCGCTGCATCTTCTCGAAGAAGCTGCCCATGGCGTGCACGTCGAAGCCCGCGGCCTCGAGCGCCTGGAAGCCGATGCGATCGGCTTCGCGCTCGAAGTCGCGAGAGTACGAAAGCTGGGTCTGGATTGCGCCGGCCGACGCGGCTGCGGCAGCGCCGCTCGCGAGATCCGGGCGGGAGCGCCCGAGCAGGATAGCCGCGGCGAGCGCCGCCAGCATCGGCACCTGCAGCTTGTCCTGCTGGCCGAGCATGCGTGCGATATGGCGCTGCGTCACATGGGCAATTTCATGCGCAAGCACCGATGCCACCTCGGACTCGCTGTCGGCGGCGGCAAGAAGACCTGTGTGCACGCCGACAAAGCCGCCAGGCAGGGCGAAGGCGTTGATCGTGTGGTCGCGCATTGCGAAGAACTCGAAGTCCTGTCGTGCTCCGGCAGCGTGCTGCGCGAGGCGCGCGCCGAGGTTGCCGAGGTAATCGGCGATCTCCGGATCGTCGAGGTAGTTCGGGTCGCGAAAGCGGATGTCGCGCATGATGCTCTCGCCGATGCGCCGCTCGGTCTGCGGCGCGAGCCCCGCGTCCCCGCTACCGCCGAGATCCGGCAAGCCTTGGCCGTGGACTGCCGTGACCACAGCCAGAACGAAAAGGAGCCCGAAGCGCATGTGTTTATGATAGCGCCCGCGATGCGCGCTAAGTCGTTGACCCATTTCGACGCAAGAGGTTCTGCGCACATGGTGGACGTGGCCGAAAAGCCGTCAACCCACCGCGTCGCCGTTGCTTCCGGGCGCATTGAAATGCAAAGGCGAACCTTCACGCTCGTTTCGGCCGGCAAGGCGAAAAAAGGCGACGTGCTCGGGGTTGCGCGCATAGCCGCCGTGCAGGCCGCGAAGCGTGCCGCGGAGCTGATACCGCTTGCGCACCCGATTGCGCTCACCCGAGTGGCGGTCGACTTCAAAATGGATAAGAAAACTTCGTCCGTGCATATCGCCGCACGCGTCGAGTGCCGCGGCCAGACCGGCGTGGAGATGGAGGCGCTCACGGCCGCCGCGGTGGGGCTTCTCACCATCTACGACATGGTGAAGGCGGTCGACCGCGGCATGACGCTCACCGATATCCGGCTCGAGGAAAAACACGGCGGCAAATCAGGGGTATTCCGCCGGGGCGCGCGCTAGAATACGCGCCCATGAAAACCACTCGCAGAACGCTCATCGCCGCGCTCGGGGCGCTGCTTTTGAAGCCGCTCGCCGCGTTCGCCGCCTGGAACGAACAGGCGTTCGGTGCGAAAACCGCGGCCGATGCGCTGAAGACCCTGGGCGCGTCGAGTCCGGCCGCGAGCAAGGACATCGTCATCGAGGCGCCGCAGATCGCGGAAAACGGCGCCGTCGTGCCGATCGAGGTTTCCTCGAACATCCCGGGCACGAGCTCGATCGCCGTGCTTATTGAGAAGAATCCGTTCCCGCTCGCCGGGCGCTTCGAATTCAAGGACGGCGCGCTGCCCTATGTAAAGCTGAACGTGAAGATGGGCGAGACCTCCGACGTGCGCGTCATCGCCACCGCCGGCGGCAAGCACTTCGCGGCGTCGCGCGAGATTAAAGTGACCATCGGCGGGTGCGGAGGTTGACATGGCAGCGGGACCAATGAAAATGCGCGCGACCATCGCCGGCGGAAACATCGACGTGCGCGTGCTGATGACGCATCCGATGACCACCGCGCAAAGCGGCCAGCCGCTGCACTTCATCCAGAACGTGGTGGTGAAGCAGAACGGAAAAACCGTGATCGAGGCGGAGATCAGCCAGGCGGTGTCGCGCAATCCGGTATTCACCTTCCGTCTGAAGGGCGGCGCGAAGGGCGACAAGATCGAGGTCAGCTGGGTCGACAACAAGGGCGACTCGAACAAGATCGAATCCGCCGTCGCGTGAAACGGTTCCTGGCAGGCTGTCTTATCGCCGTGGCGCTCCCCCTCGCCGCGCAGGACACGCGCAAGGAGATCCAGAAGTACCAGGAGATGATCGCCGACGGCTCGCCGGTGGAGCTGTTCGAGCTCGAGGGTGAAACGCTCTGGAAGAAGCCGCAAGGGCCGAGCAATGTCTCGCTGGAGAAGTGCGACCTCGGCCTCGGGCCGGGCGTGCTCAAGGGCGCGTACGCGCGCCTGCCGCGCTACTTCAACGACGCCGACCGCGTTATGGACCTCGAGACGCGCCTCCTGCACTGTATGACCACCCTGCAGGGCCGAAGCCGCGAGGACGCGACCAAGCGCGTATTCGGCAACGAGAACCAGCCCTCCGAGATGGAATACCTCTCGGCCTACGTCTCGGCACAATCGCGCGGCATGAAGATGGCGGCCGGGAATTCGCATGCCAGGGAAAAGGAAGCCTTCGAGCTCGGCAGGGCGATGTTTTTCCATCGCGCCGGCGGCTGGGACATGTCTTGCGCGAGCTGCCATGGCGAGGAAGGCAAGCGCATCCGGATGCAGGACCTGCCGGTGCTATCCAAGCCCGAGTTCGCGCGCCCGATTGTCGCTACGTGGCCGGCCTATCGGGTGTCGAACAGCCAGTTCAAGACCATGCAATGGCGCATCAACGACTGCTACCGCCAGATGCGTTATCCCGAGCCGAAATTCGCCTCGGACGCCACTATCGCGCTCAACACGTATCTGGCAGTCACCGCGGCGGGCGAGCCGTACCGAGGGCCCGGAACGAAGCGATGAAGGTGCTTCTTGCTTTGGGGTTAATTCCTCTCGCCGTTTGCGCCCAGGACGTGCAGAAAGTCCTGCAGCGCGATTTCCAGCCGCGCGGACAGGCGACCATGGATCGCGTCGTGCAGGACGGCGTGCAGCGCGTGTGCACGGAGTCGAACGACCGGCCGCCCGCGGAACTCGCGAAGCAGCTGGAGGCGGACCAGCTAAAGAGCATCGCCTTCCCGCAGGGAAGCCTCATGGGCGACTGGAAAAATGGCGAGCGCATCGCGCAGAACGGCCGCGGCGGCCAGTGGACCGATGCGCCCGGCGCCGCCGGCGGCGGCAGCTGCTACAACTGCCATCAGCTCTCACCGCAGGAAGCTTCGTTTGGCACCCTCGGCCCGAGTTTGCTGCGCTTCGGCGCGACGCGCGGTAACTCCCCCGACATGCAGCGCTACGTCTACGGCAAGATCTACAACGCCAAGGCGTACAACCTCTGCTCGCAAATGCCGCGCCTCGGTTACTCGGGCACGCTCACGCCCGAGCAAATCAAGGATCTTGTCGCGCTCCTGCTGGACCCGTCCTCGCCGGTCAATAAATAGCGCTCTGATTCAGGACGCCATCACGTCACTCGCCAGCCCCCTGCTCCCAGCGGTGCGCTGGATCAGGAACCGCGGGCGCGGGCGGCAGTACGGCGAGTGGCTGGAGTCCATGGCACCGCTGTTCGGTGGCTTCACCGGCAAGACAGTTCTCGAGGTCGGCGCCGACCTTTCGGGCAACCTGCTGAGGGTGGTCGAGCAGCGCTTTTCGCCCCGCGAGATCGTCGGCATAAACCTGACCGCGACCAACCAGAATATCTCCAGCAGGGCGCGGCTCGAGCAGGGCGACATTCGAAGCACGAGTTACGCGGACCAAACGTTCGATCTCATCATCTCGGTGTCGGCCTTCGAACACATCACCGGGCTGGAGCGCGCCCTGATGGAAATGCATCGCATCCTCAAGCCGGGCGGTTACGTGTTCTCGCATTTCGGGCCCATCTGGTCGACGAGCTACGGTCATCATCTGTCGACCCGGTACGGAATGCGCAACTACACGTACTGGAACGTCATGCTGCCACCGTACTGCCACCTATTGATGAGCGCGCGCGAGATCGAGCGCTTGCTCGTCGGTCGCGGCTATGCGCCGGACCTGGCACGCGCAATGAGCGAATATGTGACCAGCTCGAAAGACCAGAACCAGCTCTTTTTCGAAGACTACGAGCAGCTTTTCAAGCGCAGCCCCTTCGACATCGTGCTCTTCAAGGGATACGACGTTCCGGAGATCGCGCAGCGATACAATGCCGAAATCACGCCAGCGCTCCTGGACCAGTTGAAGGCGCGCTTTCCCGGCAAGACCCACTTCTTTTATGACGGCATCGCGACGCTCTTGCGCAAGCGCTGAAGCGCCGCCGCGATAGCGACTTTGCAGCGCCGCGAATTTGTTCAGCTTCTCGCCGTCGCCAGCCTTGCCGGCGCTTCGCTGCGGCCGCGCGCGAGTGCGGCCCAGGCGGCCGCGCAGCTTTATGACCTAGAGCCGTTCGGCAATGTCACCCTGCTGCACATCACGGACACACACGCGCAGCTCCTGCCGGTGTACTTTCGCGAGCCTTTCGGCCTCGAGAAGTACAACGTCAAACCGGGAACACCGCTCGCCTACGCGCACACCAGCGCCGATTTTGTGGCGCTCGCCAAGCGCTACGGCAAGGTGGGCGGATTCGCGCATCTCGCGACGCTGGTGAAGCGCCTGCGCGCCTCACGCCCGCACGCGCTTCTCTTGGACGGCGGGGACAGCTGGCAGGGGTCTGCAACGGCGCTGTGGACGAAGGGCGCCGACATGATGGGCGCGCAGGAGCGGCTCGGCGTCGACTACATGACCGGGCACTGGGAGTTCACGTACGGCATGGCGCGCGTGAAGGAGACGAAGCTGCCGCTCCTCGCGCAGAACGTGCGCACGACGGACTTCGAGGACCCTGTGTTCGACGCCTACGCGTTGCGCGAGCTGAGCGGCGTGCCGGTCGCCATCATCGGGCAGGCGTTTCCGTACACGCCGATCGCCAACCCGCGGTACTTCGTGCCGGAATGGACGTTCGGCATCCAGGAGGCGCGCCTGCAGGTCACGATCGACGAGGCGCGTGGCAAGGGCGCCAAAGCAGTCGTGCTTCTTTCCCACAACGGCAGCCACGTCGACGTCAAGCTCGCCTCGCGCGTGCGCGGACTCGATGCCATCCTCGGCGGGCACACGCATGACGCCTTTCCGCGCCCCGTGCGCGTTGGAAGCACGCTCGTGACCAACGCCGGATCGAACGGCAAGTTCCTCGGCGTGCTCGACATGGACGTCGGCACGAGCGGCGTGAAAGAACTGCGCTACCGCCTGCTCCCGGTGTTCTCAAATCTGCTGGAGGCTGATGCTGGCATGACGGCGTATATCACCGAGGCGCGTCGCCCTTTCCAGGCGAAGCTTGGGGAGAGGCTTGCGCTGACGGAGGGCCTGCTGTACCGCCGCGGCAGCTTCAACGGCACGTTCGACGAACTCATCATCCGCGCTTTACTCAAGGAGAAGCAGGCCGAGATCGCGTTTTCGCCCGGGTTCCGCTGGGGCACGACGCTCCTGCCTGGCGAGCCCATCACGCTCGAGCACCTCATGGACCAGACCGCGATCACGTACCCGAACACCACGCTGAACGAACTGTCGGGCGCGCAGATCAGGGCAATTCTGGAGGACGTCGCCGACAATGTGTTTCACGCGGATCCCTATCTCCAGCAGGGCGGCGACATGGTGCGCGTGGGCGGAATGTCGTACCGGCTCGAGCCGAAGGCGAAAATCGGCCACCGCATCTCGGCGCTGGAGATCGCCGGCAAGCCGTTGCAAAGCACAAAGCGTTACAAAGTGGCAGGGTGGGCGCCGGTCGCCGAAGGTATAACGGGAGAGCCCATTTGGGACGTGGTCGCGCGGTATTTGCGCGCCACCGGGACCGTGCCGCCGCTCAAAGCGCAGCAGCCGCGCCTTGCGCGTACAAACCCAAGCCCCAATATGTCATAAGAGGAAAGGTGAAAAAGCTCGTTCTCCTCGCCATCGCAGCCGTGGCGCTCGGCGCAGGCGGCTGGTACTGGCTGCAGTATCGCGACGCCGGCGGCGAGGTGCGCTACCGCCTGGCGAAGGTCCAGCGCGGCCCGCTTGCGGCCGTGGTCGCGGCGAGCGGCACTCTGAACGCGACCACCACGGTGCAGGTCGGCTCCCAGATCTCCGGACAGATCAAGGAGATCTACGCCGACTTCAATACCGCAGTGAAGAAAGACCAGGTCATCGCGCGCATCGACCCGTCGACGTTCGAGCTGCGCGTAAACCAGGCGCGCGCCGACCTTGACTCGGCGGAGGGCGCGGTCGCGGTGGCGCGCGCCGGCCTCGCTGCGCAGCAGGCGGAGCTCGGCCGCGTTAAGGTCACGCTCGCCGATGCGCAGCGTGACGTGGAGCGCAAGAAAGCTCTCGTCGACAAGAAGTTCATTTCGCCCGCCGAGCTCGACAAGGCCGTCGTCGTTCTCGACACGACGCGCGAGCAGCTGAAAGCGGTGCGGGCGCAAATCAACGTGAGCGAGGCGCAGGTCTCGAGCGCGCGCGCCGCGGTCAAGCAGCGCGAATCGCTGCTCAAGCAGGCGCAGGTCGATCTCGAGCGCACCATCATCCGCGCTCCGGTCGACGGCACGGTGATCCTGCGCAACGTCGACGCCGGACAGACCGTCGCCGCTAGCTTGCAAGCGCCGGTGCTCTTCACCATCGCGCAGGACCTGCGCGACATGCAAGTCGAAGCGGCGATCGACGAGGCCGACGTCGGCCGGCTGCGCGTCGGCATGCCCGCGAGCTTCGGCGTGGATGCGTTCCCGCGGCGCAATTTCAACGGCGAGATCAAGCAAATCCGTAAGTCGCCGCAGAACGTGCAGAACGTAGTGAGCTACACGGTAGTGATCACGGCTGCGAACCCGGACCTCGCGCTACTCCCCGGGATGACGGCCAACGTGCGCATTGCGGTCGACAACCGGACAAACGCGCTCAAAGTGCCGAACGCCGCGCTCCGCTTTCGGCCGGCCGGCGCGGTGGATGCAAGAGCGCCGCTCGACGCCCCGAGCGGGCCGCAGGCAGGCGGCCAGGGCGGGCAGGATTTCCGCAACCGCATTGAGCAGGAGCTGAAGCCGAGCGAGGCCCAGCGCGCGCAACTGAACGAGATCTTCTCTGAATCGCGGCAGAAGTTCGCGCGTATGCGTGAAATGACCGGCGACGGCAACCGGCGCAAGGAAGCCGAGCGTGTCCGTGCCGAGACCAACGCGCGCATCGCGGAGATCCTGACCGCGGAGCAGCGCCCGGCCTGGGAGCGGCTGCTCGCGGAAGTCGGCAGCCGGGGCCAGGCGACGAGCGGCCGTGTCTACGTGCTCGAAAACGGCGAGCCCAAGCCGCTCGATGTGCGACTCGGGCTCTCCGATGGCGTGAGCACAGAGGTGCTCGCGGGCCTCGCCGAGAACCAGGAGGTGATTACCGGCACGGTCGATGCGCGCGCGCCGGCTGCGCCGGCCAGCGGAGGATTGCCGCGCGGGCGCTTCTTCTGATGCTCATCCGCACGCGCGAGCTGGTGAAGGTGTACCGGATGGGTGACACGCAAATCCGGGCGCTCGACCAGGTGAGCGTCGACGTCGCCCGCGGCGAGTTTGTCGCGGTGATGGGTCCGTCGGGCTCCGGCAAGTCGACCTTCATGAACATGGTCGGCTGCCTCGACCGGCCGACGAGCGGCCAATATCTCCTCGACCAGAAAGACGTCTCGAAGCTGGCGGCTGACGAACTCGCGGCCATTCGCAACCGCAGCATCGGCTTCGTGTTCCAGCAATTCAACCTGCTCGCGCGCACGCCGGCGGTCGAGAACGTCGAGCTTCCGCTCGTCTACGCGGGCGTCGAGAAGAAGAAGCGGACCGAAAAGGCCATGGCGATGCTCGAGCGCGTCGGTCTTCGCGAGCGCGCGCACCACCATCCCGCGCAGCTCTCGGGCGGTCAACAGCAGCGCGTGGCGATCGCGCGTGCACTCGTCACCGAGCCGCTCCTCATTCTCGCCGACGAGCCGACCGGCGCGCTCGATTCCAAGACCAGCCTCGAAATCATGGCGCTCCTGCAGGCGTTGAACCGCCAGGGCATGACGGTGGTCCTCGTCACCCATGAGACCGACATCGCGCGCTATGCCGGCCGCATCCTCGTCTTCCGCGACGGGCGCGTGGTGCAGGACGAGCGCAACCGGGCGCTCGCCGCGGCATGAACTTCGTGGCCTTGCTGCGCATCGCGCTGCGCGCGCTCGCCGTCAACAAGCTGAGAAGCGCGCTCACGATGCTCGGCATCGTGATCGGCGTCGGCGCGGTCATCGTCATGATCGCGGTCGGCGGCGGCGCCCATGCGCGCGTCGAGGAGCAGATCCGTGCGCTCGGCTCGAACCTGCTCCTTGTCACGCCGGGCTCCACTACCTCGGGTGGCGCCCGCATGGGCTTCGGCTCGGGGTCCACGCTCACCGAGGATGACGTGGCCGCGATCAACCGCGAGATCCCGGAGGCGCTCGCCGCGCCCGCGCTGCGCGGCAGCGCACAGGTGATCTGGGGCAACTCCAACTGGTCGACGCAAGTCTTCGGCGTGACCCCGGAATACCTCGAAGTGCGGCAGTGGCCGCTCGCCAGCGGCCGGACTTTCGAGGCCGGCGAAATGGCTGGCGCCGCGAAGGTGGCGCTGATCGGCGCCACCGTAGCGAAGCAGCTTTTCGGTTCGGCCGACCCGCTCGACCAGTCGATCCGCGTCAAGCGCGTACCCTTTACGGTCATCGGCGTTCTCGACGTCAAGGGCCAGAGCCTGATGGGCACCGACCAGGACGACCTCATCCTCGTCCCAATCAAGACCGCGAGAAGCCGCGTGCTCGGCACCGCGAGCGCGGCGCGCAATCGCACGATTGGCACGATCTGGGTAAAGGCGGCCGACGGTGTCGACACGCGGATGGTCGAAGACCAGGTGCGCGCGCTTCTGCGCCAACGACACCGCATCCAAGCTGGCGCCGACGACGATTTCTCGCTGCGCAATCTGCAGGAGGTCATGGCGGCCCAGGAAGCGTCGAGCCGCGTGCTCGCGCTGCTCCTTGCCGCCGTGGCCTCGGTTTCGCTGCTCGTCGGCGGCATCGGTATCATGAACATCATGCTCGTCTCGGTCACAGAGCGCACGCGCGAAATCGGCCTGCGCATGGCGGTGGGGGCGCGCACGCGCGACATCCTCGGCCAGTTCCTGGTCGAAGCGGTGACGCTCTCACTCATCGGCGGGCTCGCCGGCGTGGCCCTCGGCATCGGCACCTCGGTGCTCATCGCCGAGCTTGCCGGCTGGCGCATCGTGCTTTCGGCACACGCGGTCGGCCTCGCGGTCGCATTCGCGTTCGTGATCGGCGTGTTCTTCGGCTTCTATCCCGCGCGCAAGGCCGCGCGCCTGAATCCGGTCGAGGCGCTGCGCTTCGAATAGGGACCAAGAATCATGACGCAACGCGTGGTGGTGACCGGCGGCGCCGGTTTTCTCGGCTCGCACCTCTGCGAGCGCTTGCTCGCCGAGCAGTGCGATGTCCTCTGCGTGGACAATTTCTACACCGGCACCAAGCGCAACGTGGTGCACCTCGCGCAGAAACCGATGTTCGAGCTGATGCGGCACGACATCACCTTCCCGCTCTACGTCGAGTGCGACCGGATCTATAACCTTGCCTGCCCGGCCTCGCCGATCCACTATCAGTTCGACCCGGTGCAGACCACCAAGACGAGCGTACACGGGGCGATCAACATGCTAGGGCTCGCGAAGCGCACGCGAGCGCGCATTCTGCAGGCGTCGACCTCCGAGGTGTACGGCGACCCCGAGATCCATCCGCAGACCGAGGACTACTGGGGGCGCGTCAACCCCATCGGGCCGCGCAGCTGCTACGACGAGGGCAAGCGCTGCGCCGAAACGCTCTTTTTCGACTACCAGCGCCAGCACAACGTCGACATCAAGGTGGTGCGGATCTTCAACACCTACGGGCCGCGCATGCTGCCAAACGACGGACGCGTCGTTTCCAACTTCATCGTGCAGGCGCTGCGCGGCGAGCCGATCACGCTTTACGGCGACGGCTCGCAGACGCGCTCGTTTTGCTACGTCGACGACCTGATCGACGGCATGGTGCGCATGATGGAGACGCCACAGGGCTTCTACGGCCCGCTCAACCTCGGCAACCCGGTGGAGTTCACCATTCGCGAGCTCGCCGACAAGGTGCTGGCGCTTTCCGGATCGAAGTCGCGCATCGAGCGCAAGCCCCTGCCCCAGGACGATCCGCGCCAGCGCAAGCCCGACATTGGACAAGCCACCAGCAAGCTCGGCTGGCAGCCCAAAGTCGGCCTCGAGGACGGGCTCAAGGAGACGGTGCGCTACTTCCGGGAGCTGCTCGCGCAGTGATCCCACGCGCGGCGGCAACCGCGGTCGCTGCGCTGCTAGTCACTTCCTGCGCCACTGCGCCGGTACACGACGACGTGCTTGGCGCGCGGGTGGATGCAGAGCTCGCCAAGCGGGGCCTGAAGGGCGACAGCCTGCAGCTTATCGACAACCTTGTGCGGCACGAGCCCGGCCCACCGCCGGCGGCACCAGCGCTGGTGCGCGAGCTGTTCGCAAAGCCGCTCGCCGCCGCCGATGCGGCCAGCCTGTTTCGACGCGCGGTTCCCGCAGAACTGCTCGCCTTCGATGGCGTGGCGCCGAGCGAGGCGAGTGCCGCGCTCGGCGAGCTGATTGCCGATTACATAGTCGAGCTTGCCGCGGCACAGGCCGTCCTGCGCCGCGCCGTTTCCGGCGTGCCGATCGACGCAGCCGGCGTGCTCAAGGAGTTCGAAAGCGGGCTCGATTCGTCCTCCGCGCTGCTTGGCCTTGCTCCGGTCGATCGCGTTGAGATAGGGCGTGCGAGCGAGCAGTTCACGCGCGCCACGGCGCGTTTTGTCGCCGGCTTGCGCGTCGCAGGCTCCACGCTGCGCTTTCCCGAGCAGCCGCAGCGCTACAACTCCGCAGTCGGCCTGGTATCGATCGGGACGCGGGGCAGCGATCGACATGGGTCCGACGCCGCGCTCATCATCGATCCGGGCGGCGACGATATCTACGAACGCGCACCGGTCACCGATGCGCGTGTGAGTCTGGTATTCGATCTCGGCGGCAACGACCGCTACGTGGGCGCGGATCTCGTGGTGAACGGGCTTGCCGCACTGGTGGACTTCTCCGGCGACGACCGCTACGAGTCCTCGGGACCCGGGCTTGGGGCGGCAGTCGCGGGCGTATCCCTGCTCGTCGACTTCTCCGGGAATGACACCTACGAGGCGCAGTTTTTCGGACAAGGCGCCGCTGCATTCGGGGTCGGAGCCCTGCTCGATTACGAGGGCGATGACGGCTACCGGCTGCGCGCTGCGGGACAGGGCTTCGGAATCGGCGGCGGTCTGGGTCTGCTGTGGGATCGGGCCGGAAACGATCGCTACCGCGCCGGTGGTTTGACGGATGCGTACGGCCGGGGCGGCGACGTGAGCTTCGCCCAAGGTGCGGCCTTCGGTTTTCGCACGCGGCTCGCTGGCGGCATTGGAATCCTGCGCGACGACGCAGGCAACGACATGTACGAGGCGCAGATGTTCGCGCAGGGTACGGGCTACTACTACGGCATCGGGCTCGCCTGGGATCTCGCGGGCGACGACCAGTGGCGCGCCGTGCGCTACGCCCAAGGTAATGGGGTGCACGAAGCGGTCGGCGTGCTACGGGACGAAGCCGGCGACGATACCTACGAGCTTGCTTACGGCGTTGGCCAGGGCATGGGTCTTGACCTCGGCCTGGGCGTGCTCTTGGATTCCGCCGGCGACGACCGCTATCAGGCCACGGTTCACGCGCAGGGCAACGCCACGTCGAATGGCATCGGGCTGCTTTTCGACCGCGCGGGCGCCGACGAGTGGCGTATGAGCGCCGACCCGCGAGCCTGGGGGCGCGCCGAGCCCGCGCGCGCACTGCCCAGCCTCGGATTCCTGATCTACGAGCCCGGACGGGCATCCTTCCTGCGCGAGAGCAATCCGGTTGCGCCGCCACAGCAGGGCACACCGATCGAAGTCCCGCAGGCGAGCGCAGAGCGAACATGTCCGCCTGCGCCTGAAGTGCCGCCGCGCGAGCAGGACTCGTTCGCGGACGCCTTACGGAGCTTGGAGTTCCTTTTCCGAGGCCGCCCGGGCGATCCCGCAATACAGGCCTACGTCCGGCAACGGCTCGTCGATGACCTGCAGGGCGCGCTTGCCGCGCTTCCGCGCGACGATTTCACCACGGATTGGATACTCGGCAACTTTCTGCCATGCGTGTTACGGCAAGCAACGCCGGCTGAGGCGGGCGCGATGTGGGATGCCATGGAGAAAGCGCTCACCTCCGATCCGGCGAGCCCCTTCGCGCTCGCCATGGCGCTCGCCTTGCGCGAGCGTTCGCCTCCGCCGGCGCAGAAAGCGCGAGTCGGGCAAGCCATGGCTCGCCACCCGAGCTGCCAAGTGCGCGGCGCTGCGCTGGTGCTCGACAACTCAGCGCCGGCCGCGCAGGCGGCGCTGCGCTCGTCGTGCTGGTTTCTGCAAGCCACGGCGCTCGGCATCCTGGCCAAGCTCGGCGCCGGCATCGATCCTGGGGCGCCCCTGCCGTCCTTGCTGCGCGTCCCATAGACGATGGTCACTTCTTTGCGACGAAAACCATCTGGTGACAATGGTACGGATCGAGCCGCTCGAGGACCGGCTGCATGAAGACAGGGAAGGGGTACAGGCCGAAACCGCGGCCGTGCACCTGCGAGAAACCGATCGCGCGCAGGTAATCGTGCAGCACGCGGTAGCTGAAAACGATCAGGTGGCGATGCATCGGCGTATCGTCCTCCGTGTCGGGCTGCCGATCCGCGCCGCTCACCTTGAACATTTCCGCGCGCTCCAGGAGCTCATTGGAATCGGGGTGCGGGCCGCTTGAGGGCATCCTGCCGAGCAGGATCAGAACCGCCGTGAAGTACGTGCTGATATTGGGCGTGAGCAGCACGAGGCGGCCGCCCGGCCGCAGGACCCGATGGCAGGCCTTCAGAAATCGACACGGATTAAGCAAGTGCTCGAGGACGGAAAGCGCCTGGATGCACGAAAAACTGCCGTCGTCCCACGCGATGCCCTGATTGAGATCGCCCTGCGCGATATCGAGCCCGCGCGCGCGTCCTTGCTCGGCGCAGCGCGCGTTCCATTCGATGCCGTGGTACTGCGCTCGCTTGATGCCGAAGCGCTCGGCCAGGACGTCGAACGCCCAGCCGTCGTTCGCGCCGCAGTCGAGGATCGCCGCTTCGGGCCCGGAACAAGCCTCGATCTGGCGGTAGGCCGCTTCATAGGCGCGGTGCATGGCATCTCGATAAAGGGATTTGAAATAGCGGCTAAGCACGTCCGGACGGCTTTCGGAGTAACCAGATATAGCTCGGCAGCAGCCAATGGGCGGCATGCCGGCCAACGGGGAGGTTGTCGCGCCGGTAAGCGCGCTGGGCATGCTCAATTGCCGCGACATCGATGTTCATGCCGACGACACTTCCGAAGTGCTCGGCGAGCACGTTGTCGATGATGCCCATGGTGCGCGCCTTGCGTTCGCGGCCGAGCGTGTCGCGCATCGCCGGGAAAGCGCTCGAGAAGTTGTACGGATACGGACGCTCCATGTCGGGGCTCTCAGGCACGCAGGCTCCTCGCGGCGGCGCGCGCGAGCCGCACCGGCCAAGGGTCCAGATAGGTCCCGAGAATCTGACCCATGAAAAGGTCGTCCGCCTTGTAGTGCTGGTAGCGGGTTCCGTACCGCGCGAAGAATGCGCCGTACATGAGCGCGCCAAGCTGCGGATAGACGACCGGCCGCGCCACGAACTCGCGGATCTGCTCCATGCTGGTGGCATTGAACGTCGCGCCAAGACGGTCGTAGATCGAGCGTCCGGTCAAAAGCGACGGCTTGCCCCAATAGGTTGCCTCGATGCCGACGGTCGAACCATAGGAGGCCACCACATCCGCACGCTCGAGCATGGCGTATGAGTCGAAATCCTCCTCCGCGCCGACCACGATTCCTCCCGCGATCTGCAGCTTGCGCCAGAAAGCGATCTGTTCGGCGCTCTTGTTGGCGACGTTGGGGTGGATGCGCACGCACAGGCGGTGGCCCGGGAAGGCGGCAACCACATTTTCCACGGCGCGCACAGCGTCGATCTGCTCGGGAAACGCCCGGTTTACGTACTTGTCGCCCACCGCCACATATTCGTCGTCCGAGCTCGTGAAGAACACGACCCAGCGCGCCGAGTCGCGCATGGCCTCGGGTATCCTGCCTGCGGTCTGACGCTTGGTGTAGGAGCGCCAGAACCTCTCGACGCGCGCGCGCCGTTCGCGAAAGAACTCCTCGCCCGCGGCAGCCAGATCGGGCCGCCAGAACTCCACGATGCAGCGCTGGATGTAGTCCGGGTCGAGGATCGGCTCGGTCGCGAGCCAGTAGTGATCCTTGTCGCGACCACGGTCGTGGATGAGCGCCGGCACGCCTTGCACTCTCGCCGCCGCAAAAACCGCGCGCGTGGTTGCATAACGCCCGTTGAACAGCACGACCGTATCGGGTGCGAAATCGCGGATTGCCGCACGCACCAGGTCGTAAGTGAGGAGGGCCGACTGGAGAAAGCGCTCGAAAAGACTCGCATGCGTACGCAAGGAGGCGAATGGATTTCGCGTCATGTCGACCACGGAGCTGAGCACGCCCCAGCCGATTTCGGCGAAGCCTTCGTGTGCCAGCGCGCAGACCGCGGCCGTGTCGCTGCAGCGGCGCAGCATCTCCCTGGCCATGCCGCGCGCGGCGGCCAGGGATTGCGGCTCGAGCGCCGGCTGCGCGACTTCGACCCCCCTCGCCTGCAGCAGGCGCTCGGCGCGCCCGATGCGCAAGGTGCTCAAGTCGAGCGCCCGCGGCAGCCATGTGGTGTCCTCCACGGCAGGCAGCTGCTTGCGCAGATTCATGTAACGCACGCTGGCGCCCCGTTCGCGCGCGAGCAACGCGATCTCCATCGAGGTCGCGATGTGCACCCGCCAGGAGATCGTGTCGACGATGAGCGCGCGACGGGCGGCGAGCAGCTCCTCCGGTCGCGGGGTAGCGCGCGTCACTTGCGAACCGAGAAAATAACGCAGGTGTTCGACATTCGATCGCGCACGACGTCACCGACCTCGTGCGCGAAGAACACGCGCTTCACGTGCTCGCCGAACAGCTGCAGATGCTGCTCGGCGCTATTGATGCGCTTGCCGCCCACGGCGTATTCGAGCTCTGCGATGCGCCGGGTGTGCGCCGATTCCACCAGCCGCTGCGGATGGTGCTCCGCGCCGATACCGACGATGCCGCCGGGCTTCACCACGCGCACTGCCTCCCGTGCGGCGCGCTCGGGGTCGTCGCTGTACACGAGCACCCAGCCATAAAGGACAGCGTCGAAGGTGCTGTCGGCATAGGGCATGCGATGCATGTCGCCCAGATCGATAAGCGGCGAATAGGATAAGAGATCGAGCCCGCGCACGTTGCGGAATCCATACGAGCGTAGATGCAGCAGGTCGTCTTCGCTGCGCGGCCCGACCACCAGAATCGCGGAGTCACGCTCAAGCGTTTCAATCACCGACAGCGGTCGCAACAATATCCGGGTACGCCTGAGAAGCAGCGGCCGACTGAAGGCGGTCATGTTGTATTTCACCGTGTTGGCGCTCACGCTGTCCGACGGATCGCGGAAGACGCGCATGCGCCGCAGCAGCCCTGCAAAGTAAAAGTAGCGCAGGGTGAGGACACAGGCGCGGACCGGCTCGATCCGCATCAGCGAGGCGAGGAAGGTCACCGAGC
>Ga0075418_10003966_pt1 | contig 16847 bp, 17 predicted proteins | sample SoiMetdeltSBSDD2_FD_81776 | JGI IMG/M metagenome (GOLD analysis project Ga0075418, IMG submission 81776) | Bulk soil microbial communities from a Populus tree surrounding site in Tennessee, USA - Soil MetaG P. deltoides SBSDD2 | ecosystem: Environmental > Terrestrial > Soil > Tree plantation... | reverse complement strand
GGCCCTCGCGGGAGCCGAGTTGCAGTCGTCATAATCGCCGCATGGTTCGCCAACAAACCAGCGCGCCGGAGCCCGAGCGCGGGTTCCTCGTGGCGGTGCTCGCCCCGCGCGCGGCCGAAGCCGCCGAGATCGCCGAGCTGGGGGAGCTCGCCCGAGCGGCCGGGGTCGAGCCTGTCGGCATGGTCATCCAGCACCGGGCCGGCCCCGACCGCCGGACGTACGTGGGCAAGGGGAAGGTGGAGGAGCTGAAGCGGGCGTACGGCGACACACAGGCGGAGTCGCTCCTCGTCGACGACGAGCTCACGCCGCCGCAGCAGCGGAACCTCGAGAACGCGCTCAACGCGCGCGTCGTCGACCGGACGCAGCTGATCCTGGACATCTTCGCCCAGCACGCGCGCAGCGCCGAGGGAAAGCTGCAGGTGGAGCTAGCGCAGCTGGAGTACAACCTCCCGCGCATGCGCGGCCTCTGGCAGCACCTGGAGCGACTCGCAGGCGGTACCGCGACCGCCGTGGGCGGAGGGGTGGGGACGCGCGGCCCGGGCGAGACACAGCTCGAGACCGATCGCCGGCTCGCGCGCCGGCGCATCGTGCTCCTGAAACGGAGGCTGGCCGAGCTGCGCAAGCAACGCGAGGGACGACGGAAGGCGCGCAAGCGGAACGAGATCCCGACCGTCGCGCTCGCGGGCTACACGAACGTCGGCAAGTCCACGTTGCTGAATGCGCTGACGGGCGCGGGCGTCTCGGTGAACGACCGGCTGTTCGAGACCCTCGACCCGACCACGCGGGGGTTCGAGCACGACGGCCGCCGGTACCTCGTCACCGACACCGTCGGTTTCATCCGCAGGCTGCCACACCAGCTGGTCGAGGGATTCGCCGCGACGCTCGAGGAGACGCTCGTCTCCGACCTCGTCCTTCACGTGGTCGACGCCTCGGCGTCCGACGACGACATCGAGGAGACCACGGCGGCCGTCACCGCCGTCCTCACCGAGATCGGCGCGGATGATCTGCCGACAGAGATCGTGTTGAACAAGATCGATGCCGTCGACCCGCTCGGCCGCCGCCGGCTCGCGAACCGGTTCCCGGGTTCTCTGCAAGTGTCGGCGACGACGGGAGAGGGACTGGACGAGCTCCAGGAGCGGATTGCCGCACGCTTCGCCGATCGCTTCGAGCAGGTCCGCCTGCTGATCCCCTACGAGGAGGGAGCCAAGCTGAACGAGCTGTACGCCCTCGGCGCGCCGATCGACGAGCGGTCCGACCTCGCGGAGGGCGTGCTCGTGCGAGCCCGGCTCCCGCAGCGCGAGCTGCGACGGTTCGCGCCGTTCCTCGTCGCCGAAGCCGAGGCGCCCGCAGCCTCGCGCGCGTGAAGCTGCAGGTTCAGCGGCTCCGCCCCGACGCGGTGCTGCCGGATCGCGCCTACGCCGACGACGCCGGCCTCGATCTCGTTGCCTGCGAGCGTGTGACCCTCGCTCCGGGAGAGCGAGCCGTCGTCTCGACGGGTCTCGCGGTCGCGATTCCGCCGGGTCACGCCGGCTTCGTGATGCCGAGGTCGGGTTTGGCCGCGCGTCACGGCATCGGAAAGGTGAACTCTCCCGGACTCATCGATTCCGGGTACCGCGGAGAGCTCCGCGTGGTGCTGCTCAATACGGATCGCCGGGAGACGTTCGTGGTCGAGGCGGGCATGCGCATCGCCCAGCTCGTGGTCGTTCCGGTGGCCCTTCCGGAGCTCGCGGAGGTAGACGAGCTTCCTGCCAGCGAGCGCGGCGAGCGCGGCTTCGGGTCTTCGGCCGTGTGATGGCGGCCGAACCGCGCATCCGGGTCTCTGCGGCGCTTCAGTGGCAGGACCGTCTTCTGCTGTGCCGCCACGAGAAGCCGGGGAAGGAGTACTGGCTGCTCCCGGGTGGTGGGGTCAAGTCGGGCGAGAGCCTGGTGGACGCGCTGCGGCGCGAGCTCCTGGAGGAGGTCGGAGTCGACGAGAACCGCCCCTTCGAGGGCCCGATCGCGATCGTCGACTCGATCGACCCCGTCAAGAGCTTCGCCGCGCGCCACGTCGTGCACATCATCTTCGCCGGCGACCTGACCGGGCGCTCCCTGGAGGCGGTCACGTCGCAGGACGCCGCCGTGCGCGGCCACCGGCTCTTCGACGCTGAGGAGCTGGACGGAGTCGTCCTCCACCCGCCGATCCAGCGCTTCCTTGCGCGCTGGCGCCCCGGTGACCCCGTCGTGTATCTCGGCGCCCTGTGGGCGCCGTAAGCGCACGCTAGTAGCGTCCGCCGCGCGTGCGAGCACGCTCGGCCGACACGCTGTGCGCCAGCAGCTCGAGCTCGTCGTTGAGCGGCTCCAGCACCGGCGGCTCGCCGAGCTGGTGCGCGGCCGCCTCGGCGAGGATCCAGTCCGCGAACCACGGGTTGCGCGGGAGGAGCGGCCCGTGCAGGTACGTCCCGACCACGCGCCCGACCCTGCACCCTTCGAACCCGCTCGAGCCGTCGTTCCCGAAGCCCGCGAGCACGCGACCGAGGGGCTCGGCTCCGCCCTCGAGGTGAGTGCGACCGATGTGGTTCTCGAAGCCCGCGAGCGTTCGGCCGGCCCATTCGCACTGGAGGAGGACGTCTCCGATCATCCGCCGCTCACCGGCGACCGTGTGCAGCGGCAGGAGCCCGGAGCCCGGCAGCTCGGCCCCCTGCCGGTCGCGGTAGGAGCTCCCGAGTAGCTGGTACCCGCCGCAGACGGCGAGAACTGCGGCGCCAGCGGCGACCGCCTCGCCCAGGCCCGGTCCCTTGCCGGCGATATCGGGCGCGATGAGCGCCTGCTCGCGATCCTGGCCCCCGCCGATGTAGTAGAGGTCGATCTCACCCACGCGCGCGTCGTCCCCGACGCCGATGGCGCAGACCTCGAGGTCGTACCCGCGCCGTGCCGCTCGCTGCGCCAGAACCGCGATGTTGCCGCGGTCGGCGTAGATGTTCAGGTAATCCGGATAGAGATGTCCGACCCTGATCTTCATGCGGCCCGCTCCCAGTATGGTCGGACGAAGCCTCGCTCAGAGACGATCCGGCGCAGCGCGAGCATCGCTGTGTAGGTAGGGAGGACGGCAAGCTCCCCGCCGGCCGACGTCAGCTCCAGGCCCCGGTCGAGCGCATCCCCGAACGAGGGCACGACCTCGATCCGCTCGGCCGGAAAGCCACCGTACCGGAAGCGAAGCGCGAGCTCAGCCGCGCGGTCGCCCGAGGCCACCAGTCGCTCCAGGCCGTGCTCGAACAGCGGCTCGAAGTCGACGTCCCAGATCCACGAGACGTCGCGGCCGTCCGCGATTCCGTCGTTGAGCGCAACGAGGAGGACGGGGGGGACCCCAGCGTCGACCAGCGTGCGAACCACCTCGTTGGCGCCGGCCGGGTTCTTGATCAGCAGCATCAGCACCGAGCGATCGCCGAGCGTGATGCGCTCGAAACGGCCGAATGCCGGACTGAAGCGCTCCAGGCCTGTCTGGATCTGCTCCAGTCCGACTTCCATCGTCTGGGTCAGAGCTGCTGCCGCGAGGGCGTTGTAGACGTTGTAGAGCCCGGGGACGCGCAGCCGGACACGCCGCGTCCCCTTCCTCGTCTCGAGATCGAACGAGGCCGAGTCGAGTCCCGCCAGCTCGACATTTCGGGCGACCACGTCGAGCCGAGGATGGGCGTGTCCGCACGCGGGACACCGGTAGTCGCCGAGGTGGCCCACGTAGACGGCGGCGAACTCGTAGGGCGTCCCGCAGCGGATGCAGTACTTCGAGTCGGCCGCGTGCTGCAGGCTCGGACGCGACCAGCGGACGTCGTCGAGCCCGAACACGACTGCCCGCTCGCGTTCGGAGGCGAGATCGCCAAGCTGGGGATCGTCGCCGTTCACCACCACCGACGCCTCGGGATCGAGCGTCCGGACGGCGGCGCGCCAGCGCCCGGCGACGAGCTCGAGCTCGCCGTAGCGGTCGAGCTGGTCGCGGAAGAGGTTGACGAGGCACACGGCCCGCGGCCGCAGGCGGCGCGCGACCTCGGGCAGCGCGGCCTCATCGACCTCGAAGAGGCCGAGCTCGGCACGCTCCGCGTCGAGCAACGCCGAGGCGACGCCGGACACGAGGTTTGCCCCGGCGCGGTTGTGCGCGAGGCGCGTTTCGTTGCCGAGGATCTCGGCGACCATCGCGGCGGTCGTCGTCTTGCCGTTTGTCGCGGAGATGAGGACGGAACCGCGTGGTAAGCGACCGGCGAGACGGTCGATCGCGTCGGGGTCGAGCTTCCATAGGAGCTTTCCCGGGATCGTCGTTCCGCCGCCCGTGCCCGCCAGGCGCGAGAGTCCGCCGACTGCGCGGGCAGCGAAGATCTCGGCCTTCAGCGGGAGGCGCACAGCCCCGCGAGCGTATCCGGCGAACCGGCTACGCCGCCGCGGCGAGCGTGGCGAGACGCTCCAGGCAGAACTGGCCCTCAGACGGCGCTCGCACGGCCGGGAGCAGTCGCTCCTCGAAGTTCCGCTGCGGCTTGAAGCGCTTCTGCTTGATGATGCGGCCATCGTTGAGCACCATCAGCGTCCCTTCGGCCACCTGGCGGCGCCACAACGTGATGCCGGTGTAATGCTCGACGACCTCGAGCGCAAGGCCGGTGGAAGCGAAGAAGGTCGCGTGCTTGCCCTCGCCGACCCAGAGCGGCCGCCCGACGCCCCGCGCGCAGTAGACGCGGTCGTGATGGCGCTCGTCGATCCACGCGGAAGCCATCGAGCCGCGGAGCTCCTCCAGCGCCTTCGGACGGCTGTCGGTGAGTTCGGCAAGTGCGAAGATCGCCTCGGAGTCGACGGTCATCCCCGGCTCGGCCCGCTCGAAGCGGTGCTCGGCGAAGATCTCCTCGTCGTTGAGGATGATCCCGTTGTGGACGCCGACCACCGAGCCGTGCCGGACCGGGTGGTTGTTCGCCTCGATCATCGGGTGGCCCTTGGTGTAGTCGCGCACGTGCACGAGCACCTTGTGGGCGTACTGGGGGATCTCGACGCGGTCCAGCAGCTTGCTGGCGCCCGAGCGCTGCTTGTGGACGTGGACGCCACCGCCGTTCCGGTACGCGTACCCGACGGCATCGGCCCCGCGCTCGGCGATGCCGGCGAGCAGAGCCTGAGCGGCGAGCGTCCTATCGACGTCGCATTCGGCACTCAGGCTGTATCCGGCGATACCGCACATTGCTTCGAGCCTAGACCCCTCCTCGGACGTTTCGACTTTGTGCAGGGTGCATCTCTGCGTTCTTCGGTATAAACGAAAGGTGTTCCTCGAAGTTAGGGAACTAAACCGGCACGGTTTGTAACTTCTTTGTTAGCAGACGCTGAGGTTGCGCTTAGGAGACGCTGAGCTTCAGCCGGAAACCGGGATCATCTCGCGCAGTGTCGCCAGCCGGCGCAGCGTCTCGAGCTCGATCTGGCGGACGCGCTCACGCGTCAGGCCTAGGCGCCGGCCGATGTCCTCGAGCGTCTTCGGATCGCTGCCGTCGAGCCCGTAGCGGAGGGCGAGCACCTGGCGCTCGCGCTCCGAGAGCGTTCCCAGGGCCTGGGTGAGGGCCTGGCTGCGCAGGGACACCTCGACCTCCTCCTCGGGAAGCGGGTCCTCACCGGCGACGAAGTCCCCGAAAACAGCGTCCTCCTGCTCGCCGACGGGCTGGTCCAGGCTGAGGGAGGCCCGCGCGGCCGCCCGCACCTCGTAGGCCTGGTGCAACGGGAGGCCTGCCTCCTCGGCGATCTCGGGCAGCGTGGGCTCGCGGCCGAGCTGGGTCCACAGCATCCGCTCGGCACGGTTCATCTTCTGCTTGCGCTCGACGATGTGGACCGGCATCCGGATAGTCCGCGCCTTGTCCGCGAGCGCACGCGCAACCGCCTGGCGGATCCACCAGGTGGCGTAGGTCGAAAACTTGTAGCCGCGGCGCCAGTCGAACTTCTCCACGGCGCGGATGAGGCCCAGCGTCCCCTCCTGGATCAAGTCAAGGAAGGGGAGACCCTGGTTGCGGTAGTTCTTCGCGATCGAGACGACCAGGCGTAGGTTGGACTGGATCATCCGCTGCTTCGCCTGCATGTCGCCGCGCTCGACCTTCTTGGCGAGCTCGACCTCCTGCGCGGCGGTCAGCAGAGCATGACGGCCGGCTTCGCGTAGGAAGAGCTGCAGCGCGTCTGTGGTCGTCTCGTACGAGAGCGAGACGGGCTGGGGGGTAGGCTCGGGCATGCGCTCGACCACCTCGATCCCACGCTGCTCGAACTCGCGGTACAGCACGTCGGTCTCGATCGCGTCGAGCCCGTGTGCCTCGATCAGGTCGTTAACGTCTGCGAGGGCTACCGACCCCGCTTGCTCGGCCTCCTCGATGAACAGCCGAAGATCCTCGTCGTTGAGTAGTTCCTCACCAAGTACTGTCATTCCGTGGCTTGAGGCTCCCCCTAGTCTCGTCCACCAAAATGCCGCGCGCGGGAGAACACTACAGTCTCCGAACGGCGAGTGTTTATAGAGGTTTCATGAGCCTCGGCGTGTTCGTGACGGTCGTTGCGTCACGCCTTCGGTGCCCTCCGTAGGGGAGGGGGCTGCTGAATCACTTTCGTTCCAGGTTGACCTTCGGTGCCCTCCGTAGGGGAGGGGGCTGCTGAATCACTTTCGTTCCAGGTTGACATAACGTCGGTTCCCGTGCGTTGGGCCGGACAGGAAGTAGGCTCCTTCCATGACTCCGGAAGCACAGCTCGAAGGCTCGGAGGTCGGCTTCTACCCGACGGAGCCGGGCTGGTTCATCGTCAACGCCCGCGAGACGGTTTGGGTCCAGGTCGAGGGGCTGGCGGCCAAGGCGCCGTTCGAGGCCCCGAACGCGTGGTTCAGTCAGGTCGGTATAGGGCTCAACCTGCTCTCCCCTGGCGAACCAATGGCCTTCTACCACGCCGAGGAGGCGCAGGAGGACTTCCTCGTCCTGTCCGGCGAATGCGTCCTCGTCGTCGAGGGCAAGGAGCACCGCCTGCGGGCGTGGGACTTCTTCCACTGCCCGTCCGGGACGGAACACGTGCTCGTCGGAGCCGGGCAGGAGCCGTGCCTCGTCCTCGCAGTGGGCGCGCGCGTGCCGCAGGAACGGTTCGTCTACCCCCTGAACGAGGTCGCGGCGCGTTACGGCGCGAGTGTGGCCGAAGAAACGACGAGCCCCGACGAGGCGTACGCCGGCTTCCCGGAGTGGCGTCCTATCCCGTGCCCGCCGGGCTTCCCACCGCCGTAGAAACCAGCGCGCATGAGGGGCTCTCGAGACGGATATCGGACCAAAATTCGCCGAGCCCGTTTCGCTTTCGTCCACTCCTCGCGTTAGCTTTCCGCTTCCGCGTACAGCTCCCGCGTTGAGCTTCGACCTACTTGCGATCGGTGCTCGGCGCAAACAGCACCCTAGGGTGTCAAGCCCCAACTTGCAAGACTCCCGAAAAAGCAAAAGTCGCATTTTGCAAAGACTTCTTTACAGCCGCCCTGAATCGTTAGGATCGCGCCGGTAATGGCCCACCTCCCGCGACCTCCGAGCTTCGACCACGGCGTCATCTCGTTCTTCTGGGGGCTCGGCCTCGGGCTCGTGATCTGGCTCGGCCTGCTCGGCGTCGGCGTCTCCGGCGCCACGGCCTTCATCGTGGCCGCGGTTGCGGGCGCGGCGATCTTCCTCTACGTCCGCATCTACGGGGAAGAGGAGCTCCGCCGCTAGAGCGAGAGGCGGCGCGTGTCGAAAGCGCCCGAGTAGAGCTCCGTGCGGAACTCGTCCAGCGCGCGCTCCGCGTCGGCCTCGAAGACGTGCTCGACCACGCCCACATGGGGGTCGTTGTGGAACGGAATGTCGACGTGCGCCTGCGAGACCAGGTTGATCGACCGGCTGGCGCAGCTGGGACAGCTGATGGCCAGGCCGACAAGCCCTGCCGAAGCCCCGGGAGCCAGAAGGCTGAAGGACGACGGAAACACGGGACGCGGCCGGTCCTCCGCATAGCAGAAGAAGCTCCAGGGCCACTCGCCCGCGCGAATGCGTCCGGCGGCGACCTCGCCGAGCTCTTCGCCCACGTCTGCGACCCGATCCGTCATCAGATCGACGAACGACCCGGCGTCGAGTCCCAGCGGGACCCAGTCGAGCTCGTCGTGCGGAACCAAGCCCGGATGCTCCTCGCCGCACGGGCAGGCGAACGTGATCGCAAAGACCGCAGGATGGGCCGCACCGGGAAGGCGCTCCAGGCGCCGGAAGGACGAGAGCGTCACCGCCGTCTCGCCACGCAGCGGACAGGGCAGCACGTAGCGCGTTCGCAGTGGGTCGTACATGGCGCAATTGTGCGCCTTCGCGCGGACGCTGTGCCGACTCAGTAGTCGATCAGCGCGAGGACGTCGTGGCCCGGAAGCCGCTCACGGCCCTTCAGGAACGTGAGCTCGATCAGAAAGGTGAAGCCGACCACGACGCCGCCGAGGGTCTCGACCAGCTCGGCCATCGCGCGCGCCGTTCCTCCGGTGGCAAGCACGTCGTCGTGGATGAGCACGCGCGTGTTGCCGGCGAGCGCGTCGGCCTGGAGCTCCAGCACGTTCGACCCGTACTCGAGCTCGTACTCGCGCCGGATCGTCTCGGGCGGCAGCTTTCCGGGTCGCCGAGCAGGGACGAACCCGCAGCCGAGCCGGTAGGCCAGCGCGGCGCCGAGGAAGAACCCGCGCGCCTCCCCTCCCACCACGAGCTCCGGACGCCGCGACTCGGCCCACTCCGCCATGCGGTCGATCGACTCGCGCAGCGCCTCGGCGTCGGCGAGCAGAGGCATGATGTCCTTGAAGCCGATCCCGGGCGTCGGGAAGTCCGAGACCTCACGGATCTTGGCCTTCAGATCCAAGCTAGCGGCGCGCAACGCGCCGGAGATCGCGCCAGAACAGGAGCTGCGAGAGTTCCTGCGCCAGCCCGGCCAACGCCTGCAGATCCTCCATTCCGGCCTTGCGCCGCTCAGGATTGCGCGAACGCAACGAGGGGCCGACGAGCTGCTCGATGACGCTCGCCTCCTGGCCGGCGGACGTGCGGAACCGGCGGAGGTTGCGCGGTGCGATGCCGTAGCGCGCGAGCTTGGCGCACGATGAGGCGATCTCGACGTCACTCTCGCCGTAGCGCTTGTCCTTGCCGCTGCCGCTCGGGTCGAGAAGTCCGAACTCCTCGAGCTCGCGCGCCAGCTCCTCCCCCACTCCGGCCCGCTTGCACAGATCCGCCAGCGTCAACTCCTCCTCTTCCGAGAGGCCGATCGGCTTGCGTCGGCTCCGCGCGCGTGTGGGCGAGGCCAGCTCCTGCTGGATCACCCGCAGCGGGAGAAACTCATCGCGTTGGAGACGCAGGATCGTGCGCAGGCGCTCGACGTCTTCCTCGTCGAAGAGCCTGTAGCCGCCTCGCGTCCGGCGCGGCTTCAGGAGCCCCTGATCCTCGAGGTAGCGGATCTTCGAGATCGAGACGTCCGGGAACTCGCTCTGCAGCCGGCTACAGACCGTCCCGATCGTCAGGGGGCGTTCGCTGGGCTGTGCTTCGGTCGTCGTCATCGGTTCAGGAAGGTCAGTCGGTACTTGCCGATCTGGATTTCGTCACCGTCTTCGATCTGGGCCGCCGACTCGATCCGTCGCCGGTTCAGGAACGTGCCGTTCAGGCTGCCCTCGTCCTGGATCGTGAACGTGCCGTCCTCCTCGAGCAGCAGCGCGTGCTGGCGCGAGACGGTGACGTCGTCCAGGAAGATCTCGCAATCCGGCGAGCGGCCGATCGAGGTGCGCTCGCCCGCGGAGTGGAAGATCTCGCCCGTTCTGCCTCCTCCGGAGCGCACGACGAGAGCCGGGCCCTTCACGCCCACGTCCTCGAGGGTCGTGCTGGCCTCATCCTCGTCCTCGGGCGTGTAAGCGAGCGTCGTCTCGTCGCTCGGCTCGTCCTTGACGAGCAGCGCGCCGCACTTCGAGCAGTAGTTGGCGGCTTCGGGATTCTGGAAGCCGCACTCGGGACAGTAGACATGGCTCAAAGCGATCCTTTCCCCAGGGTTAAACCTGAAGTAGAGATTCTAGCTTCGCGCCTCGACCTCCTGTCCCTGCACGAGGACCTCCTCCACGATCGTGCGAAGCTCCTCCTCGAGCTCGGCGGAGTCAGCCTCCGTCACTCCCTCGGCATAGATGTGCAGTATCGGCTCGTCGGGATCGGGCAGCACCTGCACCCAGCCGCGGTCGGTGAAGAGCTTCACGCCGTCGACGAGATCGAGCTCGCGCCCCTTGAGCCGCTCCGCCAGCACGCGCATCACCAGCCCCTTGAGGCCCCACGGGCACGGCAGCTGTCGGTGGACGAGCGTCGTCTCCGGCAACTCGGAAACGAGCTGGGAGAGCGGTCGCGACTCCTGCGCGAGAAGCTCCAGCAGCTTGCACAGGCTCGCCACGGCGTCGTAGGCGGGTAGGAAGTCCGGGAAGACGTAGCCGCCGCTCACCGCGCCGGCGAAGACGACATCGTCCTGCGCGGCCGCCTTGGTCAGCTCAGCCAGCGACGCAGGCGTCCTGATCACCTCGAGCTCACTGTCCCGCGTCAGCGACTCCACCTGGCTCGTCACGGTCACGGGGAAGGCGAGCTTCCCGCGTCGGCCGTTGCCGGCCAGGAGCCGCACGAACAGGAGGAGCACGCGGTCGACGCCGATCTCGTGGCCCTGCTCGTCGACGAGGTAGAGGCGCTCGGCAGCGCGGTCGAAGACGACGCCCAGGTCGGCACCCAGCGCGCCGACGAGCCGCTTCGACTGGCCGATCGTCTCGCGCAAGGTGGCCGCGGAGGGCGCCGTATCTCCCATGCGCACGGCATGCGCGGACACCGCCTCGACCTGGAGCCGCTCCAGCAGGAGCGGAAGCACGGCGGAGGCGGCCGAGTAGCCGTAGTCGAGGACGATGCGAAACCGGCGCTCGCGGACGGAGGCGACGTCCAGGCTGCCGAGCAAATCCTCCGCGTACGCCTCGCCGACACGGGGCGGGTAGTCGAGGTCGCCGACCTCGGCGGCGGGTGCGCGGCGGAAGTCCTGGCGGAAGAAGTGCTTCTCGACGTCCTTCTGCCGCGCCGGCGTGAACTCGATCCCCGGCTGCTCGAAGAAACGGATCTGCACGACCTCCGGGTCGGCGGTGCTCGTACCGACGTGGAATCCCGCGTCGTATCCGTGCATCTTCAGCAGGTGCCGGCCGACGGCGGCCGGAAGGACGCGGAGGTCGGCCACGTCGACGCCGGTCGAGTTCAGACCGGTGATCAGCGAGCGCTTGACGATGCGCGCGGCGGTCGTTGCCTCCCGACTCGAGACGACATGCGCTCCACGCTCGAGCATCGTTCCCAGCGCGGCGCCGAGGCGAACGGCGATCTCAGGCGTCAGGTCGACCTCGACGAGTCCGGAGACGACGTCCTTCTCGAACAGCCGCGAGGGTGCTCTCGTCTCCCAGATCAGGTTCTCGCGGATCTGCGCGCCGGACTCGATCTCCTTGTACGGGAAGATGCGGACGTTCGGCATCACGGTGCTCTGGTCCCCGATCGTCACATCGTCCCCGATCGCGACGCCTTCGTGGATGCGGACGTGCGAGCGCAGATCACAGGAGCGGCCGATGATCGCCCCCTCGATCAGCGTGTTGCGCCCGACATGCGTGAGCGAGTCCACGATCGATCGGGTCGTCCGCGCCCGCTCGCGCAGCGTCACGTTCGCGGACAGCACTGAATAGGGCCCTACGGTCGCTCCGGGAAGGATGCGGCAGTAGTTCCCGATGAAGGCGGGGCTCTCGATCGCGTCGAGATCGTCGACCTCCGCGCTCTCGCTCAACCACAGGTTCCCGCGCAGCAGCAGGCCGGGAATCTCGAGCTGGACGAGCTGGTCGAGCGCGTCGAAGTTCGCCTGCGCGTACTGGCCCAGGTCGCCGACGTCCTGCCAGTAGCCGTCCGCGATGTACCCGTACAGCGGCCGACCCATCTCCAGGAGCAGCGGAAAGAGCTGCTTGGAGAAGTCGTGCGGCTCCCCGGCAGGGACGTGGCGCAACACCTCGGGCTCGAGGACATAGATTCCCGTGTTGATCGTGTCGGAGAAGACCTGGCCCCAGGAGGGCTTTTCGAGGAAGCGCTCGATCCGTCCCTCGTCGTCGGTCACCACGATTCCGAACTCCAGGGGGTTCTCGACGGACTTGAGCGCAATCGTGACGGCGGCCTTCTTCTCGCGGTGGAACTCGAGCAGCGAGGTGAGGTCGATGTCGCAGAGGGCATCGCCGGAGATGACGAGGAGCGACTCGTCGCCCTCCCCCACCGCCTGCTTGACCGACCCGGCCGTCCCGAGGGGGGATTCCTCCACCGAGTAGGTGATGTTCATGCCCAGCGACTCGCCGTCGCCGAAGTAGCTGCGGATGGCCTGTGGCATGAACGCGAGCGTGACGACGACGTCAGTGAGGTTGTGGCGGCGGAGAAGCTCGAGGATGTGCTCCATGCACGGCTTGCCGACGATCGGGACCATGGGCTTGGGCTGGTTCGAGGTCAGCGGGCGGAGCCGCGTTCCCTCGCCGCCGGCCATGACGACGGCCTTCACGCGGTGCTCCTCGTCTGCCGGGTGGCCGCGATCAGGTAGAGGACCCCGGCCACGACGGCGAGACCGAACCCGATCCAGAAGATCACGAGCGGCCAATTGGTCCCGTCGTGCGTCGCCAGGACGAAGCAGATCGAGGCGTACAGGATCCACGTAGACAGCTTCCCGAGGAAGCTGACCGAGAAGTCGTATCCGCGCGGCACGACGAACTTGTACCCGCCGATGAGGGCAACGTCACGCGCAAGGATCAGGAGAGCCGCCCACGGCAGCCGGTCGGCTAGGAAGAGGAGCAGCACCGCTGCGTCGATCATCAGCCGGTCGGCCAGCGGATCCGCGACCTTCCCGAACTCCGACTCGACGCGCCAACGGCGCGCGAGCCAGCCGTCGATCTGGTCGGTAATGCCGGCGATCGCGAAGACGATCGCGGCTGCCCAGCTGTGCCCGCCGTCGGACATGACGACGAGGACGACGAAGACGGGGATCAGCGCCAGGCGCAGCGCGGTCAGCGCATTCGGTATCTGCGCCATCGGAGCGGGAACCGCACGCGAGACCATCGGCACCAAGGATAGTTTCCTGCCGTGCACGTCAACGCCCACAGCCACACGTTCCAGCGGGCGCTGCGCAGTGAGGGCGGCGATTTCTGGGCCTGGCGGGAGTCGATGCTGGAGCTGGCGTCCGCGCAGACGCCGACACGCGTACGGACGGAGTACGAAGGGACCTACCGCGAGATGCTGGCGGGCGGATACTCGGTGGTGGGCGAGTTCCACTACCTGGGGCTAGACGAGGCGCGCGCGGCCGCCGAGGCGGCAGCCGCCGCCGGGATCGAGCTGGTCCTGCTCCTCGCCGCCTACGCCCGCGGCGGTATCGAGCGCTCCCGGCAGTCGTCGCCCGCGGCGTACTTCCGCCAGGTCGAGCAGCTGCGCGCGGAGGGCATCCGCGTCGGGCTCGCCCCCCACTCCGTGCGGGCCTGCCCGCGGGAATGGCTGGAAGCGATCGGCCGCTACCGCGACGAGCACGATCTCGTCTTGCACGTGCACGCGGACGAGCAACCGCGGGAGATCGAGGAGTGCCTGGCCGAGCACGGCGTCCCGCCGATCGAGTTGCTCCACGCAACGGGGTGCCTCGGCCCGCGCACGACGGTCGTCCACGCGACGCATGCCACGGAGCGCGAGCTCGACCTACTCGGGGAGACGGGAAGCCGCATCTGCATCTGCCCCACCACCGAGGCCGATCTCGGTGACGGCTTCGCTCCTATCCTCGGAGCACACGTTCGCGGGATCGGGATCTGCATCGGCTCCGACGCCAACCTCAGCGTCGATCCGCGAGACGAGCTCCGCGAGCTGGACTGGATCGCTCGCCGGCAGGCCCTTCGCCGCGCGGTCTTCTCGCCCGAGGCCCTGAAGCGCATCGGTGCCGACGAGGGCGCCGCCTCGCTGGGAATTGCCTAAATCCGTCGAGGCCTCTACGTGTGCCGGTGCTTCGGCTTCTTCTTGGGCTTCTTGCCTTTGCTCACCGTCAGCTTCACCTTCGTCCCGGTGCTCACCACGAAAGACGCGGCGGGGTTCTGCGCCAGCACGCGTCCCTTCGGCCTCCGCGTCGAGTACTTGCGCGTCAACTTCCCAACCGAGCAGGCGGCATCGGTGATCTTCTTCTTCGCTTTCACTTCGGTCAGCCCGATCACATCCGGGACGAGACAGTACGACGGTCGTGGCCCGGCCGGGGGCGGCGGCGGCGGAGGAGGTGGTGGCGGTGGCCCCGCCGGCGGAGGTGGAGGCGGAGGTGGTGGCCCTGTCGGTGGAGGCGGTGGCGGAGGCGGGCCGGTTATACGATTGAAGTTCGCCCCAAGGTTCGCCGGCCCTCCGATTGTGATCACGCAGTTCGGGTTGGTCCCATACCCCGAGCAGTCGCCCGTCCAGCCGGCGAACGACGAGCCGCCGTCGGCGACAGCGGTCAGCGTGACCACCGCCCCCTTGGCGTACGGTGCCGAGCACGTGCTCCCGCAGTTGATTCCGGGCACGTCGCTCGTAACGGTTCCGGATCCGTTGCCCGGCTTGTTGACGGTGAGTATGAACCCGTCCAAAACTGTCAGCGCGGACTGGACGAAGTTGTTGTTCGGGTCGGGATCGTCGGCGTAACCGCCGTTCCAGACGGAGCCACTGACGTCGAGCGTGCCAGAGCCCGGGGCTTTCACGTGTATGTCAACCGCGACGCCTTGGTCCAGCGCGATGGTCGACCATCTACAGCGCACATGGAGGTCGGTCGCGTACGCGTTGGCGCAGAAAGCCGTGCCGCCCGGGCCTGGTAGGGACGACGCAACCGAGACGACCTCGATCAGCGGCGGAAGCGTCAGGTCGACCTGTACCCCCTCGCCGGTCGGGGGGCTATATGCGGGGTCCGGCCCGGCGTTCGTGACGACCGCCTGGATCGTAAGCTCCGACCCGGCGAGGGACGGATCCGGGATCCCGTGAATGCCGATACTGAGATCCTCCGCTCGCGTCAGGACGCTCACCGGATCCGTGCGCGTGTTGTTCGACGTGTCGGGATCGTCGACCGCCGGCGAGAATGCTGTCGCTGTCAGCGATTCCGTGGCTTTCACCCGAAGAGATAGGCTCACCGTCCTCGTCGCCTGAGGCGGGATGTCGCCGATCGAGCAGTCGATCGTCGGACCTATCGGCGCGGCACAACCCGTGACCCAGTCGGCGGACGGAGGCGGATCGACCGTGACCGACACGTTCGGCGCGAGCGCGTTCTCGGAATGGTTGATGACCGAGATCTGCCAGCCGACGGTGTCCCAGCCCTTGGCCGGCTCGGGCGTGTGCGTGATCATGACCTCGAGGTCGGCCGTCGCGAGCGACGCCGTCCGGGCACCGCTTTGCGCACCAGGCGCGGTGGCGGTCAGGACGAGAGCGCCGGCCACCGCCAGCGCGAGCCCGGCGATCGACCCCAATCGCCTCGAGATTTTGCGCTTTGTGCTCATCTGGACCCTCGGACTTCCGGAAAGTAGCACCGCGGACGGTCGAAGCGTGCGTCATCCGGCCCCCGCACGTCGGCCTCCCTCCATCGCCGTCATGTTCTCGCTCCAAGAGAAAGGCCCTGCCAGAGACAGTTCACTCCCCCGCGCAGGTCGCTACGGCCGCGAAGAGATCTGGCCGTCGGGCGCAAACTCCACGACCGACGAGAACGGTTCCAGAGTCGCGCTCGACTCGTAGAGCGGCGATCCGTCAACCAGTACCCAGGCGTGGGCGAGCACTTCGCCGTCGCGTCTCCGGGCCCCTATCACCAACCGCGGTTCGGCGTTCGTGTTCGAGAGATAGCGGTATGCGAGCAGGCTCCGCTCCAGACATGAACCCGGACGGCGCAGCCGGTAGACGCGGCGAGCGCTGCGCACGATTTGCCGTTCTTTCTCGTCCGAGCGCTCTTCACTACCTGCCCTGGACATCAGCCGGACAAGGGTGGGGAGTGGAAGGACCCGCTTGAGTACGGGGAGGACGAGCGACCAGGCGCCCATACGGATCAGGAGCCAAGCGCTCTTTGCTCTCCGCATCGGCTCAATACTGCCCGAGCGACGCCCTTTGCTTGGTGTGTTGTAGCGCCCAATCGAAGACGACAGCTGCGATCGGGATGCCGATGGCTCCGAAGACGGCGAGCCAGAGCGCATCCGACTCCCACCCGCTTCCCTCGAACAATGCCGAGCGCGCGCCGTTGAACGCGAACCGCAGCGGCGAAGCATTCCCGAGCGGCTGTAGCCATCCCGGCAGCGTCGATATAGGAAAGACCGCCCCGCTGATGAGCGTCAAGGCGAAGAGGCAGAAGCCGACGATGGTCACCCCTGCCTTGAACAAGAGGGTAAATGCGCCGGAGATGATCCCGATCGTGGCGAGCGCCGCTCCCGTCGTCAGGAATATGACCACGACGCCCGGCCAGCTCGGCGTCGTGGGATCCACCCCAATCCAAGCGAACGCAAGGCCCAGGTAGAGCGCCGCCCGGAAGAGCCCGAACAGGAACGGAAACCCGACGAGCCCGAGGCACAGGTCGAATGACCTGAGCGGCTGGACAACGAGTATTTCCAAGGTTCCCGCCAGCTGCTCTTGCCGGATGCGGTTCGCGATGCCGGTGCACGCAGTCTCGACCACTGCGCCTATCGCTGCCCCAACCGCGGCGAAGGCGAAGTACGAGGGTGCGCCGTGCAGGCTCTCGGTCGGGACGCCCTCGAACGTTTTGGAGATGAAGTAGTACGTCGCCAAGAAAAAGAAACCGCTGACCGCGTCGAGGACGAAGGGAAGGCGGTACGAGCGGGT
>Ga0075418_10003965_pt1 | contig 16851 bp, 16 predicted proteins | sample SoiMetdeltSBSDD2_FD_81776 | JGI IMG/M metagenome (GOLD analysis project Ga0075418, IMG submission 81776) | Bulk soil microbial communities from a Populus tree surrounding site in Tennessee, USA - Soil MetaG P. deltoides SBSDD2 | ecosystem: Environmental > Terrestrial > Soil > Tree plantation... | reverse complement strand
CTCAGGTGCGGCGACTCGAAACGGTGCGAACTCGGAGCGCAGCGCGAGGAGCTGCACGCGAGTCCCCATGGGAACCGAAGCCTCTTCACTTGGCCCGTGTCTGCAGGCCTCGATCGGGACCCGCGAGGCCGAAGGCCATGGGGCGATTCGCAGCGACGCCCCAGCCGTCGCGACCGAGTGCGATGACACCCAGGTCGCTGCTCGCTGGAAAGGCGCGGACCGCGCGCTCGACGGCAGCGCGAGCTGACGTGCCCTGGGACAAGCTCGTGTACACGCTGCGTGCCATGGCCTGGCGGATGATGTCCTCGCCTTGCCCCGTGCAGGCCACGGCGCCATCCGGGCCGGCGAACAAACCCGCACCATAGACGGGGACATCGCCGACCCGGCCGTACAGAGTGATCGACGTCCCGCCGGTGGAGAGGGTCGCGGCGTACTGTCCCTTGGCGTCGCGCGTCACCGTACCGACGGTATCGCCTTCGTGCGTCAGGTCGCGCAGTGCCTCGGGCAGCGGGTTCGGGAAGTTCCAGTGCGCCGGCCAGTCGAACTCGCCGCTCCCCGGACGTCCCAGGGCTTCCCGTACTTGCGCCAGTCGCTTGGCGTATTTGGCCTCCGCCTCGGGGCAGGTGGGCACGACGTCTTCGAAGCCCATGCGGTGGGCGAAACGTGTCGCACCCTCGCCGGCGAGCAGCAGGTGTGGTGTGTCGAGAACGGCCCGCACCACACGAATGGGATTGCGCACGCGTTCGATGACAGCAACGGCGGCGAAGCGCCCCTCGCTCGTCATCAGGGAGGCGTCCATCTGAATCGTCTTGCCGTCGAGGCGGATGTTGGCGCCCGTGCCGGCGTTGTAGCGCGGATCGTCCTCCATCTCGACGGTGCCGGCGATGGCCGCATCGAGAGCCGGGGCGCCGGCGCGCAAGGCCGCCATCGCCGAGTCCGCCGCGGCCTGTGCCCCGTCGCCGCGCTCGGGCGGCGTGCCGACGCCGGCGTGGGTCAAGGCCAGCGGGCCGGTGAAGCGACCGCCCTCCAGCACGGTGAGCCCCTGGGCTGGTTCGGCCCCGGCTGCAAGCCCCGGGACGCATGCGGCGACCACAAGGAGAAACCTGGCGGCAACGAGGGCCGCTCGGAGAGTGCGTGCGAGTGTCATGTCGACTCCCTTCCGGACCAGACCGGGACCGCGACATCGGGGAAGTTGTCCATGAGACGCTGGCGCCGCAGGGCGCGCAGCCCTTCCAGGGCCGCGTTCCACGCCACGAACGGCTGGGGCTGCTTGTGGCCATGGCGGCGCCAGGTGACAGCGTCGGCCTCCATCTCTTTCTGGCCGACGATGAACAGGTTCGGAATCTTCTGCGTCTCGGCGCTGCGGATCTTCTTCCCGAAGCTCTCCGTGCCGTCGTCGAGGCGGACGCGGAACAGGTCGTCGTGGAGCAAGCGCTGCAGGCGGCGGCCGAAATCGAGGAACGCCTCGCCCACCGAGACCGGAATGATCGCCACCTGCACCGGGGCCATCCAGGTAGGGAAGGCGCCCCCCAGATGCTCGAGGAGGAAAGCGACGAAGCGCTCGTGCGTCCCGAGCGGGGCGCGATGGATGATCCACGGCCGTTGCCGCGAACCGTCGGCAGCCACGTATTCGAGCTGGAAGCGCTCGCCGCCGACGAAGTCCAGCTGTCCGGTGCTGGCGGTTTCCTCCCGCCCGATGACGTTGGTCACCTGGTAATCCACCTTGGGTCCATAGAAAGCCGCTTCCCCCACGTGTTCCTGGTAGGGGAGGTCCAGCTCGCGCAGCACCTGGCGCACCATCTCTTCGGCGGCCACCCAGCGGTCCTCGGCGCTGACGAACTTCTCTTGGTCCGGCGAGTGCAGGGAGAGGCGCATCCAGAAGTCCTCGAGGCGGAACATCTGATAGTAATGGCGATGCATCTCGATGACGGCGCGGAACTCGTCGTGCACCTGCTCGCGGGTGCAGTAGATGTGCGCGTCGTTCATGCTCATGCCACGCACGCGCAGCAGGCCCGCCAGCTGCCCGCTCTTCTCGTAGCGATACACGTCGCCGTACTCCGCCAGGCGGAGCGGTAGCTCGCGGTAGCTGCGCGGCCGCACTCCGAAGATGGTGTGGTGGTGCGGGCAGTTCATGGGCTTGAGATAAAAGGACTCCCCGTCGTCCAGCTGCATGGGCGGGAACATGGAGGCGGCGTAGTACGGCAAGTGGCCGCTGATCTCGTAGAGCCGCCCCTTGGCCAGATGCGGCGTGGCCACGCGCTGGTAGCCGGCGCGGAACTCCGTCTCCCGCGCCAGGGCCTCCAGCTCGTCGCGCAACACCGTGCCGTGCGGCAGCCACAAGGGCAGGCCGCGCCCGACGTCCTCGCTGAGCATGAAGATCTCCAGCTCCGCCCCGAGCTTGCGGTGGTCGCGCTCCCGCGCCAGCTCGCGCCGGCGGAGGAAATCGTCGAGCTCCTCCTTGGTGATGAAGGCGAGGCCGTAGATCCGCGTCATCATCGGGTTCTTCTCGCTGCCCCGCCAGTAGGCCCCGGCCACGCTGTCGAGCTTGAAGGTTTGCGGCGGGATGTCGCGGGTGGATTCCACGTGCGGTCCCTCGCACATGTCCACGAAGGCGCCGCTGCGGTAGAAGCTGAAGCGTTGCACTCCCTGACGGTCGTGCAGGTCCCGGGCGTACTCCACCTTGAACGGCTGTCCCTGCGCTTCCAGCAAGCGCACCGCCGCGGCGAAATCGTGCTCCTCGCGCTCGAAGCGCGCGCCGCCGGCGAGGAGCTTGCGCATGCGGCGCTCGAGCTCACCCAGCTCCGCTTCCTCCAACGGTTCGTGGAAGAGGAAGTCGTAGTAGAAGCCCGTGTCCACCGGCGGCCCGAAGCCGAGCTGGGTGCCGGGGCGTGACTCCAGAACGGCCTGGGCGAGCACGTGGGCCAAACTGTGTCGGCGGCGGTAGAGCGGGTCGTTCTTGCGTTCCGGATCGGCGTCGAGTCGCGCCACAGGACCTCCTCCCAGCACGGGGGGCCATCCTAACCCGACGGTCCGGAGGGGCTCAACGTCGCCCGCCTGGAAGGAGTCAGCGGCAGCCGGGGGTTGACAGCCCTGGGGTCCCCAAGGTATTCGTCACAGTTCGAAAACCGGGCAAGTGAAGGTGTCACCTTCCACCCGGCGGCGCGTGCAGCTGCCTGCCGGGTTCCTCGCGCGACAGGCCGTGGCCTGGCGCCAGGTTGGGTGGCACCTCGCCACCCTTCACTTTTTTTCGGGCCGGCGAGAGCGCCGCGCCCCCGAGGGGAGGTCGATGATCCGAGAGCGCGAAGCTCCCCGCCGGGACCGGGGGCCACGCGTGAACGAGCGCATCGGCGTGCGAGAGGTGCGGGTCGTCCTCGAAGACGGCACGCAGCTCGGGGTCCTGCCGACGCGCGATGCTCTGACGAAAGCGAGAGAGCTGAATCTCGACCTCGTGGAGGTCTCGCCCACGTCCAGGCCACCCGTATGTCGCATCATGGACTTCGGGAAGTACAAGTACGAGCAGGCCAAGAAGGCCAAGGTCGCTCGCAAACGTCAGCATCAAGTCGTGGTGAAAGAGATCAAGATGCGGCCCAAGATCGAAACCCACGACTACGATTTCAAGAAGCGCCACATCGAGGAGTTCCTCTCCCACGGCGACAAGGTAAAGGTCACCTTGATGTTCCGCGGACGGGAAATGGCCCACACCGACCTGGGGCGCAATCTCCTCGACCAGTTGGCGACCGAGCTGGCGGAGCTCGGCAAGGTCGAGGCGCCGCCGCGGCAGGAGGGCCGGAACATGGTCCTGCTCCTCACCCCCGTCGCCGCCAAGGGCAAGGCGTCCAAGCGCGTCGCCAGCGAGGTGGCGCATGCCGACTCGGAAGCCGAGCAGGGCTGAGGAGGATCTGCGGTGCCGAAAATGAAGACCCATCGCGGTCTCGCCAAGCGGGTGCGCCGCACGGCGAGCGGCCGCTTGAAACGCAAGAAGGCCTATCACAGCCACTTGCTCGCCTCGAAGTCGCGCAAGCAGAAGCGACGGCTGCGCGGCTCGTCGCTCATCGCGCCGGAGGAAGAGAAGCGGCTGAAGGCACTTCTCAACGACTAGCGTCCCTGGTTTCTACGGGAGTGCAGACATGCCACGTGCGACCAACAATGTCGCGGCGCGGGCGCGCCACCACAAGCTCCTCAAGCAGGCCGAAGGCTACTACGGCGCCAAGAGCCGCTTGTACCGCATCGCCAAGGAGGCGGTGGAGCGCGGGCTCAACTACGCCTACCGCGATCGCCGGGCGCGGAAGCGCGACTTCCGCCAGCTGTGGATCATGCGCATCAACGCTGCTGCCCGCCAGCACGGTCTTTCCTACAGCACCTTCATGGGGCTCCTGCGGCAGTCGAACATCGAGGTCAACCGCAAGGTCCTGGCCGAGATGGCCGTGAACGACGCCGAGGCCTTCGAGAAGCTGGTCGAGACCGCCAAGCAGGCCCAGAGCTGAGACCGTGAGCACTGGGCCCGAGTCCCTGGGCGAGCGGATCGTCGCGGCCCGTGCGGCAGCGCTGGCCGAGAGCGCCGCGGCCTCGACGGCCGAGGCGCTGGAGGCGTGGCGCGTGCGCTGGCTCGGCCGCCGCGGCACGGTGGCGGCGCTCTTCGCAGCCCTTCCCGAAGCCGCCGCCGCCGAGCGGCGCGAGCTCGGCCAGCGGCTCAATGCGCTCAAGAACGAGTTGCAGGGGCTCTACGATGCAGCGGCGTCCGCAGCGGCGCCGGCCGTCGCCGCCGCCGCCGTGGATGTCACGCTCCCAGGCCGCCGCCGCTGGGTCGGCCGGCCCCACGTCCTCTCCCAGGTCCTGGACGAGATGCTGGCCATCTTCACCGGCCTGGGTTTCGCCGTGGCCATGGGCCCGGAGGTGGAGCTCGAGGCCTACAACTTCGACTTCCTCAACTTCCCGCCCAACCACCCGGCGCGGGACCTGCAGGACACCTTCTACGTCAACGATCGGGTGCTGCTGCGCACCCAGACTTCGCCCATGCAGGTGCGCATCATGCGCTCTCAGCCGCCGCCGGTGCGCGTCGTCGTCCCCGGCCGCGTCTACCGCAACGAGCAGATCGATGCCACTCACGCCGCCGAGTTCCATCAGGTCGAGGGTCTGTACGTGGACCAGCGGGTTTCCATGGTGGATTTGAAGGCCACCATCGCTCACTTCACCCGCCTGCTCTTCGGCACCGACACCGCCATCCGCTTCAAGCCGCACTACTTTCCCTTCACCGAGCCCAGCGTGGACGTGGACATGACCTGCTTCGCCTGCGGCGGCAAGGGCTGCAAGCTCTGCGGCAACGCCGGCTGGATCGAGATCATGGGCGCCGGCATGGTGCATCCCAACGTCTTCCGTGCCGCTGGCTACGACCCGGAGCAGGTCACGGGCTTCGCCTTCGGCATGGGGGTGGACCGCATCGCCATGCTGCGCCACGGCATCGATGACCTGCGGTTGTTGCTGGAGAACGACGTGCGCTTCCTGGCGCAGTTCTGAGGAGTCCCATGCGCGTCCCCCTGGACTGGTTGCGCGATTACGTCCGCTTCGACGTCGAGCCTCACGTGCTCGCCCATGACCTCACCATGCTGGGCACGAAGATCGAGAGCGTGGATCTCGGCACGCCGGGGTTCGCGGGCGTCTTCGTCGGCAAGGTGCTGGAGTGCCGCAAACATCCGAACGCCGACAAGCTGACCTTGTGTCAGGTCGCGGTGGGGGACGAGGAACTCTCCATCGTCTGCGGCGCCCCCAACGTGCGCCCCGGTCTCACCGTGGCGGTGGCGCGCCCGGGGGCGCGTCTGGCCGGCGATCTACGCATCCGCAAGTCCAAGATCCGCGGCGAGACCTCGGAAGGCATGATCTGCTCCGCCCGGGAGCTCGGGCTCGGCGAGGATCGGGACGGCATTCTCGAGCTCGATGCAGCCCTGGCAAGCGGCGCGACGTTCACCGCTGGGGCGCGGGGCGCCGTCCTCGAAGCGGAGATCACTCCCAACCGGCCGGATTGCCTGGCACTCCTCGGGGTGGCACGGGAGGTGGCGGCGCTGTACGAGCAGCCCCTGCGCCTGCCGCCGGTGTGGGCGGAGCCGGCGCGGCGGCGCGAGCGCGCGCCGCTCCGCGTCGAGATCGAGGCGCCCGAGGATTGCGGCCGCTACTTCGGCCGCGCTCTCCGCGGCGTCCAGATCGCGGCGTCGCCGCCCTGGCTGCAGGAGCGTATCGCCGCCCTCGGGCTCGAGCCGATCAACAACGTCGTCGACGTCACCAACTACGTTCTCTTCGAAACCGGCCAGCCCATCCATGCCTTCGACCTGGCGGCGTTGCGCGGCGGCCGTCTGCTGGTGCGTCGTGGCCGCGCCGGGGAAACGCTGCAGACCCTCGACGGTGTCGAGCGGCGCCTCGAAGACATCCTCGTCATCGCCGATGGCGAAGGCCCGGTGGCCCTCGCCGGCATCATGGGCGGACTCGGCAGCGCCGTGCGCGCTTCGACCGCGGATCTCTTCCTCGAGGCGGCTTACTTCCGCCCCGATCTGGTGCGCAGCGGCCGCCGCCGGCTCGGCCTCGACACCGATGCGTCCTACCGCTTCGAGCGCCAGACCGACATCGAGGCGGTGCGCTGGGTGATGGATCGGGTCACCCATCTCTTGCTCGAGGTGGCGGGGGGCGAGGTGCGGGAAGCGAGCGAAGACATCTACCCGCGCCAGCCGGCGCCGCGGCGTTTGCGCCTGCGCGCCGAACGGGCGAGCCTGGTGGTGGGCGTGACCTTGGAAGCGGAGCGGAGCGCGGCGCTGTTGCGCCGCTTGCACCTGGACGCCGTGGCGCGCGGCGGCAGCGTCGATGTCCAGGTGCCCTCCTTCCGGCGCGACCTGCACGAGGAGATCGACCTCGTGGAAGAGGTGGCGCGCATGCACGGCTACGACAACATCCCGAGCGATGCCCTGCCGCCGGCGGCTCTGCAGCCCCGCCCGCATCGGCGGCAAACGCTGCTGGCGCGCCTGCGCCAGCTCGTCGTCGGTCTCGGCTACTTCGAGGTGCGCACCAGCGCCTTCATGGAACGCCGCGATCCTGAACGGCTCGGTCTCGGCGCCGGCGACGTGCGCCGCCGTGCGGTTTGCCTGCGCAATCCCATCGTCCCCACCCTGGACACGATGCGCACCACCATGCTTCCCGGCATGCTGCGCGTGCTGCGGCACAACTTGAATCGCGAGGCGAGCAGCCTGCGTTTGGCGGCGGTGGATCGCGTTTTTCTCGACCTGCCCGGCGATGTCGACGGCCTGCCCCAAGAACCCGAGCGCTTGTTGCTGCTCGCCTGCGGTGCCAGTCACCCGGAGAGCTGGGGCGAGGCAGCGCGGCCGTGCGATGTCTTCGATCTCAAGGGCGATGCGGAGGCCCTGCTGGAGCATCTCGGCGTTGACACGGTCTGGAGCCGTGGCTATACTGAGCCGTTCCTTGATGATGGCGTAAGTTTTTTGATTTCAGGTAGTTACGGCGTCATCGGTGGAGGCGGCGGGGTGCGTGCGGAGGTGCTGCAGAGCTTCGACGTGGAGATCCCGGTGTTCGTCCTGGAGCTCGACGTCGCGGCGCTGGAACAGCACCTGCCTGCCCGCCGTGCGTTCCGTGGCATTCCGCGCTTCCCGGCGGTGAAACGGGATCTCTCTCTGGTGCTGCCGCGTCACGTCGCCTACGAGGACGTGCGGCGTGTGGCGGTGGAGGCCGGGGGAGCGTGGCTCGAATCGGTACACTGCTTCGATGTCTTCGAGGATCGGTCCTTGGGCGAGGGCGTGCGCAGCGTGGGTTTGCGGCTGCGCTTCCGCTCTCCCGAACGCACGCTCCTCGACGACATGGTGGAGCCGTGGATGGATGGTATCGTGCGGCGCCTGGAGGCGAGCCTCGGGGTGCGCTTGCGCACCCTCTGAAGGCACCCGGGCTGGGGAGGAGATGAAGCGGTGGAGCACTTGGAGAGTCTGGCGCGGCTCGAGGAGCGGATCCAGAAGGCGGCGGAAATCATCGCGACCTTGCGGCAAGACAACAAGCGTCTGGAGCAGGAAGCGTCCCAGCTGCTGGAGAGCCAGCGCAATCTGGAACGTCGCGCCGACGAGATGAGCGCGGAGAAGCAAGAGCTCGTCAACGAGGGCCGGCTGCTGCGGGAGCGGGAGAAGGAGTGGGCGCGCTACGAGCGCGACCGCGACGAGATCCGCACCCGCATCGACTCGATGCTGGCCAAGTTCGAGGAGCTCGAGATCTGATTCCGGGCCCCCACGGGGGAGCGTGCATGGAACGTGTGAAGACCACGCGGGTGGAGATCTTCGGGAGCGAATATCACATCCGCGCCGACGTCGATGCCGATTACGTCAAGACCGTGGCCAGCTACGTGGACGCGAAGATGAGCGAGATCGCTCAGAATCAGAGTCTGGTGTCGTCCACGAAGGTGGCGATCCTGGCGGCGATCAACATCGCCGACGAGCTGTTCAAGGAACGGCGCCAGAACGAGCAGACGGTGCACGACGTCACGGCGAAGGCGGATGCGCTGGCCGAGGTGCTGGCCCGTTCCTTGTGAGCCGTTCTCGTACTGCGATCGCGAGGTCCGACGAGGACGTGCTTGCTCCGCCGCCGGGCGCTTGGCTATACTCGCCTCGAGAAGAATTCCCTGCTCAGCAGGTGGGTCGATCGATTTTTTGAGCCAACACCTCGATGACGGGAACCAGAAGCGTCGCAGGATGTCCTGGCCCGGAAGGGTTGCGACTGCACGCGGCGTGACGGTGCCCACCTGGCGAGCCAGGTTCAAAGAGGCCTCGATCCACGGCGCGGCGGGGAGTTCTTCTTCTCAGGGCCCGCTGCACCAGCGCCGTCGATGGGTTCCGGCGCGAGGAGCAGGGCCATGACCGCGCGCATTCTCGACGGCCGCAAGCTGGCCGACACCCTGCTGCAAGAGTTGCGTGCCGAGATCGCGAGCGCCCAGGCGCTGCGGCCTCCCGGTCTGGCGGCGGTGCTGGTCGGCGACGATCCGGCCTCGCAGGTCTACGTGCGCAACAAGCTCAAGGCGTGCGAAATCTGCGGCATCCGCTCCTTCTTCAGTCCCCTCCCGGCGACGGCGAGCGCCCCCGAGGTGTCCGCGCTCCTCGACCGCTTGAACGCCGATCCCGCCGTGGACGGGATCTTGCTGCAGCTGCCCTTGCCCCGCGGCCTCGATTCCCGCGCGCTCTTGCAGCGTCTCGATCCCGCCAAGGACGTGGACGGACTGCATCCGCTGAACCTGGGCAAGCTCGTCGCCGACGACGACAGCGGCTTCCACCCTTGCACGCCTGCCGGTGTGGTGGAGCTCCTGAGCCGCAACGACATCCCCCTGGAGGGACGCCGCACCGTGATCGTCGGCCGCAGTAGCCTGGTGGGGAAGCCGCTGGCACTTCTCCTGCTGCGTCGCGCCGTGGTGGGCAACGCCACGGTCACCGTGGTGCACACGAAGAGCCGCGAGGTGCCGGCGCTGGTGGCGGAAGCCGAACTCTTGGTCGCCGCTGCCGGCAGCCCCGGCTTCGTGCGCGGCGAGTGGCTGCGGCCGGGCGCCGTCGTCGTCGACGTGGGCATCCACCGCACCGCGTCGCGACAGCTGGTGGGGGACGTGGACTTCGAGTCCGCCGCCGCCGTGGCCGGTGCGATCACCCCGGTGCCCGGCGGCGTCGGTCCGATGACGGTGGCGATGCTGATGCGCAACACCACGCTCTCCTGGCGCCGGCGCTGGAGTCGTTGAGCATGCAACCCGATCTCTTTGCCGCCACACCACGGGTCTACACCGTGAGCGAAATCAACGCTCAGGTGAAACGCCTGCTGGAAGAGGCCTTCGGCGAAATCGAAGTGGAAGGGGAGATCTCCAACGCCCGGCAGCAGGCGTCGGGACACTGGTACTTCACCTTGAAAGATGCGGCGGCGCAGCTCGGCTGCGTGCTCTTCCGCAGCGACGCCGCGAACCTGCGCTTCGACCCCGAGCACGGCTTGCACGTCCGGGCCCGCGGGCGTCTCGGTCTCTATGCACCGCAGGGAAAGTTCCAGATGCAGGTGCGCAGCCTGTGGCCGGTGGGGCAGGGAGCGCTGGAACTCGCCTTCCGGCAGCTGAAAGAGAAGCTGCAGCGCGAGGGTCTCTTCGACCTGGAGCGCAAGAAGCCATTGCCGCGCCTGCCGCGCCGCGTCGCCTTGGTCACCTCGCCTTCCGGCGCCGCCGTGCGCGACATGGTGGCGACGTTGTCGGCGCGCTGGCCCCTGCTGCGCATCTTCGTCGTCCCCGTGGCGGTGCAAGGTGACGAGGCCCCGAGCGAGATCGTCCGCGCCCTCGCTTTCCTCAACCGCACTGCCGCTGCCGACGTGATCATCGTCGGCCGCGGCGGCGGCAGCTTGGAAGACCTGCAGGCCTTCAACCACGAGGGTGTGGCGCGGGCCATCGCCAGCTCGCGCCTGCCCGTGGTCGCCGCCGTCGGCCACGAGAGCGACACCACCATCGCCGACTTCGTCGCCGATGTCCGCGCCGCCACCCCGACCGCGGCGGCGGCGTTGGTGGTGCCGCACCGTGACGAGGTGCAGCGGCACCTGGAGCTGCGGCTGCGGCGGTTGGCCCTGGGCTTGCGCAAGCGCAGCGAGGTCGAGCGCCTGCGCCTGCAGCGCTGCTTGCGGAGCTACGGGCTGCGGCGGCCGCGGCTCCTGCTCGCCGAGGCGGCGCAGGGCCTGGACGGGCGGCAGGAGCGCCTGCAACGCGGTTTCGCCGTGCTGCTCGAGCGGCGAAACGGAGCCCTCGCCTTGGTGCAGGCGCGCTTGCAGGCCTTGAGCCCCCAGGGCGTCCTGCAGCGGGGCTACAGTTATTGTGTCGACGCCGACAGCGGCGCCGTGGTGCCGCGAGCGGCGCAGACGCACCCGCAGCAGCGGCTGCGCCTGCACTTCGCCGACGGCACCGCCGCGGCGCGCGTCGAAGGCCCGGGCAGGGAGCGGACCTAAAGCCATGAGCACACCGGAGAAGCCGGATTTCGAAGCCGCCATGGAAAGGCTGGAGCGCATCGTGCAGGAGCTCGAATCTTCCCAGGTGGGGCTCGATCGCGCCATCGCCCTCTTCGAGGAAGGCCTCGAGCTCGGCTCCCGTTGCACCGCCTTGCTGGAGCAAGCGCAAGCCCGGGTGGAGAAGCTCCTGGAACGGCATGACGGCAGCGCCGAGACCCGCCCGTTCGAAGGGACGGAAGGGCCGTGAACGCCTTGGAAGAGGATCTCGACCGGGTGCGGGCGCGGGTGGAGGCCCGACTCGACACGCTCCTCCAAGGCGGACCCGAGCGTCTCCTCGCCGCCATGCGGTATGCCGCCCTCGGCGGCGGCAAGCGCCTGCGTCCGGCGCTGGTGCTGTGGTCGTACGACCTGTTCTGCGAGCGGGAAGACGAGCCCGTCCTCGACCTGGCCTGTGCTTTCGAGCTCGTGCACACCTATTCGCTGGTGCACGACGATTTGCCCTGCATGGACGACGACAGCTTGCGTCGCGGCCGGCCCACCTGCCACGTGCAGTTCGACGAGGCCACCGCGGTGCTGGCTGGCGACGCCTTGCTCAACCTGGCCTACGAAGTGATCCTGAGCGCACCGTGGCGCGAGGCAAAGCGCGGCCTCGACTGTGGGCGTACCCTCGCTGCCGCCGCCGGCCACCGCGAGCTGGTGGGCGGCCAGATGCTCGACCTGGAAGGCCAGGGCAAGCCGCCCCGGGCAGAGCTGCTGGAAGCCATCCACGCCGCGAAGACGGCGGCGCTGTTGCGAGCTGCCTGCGTCTGCGGCGGCATCGCCGCCGGAGCGAACGCCGCCGAGCGCGCGGCTCTCGCCGACGTGGGCTCGCACCTGGGCCTGGCGTTCCAGATCGTGGACGACGTGCTGGACGTGGTAGGGGCGATGGCGACGCTCGGGAAGACGGCGGGGAAGGACGCTGCCGCCGGCAAGATCACCTACCCGGCGCTCTATGGCGTCGAGGCCTCCCGTGCCGCGGCGGCGCGGCACATCGAAGCGGCGCGGGCGTTGCTGCGGCAATGGCCGCGAAGCGCGCGCCTACAGGCTCTCGCCAGCTGGATCGGCGCCCGCCTGCACTGACTCCCGGCGCTTGACCCGATCGCGCAGGGCACGGATAATACGGCGTTTGCTCGTGCCGTCGGGGCCTCGAGGGGTCGCGGCGGCGGCCCACCCTCCGAAGAGGCTCCTGCTTGTCTGCACGCATCCTAGAGCGCATCGACAGCCCCCGGGATCTCAAGGCGCTCTCCTTCGAGCAACTGGAGAAACTGGCGGCGGAGATCCGCCAGGAGATCGTCTCGGTGGTGAGCGTCCAGGGCGGCCATTTGGGCGCCAGTCTCGGCGCCGTGGAGCTCACCCTCGCCATCCACTCCGTCTTCGATGCCCCGGAAGACCTCATCGTCTGGGACGTCGGACATCAGGCTTACGGCCACAAGCTCCTCACCGGCCGCCGGCAGCGCTTCCACACCTTGCGCCAGGAGGGCGGTCTCTCCGGCTTTCCAGTGCGCAGCGAAAGTCCCTTCGACACCTTCGGTGTCGCCCACGCGTCCACCGCTCTCGGTGCCGCCCTCGGCATGGCGGTAGCGCGCGATCTGCGCAAAGAGAGTCGTCGCATCGTCGCCGTGGTCGGCGACGGCGGCATGACCGGTGGCGTCGCCTACGAAGCCATCAACAACATCGGCCACCTGGGCACGGATCTGCTCGTCGTCCTCAACGACAACGAGATGTCCATCTCCAAGAACGTCGGCGCCCTCTCCAAGTACCTCACCCGCGTCACCACCAGCCGGGTGTACTCCAAGTTCGAAGCCGAGCTCTGGGAGCTGCTGGGCAAGATGCCGCAGGGCGACAAGGCTCGCCTGCTGGCCAGCCGCATGAAGGAGGGCATGAAGAACCTGGTGGCGCCGGGAATGCTCTTCGAGGAACTGGGGCTGCGCTACTTCGGTCCCTTCGACGGTCACGACCTGCGGGTGCTGGTGGACGCGTTGCAGCATGTGAAGAAGCTCAAGGGACCGGTGTTGCTCCACGCCGTCACCGTCAAGGGCAAGGGCTACGCCTTCGCCGAGGAGAAGCAGGAAGTCTTCCATGGTCTGGGCAGCTTCGACAAGGTGACCGGGGCGATCAAGCCGGCGCAGCCCGGCCCGCCGCCCTGGACCCGTGTGTTCGGCGAGGCCATGGTAGAGCTCGGCGCGCGCGAGCCGCGCCTGGTGGCGATCACCGCCGCCATGCCGAGCGGCACGGGAACGAAGCTCTTCGGGGAGAAGTATCCGGAGCGCTTCTTCGACGTCGGTATCGCCGAGCAAGCGGCGGTGCTCCTCGCCTGCGGCCTGGCGACGCAGGGCATGAAGCCCGTCGCCGCGATCTACTCCACCTTCTTGCAGCGCGCCTACGATCAAGTGATCCACGACACGGCGCTGCAGAAGCTCCCGGTCGTTTTCGTCCTCGACCGCGCCGGCCTGGTGGGGGACGACGGCCCGACCCACAACGGCGTCTTCGACATCGCCTACCTGCGCAGCATCCCGAACCTGGTGCTCATGGCGCCGGCCGACGCCGACGAGCTGCGCCACATGCTGTACACGGCGCTGCACCACGATCTCGGCCCGGTGGCCTTGCGCTTCCCCCGGGGCAACGCCCCCGGCGCCCCCACGGCCGGGCGTTTCGAGCTCCTGCCCCTCGGCAAGGCGCAGGTGCTGCGGGCCGGCGAGGACGTGGCCCTGGTGGGTTACGGCACCAGCGTCGACTGGTGCGTGCGCGCCGCGGCCCTGCTGGAAGCGGACGGCGTGCTGCCCACGGTGGTGAACGCCCGCTTCGCCAAGCCCCTCGATGCCGAGGTGCTCTGCCGCCTGGTACAGCAGCATCGTCTGGTCCTGGTCGCCGAAGAGCATCAGCTGCAGGGGGGCTTCGGCACCGCCGTGCTCGAGCTCTGCGAGGAGCACGGCTTGTCGCCGGCGCCGGTGCGCCGGCTCGGCATCCCGGATCGTTTCATCGAGCATGCCCCCCGCGAACGCCAGCTCGAGCTCCTCGGCTTGACGCCGGCAGCGATCGCGGCGCGGGTGCGCGCCGAGCTCGGCGTGCCCGCGAGCCGACCGGGCGTGGCAGGAACACGCCGCCCGTGAGGGGGGAGCGTGGATCTCGCCTTCGTCGTCAACCCGAAGAAGAGCAGCACCCCCCAGGTTTTGGCACGCCTGCGCCGCAGCGTGCCCGAAGCGGCGCACCGGCTGCTCCTCTGGGCCCCGGCTGCGGCGGAGCTGCGCCGCCGTTCTGATTGCCACGAGAGCTTGAGCGGTTACGAGCTGGTGGAAGACATCCACGCCGGCGAAGTGGTGCTGGCGCTCGGTGGCGATGGCACCCTTCTCGCCGCGGTGCGCCTCCTGGGCGCCGAGCTGCGCCCGGTGCTCGGGATCAATCTGGGCAGCCTCGGTTTCCTCACCGACACGCCGGAGGAGCACGCCGAAGCTGCCGTGGCCCGCCTCCTCGCCGGTCGCTACCGTCTCGAACCACGCATGCTCCTCGAGGTCGAGCACTGCGGCGCCACGAGCGGCGAGCTCCGCGCCAGCGCCCTCAACGACGTGGTCCTGCACGCGCCCTCGGCCCGCGTCCTCGAAGTGGGATTGCGCGCCGCCGGCGTGGATCTGGGCAGCACGCTCGCCGATGGCATGATCGTGGCCACGCCCTCGGGCAGCACGGCGTACAGTCTCTCCGCCGGTGGTCCCATCGTCTCGCCGCGCCTGCGCGCCCTGATCGTCACCCCCATCAACGCCCATACGCTGTCACTCCGTCCTCTGGTGGTGGACGCCGGGGAGACGGTGGAGATCGTCTTGCGTCAGGGCATCGACGCCAGCGCGGAGATCAGCGTCGATGGGCACCGTTGCTGGTCGTTGCAGAGCGGCGAGCACATCGCCGTGCGCGCGGCGCCACAGGATCTGCAACTCGTCGTCACCCAGGAACAGGGTTTCTATCGCGCCTTGTACGGCAAGCTCGGTTGGGGTCGCGGGCGCGCACCCAAGCCCTGAGTGCAGCGGTCCGGGCGCAACGGTCGCCGCCGCTGGCCGCCCCTGCACGAGGGTGCTATCATCCGCCTTCGTGCCATCCATGTGGAGGCTTCGCCGGTTGCACGCGTTCACGCCGACGCTCGAGGAATTCCGTTTCCACGCCCGCGAAGGCAACGTCGTTCCCGTCTATCGCGAGATCCTGGGGGATCTGGAGACGCCGGTCTCCGCCTTCATGAAGCTCGACGATGGCAGCCACTCCTTCCTGCTGGAAAGCGTGGAGGGTGGCGAGAAGTGGGGCCGCTACTCCTTCATCGGCATCGAGCCGAGCGCGGTGGTACGCATCGAGGGGCCGCGCTTGCTGCTGGAGCGCCAGGGCAAGCGGGAGCAGCGGCGCGTCGCCGATCCCATCAGCGGCATGGAAGAGTTGTTGCGCGCCTATCGGCCGGTGCCGGTGCCCGGGTTGCCGCGCTTCGCCGGCGGCGCCGTGGGCTACCTGTCCTATGATTGTGCGCGCTACCTCGAGACCAGCTTGCCCTGGCCCGCCTGGCGCCAGGGCGACCTCCCGGACGCCCAGTTCCTCTGCACCGGGCCGCTCCTCGTCTTCGACAACCTGGCGCACACGATCAAGGTCGTGGTGAATGCGATGGTGGGGAAGGACGCCGCCGCCAGCTACAAGCAGGCGACGCGGCAGATCGACGCCATCGTGGCGCGCTTGCGCGGTGCCGCCCCGGGGCGCGACGGCGGCCGCACCGCGGGCCGCAAACCGGTGTTCACCAGCGACACCAAGCCTGCCGAGTTCGAGCGCGCGGTGCGCCGGGCGCAGGAGCACATCCTGGCCGGCGATCTCTTCCAAGTCGTGCTTTCCCATGAGCTCTCCACCCGGTTGCACGGCGATCCCTTCGCCGTCTACCGCGCCCTGCGGCAGATGAACCCGAGCCCCTACATGTACTTCCTGCGCTTCGGCAGCGACGTGATCCTGGGCGCCAGCCCCGAGGCGCTGGTGCGCAAGGAGGACGACGTGCTCGAGCTGCGGCCCATCGCCGGCACGCGCCCCCGCGGCGCCACCCGCGTCGAAGACTTGCGGCTCGAGGAAGAACTGCGCGACAGCGACAAAGAACGGGCCGAGCACATCATGCTGGTGGATCTGGGGCGCAACGACCTGGGACGGGTGTCGCAGTATGGCAGCGTCGTGGCCGACGAGCTCATGATCGTGGAACGCTACTCCCACGTGATGCACCTGGTGTCGGGAGTGCGCGGTCTGGCCCGAGACGGCATCAGCTGTTTCGACGTGCTGCGCGCCTGCTTCCCGGCGGGCACCGTCTCGGGGGCGCCGAAGGTGCGGGCCATGCAGCGCATCCACGAGCTGGAGAAGCGCCGGCGTGGCGTCTATGGCGGCGGCGTCGGTTACTTCGGTTACGATGGCAACATGGATCTGTGTCTCGCCATCCGCACCGTGCTCTGCCGTGACGGCCAGGCCAGCATCGGCGCCGGCGCCGGGATCGTGGCCCACTCCAACCCGCGGGCCGAGTACGAGGAAACCCGCAGCAAGGCGCAGGTCCTCCTCGCTGCCATCGAGATGGCGGAGCTGGGGCTGGAATGAGCGCGATCCGGAGCCAGAAGAAGAAAAAGAAGAAGACCGCAGCGCCGCGGCCGCGGCGCCGCTCTCCCCTCGTGGTCCTGGACAACTACGATTCCTTCACCTGGAACCTGGTCCAGTACTTGGGCGCCTTGGGCGCCGAGATCGAAGTGCACCGCAACGACGCTCTCAGCGTCGGGCGGCTCCTCGAGCTTCGGCCCCGCGGTCTGGTGGTGTCGCCGGGACCGGGGCGGCCCGAGGACG
>Ga0075418_10003963_pt1 | contig 16851 bp, 12 predicted proteins | sample SoiMetdeltSBSDD2_FD_81776 | JGI IMG/M metagenome (GOLD analysis project Ga0075418, IMG submission 81776) | Bulk soil microbial communities from a Populus tree surrounding site in Tennessee, USA - Soil MetaG P. deltoides SBSDD2 | ecosystem: Environmental > Terrestrial > Soil > Tree plantation... | reverse complement strand
TTGGCGAGGTTCGCGTTTTCGACCGCGAGGGGTTTGTACTGGGTTTGGGCGTCTCCGAGCTTGCCCGCGGCGGCCTGGAGTTTGAGTTGTGGGTCGTCGCCCTCCGTAACCCAGATGCGTGCGTGGGCCGCGTTCAAGTACTGTACCATCGCGGAGGCGCATCGGCCGAGGATGACTTCGAGGGAGTCGCTCCGGGTGAGGGTGAGGCCGATGTCAGCGCCGAAGGCGGCGAGGCGGGCTTGCTCGGCAGCGGCCAGGGCGGCGGAGCGTTTGCGTTCGATGGAGTAGCGAATGGAGCGTTCAAGAAGCCCGGCGTCGAGGCGGCCTTTGACGAGGTAGTCGGCCGCGCCGGCTTTCATGGCCTCGATGTCGACTTCTTTTTCGCCCTGGCCGGTGAGGAGGATGATAGGGGCTTCGCAGCCGCGGTCGATGGCTTCGCGGAGGAGTTCGATGCCGTTGCGGGCGCCGAGGCGGTAGTCGACGAGGCAGACGTCGTGCTGGTTGCGGGCCATGGCTTGGAGGCCCGTTTCGAAGGTGGATTGCCAGTCGATTTTGTAGCGGTTGCCTTTGATCTCGGCAAAGAGGCTGCGGGTGAGGAAGTAATCGTCTTCGTCATCCTCGACCAACAGGACTTTGAAGAGTTCGGGAATCACGGTTACTTGCCTTTGCCGGGGAGTTCGACGACGTCGCACCAGTAGTCGCCCAGGATGCGCATGACTTTGACGAGGGAATCGAAAGTCACGGGTTTGCTGATGAAGGAGTTGGCGCCCAGGTCGTAAATCTGGTTGATGTCGATGTCAGCGGTGGAGGTGGTGAGGACCACGACGGGAATTTTGCGCAGCTCGGGGCTGTTTTTGATTTCGCGCAGGGCTTCGCGCCCGTCTTTTTTGGGCATGTTGAGGTCGAGGAGGATGAGGCCCGGGCGCGGAGAGCTGGCCAGCGGGGCGAATTTGCCGCGGCGATGGAGGTAGTCGAGGAGTTGTTCGCCGTCTTCGACGAAGTGGAGTTCGCCGGGGAGTTTGGTTTCGGCCAGGGCGTCTTTGGCCAGGAGGCGATCGTCGGCATCGTCATCGGCCATCAGGATCACGATCGATTTGGAAATGGTGTTCACGCGTGACTTTCCAGTCGGGCACTATTCCAGACCCGGTCGGGAGTCCCGCTTTCGCGGGATTCTGGTTTGTTGGCCTGGCGGACGGGCAGTTGGACGATAAAGGTGGCGCCTTCGCCGGGTTTGCTGCAGGCAGTGATGGTGCCGCTGTGGCGGTCGGTGATGCGGCGGCAAACGGGGAGGCCGACGCCGGTGCCTTCGTATTCGCTGCGGCCATGGAGGCGCTGGAACATGGCGAAGATTTTGTCGGTGTATTTTTCGTCGAAGCCAATGCCGTTGTCCTGGATGGAGAGTTGGCAGAGTTGGTCGTCGGGGCCGCCGGCGTGGCTGCCCATGGGGCCGATGCCACCGCTGGCAAAGGGTTTGTTGATGAGCTGGGCGGTGATGTGGATGGTGGGGACGTGCCCATTAGCATGGGGGCCACTGTCGGGTTGAGGGTTGAGGGTTGAGAGTTGAGAGCTTTCCGGGCTCGCCTCTCCAGGAGTTTGGGCCTCGTTGCTCCGGGGGCTGGTGGTCGGTTGAAATTTGAGGGCGTTGGCGATGATGTTTTGCAGGAGTTGGCGCATTTGCATGGGGTCGGCGTCGATGGTGGGGAGTTCGCCGACGTGGATTTTGGCGCCGGTTTGCTGGATGCGGACTTCGAGGTCGCCCAGGACTTCGCGGGTGACAGCACCGAGGTCGACGGGGATGAAGGGTTGGGTGGTGCTGATGACGCGGGAGAAGGTGAGGAGGTCGTTGATAAGGGTCTGCATGCGGGCGGCGGCGTTTTGCATGCGTTGCATGTAGTCTTTGGCACTGGCGTGCAGGCCACTGGGGGCTTCGGCAGGGGCACCGGGAGCGGCGGCTGTCGATGGGTCGCGCGTTGTGATTTGGGTATCCGCGGATTTCTTTCGGCGGCGGTGTGTGGTGTTGCCACTGGCGGGTCGAGCGTCCTCGACGCTCGACTCTGGACGCTCGACCGTGGCCCCTGTGAGTTGGTCGAGGGTGGCTTTGAGGCGGTCGCCGAAGGCGCGGATTTTGCGCAGGGGTTCCTGGAGGTCGTGGGAGGCGACGTAGGCGAATTGTTCGAGTTCGGCGTTGCTGCGGGCGAGTTCGGCGGCTTTTCGAGCGAGGGTTTCTTCGGCGCGTTTGCGTTCGGTGATGTCTTTGAAGGTGACGACGGCGCCCATTTGTTTGCCGTTTTCGATGATGGGGGTGCGGATGTATTCGACGATGATGGAGGCGCCATCTTTGCGGCGGAAGGTTTGCTCACCCGACCCGCTGTTGAGTTGAGTGTTGAGTCCACTAGCGTGGGGGCCACTGTTAAGTTGAGAGTGCAGTGTTGAGTGTTGAGTGTCGTGTTTTGAGGTCGCGGCGGAGCCCCAGGCAGTGTCGGTGGTGACGATCGGCGAATTGGCCGTAATGGCTCCTTCGGGACGGGCCGTTTTGTGTTCGGTTTCGCCGGAGCCGATGCGGAGAAAGGTTTGGTGTTCGGTTTTGCCCAGAAGTTCTTCGACGGTGTAGCCGGTGAGTTTGGCGGCGGCCGGGTTGATGAAAGTGGTTTTGCCGGTCATGTCGAGGCCGTAGATGCCTTCGCCGGCGGAGTTGAGGATGTGTTCGTAGCGGCGCTGGAGGGTTTGGAGTTGTTGGGTGCGGGCCTGGACGTGGAGTTCGAGGACGTCTTTGGAGCGTTCAAGTTCCTGGCGTTGTTGGGAGAGGTTTTTTTCGGATTGTTTGCGCTGGTTGAGTTCGGCTTCGAGTTTGGCGTAGGTGGCGGAGACGGTGGCGGTGCGTTGTTCGATGCGTTTGTCGAAGTCGGTTTTGAGTTCTGTGAGTTCGGCCTCAAGGCGGCGGCGTTCTTTGATGTGGTTGGCGAGTTCGAAATGGAGTTGTTGAACGCCCGGGTCGTTGAGGGGGGATCGGCGCACGGAGTCCTTCCGGGCGGGCACTGCGGGTTGCTGGCGTTGCCACGCGGCGGCGGTCATGAGCATGAGAGCGGCGAGGCCGATGCCGGCGGCGGCGTTGGCGAAGGTGATTTTTTTGGCCCAGGAATGGACGTGTTGGACGAACGGGGCAACGGGGTCGGGTTTAGGCTGGGTGGGGCCCGTGAGTTCGTTGCCGACGGAAGCGGCCTGAATGGCGGAGGTGAGTTCGCGGGCCTGGGCGGTCACGGTGCGGGAGCCGGAAAGATATGCCCACGCGCTGACGGAAATGGCCAGCGCGACCGCCACCAGCGCCATGGCAAGCATTCGCTTCATGACGGGCTTGTGTTCAGGTCTCTCAATGTTTTCGGCGGAGTCCTTGACCGATTTTCGGGAGGACTCACGCAATAAGCCTATAAATGTATCGGGTGCTCGGGGCGCTTGCTTAACCCCGTTGTGGGGCCAGAGTTAGGATCGACGCCAACGCACCAGCGGGCAGCCAAGCACGTTGTATGCCCCAGCCACTAGCGTGGGAGCCAATGTTTGGGTAGGCTGGCAGGCATGGCAGAGGGTCAGAGTCTGGGAATTATTGCGGGGAATCGATCGTTGCCGCTGTTGCTGGCGCGGCAGGCGCGGAGCATGGGGGCGGCACGTATCGTCGCGGTGGGGTTCGAGAATGAAACGGATCGGGCGCTGGAGAAGTTGGTGGACCGGATGCATTGGTTGAAGGTGGGGCAGTTAGGCAAGCTGATCGCGGCGTTCAAGGAGGAGGGGATCGCGCGGTGCGTGATGGCGGGGCAGATCGCGCCGAAGAATCTGTTCGATCTGCGGCCGGACGTGCGGGCAATGATGTTGTTACTGAAGTTGAAGGAGAAGAATGCGCACACGATTTTTGGGGCGATCGCGGAGGAATTGAAGCAGGAGGGGATCGAGTTGATCGACGCGGGGCCATGGCTTGCGCCGTTGATGGCGCCGAGTGGATTTTGTTTGGGAGCGAAGTTGAGTGAGGAACAGAAAGCGGATATGGAGTTCGGGTTTCGGATTGCAAAGGAGGTTTCCCGGCTGGAGATCGGGCAGTTGGTGGTGGTGAAGGACGGAACGGTTTTGGCGGTAGAGGGTTTCGAGGGGACGGATGAGTGTTTGCGGAGAGGCGGACAGCTCGCCGGCAAAGCGGGTGGGGCGATGGCAGTGAAAGTTGCGAAGGAGAATCATGACATGCGCTTCGACATCCCGTGCATTGGGTTGAAAACGGTGCAGACGTGCGCGGAGTGCGGAGTGGCGGTGTTGGCGTTGGAGCCGGGAAAGACTTTGGTGTTGGAGGAGGAGGAAATCAGAGCCGCGAAGGGATTGCTAAAAAGGGTCAGCGTCGTGACCATGGCGTCGCGGCACTGAACGCAGGCGGCATGCCGCGGGCTTGTAGGACAGGCCGTGTCAACTTCTCGCGTGTATCACTTCTGGAAAAGTGTCCAGCTTGCACCAATTCAGAGCGAAAAGTGTGTGAACGGGGCACGAGCCGGGTGATGTCGAGCCCCGGTGCATGTGGCAGGGTGACTGCTTAAAGTGTTGTACACAGAAGGCAGTGTATGTTTGGGAACGTCGCAAGCGCGCGGACGCCACGGGCATTTACGCTCGTCGAGCAGTTGTTCGCTTTGTTGCTCGCGGGCCTGACGATCGCGGCGGTGGTGAGCGGTTTTTGGCAATCGGTGCAGCAGGCCGAATGGTCGGCGCATTCGCTCGCTGCGCAATCGCTGGCGCAACAAGCCATGGAACAATGTCGCGCCGCTCGGTGGGACCCCAACGGTTCGCCCTCGGTGGATCAACTCCCGGAGACCAATTTCCTGCGCCCCGACATCCTGGATGTGCCTACGGGCCGCGGGCAAACTTTGATAGCCAACACGCGCACAATCGTCCGCGTCATTTCGGAAGTTCCGCCCTTGAAGATGATCCAGGTGCAAACGACATGGCGTTTTGGGAACCGAGGATTTTACACCAACACGATTGCAACGTATCGCGCGCCTGATCAATGAACACGCGTCAACATCAACGGAACGCAAGGCCGCGAGGCTTCACGCTGGTCGAGCTCATGATTACGTGCGCGATCACGCTGGTGATCGTGACCGCGCTGATGTGCAGTTACATGTACGGGATGCGGATGTTTGAGGTAGTGAAGCCCAAGCTGGCGACAAGCGATCAGGCGCGCCACACGCTCAGCAAGATGGTCCAGGAGGTGCGTTCGGCGGGATCCATCCAGGTCGGTACCGGCAGCGAGACGCGCTTCACGCCAGTTGGTATCAACACGTTGCAACAGGGCAACTCGATCCAGATTTTTCCCAACGTCGAGACGACCAACATGTTCATCCGGTATTATCTCGACCCGAGCGATGATACGTTGCGGCGGATCAGCTACCTTGACAGGGAGTCCGCGGTGATGGCCCGCGACGTGACCAACGCGATTCCATTCACGGCGGAGGACTTCGCCGGAAATGTCCTCACGAACCGGCAGAACAACAAGGTGATTGGGCTGTACCTGGAGTTCTTGAGCGCTCCCTACACCACCGGAAAAAAGGGGCCGGGATCCCTTTACGATTATTATCGATTGCGCACGCGCATCACCCGGCGTTAAGGAATTTATGAAAACCACAATCCACAAGTGGTCCAGGTCACAGGCGGGGCACTCCATTTTGCTTGTGATGATTATATCCACCACGACGTTTCTTGTGCTCGGCGGCCTCTTGAAGTGGTCCGTTGGGAACACGACCGCAAACGTCCGGAATAATCAGTACTTCAAGACCGTCGCCGCGGCCGAGGCCGCGACCGAGAAAGTGATTACCCACCTGACGACCGATTACTTCGAGGATGAATCCATGTACGCGAATCTCGACCACTATCGCGCCATGGTGCCAACGGCAGACGAAAGCCCGGTTTGGGGCAAGTACTTGTTTAGCGACGGCGCGGGTAACATTAATCGCACCTATGTGGAGCACTTGCCTCCCGACGAATTCCGCGTGCTGGACTCGCAGTATCGCGGATTGCACGGCTACGCCTCCGCTTTCCGCGTGATCTCCAACGCGCGCGAGTTGGGCACTGCCTTTGACATGACGGCTGCGCTTCGCCAGGACATCGAGGTCGCGGCAATCCCGCTCTTCCAGTTCGCGATTTTTTACAATCTCGACCTCGAAATCAATCCGGGCCCACCGATGGTCGTGACCGGTCCAGTCCATGGCAACAAGAACATCTACATGAGGCCCGGCGATGAGTTGCGCTTCAAGAGCGATGTCACTGCAGTGGGCGCGCTGGTGCTGAATCGCCACCCGGATGACCCCAGTAGCCCGGGGTCGGGTCAGGTGATCTTCGAAGCCGAGCACGACTCGGGTGTGGCTTCGCTCAATCTGCCTATTGGCACCAACAACACCCCGATAGGTGTCCGCGAGATCGTTAGGATTCCGCCTCCGTCCGAATCGCCTGACTCTCCCATGGGCAAGGAGCGATATTATAACAAAGCGGACTTGATCATCCTCATGGAAGAGACGGGCCTTCGGGCATTCAGCGGCGTTCGCACGCTGCTTCCAAATACGCCAATCCCAACGAATCAAATCAACACGTTCTTAACGAACGTCGTGTTCTTTGACCAACGCGAAGGCAGGAACATTCGCGCTCTGCAAATCGATATCTCCAAGCTCCGCCAATGGAATACGAACACGGCGAACCCGTTACGCACGATCCTTCTCAGTAATGATATGCGCCTGGTCTATATTGCCGACCGTCGCAATCCGGTCGGGCCGTTGCCCGCCGTGCGGCTCGTCAACGGCCACACTCTGCTGCCGAAAGGCCTGACCATCGCCACGCCGCATCCGCTCTATGTGCGCGGCCATTACAACATCAGCACGAACGGCAGCACGATTCCCGAGGGCGGCAACAACACTACCAACACTCGGCCGGCCTCCCTGGTCGCCGATGCAATCACTGTGCTCTCGACCGCATGGAATGATGCCAATGCAAACCTAAATATAAGCTCTCGCTCCGCCAACCCCACGACGGTGAATGCGGCCTTCCTGGCTGGAATCGTCCAGACTGTACCGAACGCCTACAGCGGTGGCGTCGAGAATTTCCCCCGCTTCCTCGAAAACTGGAGCGGAAAGGTGTTCACCTATAACGGCTCTATGGTGGTGATGTATGAAAGCAAGGAAGCCACGCGAAAGTGGCCCGGCACGGGTACGGTCTACAATCCTCCTAATCGTGCCTGGGCGTTTGACCAAAACTTCACCGATATCAACAAGCTGCCGCCCGGCACGCCCGTGGCGCGCGCGCTCATACGCGGCAAGTGGCTCACCATGAAGCCGAACACCATTCCGCCAATTGTCGGCGCAACTTCGAATTGATTTCGCACACTTGCCGTGGGCAGGCGGACCTTCGCCTGCCCATTTTGCTTTCCAAATTGCCATCGCTCTCTCTTTCGCCTTACCTAACGCCGAATGCGCATCCTTATCGCCACGGTTACAGCCGGAGCGGGCCACCTTCAGGCCGCCTCCGCGCTCCAGGAAGCGTGGCGAGACCTGCGGCCGCGCGATGAAATCGAAGTTTTGGACGTGCTCGATTTCACGCCGAAGCTTTACCGCAAGGTTTACGTCGATACCTACCTGAAACTGGTTGAGCGCGCGCCCGACTTGTGGGCGCACATGTTCAAAAAGACCGACGACCCGGAATATCTTCGCAAGTTGAAGCGCGTGCGCGGCGCGCTTTCCCAACTCACTACCACGAAATTCGTATCGCGCGTCGAACGCTTCAAACCGGAGATCGTGTTCTGCACTCATTACATGCCTTCTGAAATCGTTGGGCGATTGCGGGTGGAAGGCGGAACCTCCGCCACACCCCTAGTTGCCAGTGTCGTGACCGATTTCGAAGCGCACGCGCTCTGGATGCAACCCGGGGTTGATCTGTACTTCGTCGCCGCTGAAGAAACGAAGGCACGCCTGGTTGCGCGAGGTCTGAAAGCCGACCGCATCGTCGTTACCGGCATTCCGATCTCCGCGCGCTTTTCCAAATCGCTGGACGCGGCCGCTATTCGCAAGCAACTCGGAATTCGGGATGACTTGCCGGTCCTCCTCGTCCTCGGCGGCGGATTCGGCATGGGGCCAGTCACCCGAATTTTTCGCGAGCTGAACAGAGTGCCTATGTCGATGCACATTCTGATTGTCTGTGGCAGAAACGACGAACTGCGCCGCGAAGCGGCAGTCACGGACTCACGGCACCCGGCGCGAGTCTTCGGCTTTGTCGATAACATGCAGGAACTCATGGCTGTCTCGCACCTCGTTATCACCAAGCCCGGCGGACTCACCACTTCGGAAGCCCTCGCGCTCGGCAAGCCGCTTTTCATCCTCGACCCCATTCCAGGACAGGAGGCCGCCAATAGCGACTTCCTGCTTGAGAACGGCGCCGCCGCGAAGGCGAATCGCGTAGAGGATTTGCCGTTCCGCGTCGAAAAACTCTTCGCCGCGAGAAAGCTCGAGGAGCTTGCCTCCAACGCTCGCAAACTGGGTCGCCCCAATGCCGCCCCCGAGATCTGCCGCGAAGTTCTTCGGCGCGCGGGCGTCCAAATTCAACAGCGATGAGAAAAATTCTTGTTTTATCCCTGCTCATCGCCTGCGTGCCCTCGCTCGGCGCCGCCATCCGTTCCGACGAACAAGTCATCTTCTTTCCCAGCTTTGCCAGCCAAACCGAGGACGGCTGGCGCTTGTCAATTCACGGGTGGGTCCACGAACCGGAAACCCGCCCCGTCCTCGGCGCGATCCTGCGACGCTCTATTCCGATCGACCGCGATAAACTGAGCGATTCCGAACGCGAGACTTACCGCGAGCGCACACGGTACTTCCTGCCGGACAACGAGCGCCGCAAAGTCGTCGCTGTGAAGGTGGGTGGCCTGGAACGCGATGCCCCGCCCACGGCCGACGATGGTCACTTCACCTTGCGCTGGAACCTCAGCGCGCAGCAATTCGCTTCGCTGCCACCCAGCAATCGTTGCCTTTCAGTTGCCGCGATCCTCGACCAGAATGACTCGCGCGCGTTCATCGGCTCGATTCACGTCCTGAGCAATTCCGGATTGTCGGTGATCTCGGATATTGACGACACGATCAAAGTCAGTGAAGTGCGAAACCGCGATGCGCTCCTGCTGAACACCTTCTGCCGTCCGTTCAAGGCGGTCGATGGCATGGCCGAATTGTATCGCGCCTGGCAGACCAACGGCGCGCAGTTTCACTATCTCTCGGCCAGTCCGTGGCAACTTTACATTCCGCTCGCAGAATTTATCGGAAAAGCAGGGTTTCCTGCCGGCACCTTTCATATGAAGGAGTTCCGCGCGAAGGACTCAAGGTTCCTGGCGCTGTTGAGCGATCCGGAAACATTCAAATTGAAGCTCATTCGCCCATTTTTCGAGCAGTTCCCGCAACGCCACTTCGTCCTCGTGGGAGATTCTGGTGAGAAAGATCCTGAGATTTACAGCCAAATTGCGCGTGAGTTTCCCGACCAGGTGCGAGCCATCCTGATCCGGGATGTAACTAAGGAAAACCAGGGTTCTGAGCGCTACAAAACGGCCTTCCGCAACCTGCCTGAGGGTCTCTCGCGCATATTCAAGTCGCCGAAGGAGTTGATTTCCATGGAGATAGGCGTAAGTGCTTCTAAATGAGTAGTTTACAGTCCCGTGCCAAGCCACGCTTTGGCGCGAGAATTTAACAAACTTCTCTCGTTAGACAGCCTTCCGCCGGAGGCTTAAATTCAGGCATGGCCGTCACGGTTCAACAGCCCCAGGATGTGGTCCCTTCCCGCGGCGCGCGTACTAAGCGCTACGTGGGGGAGGTGGTCTACATCTACGCCTTTGACGTGGCCTACGAGATGACCCGTGAGCCCGTGCGTGAACTCCTTGGTCAGCCCATCCAGGCCATGGAACTCGACGCCGATAAGCGCACACCGCGTCACCCGTTTTTGTTCAAGCCACAGATGGTGCGCTTGCCCGCAGTCGAACGCCGCGGACCCGACGGGCCCGTGAAACTCGAACGCACGGTCAAGTTGCTGCCTGTGGGTGCGCTCAGCATCACCGTTCGCGTGCCCTTCGAAGTGAACAAGATCGAGGAACTGGTTGGTTATCACGATCTTCAATTTGATGGCACTTCCCTGAACGCAGAGATGCGTCAACTCGCGGAGGATATCCGCAACGAGCTGCGCCCTTACTATGTTCGTCCCGTCGAGCACCTTTTCGATGAAGAGGCCTACACCGTTTTCTGCCTTGAGGCGCCGCTCACAACTTCCGAAGGCATTGTCGTCAGCGCGGAAAGCTGGCTCGAGGCGCACCGCCGCCAGGTCGCCGCGTTGCTCACCCAGGAAGATGACATCCGCTACCTTTCCCGTCAGGAGGCCGACGAATCGACCGGTCGTTATCTCAGCTACTACCAAAATGACGTCGTGGTTGTTGACTGGGACGCGGCTCTGCTGGTCGACGAAAGAGCGGACTTCGCCGAAACGCTCTACATCATGGAATTGGCGAACCTCCAACTCGCCGAACTCGAAGCCTACGATCGCCTCCTTGATGACGCGCTCGAACGCTCCTACCGCGATCTCGGTCGCGCGCGCTGGCGGGGCAGGGCGCATATTCTGCACGAGTTACGCGAATTGCGCATCGACCTCACGCGCCTGAGCGACGAACTCTCCAATATCACGAAATTTTTCGGTGACTGGCACCTCGCGCGCATTTACGAAGCGATCGCCTCACGCTTCCACTTGTCGGACTGGCACGGCTCAATCGATGAGAAGTTGAAGGCGCTCGACGACCTCTACCAACTTCTCCAGCAGGATCGCACCAATAGGGCGATGCTGATCCTGGAGTTCACCATCGTTCTGCTCTTCATCCTCGACCTGGTGCTGCTGTTTGGACTGAAAGGCCCATAAAGAACCGCCGCTACTGGCCATTCAGATCAAAAACCTGTCAAAGAGTATTTTGAAACAATCCGGCGCTTGGCGAAGCGGCCAGATTGTTTCAAATCATCCCTAATCACTAATTCGAGAAAGAACGTGTGCTACCCTTCAGTTGTCCACACAGCTCTAGTGTGGACCGAAATGATGAAATGTTCAGACAAGCGTAATGCAGGTTCGTTCCGACCTGCGGGGGATATTTTGTGGGCTTCCAGCCCACAGGCCTGGCGTCTCCCAACGGACCACCGACAACTGGGTCGGAATCCTCACGATGGCCTCGAAGAAAATGAGGCCAAAATGCAACCGAATCGCCTCTCAAATTGCGATTTTCCTAAGAAATACACGCAACTGGCTTCTCACGGTTGCATTTTTGAAACAGCTAGCGCTTCCAACCCGGAATGTCACTATTTTGTCACCATTTTTGTCACTGCGAATTCTTTACTCCCGCTTTTTCGGTTACTTACGATGTTGGCCCCTCACAATGGTGACATTTTTCGACCGGCGCACCTCCGCCCCGGCCGGTCCGAATTCAATTGCGTCGATTCGGCCAGGCATCGCACCCGATGCGGCCTTCCGGCTGGCTTTCACACATCCGTTATCCTAGCCTCTTCGCCCTGTTAGTTGCGGTTTTATTATGACGAGTAGCCAGATTCGCCAGTCGTTCCTCGACTTCTTCAAGTCGAAGCAGCACACCATCGTGCCTTCCTCCAGCCTCATGCCCGATTCGCCGAACCTGCTCTTCACCAACGCGGGCATGAACCAGTTCGTGCCGATTTTTCTCGGACAACAGAAGTGCCCTTACAACCCGCCCCGCGCCGCGGACACGCAGAAATGCATTCGCGCTGGGGGCAAACACAACGACCTCGAAGACGTCGGCCTCGACACGTATCACCACACGTTCTTCGAGATGCTCGGCAACTGGAGCTTCGGCGATTACTTCAAGAAGGAAGCCATCGAGTGGGCGTGGGAACTCGTCACCGGCATTTGGAAATTTCCAAAAGAACGCCTCTACGCCACGGTTTATAATCCCGACAAATCAAAGAGCGAGCCAAGCGAGTTTGACCAGGAAGCGTACGATCACTGGGCGCGACTGTTCAGCGCCGCAGGACTCGATCCCAAAGTCCACATCGTCAACGGCGGAAAGAAGGACAATTTCTGGATGATGGGCGAGACCGGCCCGTGCGGCCCGTGCTCCGAGTTGCACGTGGATCTCACGCCCGAAGGCAATACCGGCGGCTCGCTGGTCAACAAGGGCGACGCACGTTGTATCGAAATCTGGAACCTCGTCTTCATTCAGTTCAACGCGAACCCGGACGGCACCTTCTCGCCATTGCCCGCGCGCCACGTCGACACCGGCATGGGGTTCGAGCGCGTCACCAGCATCATCCAGGGGACAAAAGCCTTCAGCGATTTTAGGAACGCGAAGATCTCGAACTACGAAACAGACATTTTTCGGCCGATTTTCACGAAGCTCGAACAACTTGGCGGTAAGCGCTACACATCAACACTTCCGAAACCCGGCAGTACCGGCGACACTGAACAAGAGAAGATCGACGTCGCCTTCCGCGTCATCGCGGATCATATTCGTACGTTGAGTTTCGCGATTGCAGACGGCATCCAGCCCGGCAACACCGATCGCAATTACGTCCTGCGCCGCATTCTGCGCAGGGCTGTTCGCTATGGTCGCACTTTAGGATTTCACGAACCATTCTTCTCCAAACTCGTCGGCGTGCTCGCCGAAACGATGGGGCACGTCTTTCCTGAAATCCTCGAGAAGCAAAGGCATGTTGAAGAAGTCATTCGTGTCGAAGAGGAAGCGTTTAACAAAACGCTGGACCGCGGAATAGAATTGTTCGAAGAAAGCATGGCGTTGCTGTCGGACGCGTACTTACGAAGAGACCAGGGAGGTGGTACGTTGGCTAAAGATGCGGACGATGCACTTGCACTCGGGCGGATTGAGATTACGCGCGATGCTGATGGCAAAGAGGTGAAGATGCTACATGGGGAGGTTGCGTTTAAGTTGTATGACACATACGGCTTTCCACTCGACTTGACGGAGTTAATGGCTCGCGAGCGCGGACTTCAAGTGGATAGGCGAGTTTTCGATGAATTGATGGATGAGCAGCGCGAACGCGCGCGCAAGGCTCAGAAAAAAGAAGTTATCGAACTGTCGCAGCTTGGAACCACCACGCCGACGAGATTTGTCGGTTACGATCACCTCGCTACGAAGGCTAAAGTGCTGGAAGTAGTTGGAGTAAAAGACAAGACCGCGGTGATTCTGGATGCATCGACGGCGTACGCAGAAATGGGTGGTCAACTCGGCGACACTGGTGAGATCACTCAAGGTGGTAAGCTTTGGCGAGTCAACAACACGCAAAAGAGCGGCAATACGTGGTTACACCTTCTAGCGGGCAAAGATGCGCCAGTGGTTAGTGCAGAGGTTGAACTCACCGTCGACAAGCCTCGTCGCGAAGCCATTCAGCGTCACCACACAGTAACGCACTTGCTTCACTGGGCGTTGCACGAAGTTGTCAGCAAAGACGCGACGCAGAAAGGGTCGTATGTCGGTCCGGAGAAGTTGACGTTTGATTTCAATCATGCGCCGCTGACGCCGCAGCAAGTTTCGGATGTTGAGAAGTTGGTCAATGAGCGCATTGTGGAAAACGCGCCGGTGAGTTGGACGGAGCTGCCTTACTCCGAAGTGCAACCGCGCAAGGACATTCTGCAATTCTTCGGCGAGAAATACGGCGACTCTGTGCGCGTGGTGCAGATCGGCGGGCAACCGAAAGCGCTGAATGGTTACTCGATGGAGCTTTGCGGCGGTACGCATACACGCGCGACCGGCGAGATCGGGCTGTTCCGGATCGTGGGCGAAAATGCCATCGCCGCCGGAGTGCGCCGCATCGAAGCGGTCGCCGGAATCGAAGCCTACAACCTGGCAAATCAACAGCTTCAGTTGATTCGCAGCATCGCCGGCAAGATCAATTCGCCCGTGCACGAACTCGAAAAGAAGATCGAGTCGCTGCTCGCGCAGCAAAAGGACCTGGAGAAACAACTTAAGTTAATGCAGCAGAAGCAAGCGAGTGAGACCGCGCGCTCCCTCATCGCTAAGACACAAACCATCGGTTCCACTCGTGCGATCGTCGAAAACCTCGGACCCGCCGATGGCGATTACCTGCAATCCATCGCCGACGCCCTCAAAAGCCAGTTCAAAGGCGTGGTGGTGCTTGGAGGCGTGGCGAACAACGCCGTCTCATTGATTGCCAGCGTCTCACCCGAACTCACCTCGAAAATCCAAGCGGGCAAAATCATCCAAACCATTGCTCCGATCGTCGGCGGCAAAGGCGGCGGCAAACCGGACAACGCCCGCGGCGGCGGCAAAGATGCCTCGAAGCTCGATGAAGCGCTGGCAAAGGCGCGCGAGTTGATTTCCTAACGCGACACTCCTACGAAGTTCCGTTAAAGCCACAGCTCGGTGCGGTGCGTTAGCATCTCCACCAACTTCACATCCGCGTCGGGGAACTGGTAGCTCGAAAGCTCTTCTGGAGCGATCCAACGGAAATCAGGACAGCCTATTGCCTGCGGTTCGTTGGCTTTCCAGGCGCAACGATAGAAATTCAGCGTGACGCATTTTTCAGGGTAGTCATGGGTCACAGTCTCGACGAGTTCTTTCACTTCGACTTCGATTCCGAGTTCCTCCTTCAACTCGCGGTGCAGGCATCCTTCGAACGTCTCGTCCGGTTCGCGTTTACCGCCGGGAAATTCCCACAGCCCACCGAGGTGAGACGTGGTCGGACGTTGCGTAATCAGGAGTTGGCCCGCGCGGAAGACAAGGCCTGCAGCTACTTCGATGCGCGCCGCCGCGCTCACTATCGGCCTACGCTCTTGTAAATGAAGCCGAGCTGTTCCATCTCGCCGCGATCAAAAAGATTGCGTCCGTCGAACACAATCGGATGACTCAGCGCTTTGCGCGCCCGTTGAAGATCGAGCTTCTTGAACTCAGGCCATTCGGTTGCCACCACCAGCGCATCGCATCCCTCAGCCACTTCGTTCATGTCCTTCACGAACTCAACATCCCGCAAGACGGCTTTGGCTTTTTCCATCGCACGCGGATCATGCACCCGCAATCGCGCCCCTTCCTTCTGCAATCGCTGGCAAAGCTCGATCGCCGGCGAGAGCCGCACGTCGTCGGTGTTCTGCTTGAACGCCAATCCAAGCACGCCGAGTTTCTTGTCCTTCAACACCCAAAGCGTGTCCTCGATTTTCTTGACGAAACGGTCCATCTGCTCCGCGTTGATCCGCTGCACTTCCTTGAGCAGGCGGAAGTCGTAGCCGATCTGCTCGGAAATCTTGATGAACGCGCTCAAATCTTTAGGAAAGCAACTGCCGCCAAAACCAAGCCCCGCATCCAAAAACCTCCGCCCAATTCGCTCATCCAGTCCGATCCCGTTGGCGACCTCCTGCACGTTCGCTCCCGCCGCTTCGCAAATGACCGAGATCGCGTTGATATACGAAATCTTCAGCGCCAGGAACGAATTCGCCGCGTGCTTGATCAACTCCGCCGAATTGATGTCCGTAACGATGATCGGCGCGTTGAACGGTTGATAAACCTGCTTCATCGCCTGCACGGGCCGTTGCGACCGCACGCCAATAACCACGCGGTTCGGTTTCATGAAATCCTCCACTGCAAACCCTTCGCGCAGAAATTCGGGATTGCTGACCACGTCGAAATCAACCCGCGCCTTGCAGTAGCGCTTGATCGTCTCGGCAACCTTGTCGCCGGTCTGCACGGGTACCGTGCTCTTGTCCACCACGATCTTGTAGCCGGTCATGCTCTGCGCGATCTCCCGCGAGACACTCTCCATGAAACTCAGATCCACCGAGCCGTCCGCGTGCGGAGGCGTGGGCACCGCGATGAAAATCACATCGGACTTAACGACACCCTCCTGCGTTGAATTGGTGAAAGTCAGCCGTTTCGCCTCGACGTTGCGCTTCACCAACTCTTCCAACCCCGGCTCGTAAATCGGCATGCCGCCCGATTGCAGCAACTTCACCTTCGCCTCGTCCTTGTCGACGCAGATGACCTGATGACCGACTTCCGCGAAGCAGGTGCCTGTCACAAGGCCGACGTAGCCCGTCCCGATAATCGTCAGTTTCATCAGGTCTGTTTGCCGCGCGGACTCTCGTTACGGCTTCGGCGCATTCGTCGTCGGCTGCAGCAACAAAGGGATGTTTGTTGTCGTCTGCGCATTAGTCGCGGCCTGCGTGGAAACGTTAGGCACACTACGGGCTGTATTCGTCAGTGTGATCACGCGATTTGTCGCCGCCGGTCGATTCGTCACCGTGGCCTGAAGCGGCACTGGAGTTTGCGGTAGCGCCGTCATCGGCGCGTTGGTTTTTACAAGTTCCGGAAACTTGTCCTCCAACTCCAGCTTGCGCATGCCCGCTTCAGAGCCCATGCCGCCGTACGGGTTGGCTAGCACCAACTCGGAGTAGAGCTTGTGCGCTTCGGCAGGCTTGTTTTGGTCTTCGTAAAGCCGTCCCAACGCCAGCTTCACTTCGTCACTCGTAGGATCGTTGGCGAAGCGCTTGCGCATCTCTTCGAATTTCACCACGGCGTCGGCAGTTTTTCCCTGCGCGTCCAGAGTGGCAGCGATGCCAAAATGCGCTTGGGATACCCATTCGCTCGCGGGATATTCCCTCAAAAATTGCTCAAAGGCTTTCTGCGCCTCCGCGTATTTGCCTTCGATAAAATAAGCCCCCCCAGCCAGGAGCAGTGCACGCGCGCCGGCTTTCGTGCCGTCGTATTCTTTTGCTATTTTTAAGTAGGCGTCGGCAGCGCCGGGCCGGGCCGACGCGCCCGGGCTGACCGGGACCGGCACA
>Ga0075418_10003962_pt1 | contig 16854 bp, 10 predicted proteins | sample SoiMetdeltSBSDD2_FD_81776 | JGI IMG/M metagenome (GOLD analysis project Ga0075418, IMG submission 81776) | Bulk soil microbial communities from a Populus tree surrounding site in Tennessee, USA - Soil MetaG P. deltoides SBSDD2 | ecosystem: Environmental > Terrestrial > Soil > Tree plantation... | reverse complement strand
CCCGAAGGCAACGAAATGCCGCGATAAAAGCCCGAACTGTCCGTAACGAGCTCCCGGGTTAGGCCGGTTTGGACATGCCGGATGGCGACTCGCGCGCCGGGAACGACGGCCCCACTTTCATCTTTGACGAAGCCTTGGATGGTTCCAGTGGTGGCCTGCGACTGTGAATAAATAAACGGGGTGGTTGACGAAGCAAGAAGCAGGAGTAGTGCGCCAATAACAGTCTCAATGCGAATCATCAAATTCTCCTTCAGCGAACAGTATGAATACCCATCACAGCAAATTTTCAGTCCATCAAAGATACGCACCAGTAAAGCAGGTGACGAGGGGAGAAGAAAGGAGACCTAAAAGGTTCTCTGCTGGGGTCTCACGTCGTCGGATCAAAACGTATACTTGGCCGCAACTTGCAACTGGAATGGCAACCCAAAGCTAATGCTACGGGTATTCAGTGTCCCGTCAGGGAAGCGAAGCGTTCTAAACGTGGCAAGAGGGGTTTGTCCAGTTCCCCAAAGTGAACCCAAGCTTGTAGAGCTGCCTTGTTCGTTGATATTCACGTCGTAGGACAGGTTGTCAGTGTTCCAAAGGTTGAACATTTCGAAGATCAAGGCCAGATTGTGCCCTTCACTGACCTTGAAATTCTTGGTGACCCGCAAGTCCTGCTTGAAAACGTTCGGTTGACGAAAGCTATTGCGCAACAGTGGAGCTCCACTGAGGACCGGTTTGTCGCTGAACTGGCCGTCGAGGTTGCTATCGACGCCGGTGTACGCGCTGAAGGGCGTCCCGGTGCGCCACTCCACGATCGAGCCGAGCTGCAGCCCGAGCGGCAGTTCATATATCCCACTTAGCACCCAACGATGGCGGATGTCGCTGCGGCTCCATCGGTACTCGTTTCGAAAATCGTACGCGTTCTCGTAAGTGATTCCCGCAAAGTTACGTTCGTTGGAGTCATCATCTCGATTGTAGGCCAGCGTATAGTTTGTGAAGAACTGAAGCCGCCTCGCGAGACGCCGTTTGAGTGTCAGTGTCAGCGCATCGTAGTTGGAACGTGCTGAACTCTCCTGCTGCCGCAGAATATTGAAGTTCGCATTGGGCCGTGGTGTCGTGAATCGTGGCCTGGAGACGGCCGGAGTGGAGTTGTCCAGCGAAAACGTGGGTGGGGCCAGGTTCAAGTCGTGGATTCGCTCGAGGTAAACCGTGTTGTTGTGCACGTAATCCACGGAAACGGCATAGTGGTTGAAAAACTCTTGCTCAAGGCTGGCCGTGTATTGAAGCGACCTGGGATTGTGGAAATCGGGCGCGAAGAATGAGGCGTCAGGCCGAACCGGAATACCGCCCCCTGTGATGTAGACAGCATCCTCTATTTTAGAAGTGTTAGGTACGAACGGGAAGACAAACTCCGGGTGGATGCTTTGCACTGCGGCGATCTGTGCCGGATTCAGTGTGAAGCCGAGGTTGGCAAAGCCATTTGAAGTAAAGGGCTGATTTACGAGCAGAAGCGGAGTTCTTCCGAAGAAGAAGCCACCACCCAGCCTTAGAACAGTCTTTCCGCTGCCTTGCGGGTCCCATGTCAGCCCGACTCGAGGTTGCCACATGTTCTTGTCACTGGGAATGCTAGCCGTTTGAGGCAGCAGCGGATTCGGCTGGATCGGCTGTGGCATGATGAAGGCTTCGTGACGCAAGCCCAGGTTCAAGGTGAACTTGGATGACAATTTGATGGTGTCCTGAACATAGGTCGCATACTCGCTGATACTGGCTTTGAAGGAGCCCGGTCCATAGAAGAGGCGGAACTGATCCGCTGTGTAGGGTTGATTTGTCGCTGGATTGATTTCTTTGTTCAGTGCCCGCAGATAATTCGCCACGCTGTTGAACCGATAGTCGCCGCGCCAGTTGCCCCGAAAAATCTGGTCGACAAATGAACGATTGTAATCAAAACCGATTTTCAGATTGTGGGCGCCTTTGATGACCGAAAGATTGTCCGTAACCTGCCAACGATCGTCATACTGCTTGATGGGGAGAAATGGGACTCCTCCGAGGCTGCAGCAGCCGGTGATGAGAATCTGAGGGCCCACTTTGCTGTTGAAATCGGAGGCTTCGCCATTATTGAAACGTGGCCGGATCTCATACGAATACTGCCAGCGGAGCTCGTTTAGAAGGGTGGGACTGAGGACACTGTAAAGGCTAACGACGCCCGTGTGGGTGCGGTCACCTTCAGTGCCGTTGTTTTCGAGGGTACTTTGGGTCACGCCGGTGTTAGTGCCATTGAGGCCGTTGTTTCGGCTGTAGTTGTACCGTCCGTTCAGGCGATGCTTCGGTGAAAGCTCATGGTCAATCTTCACCAAGTAGGTGTTAACGTCGTTCGTTGTTTCGAAGGTCCCTTGCTGGCCGACGAGACCGGCGGGTAGCCCTACCGTAGTGCCAAAGCGCACAATCAGCGGTTGGCGCTCTTCCTGCTGGTCATAAACCGTGTAGAAGAAGGTCTTGTTCTTGACGATCGGGCCTCCAACGCCGCCGCCGAATTGCTGACGGATTGGAGCGCGGTCCACGCCACTCAGGTCGCGAGGCGCGAACTCGCGATGTCGCAGATAATAGAAGGCACTACCATGCCAGTCGTTAGTGCCGGACTTGGTGAGGACGTTGACCACTCCGCCCGTGGAACGTCCAAATTCCGCCGCGAAATTACCGCGCACGACCTGGAACTCACGGATCGCTTCCTGACTGACCACATAGATTTTGTCACTGCGCTCTCCGCCCCGCTGCCCGCCAAAGAATGGCTGATTGAAATCGGCGCCGTCAATATTGATGTTGCTGTTGATGCCACGCGACCCAGCAAAACTCAATCCATTGCGCTCGCGCTCTTGGGCCACACCGGGCGTTAGAAACGCCAAATCGAAGAATCTTCTTCCGTTCGTTGGCAGTCCTGAGACCTGACTTACGTCAATGGTGGTGCTGGCCTCTGAGCGTGAGGTTTCGATCAGTGGTGCCGCCTCGCTGACCTCCACGGTCGTTTCAACCGCAGCCAGTTTCAAGGTGACGTCGATCGTCTGCGTCTGCCCTAAGCTAAGTGTGACGCCACTGCGCTTCACTGTTGTGAACCCAGCCAGTTGGACACTAACTTCGTAGTTGCCAACTTGAAGCAAAGGTGCAGTGTAGCGCCCAGAAGTATCTGTGCTGAGCGTCCGGATCGCGCCTGTGCTGACGTGGGTCAGTGTCACAGTGGCGCCAGAGACAACGGCTCCTGTTTCATCCACAACAGTTCCTTCGATCGTACCCGTCGTCATCTGCGATTGTGACCAAAGCGGCCGGGAGGAAAACAGCAATATCAACGTCAGCAGTCCTCTCAGTGCATGCTGTGGGTAACGCATGACGACTCCTTTTTTTGGGTGTTAGAAGAATACAAAGGAACGTTGGTGAAGAACCCTACTCGTGATTCCTTCACTCCCCGCCCAATGTACGGCATTGGTGTTAAATCAAGATGAACTAGGAATAAAAAGCTTGGCAGCGCCATCCGCGCCGCCGCGCGGAATCAACTGGGAGAGAACCGATTAGACAACTCTTTGGCTCGGTAGAAGCTGGCGACGTTGCCGCTCCCTTTGACTTGGATTCTAGGACAGATTGGAATGACGATCAGCAAAAAAATCGCAAAGTCATCTGATTCCTTTTGGCAAACGGACCTCCAGGAAGGTCGGGAGGGCGAAGCTCCTGCCGAGCCATACCGTTGGAACGCGATGTAGAAAAAGCTCGGTGGGAACCTCGCCTCCCCTGATGATCAGCCATTTTTGGCGGCAGCGGACCACGGCCTCTGATATCCTTCGCTCTTGTCATGTTCTGAGAAGACCAGCCCAATGATTGTTCCCCTGACTCCACTCATGTTCCTGCGCCGGGCCGAGAAGCTCTTCCCGCAGAAAGTGGGAGTTGTCTGCGAGGAACGGCGTTTCAGTTATGCCGAGTTCAGCCAGCGCGTTCACCGGCTCTGCAACGCTCTTGCCGGCCTGGGGATAGGGAAAGGCGACGTCGTGGCCTATCTGGGCCATAACTGCCATCGCCTTCTCGAATCCTATTACGGTGTATTACAAACAGGTGCGATCTTGCTTCCGCTGAACGTGCGACTGGCTGCGAGCGATTTTCATTACATCCTCGATCATTCCGAAGCGAGCGTCTTGTTTCTCGAATCCGAGTTCCTTTCAGCGGTCGATTCCATTCGAAAGCAATTGCAGCGCGAAGTGCACTTCGTGATCCTCGACGCACCTGCATCCGAGGAGTGGCTGAGCGATCGGAACTATGACGAGTTTTTGCAGCTTGCCAGCCCCGAGATATCTACCAGCGTCATTCAAGACGAGGACGACGTTGCCGAATTGTTCTACACCAGCGGCACGACTGCCCGGCCCAAGGGTGTGATGCTCACCCATCGCAACCTGTTTCTGCATGCGATGAGTGTGATGTGGGCGCTGCAAAACGACGACTCTGAGGTCCAGCTGCACACCATCCCGCTGTTTCATGCCAATGGCTGGGGTGCGACGCACACAATGACGGCTGCCGGTGGAACGCATGTGATGTTGCATCGATTTGAGCCCAAGCGCCTTTTGCAGCTAGTGCAACAAGAGAGAGTGACCACATTCAATCTGGTTCCCACCATGGCGACGATGCTTCTGCAAGAGCCTGCTATCAAGGAGTACGACCTCAGCAGTCTGCGTTTGATTCACATGGGTGGTTCGGCCATGCCGCGAGCCCTGCTCAAGGAGCTGACAGAGAGAATCGGTTGCGAGGTTTCATGCGGATATGGGCTGACCGAAACGTCGCCGGTGCTCACAGTCGCTCTCATGAAGAGCCATCTGCGCGAAGAAGGAGATGCGTTCTATCGGCGAGCAGCGATGACGGGCTTGGAGCTCCCGGGTACGGAGGTGCGCGTCGTCGACGAGAAGGGTCATGACGTTCCACGCGATGGCGAAACGGTTGGCGAGATCATCACGCGGGGCAACATCGTGATGAAAGGCTACTGGAAGCAGCCGGAGGAGACTGCCCAGGCGATTCGCGATGGTTGGCTATACACGGGCGATATGGCAACGATGGACTCCGAAGGCTACGTGCTCATCGTCGACCGAAAGAAAGACATCATCCTGCGTGGAGGAGAGAATATTTCCTCCATCGAAGTGGAAAAAGCCCTCTATTCGCACCCGGCAGTGCTGGAGTGCGCGGTGATTGCAGTTCCTGACGACACGTGGGGCGAAGTGCCCAAAGCCTTCGTAGCCCTTAGAGAAGGTATGGTTTGCGAGCCTGAGGAGCTGCGATGGCACTGCAAGGTGACACTCGCAGGATACAAAGTTCCAGCGAGCATTGAGATTGTTGCGTCGTTACCCAAGGGTGGCACAGGCAAGATCCAGAAGAAGCTGTTGCGCGCCGAGTACTGGCAAGGCCAAGAGAAACAGATTCACTGATACGTCGGCGAACCTGCTGACTGGTGTTGTTATGAGTGTGGCGAAAGGCGGCACGTTGCGACGTCCTGCGGCGCTCCGCTTTCGAATCGACCCCGATTGAACCGACGAATTGCGCTGCGCGATTTTCGGACCTGAAATAGTCTATGCAGTCTCCTGGAGGTCTCTGTGGTCCGCAAGAACTGGCAAATCCTCATTCCGTTGCTTCTTCTCATGGTGCTGTCATTTTCAAACGCGATTGTCACATTCTGGACCGACTGGCTTTGGTTTAAAGAGACCGGATATTCCGTGTTGTTTACCCGTAGTTTCTTTGCCGAGATCTGGCTGACGTTCGTATTCGGCGCGGTGTTCTTTGTGGGCGTGTATGGAAACGCGCTGCTGGCGCGCGCTCTGGCCCGCAGGTCACCTCATCACTTTGTGCAGACGCTGTTCGAAATCCCTCAGCTCGACATGTTGCGATCGGGGCTGCGATGGATCCTGCTGGCAGGATCGCTCGTGCTCTCTTACCTTGTCGGAACTTGGGCGGGCGGGCAATGGGACATCTATCTGCGGCAACAAAATGCGGTAGCGTTCGGCATTACCGATCCATTGTTCGGACGCGATATTGGTTTTTATTTCTTCACCTTGCCGTTCTATCAATTTCTCTACTCCTTTGTCGTGACGCTGCTGGTGTTTTCCTTCGTGGCTTCGCTTCTGGTCTATCTGGCGGAAGGCGGCTTATGGATTACTCCACGCGGCCCGGAGCTTGGCAAAAAAGCCCGGTTACATCTGTTCTCGCTGGCGGCGGTATTCCTGCTGCTGTGGGGCGTGCACTACCGTTTGGAACTCTTTGATCTCCTTTTCTCAACACGGGGAATCGTCTCAGGCGCCAGCTATGCAGACGTTCATGTGGAGATGCCCGCATTGAAGTTGCTGACGTACCTCAGTGTCGTGGCGGGTCTGTTGGTGTTGGTGAGCGGTTTCCAACAGAAATACCGTTTGGCCTGGATTGGCATTGGTGGTCTTGTCGTGGTTTCACTTATTGGAAGGCAAGCTCTACCGGAGCTGATGCAGCGAATCCAGGTGGCGCCTAATGAAATCAGCATGGAGACGCCCTACCTCGCTCAGGAAATCAAGTACACACGGATGGCTTATGGCATCGACCAAGTGCAGGAACGGGAGTTTGCAGCCCTGGAAGACCTGTCGGCCGATGTAATCAAAAAGAATGAGTTGACGCTACAGAACATTCGCTTGTGGGACCACCGCCCGTTGCTGCGTACCTACAGCCAGCTCCAGGTCATCCGTACCTACTACGATTTTGTTGACGTCGACAACGACCGCTATTTGATCGATGGCAAGTCACGCCAGGTGAGCCTTTCGCCGCGCGAACTCTCTTCCGAGCGGTTGCCGAGCCGTATCTGGATCAATGAGCACCTTACTTATACCCACGGTTATGGCCTTTGTCTGGGCCCGGTCAACCAGATCAGCAAGGAAGGACTGCCGGAGTTCTTTGTCAAAGACATTCCGCCGGTTGCCACGACCGCGATTCAGGTGAAACGCCCCCAGATCTATTATGGCGAGAAGACCGATTCCTATTGTTTCGTCAAGACTCTCGAAAAGGAGTTCGACTACCCATCGGGTGACGAGAACGTCTACACCGAGTACAGCGGGAGCGGAGGCATTCCGGTTCAAGGCTTCTGGCGGAAGCTCTTGTTCAGTTTTCGTTTCAAGGAACCCAAGATCATTTTATCCAGCGCCATTACGCCCGAAAGCCGTTTGATGTTTGAACGGTCCATTCCGGGGCGGGTCGCGAAGGCAGTTCCCTTTCTGGCTTTCGACGAGGACCCCTATATGGTGGTCTCGGACGACGGACGGCTGTTCTGGATGATGGATGGCTACACCTCGGGACGCAACTTCCCGTACTCACGGCCTACCGCGCGGCTGGGAAACTATATTCGCAACTCGGTGAAAGTCACCATCGACGCTTACAACGGGACCATGCAGTTCTTCGTCAGCGATCCCAAAGATCCAGTCATTCAGGCGTATGCGAAGATCTATCCGGGCGTTTTTCAGGCGCTGGACTCCATGCCAGCAGACCTGCGCAGGCATATCCGCTACCCGGAAGACTTGTTCACGATTCAGGCGGGCATCTACGCAACCTATCACATGACGGATCCGCAAGTGTTCTATAACAAGGAAGACCTGTGGCGTATTCCAACCGCGGCGACTACTGCCGAAGGGGACACTCCGCTCGAACCCTACTACACCATCATGAAACTGAGCGGCACCAGCGACCGGGAAGAGTTCATTTTGATGTCGCCGTTCTCACCAGCCCGGCGCGAGAACATGATTGCCTGGATGGCTGCGCGCTGCGACGAGCCGAACTATGGCAAGCTCGTGGTCTATAACTTTCCGAAGCAGCGATTGGTCTATGGGCCTTCGCAGATTGTGAGCCGTGTCAACCAGGACGCGCGCATTTCGCAGCAGCTGTCGCTTTGGGATCGCAGTGGTTCCAAAGTCCTGCGCGGAAGCCTGCTGGTGATTCCTGTTCATAATTCTGTTCTTTACATTCAACCGCTTTACCTTGCGTCATCGCAGGAAGGCGGCTTGCCGGAACTCAAGCGGATCATTGTTTCTTATGGAAACAACATCGCAATGGAGGAAACTCTCGAACTCTCGCTGGCGCGCATCTTCGGTGGTGCGTCAGTAGAGGCCACGGCAGCTTCGACGCCTGCACCGCAGGCCAACCAACGGCAGGAAGAGCGCTCCTTGAAGACACTGATTGATGAAGCCAGCGCGCATTACGAACGAGCACAGAACGCGTTACGGCAGGGAAACTGGCAAGGTTATGGCGAAGAAATCAAGCGGCTTGAAGAGGTGCTGAAACGGCTGAAGGAGAAGGCTGAGTGATTGAGCAGCGGCCCTAAGGCCTACCTTAACGATTCGTCACCGTCCTCGTGCTCGTCGTCGTAGTCGACTTTTCTTCGAGAACGAGCACGAGGACGACAACGAGTACGATTTTCATCGCAGTAACTAGTCCTTGAATAATCCATCAAACGCAGACTTCACCTGATCAGTGGGGGCCTTGGATGTGGATACAGCCCGGTTGCTAGGAGCAAAGTACTCGCAGTGATTAGCACGCTCCTTGTCATTGACCCACTCAGCCTGGGTTTCGCGACATTCGTTGTGGTACTGCCGATCGTAGAACTGACAGTTCTTACACGCATGGAGGTCGCTGTCGCACTTGGGACAGCTATCCGTCCGCAACACCTTCCTGACGCCTGAAATCTCTGCAATCTCTGTCCCACATTTCCAGCAATACATCGGTAGCCTCCTTGGTCGAAGTCACCCAGAGTGCCCCGGCGGCGATGATTCTCTCCCCCTTGCGAGGCGTATATCTGGAGATCAAGAGACGGTTCGTTCTCGCGCGTTTTTGTAAAACTCCACAATCGCATCCACCAGCGCAGGAATCGTGTATTGGCTTGGTTGGACCTTAACCTCAAGTCCACAGCCTTCGGCTGTCTGTTTCGTGACGGGGCCAATGGCGGCGATCACAGTTTGTTTGAGAGTATCTCGCAGAGCTCCAGGCTTTGCCATTTCAACCATGTTGGTCACGGTGGATGAACTTGTAAAGACAATCATATCAAGTGGGCGCTCTTCCAAGATCAGTTCGAGTCGCTCCCGGCCTTCTCGGGGAGCCGTCGCTTCATACGCTTCTACAACTTCCACTTGGGCGCCTTGCTTCTGTAGTTCGATTGGAAGGATATCGCGTGCGACCTTCGCGCGTGGTATCAGGATGCGCGAACCCTTGAGCACCTTACCCTTCAGGCTTTCCAACAGGCCTTCCGCTTTGAATTCATCTGGCAAGATTTCAACATTCAGGCCACGTTTCGCCAACGATCTTTCCGTCGCTGAACCAATGGCGGCGATTCGAATGCCCTTCAAGTCGCGCACGTCCCGTGTGAGTTGCCGGTAGCGCGAGAAGAACTTCTCAACGCCGTTTACACTGGTGAACACCAGCCACTGGTAGCCTTCAATATCGCGAATGGCACAATCTAATGCTTCCCATGAAGAAGAATCTCGAATCTCTATGGTTGGAAAGGCGATAACTTCTGCACCAAGAGCCGTTAGCTTTCGCCGAAACTCTTCTGCTTGATGGCTGGGCCGTGTGATGAGAATCCGCTTGCCAGACAATGGGCGGTTGTCGAACCAGCGCAGTTTGTCACGCAACGACACCACATCTCCAACGACAGTGATGGCAGGAGCCGACAGGCCACTCGCCTTCACCTGCTCAACGATGGTTGCCAAGGTCCCGCTGACGACTTCCTGATACTGGAAAGTTCCCCATTGGACTAGTGCGATGGGTGTCTCGGGTCGGCGTCCGTGTTTTATCAGGTTGCGGACGATCTCTGGAAGATTTGCGACGCCCATGAAAAACACTAGTGTGCCAATGCCGGTGGCGATCTTGTCCCAGGCGATCAGTGATTCTTCCTTGTTTGGATCTTCATGCCCGGTGATGAATGCGACCGAGGGGCTGAAATCACGGTGAGTGACTGGTATTCCGGCGTAAGCTGGCGCTGCGTAGCCGGATGTGACACCCGGCACAATTTCAAACGGAATGCCTTCGTTGGCAAGGGCCTCGGCTTCTTCACCACCGCGTCCAAAGATAAATGGGTCACCTCCTTTCAAACGCACGACCACTTTGCCTGCCTGGGCTTTCTCAATCAGCAGACTGTTGATGTCGTCCTGGGAAATCGTATGGCTGCCGCCGCGTTTCCCCACGCAGATCCACTCTGCACCAGGCAGAGCGTGCTGTAATAGATCGGTATTCACGAGGGCGTCGTACACAACACACTCTGCTTCCTGCAAACATCGCATTCCCTTTAGCGTCAATAGCTCCGGATCACCAGGACCGGCTCCAATGAGGTAGACGCGAGAAGTGAGTGGATGCTTTGGGCTCATGAAGCTGCGGTTTACACGAGTGGCGGTTGAAGCCGCAACAAGATTCCCTAGTCAAAAAGGGCAGCTAAGCGACGGCGGTCGTGCGACGACAGCGGTCGCTTAGCCGCCTGAGGATTGTCTTGCGATTCGGGAAAGCTTCACCTTAGCGCATCGCAATTCATGTGGCAGGGGCATCATCCTTTGGCCTTCCGGCTGCGCGAGACAACCCTGCACCTTACGGCGCCACCTCCTTTTCGCAGGGGGAATCGCCTTATGAGGCGGAGAGCGCCTTCAGGATTTCGCTGGCGCCGCTGGCCAGAAGTCGCTCTGCGAGTTGCGCGCCTAGCTCAGCGGCCTGCTCGATTGGAGCGCTGGCTTGATCGCGGAACAGCTGTTGTCCGTCCGTGCTGGCCACGATGCCCAGCATTTCCAGTCGAGATTCCTCAATCCAGGCGTGCCCCGCGATGGGGACCTGGCAACCACCACCCAACCGCCGAAGGAATGCCCGCTCTGCAGTCACAGCCGAGTGGGTAGTTGTGTGATGCAAACATTGGAGCCGATTGCGCGTCGTGTCATCGGTGTCACGGATCTCTATTCCGAGCGCACCCTGTCCAACCGCAGGGCAGAGTTGTTGCACCGATAGCCGCTCAACAATCCGGTGCTGATAGCCAAGCCGGTCGAGGCCGGCGCAGGCTAGAAGGATGGCGTCATACTGCTTCTCATCCAACTTGCGAATGCGCGTGTCCAGATTGCCTCGAAGATTGGCCACTTCGAGATCGCTGCGCAGCCGCAACAATTGAGACTGACGCCGTAAGCTGCTGGTGCCCACTCGCGCGCCTTTCGGAAGTGCCACGAGGCTGCTGTGCTCATTGGAAAGAAACGCATCCCGAACATCTTCTCGGGAGCTTACAGCTCCAAGGCTGAGGCCCTCAGGCAACACCGTAGGTAGATCTTTGAGGCTATGAACTGCCAGATCGATCCTACTCTCCAACAATGCATCTTCAATTTCTTTGGTGAAAAGCCCCTTACCGCCAATCTGACTGAGAGGAGCATCTAAAAAGACGTCGCCAGAGGTTTTGATGATTTCGATGACAACTCGAAGATCGGAATGTGCGGCTTCCAACTTTGATTTTACCCAGTTAGCCTGAAACAGCGCGAGTTTACTGCCTCGAGAGCCGATGGTTAGCTGATTTGATGGCACGATGTCCTAAAGGTGTTAGGTGCCAGGGACTGGGTGCCAGGAGCCTGCTGCTGACACCTAACACCCAACATCCGGCACCTAGTTTCATTCCTTCAACCCAAAGATCCGCTTGATCGTTGCAATGTCATCTTGATTCGACGACTGGCGACTTAGGCGCTTGAGCTCGGAAATGGGGTGATGGAGCATCTTGTTCACCAAGCTCTGGGTCAGGTTTTCCAGCGCCTCTTCCTGCTCCTTGGTCAACGACCCGAGGCGCTTCCTGCCTCGGGTCAGCTCATCTTTGCGAATAGCTTCCCAATGCTCGCGCAAAGTCACAATTGCCGGAGTTGCATCCCGAGCGCGTGAATGCTCCAGGAAGAGATCAACTTCCTGCTGCACAATTTCCTCAGCCGACTGCGCCTCACGTTGGCGCTGTCGCAGGTTGGCGTCGATGACATTGCGCAGGTCGTCGATGTCATACAAAAAAATGTTGCTGACTTTGTTGATTTCCGGATCGACATCGCGGGGAACGGCGATGTCAATGATAAAGACCGGGCGATTCTTGCGCAGGTGAATCATGCGTTCGCCATCGGCCTTGTTCAAAATGAATGTGGGTGAACCCGTAGAGCTGATGATGATGTCAGCGCGCTCGATATGACGAAACAGATCCTCGGTCTGAATCGCCTCTCCCTTGAACACGGCCGCCAATTCCACGGCGCGTGGGTAGGTCCGATTCCAAACCAATACCTTTGAAACGCCCGCACCAGCAAGATGCTTGGCCGCCAGTTCACTCATTTTGCCTGCGCCGAGAATCAGGACGGTTTTTCCCTTCAGGTCGTTAAAGATCTTCTTGGCCAGTTCAACGGCGGCGTAACTGATCGAAACGGCCGAACTCGCGATGGTGGTCTCGGAGCGGACACGTTTGGCCACAAAGAATGCGCGGTTCATCAGTTGATTGAGCGTGGCGCCAATTGTTCCGGCATTCTGCGCTGTGGTGAAGGCGGTCTTCACCTGCCCCAGAATCTGTGGTTCGCCAAGGACCATCGAATCCAAACTGGCGGCAACCCGGAACACATGGCGCACAACATCAATCTGTGTGAAGTCATAGAGAAACTGATGCAGTGTGTCGTAGGGAACCTTATGAAAATTGCATATGAAGTCTGTAAGCTGGCGCACTCCTTCAGGAGAATCGGCGGTCTGGGCGAGCACTTCAACCCGGTTGCAAGTCGATAGAATCATGCCCTCCTGTGCGTCATAACGGGTGCGCAGCAATTCCAACGCCTCAGGTAGCTGAGGTTCGGGAAAATGAAGTTTCTCGCGGATGTTGACTGGGGCTGTCTTATGACTGAGCCCGACCAGGACAAGGTTCATTGCTGTATGAAAGAGTGGGCGCTCCCCTGGTGGCGAAAGAAAGTGAAAGTCAAAAGCACAAGGACGAAGCCGATGATCGACATCAAGGCAGCGCGTCGGCCGCGAAGTCCTGAGGAGAGTCGATAGTGAATGAGGATCGCGTAGATCAGCCAGGTGATCAGCGACCAAATGATCTTCGGGTCCCAGCCCCAGGGTTGGCTGAGCGCGCGGTTTGCCCACAGCGCACCGGCAACGATGCCGACCGTCAACAGGGGAAATCCGACGCTCAAAGAGCGGTATCCCAAGTCATCGCAAATCTCCAGCGAAGGCAAGCGGTAGTAGAACGCTTGCGGTCGCTTACGCTTGAGTTCTCTTTCCTGAATCAGGTACATGATGCCGGCTGAGAAGGCTACAAAGAAGGCAGCGTATCCGAGAAACAGCGTTGGAATGTGAATGTAAAACCACAAACTGCGCAACCGTTCTTGAAGTGGCGTCTGCGATGATGAAATGAGGTTGGCGGCCAGAGTCAGAATAAAGACTAGCGGGAAAACAAACACGCTCAGCGATTCGAGCCGGTACCTTGCATACGAAATCAGGAAGGCCAGAACTATTCCAAATGCGAAAAAGGAGAGCGCACCGTGATTGTCGGTGATGGGAGGATGATCCAGCTCCACCCAGGCAAACAGGATCGAGAGACCGTGCGAGATGAATCCAAGACCGATGCCCGCCATCGCTACTCGAAAGAGTGTCTTCTTGCGCGTAATGATGGTCAAAAAGGAATGCAGCAACCCTATCGAATAGAGGCCGATGGTGAGTCGAAGAAAGAGAGTGCTCATTGTTATGGGTTCCTGCCCGGCAATTGGCAAGCAGCGCGGCACACGGCGGAAGAGGCTGTGACTCGCTAATACGCGTCGATTATACAGACCACCCGGTCTTTCCACAAGGAACGGGCCAGAGTGCTGACTTGCGAGCGCCTCCTGAGGTTGCTGAACTGTCGCGCAAGTCAATCGTCCCAGGAATAGCCCTCGAGAGAAAAAATCGATGACGGCGAGTACGAGGACGATTCAAACTGGAGCATCCGCTATAATGCCGCGATGAAGTCATTCGGCTATGCCACGCTCCTTCGAAACAACCGCAACTTTCGATGTCTTTGGATTGGACAGATCATCAGCGAATTGGGTGACTGGTTCAACAACATCGCGGTATTGGCCTTGGCGATGCATCTGACGGGATCGGGCTTGGTGGTATCAGCAGTGCTGCTTTCTCGCACTGTCCCCGCAGTCTTGTTTGGCCCCGCAGCCGGCGTACTGGCCGATCGCTTCAAACGGCGCACTCTCCTTCTCGCTGCAGATTACATTCGCGCGGTGCTTGCGCTTGGTTTTCTGCTGGTAGGTGCGCGAGAGCAGATGGGGCTGGCGTATCTGTTTGGTGCACTGCTCACCGCGGTCTCGATCTTTTTTACCACGGCGAAGAACGCTTCCATTCCCGAACTCTGTGCGCCTGAAGAGCTCATGACAGCAAATGCGCTCACGGGTTCGACGACGGCCATCATGCAGATGTTGGGAGGAGCTCTGGGTGGATTTGCAGTACAGGGTCTCGGCTATCGGGGAGCTTTTACGCTGAACGCTCTGTCGTTCCTGGTTTCGGCCGGCCTCATTCTGCGGATTCGGTTTCCGGAACTACAGATCGTCAGGGGCGACCGCAAAGATAAACCATCCTATGCTCGTGAGTTCTGGGAGGGGCTCCGCTTTGTGCGTCACCAGCCCATCGTTCTAGGTTTGTTGTTGGTTGGCGTTGGCTGGGCTACCGGCGGTGGTGCAGCGCAGATTCTTTTCAGCCTGTTCGCCGTGGATGTCTATCGTGCCGGTGAGTCGGGTATTGGCATCCTCTATTCGGCCGCAGGCTTCGGAATCGTTGTGGGTGCTACGGCGTCGAACGCGTTGTTCCGTCACCAATCTTTTGCAGTAACGAAATGGGTCATCGGGATCAGCATGGTGCTTACTGGCGTTTTCTACAGCATCTTCAGCTTCACCCAGACCCTCTGGGCTGGTGTTCTGTGGATCGCTTTAAGCCGTGTAGTCATGGGTATCAACAACATCATCGGTACTACGCTGCTGATGAATACCGTACCTGCCGACTTCAGAGGCCGAACCTTTTCGGTTAAGGAGAGCGTAGTCATTTTTAGCATGGTGGTCTCCATGCTGCTGGCGGGCATCGCCCAGCGCTATGTCGGGCCGCACAGTATCGCGCTGGTTGCGGGTATTCTCACTCTTTTGACCGGAGTTCTCTGGCTGGCGGCTAACTGGGCAGGTGTATACAGTCAGGAGAAGGAAGCAGTCGTTGTCGGATCACGTTCGGATCCTGTGGTCGTTTCAGAAGGCGACTAGTCGGGCTCTAACTGGAACGGTATCTCTCATAAGTAAAGATCAAAGGAGCATCTGGTACTGGCTTGGAAAAGGTGACTTGCAATGCAGCGAACTGTGATGCGTCGTTGTACCCGGCTGTTTTCGAGGACGAGGACGAGGACGGCGATGATTCTCATTGCTTGCGGTAGGGGTGCCTGCCATGCATAGTGTGGATATCAATTGTGACCTCGGAGAGGGTTTTGGAATCTACCGCGCGGCTCCGGACGAGCAAATCTTCCCGTTGATCAGTTCGGCAAACATCGCCTGCGGCTTTCACGCCGGCGATCCCCAAACCATGCGCCGCTGCGTCGAGTGGGCGGTCAGGCACGGAGTCAGCGTTGGCGCCCATCCGGGAACTCCCGACTTGGCCGGATTTGGCCGGCGACCCATGGAACTTTCGGATTCAGAATTCGAAAACGCCCTGATCTATCAGGTGGGAGCGCTTGAGGGAATGTGCCGCGCGATTGGTACCCAGGTACGCCATGTGAAACCGCACGGTTGGCTCTACAACACAGCCGCGAAGGATGGCCGATTAGCGGCAGTCATTGCCAGAACCATACAGAAACTGAATCCAAACCTGAGGCTGTTTGGATTGGCTGGATCGCGGTCCATCTTGGCGGCGCAAGCGATTGGATTGCCGCATGCGTCTGAGGCTTTCATCGACCGGACTTACGAGAGCAATGGGTCACTCAGCGACCGATCGGTTGCAGGGTCAGTGATCACAAATCCAGAGTCTGCGGCGCAGCAGTGTCTGGAGATTGTCCTGAAGTCCACCGTTAAGACTGCATCGGGTGCCGAGGTAAGAATTGAGGCGGATACCCTCTGCGTTCACGGCGACAATGTCAATGTCCTTCAAATCCTCGAGTGTGTGAGGGGACGTCTGGCGGCGCACAATATTCAGGTAAGACAGCTGGTAGCGAGGGGTTAATCGTCGTGTTGGAATGCCTCTTTTGCTTAGATTTGGCTAGACTCTGAACGATCGAACGAGGCGCCATCGCGAGATCATTGATTTACACGCTAAAGATTGTCGATAAATGCACGATCGACGATTGACAGGTGGGCATCCATACACTAAGTTAGGAACACGGGAAAGGATCAGACTCACCACGCATGAAGTGGATCGATGACAAAGTCGTTGTCGGTCGTCCCTCCCATTGATTTGGAAAAGAAACCAACAGTAGGAACACTCTACGCAGGAAGCCCCAAGATCCTTTCCCGCTAACGTTTTCCTTGCTCCCCTAGGGTCCTTGTGCTAAAAAATCAGCCATTGATGCGGAAGTGGCGGAATTGGCAGACGCACTAGATTCAGGTTCTGCTCCAGACTAAACAGCTAACTGATTGAATTTACTTGAGAACCCGCTAACCACGCGGGTTTTCGTGTTTTTGGGCTTTCGTTAGGTTCACTCAAGATTAGTCAATTTTGGTTCACTTTAGCCGATTAAGTCCCCACAGCAGTCCCCACACGTCTTTTGCGTCTTTGCTTCTTTCTGTTTCTCACCTGGTAATTCGCTTTGGCCTTGTCCTTATAATAGTCAGGGAAATCTTTCAGACGGTTTTCGTAGTCGAATTT
>Ga0075418_10003960_pt1 | contig 16856 bp, 16 predicted proteins | sample SoiMetdeltSBSDD2_FD_81776 | JGI IMG/M metagenome (GOLD analysis project Ga0075418, IMG submission 81776) | Bulk soil microbial communities from a Populus tree surrounding site in Tennessee, USA - Soil MetaG P. deltoides SBSDD2 | ecosystem: Environmental > Terrestrial > Soil > Tree plantation... | reverse complement strand
GCCGCCAGCTCCGGTGGGGCGGACTCGCCGAGGTCGCCGGCCAGCTTCAGCGCAAGGTTGCCGCCGAGTGAATAGCCCGCGATCGCAATCGACCGGATGCGATCACGCTCGATCAGCTCGCGCATCACGAAATGCGCGTCATGCGTCAGTCCGGAGTGGTACAGCCCGCGCGAGAGATGCTCGGTGTTCCCGCAGTTCCGTTGATTCAGCCGGACGACATTCCAGCCCGCCGCCCAGGCCTTGTCCGCGATGCCGATCATGTAATGCGCGTGGCTCGATCCTTCGAGACCGTGAAGCAGGATGATCGCCGGATGGTCGGCTCGATTCGTCTGCCAGTGACAGTGCGCGAGCACGCGCGCGTCCTCCGCGACGTCGAAATAGCGCGGCTCCGGTTCGGGCAGCCGCGGGAACCGCCGCCGCCGGGCCCACGCGTACAGCGTTTGCCGGTGACCGCCGGTGAACAGCGGCTGGTAGGCAGACGGCGCAAATGCCATGCGGTTGATCAACTCCCAACGTCCCAACTCCCAACCTCCCGACCAGCGGCATTTGGAAGTTGGAAGTTGGGAATTGGAAGTTGAGCCAGCTTATCATCGCGCCATGGAACGGGATCTCAACTCGACATTGCTGCACTTGACGCGCGTCCGCCTCACGCAGGATTTTCCGGCGCAGATCAACGTGTGCATCGACGTCCTCAGCGACGAAGAGCTGTGGTGGCGGCCGAACGAGCAGGCTAACGCCGTCGCCAATCTCGTGGTGCATCTCTCCTGGTCGAACCGGTACTACCTCGAACAGGCAATCGGCGGGCGTGACATCGGCCGCAACCGCGAGGCGGAGTTCACCGCGCGCAATCAATTCCCGAAGCCGACGCTGCTGGAGACCTGGCGGCAGTCGCTGCACGTCGTCGAGGAGATTCTCGACGGACTGCAGCCGGACCAGATGATGGAAACGACCGACCGCACCGGCAAGGCGACGACGTACGGGCAGATTCTTCTGCACGTGACCCACCACAACGCGGCCCACATGGGTCAGATCGTCTGGATCACCAAGATGCTGCACCCCGGTGCGCTCGACGAGCTGTGGATGAAGTCACGGGCGAGGTAGCTGGGTAGTTGGGTAGCTGGGTAGCTGGGTAGCTCGGTAGTTGGGTAGGGACGTTATCGAAGGGAATAGATCCGGAACTGGTCGTTGCGATACGCGAGCGGCAGAGCGAGGTCGTTTTCGGTGACAAGAAAATCGAGGTCGTAGCGGCGGGCGAGCTCGCGCGCGTGCTCGGCCGTCAATGTCGCGAAGTCGCCGACGGCCTGCGTCCGGTCGACGACACGGGCCGCGACCTCGCGCGAATAGATCGCCAGCGCGGAATCCTTCACTTCTTCCAGCAGTACGTCGCGTTCGGCCGAGACCCGGACGCTGGTCCCGTACTTCCATCCATGGCCGGGATCGGCAAAGACGTGGGTATCGCGCGGCTGGCGGCTCAGCCAGGCCATCGCGTCCTCCCACGGCGAGACCGGGAGGTGCACCTCGAACAACGGGCGTTCCGGCCGCTCGGCGAGCATGACGTACAGACCGCGGCCAGTCGCGACGAGCATGACGACAACCGCCACGACCTTGCCGCGGGCCTTTACGGTCCGCGAATCACAAACAGCGGCGACGACGTACACGAGCGCCAGCAGATCGACGAGCCAGAAGACGCGAGCGAACTGGAACTGCACCGCCAGCGACACCCCGGCCGCGACGAGCGGCAGCGTCACGAGAAAGAGCATCACCAGCGCGCCGGCGCCCCACACCAGCGCCGCATCCTCGGCAGTCGCGCCCCCCCGCCGCGAGCGGGCGTCGTGAGCCCATACCAGAAGGGCGAAGAATCCCAGGTTCGCCGCCCACGCCCACGCCGGCCACTGGGTGGCGAACAGCGAGTCCTTGCTTGCAACCGCCTGCAGCCACGTCGCGTCCATCGTCGTCAGCGTTCCGCGCAGCGGCCCCGCGGCCACGGCGGCGATGAGTACCACGATCGCGGCCGCGGCGCCCGCGATGGCAAGGCGGCGAAGACGCGGCTCAAGAACGGCCAGCGCAACGCCCACGAGCACCGCAAACCAGATCGCAGTAGTGACGTGTACAGCGGCGGCGACGGCGATCAGAATGATTGCGCTCCACACCCGCCGCCGGAGGAGCGCGGCGACGGCAAGCATGCCGATGCCGAACGCCAGGACGCGCGGCAGGAAGTACGGCTCCAGCGAGTTCACGCTGGTCCTCGGAATGCGGTGCCGCATCGTGAACGCCGCGCCCAGCGCCGCGAGGGCCCATGGACTGCGGTAGATCCCGGTGCCAATGAGCCACAGGCCGGTCCAGACCACGAGCAGCGAAGCGACGTAGCAGGCCAGAAACAGCGTCTCGAGCGAGACCGCGGCCGTGCGGGCGAGTGCGGCGAGCGCCTCGTCAACGATCATGAGGCGCCCCTGTGCGTCGATCAGCGAAGCATCACGCGGAAAAAGCGCGGGATCGAGCGATCGGACGACGACCGGTATGTAAAACGCCTGATCGGACACGCCGTACCGGTAGCCCGCTCCATTCGCGGTTGCAAGCAGGACGAAGGCGAGGGCGCCGGCGGCGAAGCGCGTCAGAAGGCCGGCTCGTCAGCGGTGGGACCGTACGTCGCCGGAACCGGCACATCCAGCAACCGCAGGTACACACCCAGCTGTGCGCGGTGATGAATGATGTGGCTGAGGACGAACGATCGCAGCACCGCGGTCTTCGGCATCGAGAAGAGTGTCTTGCCGCCACGCTTGAGCGACCAGATCGCGAGCAGCTCTGCGTCAGTCTTGCCGGTCATGGCCGCCCGCGCGGCGGCGACGTTCCGGTCGAACGCCGCGATCAGCTCGGTCTTTGACGGCAAGGCGCTCGCCGGCTGCTGCACTGCCGGTAGATCGATTTCCGATTTCGTCAGCGTCTCGGTGCCCCAGGTGGGAATGTTGGCGAGGTGCGTGGCCAGTGCGCCGAGCGAGAAGGATCTGGCGTGCGGCTTCCATTCGAACTTGTCTTCCGGCACGCGTTCCAGCGCCTTCCTCGTCGTCGTCATCTCGTGATCGAACTCCGGCAGCAGCGCGTCGACCAGCGGCATGGCCCTTCCTACCCCGGCTGGCGTTCGAAGGTGACGTTCGGGACCCGTTCGGCCTCGGGCGGCGCGTTGAACACGGTGTACTCCCGGAAGCCGAACAGGCTGGCCGTGATGTTGGACGGGAACTGGCGCCGGGCAGTGTTGTACTCCTGAACGCGTTCGTTGTAGCGCATGCGTTCCACGGCAATGCGGTTCTCCGTGCCTGCGAGCTCGTCCATCAGCCGGTTGAAGGTCTCGCTCGAACGCAGCTGCGGATAGTTCTCGACGATGACCAGCAGCCGGGCCAGCGCCGCGCTCTGCTCATTCGCCGCCTGCATCGTCTGCTCGGGCGTCTGCGCGCCAGCCAGCTTGGCGCGCGACTCGGCGATCTGGCCGAACACGTCACGCTCCTGCTGCGCGACGCCCTTGGTCGTTTCGACGAGGTTCGGGATCAGATCGTTCCGCCGTTGAAGCTGGTTCTCGACCTGCCCCCACTGCGTCTTGATCGCCTCCTCCTGCGAGACAAAGGTGTTGTAGGAACAGCCTGACGAGACCGCCGCCACCAGCAACAGTGCCACGATAGAAATCAGTCGAGTCATCGGTATCCCCTTATCCAACATTGTGCCCTCACCAGGATGCTCCACCGCCGCCGCCGCCGCTTCGACCGCCGCCGAACCCGCCAAATCCGCCGCCGAATCCGCCGCCACCTCTGCCGCCGCCAAATCCGCCGCCGAACGGCCCGACGCCGCTCGTCCAGATGACCGGGCCACCCCATCCACCGCCGAACCGCCGCCGCCGTCGCGTCCGTCCCGCCAGCGCGTTGATCACGATGAACAGGACGAACAGCGCAAACAGCAGTCCGCCCCCGGAACCTGTGTCGGGTCCACGTGCTGCCGGGTCCCGCCGAACGCCTTCAAGCGTGACATTCCGGCGTTCCGCGATCCGGTCGATGACGCGCGACACGCCTGCCAGGAGACCGGCGCCGAACATCCCCTGGCGAAACTCGGGCGCCATGTACTGACGACTGGTCTCGCCGGCAAACCCGTCGGTGATGAATTGTTCGAGGTCGTACCCGACTTCGATCCAGACCTGCCGATCGTCGACCGCCAGGAGGACGAGCAGCCCGTTGTCGGTGCCGCGCTGGCCGATCCCGCGTCCGCCGTTCTGAAACATCCTGACCGCGTATTCCCGGATGTCGGCGTAGGGCTGAAACGTCTTGACGGTGGCGACGACGACGACGTCGCCGCTCGCCTGCTGGAGAGAGCGGATGAGCGCGTCCATTTCGGCCGCGCTTGCCGCATCGATCACGCCGGCGAAATCGTTGACCGGCTGCGTGAGCTGCGGTGGTGGCTCCTGGGCGTACGCCGGCCCTCCCAAGGTCAACAGCGCCACAACGACATAACCACGAAGGGCACGACGAATTCGAAGCTCACGAACACCCTTATTTGGCTTCGTGATCTTCGAGATCGTCGTGGTCTTCGTGGTTAAGGTCATCGCATTACGCACGCCAGCGATCAACCGCGCGCGCCAGCTGTTCCACCGCGGCGAGGTATTGCGGGAACAGGCGCGCGGCGTCCGTCGTCGGGATCGTGGACGGGCGGTCGAGCGCCAATACGTCGGCGACGATGCTGTCAGCCAGGCCTGCAGACCGCGCGCCCTCGCGCGTGGCATCGGCGCGCGCCGGCGACGCGCCTCCGTTCAGCCGCGCGACATTCCTCAGCAGGGCCGCAAATCCCGGCGCCGACGCGCACACCAGATCGGCGATCGCCTGCGGCCGTCCGCCCGTCTCGATGAATCCTTCACGAAGGTAGAGGAGGTGGCTCTTGACCTGCGTTTCGCAGGCACGCCGGAGATCCTCGCGCGAAATCGTCATCCCCTCGAACGGATCGGTGCCGAACACGCGTTCGTGCGCCCTGAGGATTTCTGCGTACTCGAGCGGAAACGCGTCGAGCGACCGGCGAAACTCCTGTTCCGGGACGATGAGCGGAATCGCCACTCCGTGGCGCACCCATTGAGTGGCGAGCCTGGCACAGGCGTCGAGATCGCTGATGCCCAGCGAATCAACCACGGCGAGACAGGTCACCGGGGTGTCGCCCTCGCCTTCGACGCGAGGACCATACGCGACCAGGGATCGAAGACGGCCGGCAAAGACGCGCCGCAGGTCGGCAACGAGCGCAGCGGCGGCGTGCCGCCACGAATCCATGGGGTTCATTCTAGAATGAACCAGATGTACCTGAAGGAGCTGAACGTCGGCTGCGTGGGCGGCGGCACAGGCCTCCCCAGCCTGCTCGGCGGGCTCAAATCCAATCCCTGGCTGACGCTGAACGCGGTCGTCACGATGTTCGACAGCGGCGGCAGCTCCGGACAGCTTCGCGATGAGCTGGGCGTGCTGCCCCCCGGGGACGTCCTGAAGGTTGCGCTGGCGCTTGCGCGTAACGAGGGGGAAGCACGGCGGGTGTTGTTGTCGCGCCTGCCGACGCTGGAACATCACGACCGCCTGGCCGGGCACACCGGGGGCAACCTGCTGCTCTCGATGATGGAGCAGTACAGCGGCGATTTCCTCGCGGCCGTGGACGGGCTCCGCGCGCTGCTCGGGTGCCGCGGACGGGTATGGCCCGTCAGCATCGAGCCCGCGTCAATCTGCGCGGAGTACGGCGACGGCACGCAAACCCGCGGCGAAGTGGAAGTGGATGCAGGGCAGTCGCGCGGCCGCCAGGTCAAGCGCGTATGGCTCGAGCCCGACGTGCCGATTCATCCCGCCGTCGCCGAGGCGATTCGCGGGTTCGACGCCGTCATCATCGGGCCAGGCAGCTTCTTTACCAGCCTGATGCCACCGCTGCTCGTACGCGGCGTCAAGGATGCGCTTGCCGATATGCGCGGTCCGATCATCGTCATTTCGAATCTGCTGACCGAAGGGCGCGGGATGGCCGGTTTTACCGCGGCGGACGGCGTGCGCTGGATATCGGACGCGATTGGCCGCCCGGTCGACGTGGTGATCGCCAACACAGGACGGCCGTCGATCGACGCGCTCGCACGCTACGAAGCAGAGCACAAGCGGCCGCTCGAGCTGGGCGAGCTCGAGCCAGGCACGGAACCGGTGCTCGGCCGGTTCTGGTGCACCGAGATCGCCCGCCATCACCGGCGGCGCTTATCGCTGGCCGTGTGGACCGTCCTCAGCCAGCGGCTGCTGACCTCCGACCGCAAGCTGACTGACATTCAGCAGGTCCTGTAGATCAACGCGCCTTCTTGGCGACGGTCTTCTTGCTGGCGACTGCCTTCCGTTTGACCGGCGTTCGGGTCGAACGATCCGAACGACCCGAACGATCCGAACGACCCGAACGATCCGAACGATCCGAACGACCCGAACGACCCGAACGCATTTCAAGAGCGCGGGCAATGATCTTGTCGAACATCGCCCCCGCCTCGCCGCCCTGCGCCGGCCGGTTGGATTGCCAGATGTCGGGATTGTCGGCGGAGAGAATCTCGGCGAAGTCTCCTTCGCTCTTCACGCTGAGTGGTGCGAACTCCGCGATGTCCACGTCGCCCGCCCAGTCGTCGCGGTGCTTGATCAGCAGCCAGGACCGATCGCCACCGCCCGATGACCATCCTGCGCCTTTCGTGCGGACGAGTACCCACGACCCTTTGAGCTTGTACCCGTCCAGCGTGAACTTGAGGTCGCCCTTCTTCAACGCCGCGTCGACATCGTCGACTTCGGGGGTCCACGTGCCCTGGTCCCAGAGCATGACGATCCCGGCGCCGTAGCCTGAAGGAATCACGCCTTCGAACGTGCCGTACTCGATCGGGTGATCTTCGACGTGCATCGCCAGCCGCTTCGTCTTGGGGTCGAGCGACGGCCCTTTTGGAACCGCCCAGGAAAGCAGCACGCCGTTGTGTTCGAGCCGGAAGTCGTAGTGCAGGTGGCTGGCGAGATGTTTCTGGACGCAGAAGAAGCGCGGCGTGCGGCCTGCCGGTGACGTGTGGCTCTTGTTGCCGGCGGGCTCAGGTGACTGCGTGAAGTCGCGTTTCTGCCGATACTTTTCGAGGGCCACGGCTTACCGCGCGGGTTCGGTCCACCGCCGCATCGACGGCGCGAGCAGTAGCAGGACGACGCCGGCGCCAATGCCGAACGCGGCGACCGCCCCGAAGAGGCTGGGGAGCGTCATCGCTTCATAGAACCCCGCCAGACGGCCGCCAATGTAATTGCCGACGGCGGCAGCCAGGAACCAGACCCCCATGATCAGCCCACCGATGCGCAGTGGCGCCAGCTTGCTCATGGCGCTCAGGCCGACCGGGCTGAGGAACAGCTCGCCGCAGGTGTGAAGGAAATACACGACCACGAGCCACATCGGGCTGACCATGACGCCTCGCTCGGCGAGTACGGCGCCGCCGACCAGCACGGCGAAACCGGCGCCGACGAGCACGAGGCCCCAACCGAACTTCGACGGGCTCGATGGCTCGGCGCCGCGGCGCGCGAGCCATACCCAGAGCCAGGCGAACAGCGGTGCCAGCGTGATGATGAACAGCGAGTTCAGCGACTGGAACCAGGAACTGGGGAAGCTCCAGCCCAGCATCGACGTCCGCGTGTTGCGGTCAGCGAACAGGTTCAGCGTTGAGCCTGCCTGTTCGAACTGCGACCAGAACAGCGCGGCCCCGAGGAAGAGCACGCCAATCACATACAGCTGCCGGCGCTCGGCGGGCGTCCACCCGGAGCTGAGGAGATACAGCCACCCGAAGAACGCGACCGTCAGGCCAAGCAGGAAGTAGCCGGCCGCGTCGGCGACCTGCGTCGGCGTTACCGGAATCACGCCGGAGTACGCCGCGAGACCTCCGCCGAGCAGTACTGCGGCGGCGGCGATGGCCCAGGTCAAGGCGCTGCGACGCTGGCGGGCGATCGCGTCAGGTGATCCGCTCGTCGCCGGATAGCGTCCGGCGTCGCCGAGGTACTTGCGTCCGAACGAGTACTGAATCAGGCCAAGCACCATACCGACGCCTGCGGCCGCGAATCCGATGTGCCAGTTCACGCGCTGGCCAAGGTACCCGCACACGAGCGGCGCGATGAACGCACCCGTGTTGATCCCCATGTAGAAGATCGAATAGCCGGCGTCTCTGCGCGCATCGTTCGCGGAGTACAGCCGGCCGACGATGACGCTGACGTTGCCCTTCAGAAGGCCGGTGCCAACGACGATGAGGAGGAGTCCGAGGTAGAACGTGGTGAGCGAGGGCACGGCCATGCTGAAGTGGCCGCTGGCGATCAGGAGGCCGCCGTACAACACCGCGCGCTGCGGACCGATCAGGCGATCCGCGATCCAGCCGCCCGGCAGCGTCGTCATGTACACCATCGACGTGTAGAGGCCGTAGATGGCGCCCGCGGTCGCGGTGTCGAAGCCGAGACCGCCGGCGGCGGGAGCGGCGGTCATGAACAGAATCAGAAGGGCGCGCATCCCGTAGTAGCTGAAGCGCTCCCACATCTCCGTGAAGAACAGGGTGGAAAGACCTCGCGGGTGACCGAAGAAGGCAGTATCGCGAGGGTCCGCCACCTGAGGAATTGCGTCAGCCCGCGCCGTCGATGCATTCGCCACGAAGCAAGAATAGCCCTTTTCCATAGAATGGGGGGATGCGCGCACTGCTCGTGTCGACCTACGATCTCGGACGTCAGCCGTTCGGCCTCGCCTCGCCCGCCGCGTGGCTGCGGGCGGCAGGCATCGAGGTCGCGTGTGCAGATGCGTCGCGCGGGCCCATTTCGGACGAGCAGTTCATCGCGGCATCCGTCATCGCCTTTTACCTGCCGATGCATACCGCCACCAGGCTGGCGGTGCCGCTCATCGACCGCGCACGCGAGGTGAATCCCTTGGCGCGGCTCTGTGCGTACGGGTTGTACGCGCCGTTGAACGGCGCGTGGCTGCGCGAGCGGGGCGTCGAGGTCCTTGGTCCCGAGGCGGAGCAAGAGCTTGTCGACCTAATCAATTCCCAAATCCCAAACCCCAACTCCCAAATCGCACCTGGCCAATCACCATTTGCAAATCGCAAATCGCAAATCGTTCCACGACTGCGCTTCATCACGCCCGATCGTGCGGGACTGCCGCCGCTCGAGGAATACGCATCGTTGCGTATGCCGGACGGCACCCGCCGGGTGATAGGCAGCACAGACGCCACGCGCGGGTGCAAGCACTTGTGCCGGCATTGCCCGATTGTTCCGGTTTACGAGGGCCAGTTCCGCGTGGTTCCGCTCGACGTGGTGATGGCAGACGTTCGCGCACAGGTCGCCGCCGGAGCGCAGCACATTTCGTTTGGCGACCCGGACTTTCTGAATGGACCGGCGCATGCCCGTCATCTGGTCGAGCGTGTGGCCGCGGAATTTCCAGGCCTCTCCTACGATGTGACGATCAAAATCGAGCATCTGTTGAAGCATCCCGAGATGATTCCGCTGCTCCGCGGGACCGGATGCCTCTTCGTCTGCAGCGCCGTCGAGTCGATCGACGACGCGGTGCTGAGGCATCTGAGAAAGGGGCACTCGCGCAGCGACTTCGTCGAGGTCGCGCGGCTCTGCCGCGAGGCCGGCATCACGCTGGTCCCGACGTTCGTCGCCTTCACGCCATGGACGACGCTCGAGGGGTATGTGGAATTGCTCGATCTGCTGGAGGAGATGGATCTCGTCGAGCAGGTCGCGCCGATCCAGCTCGCGATCCGGCTGCTGGTGACGGCAGGATCGTCCCTCCTCGAGCTCGACGACATTCGCCGCGTGGTGTCGCCCTTCGATGGAGCGTCGCTGACATGGCCGTGGCGGCATGAAGATCCGCGGGTGGACGAGCTGCAGGCGGCTGTCATGCGACTGGTCGGGAGCGTCGCGGCGCGGCCGCGCGCCGAGGCTTTTGCGGCGATTGCCGCGCTCGCACGCGATCATGCCGATCTGCCGGCGCCTCCGGCACGCACGACGACGCGCGGACCGGTGCCGTACGTCAGCGAGCCCTGGTACTGCTGTGCGGAGCCGATGGAGGTCGTGTGAAGCGAGTGCTGCTCGTCGCCACGACGACCGGGTACCAGATCCGATCGTTCGGCGAAGCGGCGGAATCGCTCGGCGTCCAACTCGCGTTTGCGAGCGATCGATGCGACCAGCTCGACGATCCGTGGTGGGACCAGGCGATTCCGGTGCGCTTTCATGAGGAGGCGCGGTCTATCGAGACGGTACTGGCCGCCTGCGCCGAGTCGCCCATCGACGGGATTGTTGCGGTAGGGGATCGCCCGGCCGTGCTCGCAGCACGGATCGGCCGCACCCTGGGTCTCCCCGGTCATCCGCCGGAGGCGGCGGCGATCAGCCGGAACAAGCTGGCGACGAGAGAGGCGTTTCAGTCGGCGGGTTTGCCGACACCCTGGTTTTTCGCGACGCCGATCGATGCTGATCCCGCCTCTTTTGCATCACGACTTCGCTATCCCGCTGTCGTCAAACCTCTGGCCCTCGCGGGCAGTCGAGGCGTTGTCCGTGTGAATAACGAGGAGGAGCTGCTCGCGGCATTCGCGCGGGTGCGTCGCCTGCTTTCGGCGCGCGACGTCCGGCTCGAACGAGATGAGGCGCACGGGCACGTGCTGATCGAGTCGTTCATCCCCGGCGCGGAATACGCGGTTGAAGGTCTGTTGACTCACGGAGCGCTGCAGACGCTGGCGATCATCGACAAGCCGGACCCGCTCGATGGTCCGTTCTTCGAAGAAACGATCTACCGCATGCCATCGGTGGCGCCGCCAGTAGTCCAGCGGCGCATCATCGGGGCGGTCGCCGCCGCCTGCAGTGCCATCGGCCTGCGCCACGGTCCGGTGCATGCCGAGTGTCGCGTGCAGGCCGCGGCGGACGACGAAGACCTGCGAGTGTATGTGCTCGAAGTCGCCGCGCGTCCGATCGGCGGGCTGTGCTCACGCGCCGTACGTTTTGAGGGAAATGTTTCGCTCGAAGAGGTCCTGCTGCGGCACGCGCTCGGCGAGGATGTGTCCTCCTCTACGCGGGAAGCGGCGGCGTCCGGGGTGATGATGATTCCAGTTCCCCGACGAGGCATCTACCGCGGCGTCGACGGCGTGGATCAGGCCACAGCGGTCAGCGGCGTGGAGGCCGTCCGCATCACGGTGAAGCCGGACACGACACTCGTGCCGCTGCCGGAAGGAAAAAGTTACCTGGGGTTCATTTTCGCGCGCGGCCGGCACCCTGCTGACGTCGATCGCGCGCTTCGGGATGCCCACTCGCGACTCGAGTTCAGAGTGGAACGCGAGTTGGCGGTGTTGTGAGGCTACTTGGCCTGTTGGGGCACGTAGCCGGGTGGGAGCGCCGCCCCCTCGCCGAAAAAGAAATCCTCCATCTGTTTCGCGATGAGCTCCTGCGCTTCCTTCTGCCACGGCATCAGCCGGTATTCATTGAGAATCATCTTCATCCGCTCTTCCCACAGCTTCCACGCCTGGCCAGACACCTTGTCGTAGATGCGCTGGCCGAGCTCGCCGGGCCACGGGGGTGCATCAAGTCCGGGCAATTCTTTCTGAAATTTGACACACTGTACGGTGCGTCCGGTCTTGTTCTCGGCCGGCGCGGAGTCTTGCGGGGGAGGACCACAGGTCGCCATATCGCGATCGTAGCTCAATGCGGCGTCGTGAGATGATTCAGATCCAACCTCAACTGTAAAGTTCCGCGTCAGCGCGGCCTGATTCGCGTTCTTGTCGCCCGAAGACCCTACATGCTTGAGTCCACAGGCACTTACGACTGCGATTTCCTTTTTGTCGGGGTGGGCACACGCCTTGTAAGCCCAGCACCAATTGCCCGCGCGACCGCATGGGTCGGAACGGAAAACCAGGAGGACTGCCGTGGACGGAGTACGCAAAGAGCGTCGTGGATTCGCCTCAATGTCAATCGACAAGCAGCGCGAAATCGCCAGCAAGGGCGGTCGCGCCGCACACGAAAAAGGCACGGCTCATGAATGGACGCCTGACGAAGCACGCGCGGCGGGCCGCAAAGGTGGCCAGATCAGCCGTGGCGGCCGCGGGCGCCTTGTGACCCAGACCGGGCTGGATGTAACGACCCTCGGGCCGGCCCATGTTTCCGGCATGGACCGGACCGCGTCGACCAGCGACTAGAAAACGTCCCGACGCGACGATTTCGACCGGATGAGAGAGAGACGCTGTGCTACTGCGTACACTTTCCTGTGCGCTGCTGGTAGCTGCGCTCGCGGCCCCGGCCGCGGGCCAGGCGCCTGCGGCGCAGGGCACGACGACCACCACCAGTCAGACCGCGGTCACCCAGGATGAAATCGTCCTGCAGGGCGACAGCACCCCCCGCCCCGCACTCCCCACTATCAACGGCGATACCGGCTTCTGGTTCGTGCCGACCGCGGAAACGATGCCCGGGGGCCGCTGGTCATTCAGCGTGTTCCGGGCGAACTTCGATCGGCGCCAGGGGCTCACCGACGTCAATCAGATCGGTTTCACCGCAGCGGTGGCCCTCGGCGACCGCGTCGAGCTGTTCGGATCGTGGCGGACGGTTCGACTCGATCGCGACGTCAGGCCCACCTTCATTCCCGGGGATCCGGTGTTCGGCGGCGTCTCGCAGGAATATCCGTACCTGCGGCGCGGTTGGTCGAAAACGCTCGGCGGCCCCGTGATCGTCGGCGGGAAGTGGAGCCTGATCTCGCAGTCGCGTGGCGATGCGATGAGCATCGCGCCGCGCGTGATGGTGAAGTTCCCCAGCGGCTCCACCTGGTCGAGCACCAACGACTGGGACGGCCATCTCGATCTCGTCGTCAGTCGTGAGCTGAACCAGGCGTTCGAGATGTCGGGCATGGCCGGCGCTGTACTCCGCGGCGACCCGGACGAGTTCCGCGTATCGGACGGCGTGTCATGGGGGCTCGGCGCGAGCTTCCCGAGCCGGTCGCGGCTTCGCGCTCTCGTTGAATGGCAGGGCGAGTTCGTCATCAAGGACAACACGCTGGTGCTCAACCCGCCTTATGTGGCGGAGGACGGCAGCATCGCTCCGCTGCTCAGCCCGATCTCGGATCCGACCAACTTCAAGGTCGGCGGCGTCTTCCAGGCCTCCAACGGCCTGTTCGTGCACCTGGGCGCGAATTACAGCTTCGGCACCGAAGGCCGCACCGTCGGCGGGTTCGATCTGGAGCACAACCAGTGGGGCCTCGACATCCGCGTCGGCTGGCACCCGGGTGTGACGCCGCAGCGCGAGCGCGTCCGTGTGATCAAGGAAACGACGACCGTCACGAACACCGTGACGCCGCCGCCGGTGGCTGCCGCGCCGCCGCCGAATCGTGGTCCAACGGTGACCGCCTCCTGCAATCCGTGCACGGTCGAGCCCGGTCAGACGAGCAACCTCACCGCGACGGGAACCGATCCTGACGGAGAGCCGCTGACATATCAGTGGGCCGCCCCGCAGGGCACGTTCAACAACCCCGCAGCGCCCAACACGGTGTGGACGGCTCCGAACCAGGAAGGCAACGTCCAGGCGACCGTCACTGCGCGTGATCCGCGCGGCGCCACGGCGACCGGCAGTGTGAACCTGACGGTGGCGCGGCGGGCGGTGCTGATGTTCGAGGACGTGCACTTCGACTTCGATCGCTTCAATCTGCGGCCGGACGCGTTGAAGATCCTGGACGACGCCGTGCAGAAGCTGCAGGCGAACCCGACTCTTAACGTGACGATCGAAGGGCACTGCGACAGCATCGGCACGGTGGAGTACAACCTCGCGCTCGGCGAGCGGCGGTCCAACTCGGTTCGCGACTACCTCGTCAGTCGCGGGATCGCGGCGAACCGCCTGCGGACGGTGAGCTACGGAGAAGAACGTCCGATTGCCGACAACGACACCGCCGAGGGACGCGCGATGAACCGCCGCGCCCACCTGGCGGTCATCATCCAGTAATTCTGCCCGTATAGGTCAAAGGGCAAAGGTTACGGTATGACCTTTGCCTTTTGACCTCGTATGAGATTCCTCACCATCTACCTCGTCGGTTATTTCGTGCTCCTCATCGGCGCCACCTGGGCACTGTGGGAGTCTGGCATCCTCGGCGAGATCCCGGGCGTGTGGCTGGGGATCGCCGCGATTATCGCGATCGGTCTCGGCATCATGCTGGCCGTGGCATCGAGCCGGCCCGCGGTGTCGACGCGCCTGTAGGCGACGCGGCCAGCTCTGGCGTTTAGTGGCACGGTCTGTGTTACCGCACAGCCGCATGCCGTCCGTACGGTCGCGCGTTCTCTTTTTCCTCCTTTTCACTGCCGTTGCGTGCGCCGCCTGTCGCGAGGATGGCGACATCCAGATTTCCAGTCTCGACTTCAAGGGAGTTGAGCAGGTCGACAAGAGCGCACTCGCCAGCGGCCTCCAGACCAAGCGCGGCTCGCGCCTCCCATGGGGGCGCAAACGATTCTTCGATCGAAGCGCGTTCGAGGCCGACCTGAAACGGATCGAGGCGTTCTATCGCGACCGCGGCTTTCCGGACGCGCGCGTCACCTCGTTCGACGTGCAGCTCAATGACGCGCAGGACAAGGTCGACGTCACCCTCACGATCTCCGAGGGCGAACCGGTGACCGTGTCCGAGATCGAGCTGACCGGCTTCGACGTCCTCCCGGAGGACGAAGTGCGGTCGCTGAAGGACACGCTCCCGCTGCGTGTCGAGCAGCCGCTCGATCGGCAGCTCGCCCTCGCGTCGCGCGAGCGCGCGCTGAACCTGCTGCGAGACGAGGGGTATCCCTACGCTACCGTCACTCTCACCGATGATGAGAGCGGCGCCCGCAGCCGCCGGGTGAAGCTCGACGCCGTGCCGGGCACGCTTGCGCATTTCGGCGAGATCGACATCAACGGCCAGGTCAGCGTCAGCGAGAACGTCGTCCGGCGGCAGCTGACGTTTCAGCCAGGCGACGTCTTCACGCGGCGCGAGATGCGCGAGAGCCAGCGGAAGCTGTACGGGCTCGAGCTGTTCGAGTTCGTCAACGTCGAATCGCGCGAGGACCAGGCAGTGCAGTTGCCCGACGTCCCGATACGGGTCACCGTTGCCGAAGGCAAGCACCACAAGGTGAACATGGGCGTTGGCTACGGAACCGAGGAGCAGGCCCGCGCACGACTGCGGTGGGACCACCTCAACTTCCTTGGTGGCGCGCGCCATGCCGGGTTCGAGGGAAAGTGGTCGTCGCTCGATCGTGGGGTCCGCACCGAATTTCGCGAGCCGTTCTTCCTGCGGCCGCACTTCTCGCTCAACTTCGAGGGGCAGGCGTGGCAGGCGGCCGAACCCGTGTACTCGCTCAACACGCTGGGCGGCCGCGTGACGCTGCGCCACCAGGCCAACTCCCAGAATCTCTGGTCGATCGCGTTCATCAACGAGTATCAGCGCAGCTCCGTGACGCCGGAGGCGCTGCTCGATTTCACGTTCCGCGACGAGCTGATTGCGCTGGGGCTGGATCCTACAGACGGCCAGTCGACCGGGACGCTCGGCGCGATTTCGTTCGCGATCAACCGCAACACGACGACCAACATTCTCGACGCGCGCAGCGGGTACGTGCTCAACGCTCAGGTCGAACAGGCGGGAAAATTTCTCGCCGGCACGTGGGATTACCGGTCGATCACGGGCGAGGGGCGGCATTACGTGTCGGCCGGGCGCAGGCTGGTCCTGGCGAACCGGCTCCGCATAGGCACGATTGATCCGATTGGCGACCTCCTGAGCAACGTCCCGTTCTACAAGCGCTACTTCCTCGGCGGCGCCTCCAGTCTTCGTGGATGGGGGCGGTTCGAGGTCGGACCGACCAGCGGGTTCGGCCTGCCGATCGGCGGCCACACGATGCTCGAAGGATCGTCGGAGGTGCGTGCGCCGCTCACCGACAAGTTTGGCGCGGTGGCGTTCGTCGACTTCGGCAACGTCTGGACGCAGCCGTGGGACTTCAACGTCACCGACCTGCGATATGCCGTGGGTCCGGGCCTCCGGTATCTCACTCCGATCGGGCCGGCCCGCGTCGACTTCGGCTATCAGCTGAATCCGATTCCGAATCTGCGCGTCAACGGAGAACCCGAGCACCGGCACTGGCGCGTTCATTTCAGCATCGGCCAGGCTTTCTAAATGAACTCCCGAATTCCAACGCCCAATTCCCAAGGCGCCTAGCCGATGTCGATCGCACGGCGGTCGCTGCAGGTGGTCGCTCTCGTTTGCACCCTGATTGTGGGCGCCGCCTCGATGGCCGTCATCGTCACCCAGACGACCTGGTTCAAGGAATGGCTGCGCGGCTTCATCGTCAGGCAGGCTGAAGACTACGTGAACGGCCGGCTGTCGATCGGCCGGCTCGACGGAAATCTTTTCTTCGGCGTCGACCTCGAAGACGTCGACGTCACCATGAATGGCCAGACGGTCGTCGACATCAAGGACGTCGGCCTCGACTACAACGTTTTCACCATCCTCAGCGAGGGCGTCGTCCTCGACGACATCCGCCTCACACAGCCTGTGTTCCGGGTGGAGAAGGACGCGGACGGCTGGAACATCCTCAGGTTGTTCAAGGCGCGCACTCCAGACCCCGACGAACCACAGTCGCGGCTCCCGATCGCCATCGGCGAAATCGGCATCAGTGACGGCACGCTGTACATCGAGGACAAAAGCCTGCCGCGCCGAAGTACTGGGGAAGGCGGAGCCGTCGGCACGTCAGGAATCGACATGCCGTCGCGAATCGAACGCCTCGACGCGTCCCTCGGAATCGCCAGCGACGAGGACGAGCTGACCGTCGAGATTGCTCATGTGTCGCTTCGCACCGCTACACCGTCGTT
>Ga0075418_10003953_pt1 | contig 16877 bp, 15 predicted proteins | sample SoiMetdeltSBSDD2_FD_81776 | JGI IMG/M metagenome (GOLD analysis project Ga0075418, IMG submission 81776) | Bulk soil microbial communities from a Populus tree surrounding site in Tennessee, USA - Soil MetaG P. deltoides SBSDD2 | ecosystem: Environmental > Terrestrial > Soil > Tree plantation... | reverse complement strand
GCAGGCGCCAATGTAGGAAAGGGCGCGCCGCCCGGTCAATAGTTGAAGCCAAAGAAGAAGTCCACAAAGCGGCGACGGTCCGAGCTGTTCGGCAGCCTGTATCGGTCGAGCTCCGACAGGCCCAGCCGGTACCCGAGATCGAGACGCAAGACGAGCGGTGGTCCGAGCGGCATGCGCAGGCCCAGGCCGGCCGAGCCGAGCACGGGACGCTGCGTCGTGGTCTTGGTCCACGCGCGTCCGTAGTCAAGGAACAGCGCGCCCTGCACGCCTGGAAAGCGCGCGGCACCGAAGGGGAAGCCGATCGTGAGAAAGTCGAGAATGGGGAACCGATACTCGGCGTTGAACAACCAGGCGCGGGTCCCGGCGATGTACCCGTAGTTCGGATAGCCCCGCAGCCCCCAGGACCCGCCGATATTCACGCTCCGCGGCCGCTCACCGCCGGACATGTATCCCTGCACCCGCACCGCCAACCCGGTTTGCAAGGACGTCCGCAGATACTTGCGGATGTCGGCCGACGCCATCCACGAGTCGAACCGTCCATTACTCAAGTCGTTGACGAGCCCGCCGGTCAGATTATAGCGCTCACCATCGATGGGGCCGGTCGGCAGCCAGAGCGTGTTGTCTTTGACGTACGACAGGTAGTTGGACGCGAGCCAACCGACCCGGCGCGGCTCGGTGATCTGATCGGCGAAGAGATCAAAGCGGTCGGAATGCTCGATGCGGTACTCGCCCACGATGCGGCGAAACCGATTGAACGGATATCGGATCTGCGCGAAGGCGCCGTAGGACGTTTCCTGATACAGCGTGTTGTAGTCGCCCTCGTAGAAGAGGCCGCGCTGGCGAAACGCTCCGACGCCCCAATTGATGCGGCGTGATTGATTCAGGTAGAACGCCGTCCCATTGACGTTGTCGAGTAAGCTGCCCCAGTCGGCGCCCTGGAACGAGGAGATCGTCAGGAACAGCAGGTGATCCGACAGCAGGTCGCTGAACATGAAGACGGCGCCCTGCGCACCGCCGAGCCCCGGCGCGATCATGGCGTCGCCCGCGGCGAAGTCGAGGCTGAACTTGCGTTCGTACGCGGTCCCATCAGCGCGCGCGTATTGCGGATGGGACAGCTCGCCCCAGGTCCACGACGCTGGTAACAGACTGTCGCTCGCCGCCAGCACGAAGGTACCCGCCACGTCCGTGAGCGGTGATGCCACGTAGATGTTGAAGCTCAGGTCGGCGAAACCACCGAACAGCAGACCGCCATGCTCGCCCGGCACCCATTGCGGATCGAACGCTCCGTTGATGGTCTGGGTCTCCTGCATGCCGGTGCCCGTGAGATCGATCGAGTAGATCTGCGACGTGCCATCGCGGTCGCTCGAGAAATAGATCCGCGCGGCCGTGCTGTCGTCCTCGGGTGAGTGCATGGGAGGGCCCCAGCGCGGCGTTTCGTCGCGCCAGTTCCCGTACGTCAGATACCGGATCTCGTCCGTGACCAGATCAAGGGCAAAGAGGTTGCGCGCGCCGTCGCGCCCGAATGCCGTCCGATCGGAGGCGAAGACGACGGTCTGACCGTCAGGACTTATCGTTGGATCGACGTCCTCGTATCGGTCGGATGTGAGTCGTTCCAGGCGGCCGGCTACCGCGGTCGAGTCGGATGGTGGGCCATCAGCGAGCCACAACCGGTAGAGATCGGAGTACCCGGAAACGGAGAGGCCGCTGAAAATGACGCTGCGGCCATCCGGCGCCCAGGCTGGCGAGAGAATCGACACGAGCTCCGGGAACTGATAGCGGCCCACCACCCGGGACCTTCTCAGGTCCCACAAAAACAGCGCGTCGCGCTCGGCGTACTTGCTGCTGAAGGCGGCGACGCCTTCACGGACGTCGATGCGAGACTCGAAGAAGTGGAACGACTCGAATTGCTCGCTGCGCTCCCCTTCCACGACCGCTCGCTTGCTGCGTCCCTTCAGGCTCTGCGCGTAGATCGTCGTGTACCCGCGGGCCGGAGAGAAAAACAGGAAGGACGGGATGGAATCGCCCGGGAGCCGATAGGCGGTCGGTTTGATCGCGAGCTCGGTGAGGCGGTCCGCGGTTATGGCGAGCGGCGGCTGGGTCGCGACGGCCGGGTAGTAGCGCTGCCGCATCCAGTAGTGCCATTCCTCGGACAGTTGCCCGATCGGTCGTCCGTACACGCCGAGCAAGGCGGCGTCGAAACTCGCGTACTTCCAGATGTCTCCGTAGAGCTCGAGAATCCGCCACTCACCGTAGCGTTCCGCCAGGAACCGGTGAATACTGCCGCCCACCGGATAAACCAGTCCGCCGTACGCATAAGCGAGATCCGGCAGCGACGGCAGCCTGCCGGACACCGTCATGTCCCGGAGGATCATCTCGTCGCGGCTGTCTTCGCCCTCGGAGAAGAACTCCGCCAGTCCTTCGGTCCACCACAACGGCATGCCAATCTGCCGGAAGCGCGGATATCGACTGGAGGTCTGTCCTGAAAGGCTGAGCTGAAAAACGTGCACCAACTCATGGCGCAGAGTGTGCCGGAACTCGGCGTAGCTGCCCCGGAATGGCAACGCGACGCGTCGCTTCAAGAACTCCGTAACGCCGAGCAGCCCTTCCGGAGGAATGAACGGCAGGATGTTGGTCTGTTCGAAATCGGTGTGCGATGCATAGACGATCAGCGGGATGCGGCGAACGACGGCGTGATTGAAGCGTCGCTCGAGCGAGTCATAACTCTCTTCGGCGTACGCCAACGCGACTCGGCCCAGCTCCTCCTCTTCCGGATAGTAATAGAGGTCGACGTGCTCTCCCCGTAGGACGCGCCAGTCGAAGTGACGGTACTGGATCTTGTTTTGTCCGAAATAGCCGTACTGCGCAGCCGCGGTAGCAGCGCACAGCACGAACAGCGCCACGAGACAGGAGAGGCCCTTCTCTTTCACCTATGAATGCTCCTGATGCGGTCACCCTGGCCGATCGCACCCAGTGTCGGAATACCGGCGACTACTCTGCCAAAGATCGTATACGTTCCATCCAGATGAGGCTGCGCTGAGTGAGTGATGAAGAACTGGCTGCCGCCAGTGTCGGGACCGGACAACGCCATGCCGACTGCACCGACCTCGTAGCGCACCGGATTGATCTCGTCCCGCAACACGAACCCCGGCCCCCCCCACCCATCACCCCGGGGATCGCCGTCCTGTATCACGAAGTTCGGAACTACGCGATGCCAGCGTGTGCCATCGAAGTAGCGCCGCTCGACGAGATTGAGGAATGCCGCGACCGTAACCGGCGCCTCGGCCGGGAGCAGCTCGATCTCCAAGATACCGCGGTCCGTCTCCAAGAAAATGTGAGGATTGTTACCCCCCAGTGCGGGGGTCAACCAGCGCCGCGCAATGTCCCGATAGTCGGCCGCGTCGCGCCCGGTCACGATCGGCGTGACCGGCCCCCAAGTGTCCCGTGTATCGGGAAGGGTATCGGCCGCCAGACGCCTGACGAGGTAGTCGTCGGGCCGGGGCACCGCCGAGACGAATCTCGTCGCGACACGCAACCGACCATTCGCCGAGGACGCGGCGATCGCGCCCATCGCCCCAACCGCCGACAGGCGGGCGTCATTGAAGGCATCCCCCTCGGCGCGGCGGTAGGCGCCGACCAGGGGTTCCACATCCTCGACGTTCGGATGCCGGCCGAGCAGTTCGGCAGCCACGCTGCGGACCGCCGGATCGGCATGCGCCAGCAGGCCGCGCGCTCGCTGCAACAGGGACGAATCGGAGGTGGTCGGCACGATGCGTTGCAGTGCCTGCAGCGCTTGCGCGACGACACGTCCGTCGGGATCAGCGAGCTGGCCCTCGAGCCGGTCGCGCGCGCGTGCCGCGCCGAACGCTTCCGCAGCCACGCTGCGCCACCGCCAGTCGGCGTCGTCGGCAATCGTGGCCGCGGCGGTTACGCCCGCTGCGCTGTCCGCCTGTCCCACCGCAATCATCGCTTGGCGCCGAATCGCGAACACGCTGCTCGTAAGCCGCTCGCGCAGTGCCGCGATGGCCACCGCGCCTCGCAGCACGCCAAGTGTCGTCTCCGCCTGAACCGCGACGCCGATGTCGCGGTCGGCGACCAGCGGCGTGACCGGTGCGGCCAGCGCGGAATCGCGAAAGGACGCGAGCGCACGCAGCGCGTTGATCCGCTGACGCGCATCGGGGTCAGCGAGCAGCAGCCGTAGCGCATCGATGGCGCTACGGGCCTCGAGCTTCGCGCTGTCCACGAGCGCCTTGCTGATCCCCCGTGCCGCAACGGTGCGAACCGACAGCTCGCGGTCGCCGAGTGCGCGGATCAGCTGGGCGGCGCCGCCAGGTGCTCGCAGGCGGGCGAGCGAGTAAAGCGCGTGCGAGCGCACCGCTGCATCGGTCGCGTCCGAGAAGCGAACGAGGTCGGACACCGGAGCGCGACTGGCGAGGCGCCACGCCTCGAGGAGCGCCTGATCGACGGCGCGCGACGCGGACGCGGGAGAGCCGGTCGCGATGATTTCGGCCAGCGCGCGTGCCCCTTCGTCTCCGCCGATCTTGCTGATCGCGGTCACCGCTTCGAGCTGTGGAGCGCCAATCTCGTTCGCTGGGACGGCTCGCACGACCTGCAACAATGGGGAAATCGCACGCGTGTCTTTCAGGAGGCCGAGGGCGAATGCGGCAGCCGCCCGCACACCGGCGACCGAGTCGCTGAGCACCGGGAGCAGCACATCGACCGCGTTGGGATCGCCGATCCGTCCGGCGGCGAGCGCCGCCTGGCGACGCACGCCGGGGCCGGGATGACCGAGCCCCTCCCGCAACACGACTGCATCAAAGCGGCGGGCGTCGGCGGCGGCGAGCAGGGAGGCCAGCAGGGTGATGGTGGCTTCGTCCGGCGCCCGCGGCTGTTGAGCAGCCACGTCGGCCGGACCGGTCGACCCGAACGCAATAAGAAAGAGGAAAGGAACGACGCTAGAGACGAACGGGATCCGCCGTGGGTTCGAGCAGCTCACACACGTGCTCCGGAATGCGCGATAACGTCTGCTGTGGGTTCAACGCGATCAGTGATGTTTCCGCGGTCGCGAGCAAGTCGCCCGTCTCCGCCCGTTCCACGGCATACCCGAATACCACCCGCCGTGAGGCCAGGTCCCGCACCCAGCAGCGGACTCGAATCATATCATCATAGCGCGCGGCCTGGCGGTAGCGAATGTGAACGTCCGTCACCGTCAGATAGGTACCTTGATCCTCGAGCTCCTTGTAGGACATGCCCCGTTCGCGCATGTGCTCGGTGCGCGCCATATCCATCCAGATGAGATAGTTCGCGTGGTAAACGAAGCCCATCTGGTCTGTTTCCGAGTAATTCACGCGGTGGAAGACCGCGCTGATTACGGGGGCTGGGGCCCGGGGCCTGGGGGCTGGGGAACTACTCGCCGTACGGGATCCAGATGTTCTTGACTTCCGACGCGCGGCGCAGGAACTCGCGGCCTTCTCCCTGGCGCGGGTCGCGCCAGTCGCGCGGGCGCGCGGTCGCCCAGGTCCGCTTCATGTTCGCGGCGGACGCCAGCTCCACCGCTTTCACGCCAGCGGGATTGCCGAAGTACCACATCCCATCCACATCGTCGTGTTCGGCGAGGACTTTCGCCAACGCGTCCTTCGCACCGGTCACAACGTTGATCACGCCATCGGGGACATCGGACGTCTCGAGCACCGTGTAGAACTCGGTTGCGGCGAGCGGCTCCGGCTCGGAGGGCACGACGATCACCGTGTTGCCTACCGCGATCGCGGGAGCGACGAGCGAGACGAAGCCGAGTAACGGGAAGTCGTCGGGCGCGGCGATGCCGAGAACGCCGACCGGTTCGTTCATGGCGAGCGTGACGCCGCGGATCGGCGTATGATGAACGGCGCCATCCCACTTGTCCGCCCAGGCGGCGTATGTAAACAGCCGGGCGATGCTTGCCTCAACTTCTTCGCGGCCCACTCGCGCCGAGAATTCCTCGGCCCGAGTCGCCAGGTTCTCAGCGATGAAATAGAGGATCTGCGCGCGCATGTGCCCGCTGCCTCGACCCCAGCCGGCCGCGGCGTGAGCCGCTTCGACGGCGTTGCGGATGTCCTTGCGATTGCCTTCGGCGACTTCGCCGAGCACGCGACCGTCGGGGCCGAGAATCTTGCGGCTGTATCCCTGGTCAGGACGTGCTTGCTTCCCGCCGATGAAGAGCTTGTAGGTCCGGTCGACTGGAGGGAGCACGGAGCTCGGAGCAGTACGCTGCGGAGCCATGGCCAGCTGCGGTGCCGCCGCCTTCTGCTCCGTGCTCCCTGCTCCGTGCTCCCATCCTGGCTTCAAATACTCGTACATCCCTTCCCTTCCACCTTCTCTTCCGAAGCCTGATTCCCGATAGCCACCGAATCCCGACGCGGCATCGAATAGGTTGGTCGAGTTTATCCAGACCACCCCAGCCTTCAGTTTCGGTGCGACGTCCAGCGCGAGATTGATGTTCTCGGTCCAGACACTCGCGGCCAGACCGTAGGGCGTGTTGTTGGCCAGGTCGACGGCTTCCTTCGGCGTGCGGAACGTCATGCTCACGAGCACCGGCCCGAAGATTTCGACCTGGGCGATGGTGGCTGCCGGCGAGACATCGGTGAACAGCGTGGGCGGGTAGAAGTATCCCTCGGTCGGGCATGCCCAGGATGGCTGCCACATCTTGGCGCCCTCTTCGACGCCCCGCTCCACCAAGCCGCGGATGCGCTCGAGCTGCACGGGCGCGACGATCGCTCCCATGTCCACCGCTTTGTCGAGCGGCGATCCGACGCGCAGCTTTTCCATGCGAGCGCGCAGCTTCTGGGTCAGCCGATCCGCAATGCCTTCCTGAACAAGCAAGCGTGAGCCGGCGCAGCAGACCTGGCCCTGATTGAACCAGATCGCGTCGACCACGCCCTCCACCACGCTGTCGAGATCGGCGTCCTCGAAGACGATGAACGGGCTTTTGCCGCCCAGCTCGAGTGTCAGCTTCTTGCCGGTGCCCGCCGTGGCTTTCCGAATGATGCGACCGACCTCCGTGGAGCCGGTGAAAGCGATCTTCTGCACGTCCGGATGCTCGACGAGGGCCTTGCCGGTCGCGCCGTCGCCGGTGACGACATTGAACACCCCCGCAGGCAGCCCGGCGGCCTGGGCGATTTCGGCAAAGCACAGTGCCGTCAACGGTGTGAACTCCGCAGGTTTCAGGATGACCGTGTTCCCCGCCGCGAGAGCCGGCGCGACTTTCCATGCCACCATCAGGAGCGGGAAGTTCCACGGAATGATCTGGCCCACGACGCCAATGGGCACGTAGCCGGAGAACTCCGTATCCCGCAGCTGCGCCCAACCTGCGTGGTGATAGAAATGCCGCGCCACGAGCGGTATATCGAGATCGCGGGTTTCGCGGATCGGTTTGCCGTTATCCAGACTCTCAAGCACCGCGAGCAAGCGCGAGTTGCGCTGCACTTCGCGCGCGATCGCGTACAGGTAGCGCGCGCGCGCGTGTCCGGGGAGCGCCGCCCACCCCGGCGCCGCGCGATTGGCCGCCGCCACCGCCGCGTCGACGTCGGCTTTGCTACCCTGCGCGACGCGGGCGAGGACGGCTTTCGTAGCAGGATTGATCGTCTCGAAGTACGCGCCGTCGGGCGGCGTGACCCACTGGCCGTCGAGGAAATGGCCGAACCGGCCGTTGTCGTGCCGCTTGATCCACTCCAGCGCGGGCGCGTCGCTCTCGGGCGCCGGGCCGTACTCCATCGTCTCGAAGATCTTGGCGACGGTGGTCATCAGACCATCGGATGGCGGTGCGCCGCGGCGTACCGGCCGGTCACGAAGTGCTCCAGCTGCCGCTCGATATCGGTCAGCAAGGCGCTGGCACCCATCCTGAACAGCGCCGGCTTCAGCCAGCGATCGCCGAGCTCTTCTTTCATCAGAATCATCCAGTCGAGCGCCTGTCTGGCGGAGCGAATGCCGCCTGCCGGCTTGAATCCCACGGCTGCGCCGGTGCGCAGCTCGTAATCGCGGATCATGCGGGCCATGACCACTCCGACGGGCAGGACGGCATTCACCGGTTCCTTACCGGTAGAGGTCTTGATGAAGTCAGCGCCCGCCATCATCGCGACCATGCTGGCACGCGCCACGTTCGTGAGTGTGGCGAGCTCGCCCGTCCCTAGGATCGCTTTCATGTGCGCGCGGCCGCACGCATCACGGAAGGCGCGCACCTCGGCGTACAAGGCCGGCCAGTCGCCGGTGAGGACGTGCGCGCGGGTGATCACGATGTCGATTTCCTGCGCGCCGGCCGCGATGGAGGCCTGGACTTCCTCGAGTCGCTGCGCGAAGGGATTCAGGCCGGCGGGAAAGCCCGTCGATACTGCTGCCACCGGAATTCCCGAGCCGTCGAGCGCCGTCACCGCCGTGGGCACGAGCGCGTGGTAGACACACACGGCGCCGACTCGGATATCGAGGTGCGCTGCGCCGAGTGACTCGACCAGGTCGGGTCGAAGGGGCCGGCGGGCCTTTGCACAGAGCCGAATCACGTTCCCCGGTGTGTCGTCGCCCTGCAGCGTCGTGAGATCCATGCAGGTGATGGCGCGGAGCAGCCACGCCGCCTGCCATTCCTTCTTTACTGTACGTCGCGTGGGGATCGTGGCCGCCCGGCGCTCGACCGCACTGCGGTTCACGCGCAGCGCGCGAATGACGTCGAGATCGAGCGGCATACCGGGATTACGGCCGTCGGTGGAGGACGGACGCACCGCGCCGACATGACGCAGGCGATCAGTTGTCGCAGGAGCCTTCATTGTTTTGCGGACAATGCGAAGCCCGCGTGGAAAAGTCAAATAACGGGCGGACTTAGACTACGGATCGCGGAGGCCGGCTCCCTGGCGACACGCGGCCACTGCCGCGGGGGCCTGCGCGCGGGAGCATTGCTCCTCGCGCTCCGGTATGCCGGCGAGCAGCGTGGCAACTTCCTCACCCAATGCCCGATAGCACGTCGGTGCGCCAGGTTCGTCTCGGACGATGCGGCAGAACTCGAGCGCAACGTCCGTAGTTGCGGTCCAATCGACGAGGGCCTTGGCAGCGCCGAAATAGCATGCGGCGCGATCCTGCTCGCGCGCCTTGTGACACAGGTCGGCGGTCTTCTTGGGATCGCGGTTGGTGTACGACGTGGCATCGCGACCCAGGCTCTGGAAGCAGACGGCGCGCATCGCACCGGGCGCGCGCGCGCAGGATTTCGCGGCGTCGCCGATGTCACCATGGTTCAGGTTCAGCATGACGGATGTCTGCATCTGGTAACAGGCGTGCAGGAAGCGCTCGGCCATGATCGAACAGGGGTAGAGGGGATCCTTGGGTTCGATGGCCTTGAACGGGGCGGCGGTCTCGTGATGGGACCCGTGTGCCGCGAGCTTGCTCGCCGGGTGATGTGGCGTGGTTGCGTTGATCACGTTCTCCATGAACGCGCCGCCATAACACGACTCGCGATCCCACCCATCGGACAGCAGATCGCAATCGGTGAGCGCGCGCGGCAGGTCATGGCCATGGAACATCGTGAGGCCATGCCCCATGCCGTGCACGCACTGGAACAGCACCCAGCGACTCGCGGTCGCTCCCTTGAAGGGCTGGCAGAGCGCTTCGACCTCGGGTTTCGTAACATGGTCGCGCGATTCGAAGTACGCCTGGATCACGCCGTGGCGACAACCGGACGAGAACCCATCGCCGCAGGCGTCGAACGTCCCGACGATATCGGTCGAGCGGCCGTACGCCTCGATTCCTAACCCGTGCGCGTACTCATGGGCATGTTCGGCGATATCGCGGTCGGCGGCCGCGAGCGCGTCGAGCATCGCAACCGCACCGCGGACGCCGTTGGTTGCAAGGCGACTCGACAGCAGCTGGGTGTAGCAATTCGTGCGCGCGTCCCCGCCGAGGTCGCGGCAATCAGCACCGGCACCCCCGCTCGGTCCCACCAGCATCTTCGACACACCGAAGCCCGCCGCGGCTGCGGTCACAACGGCCAATCCGGCCAGGGCAACCAACTTTGATCGATTCATCGTGAAGAACTCTAATTGGCTTGCGGCACTGGTTCCAGCTTTCTAAGCTTGGTCCGTGCCCATCCCGGTTTCACGCGTCCTCGTTGTGGCGGACGCCCACCTCGGTCAGGTCCCCTCGAGCGTCCGGACCGCGTTTCACGCCTTCCTCGAAGCAGTGCCGCAGGTCGGCGACCACCTCGTGCTCACGGGAGATCTGTTCGACTTCTGGTTCGAGTACCAAAGCGTCATACCCCGTAAACACTTTGCCACCGTCGCAAAGCTGCAGGAGGTACGGGCCCGCGGCATTCCCATCACCTTCGTGGGAGGCAATCATGACCGCTGGGGCGGCACATTCTTCAGCCATGATCTGGGCATCGAGTTCTTCGGCGGTGAAGCCGAGCTCGATCTCGGCGGTCGGCGCACCTACGTCGTCCATGGAGACGGGCTGACGGAGCAGCACTGGACCGGGGCGCTGATGCATCGTTTCACACGGCACCCTCTCACCGTCGCAATATTTCGCCTGTTGCATCCCACGATCGGCTTCTGGATCGCCGATCTCTTCTCGCGCCACCTGGCCGACACTACAAAGGATAAGGCGGTGCTGGACCGAGCCGCCGCGGCACAGCGCCGCTGGGCGGCCGATTTCCTCGACCAGCACCCCGATGTGCGTCTCGTCATCATGGCTCACACGCACCGGCCGATGCTCGACCGCCTTCCCGACGGCCGGGCGTTTCTGAATCCCGGGGCCTTCCTCGACGGCGGCCGGTATGCCGAGATCACGGCAAGCGGGGTGGAGCTCAAGCAATTCACAACGGAACAACTTCGACCTGCTTGAGCTTCTCGCCGAGGAACAGCGCGCCGACTTTCCGAAAATGTGGTTCGTCGTCCGAAACCACGAATCGATGGTCGTGACTGGCGCCGTTCGCGAGTAGATCGAGTCGCTCGAGCTCCCGAGCGACGACGGTTGCCGTCTCCTCCGCCGAATCCACGAGCTTCACATCCGGTCCCATTACGCGTGCGAGCAGCGGCTTGATCAGCGGATAATGCGTACAGCCCAGGACCAGCACATCGACATTGGCGCGCCGCAGCGGCTCGAGGTACTCGCGCGCGATGAGCTCAGCGGCGGCATGCTCGAACCAGCCCTCTTCGACGAGCGGCACGAACAACGGGCAGGGCCGGCTGTGCACGCGCGCCGCCGGGCGCAACGCCTTGATCGCGCGCTCGTAGGCGCCGCTCGCGACGGTACCGGCGGTGCCGATCACGCCAATCGAGCCGCTGCGCGTCGCCGCAACGGCCGCGCGTGCGCCCGGCTCTATTACGCCGACGACCGGCACGGATGATTGCTGCTGCAAGGTGCCGAGCGCATGCGCCGTACTCGTATTGCACGCCACCACCACCGCCTTGACGCCGCGCCGGAGCAGATACGTCAGGATCTCGGCGCTGTAGCGGCGCACCGTGTCGGGCGACTTGGGGCCATACGGGACCCGCGCCGTATCGCCGAAGTAGATCACCGATTCGTGCGGCAAACGCTCGAACAGGGCGCGCGCGACCGTGAGGCCCCCAATCCCGGAATCGAACACGCCGAGCGGCGCGCTGTTCATTGCGCGATTCGCGGCATAGGAAGCGTTACCCCGATGCCGTTGGGGAACGCCTGGACGTTGAGATCGGGCGGGAAATCCTGCAGGTGCGCGGAGACATACGCTTCGGCACCGGCGAACAAATGATTGAAGATCCAGAGAATGAGCCAGTCCTGGACCTCCTGGCGTTTCAGGTCGACGCTGGTCGAATGGATCTTCTTGAGGTAATTCGCTTCCTGCTGCGCCTTCAGCGTCATCATGGCCGTCACGCCCTCCCAGGCGACGAACGTCGCGCCGGTCACATGCCGGCCGGTGACGGCCTGACCCCAGCCAGGAATAAGGAAGGAGCGCCAGAACGCGCCCATGGGGCGCACGCCGAAGTGCATCGTGTCGCGCGGAAGGACCATGCGGCCGGTGTCGCGTGCAACGGTGGTATCCTGACCGGACAGTTGGACGGTTGGACTGTTGGACAGGAAGCACACGACGGCAATCACCGTCCAACCGTCCAACCGTCCAACCGTCCAACGCCTCATTGGGCTACCAACACGTTCAGCTTCCCGCGCTCCAATGTGACGGTGCACTCCCGCACCCCCGGCTCGCGCAGCTCGCCGTCCACGTGCACGATCATCGGCTGATCGGGCGAGCGAATCGTGACCTTTGCCGTCTTGATGATCGCCACCTCGCGCATCGTTCCGTGCGTCCCTCTGATCACCCGCGGGATTGCCAACAGAAATCGCGGCAGCGACACGCGGCGGATCAGACAAACGTCCATTTTGCCATCTGCGGGGTCGGCATCCGGCGCGAACCGGTAACTTCCACCCGCCGTCGTGCCGTTGCACACTTCGACCATCATCATGTACCCCCGCTCGCGAAAGCCGGGCGTGGCGACATCAAACAGCATCGGCTCGAACTTGAAGAAGGTCTGCAGCACCGGCACGAGATACGACAGGAAGCCCGAAAGGTGCTGCATGCGGTTGCGCCTCTGAACGACCGCAGGGCCGAAACCGAAACCCACGCTGTTCACGAACCACTCGTTCAGCACGCGTCCAGCGTCGAAGCGCCGCGATCGCGCCGTCACGATGCGGGCCACGGCACGGACGGGGTCGTGGCGATACACGCCCACCAGCTTGGCGAAGTCGTTCCCCGAGCCGATCGGCACGACCCCCAGCGCCGCATCCGTGTCAGTGTTGAGCAATCCGTTGGCGACTTCGTGGACCGTGCCGTCGCCGCCGACCGCCACGACATGACGGGCGCCCCGGCTGACCGCATCGGCGGCGAGGTCCACCGCGTGCCCCGGTTGTTCGGTACGCCCGATTTCGACGGCCCACCCTTGCGACCGAAACGCCCGCACCACCGTGTTTTCCGCCCGGCGTGCCGCGCCTCGACCAGCAGCTGGATTGATGATGAGATGAGCCTGGAGCACGCGGCAACAAGATACAACTCGCCCGCCCTTTGAGGGGGCGGGCGAGTTGAGATCAGCCGGCTCGGGAACGACTTAGGCGAGGTAGCGCTCGTCCCAGTCCACCGTGTATTCGACCGAGCACCGGACACACAGCATCCGGCTCGGCCGACCCTTCAGCGACACACGCTCACGACAAGCGGGACAGACGGCGTAGTGAGCCTCACTACCGGGTGCGCGTGGCGCGTTTCGCGGTCGCGGGACAACCGTCCATTTACGGGGTGGCGTGCTCGACACTTGCAGGAGCGCGCGCATGACGGGGACTGGCTTACCTCTCACATCAACCAGGGCAGCCAGGTTATCGGCCTTGATGAGCCGGTACCAGGCGCCGCGGCGCAGATTGCAGTTCAAATCGGCTTGAAGACGAGCCCATGCCATTGTTAGAACCTCGGGCGTCGAAGGGACGACTACAGTGCTGAAACACGATTAGGTGCGTCTATGCTGATTGACCGAGGCCCAAGTGACATCGGTCACTCAGGCTTTGGTGCCGTTTCCTTCACCCAAATTGATTTCGAATTCCTGTCGGCAGCGTGCGCATTCGAGAGCGCGGGGAATCTTCTTCGGCAGCGGAGCGCGGCCGCGACAATTGGGACAGACGGCGTAGGTTCCCCGAAGATGAGGAGGAGTCTTGCGATGCACTTCTTCGGGCGCGGTCACGATGCTCCAGTACTGCGGTGGCCGCTGCTTGATCTCGAGCCACGCGCGTAATACTCCGACCCTGCGGTGGTTGACGTCGATCACCGCCTGGAGGTCATCGAGCTCAATAACGCGATACCAAGCGCCGCGGCGGAGCTTCAGGGGGACATCGGCCTGCAGACGCGCGAACAGAATGGCCATCAAGGCTCCTGGTGAGGGAGTCTGGGATGGGCGCGGGCACAATATACAACTGTCTGTTAAAAGTGGCGCACGACGGACATCACAAACCTAGGAATTGTCCCAGCCGATATCGAAGAACCCATTGCATTTTGGGCAGCGCATACTCGCGGTGCGGTCCTCGAGGCGTGCACGCGTGCGGCAGTTGGGGCAGACGGCATAGCGAGGCCCCCAGGACATCGGGAGGCGGGCAGCGTGGGGCGGACGCGGTACGACAGTCCACCGGGTTGGGGGCGTCGGCAGGATCTCGAGCGAGGGACGCGGGACTGGCATCAAGGTCCCGTTCACGTCGAGCACGGCATCGTGCGGGGTCAAACGCACCACGCGGTACCAAGCGCCGCGACGAAGGCGCGACTGTTCATCCGGACGTACACGTGCCCATTGCCCCGTAGTCGCCATCGGTCCTCCGATCGGAAACTTGCCTAGAATGGTGCGCCGCAAGGACAAAAGTCAACAGGGTGGCGGGAGCGTGTAGGAATCGAACCTACCGAGCCCCATTCGGGGCCCAAACAGTTTTGAAGACTGGTCAGGCCACCAGACCCAATCCGCTCCCCCGGGACCCTATTACTTCACCGCGATGACGTCGATCTCGACGCGCGCGCCCTTCGGCAAGCCCGCCGCCTGCACCGTCGAGCGGGCGGGTTTGTGCGAGCCGAAATGCTTCGCGTATACCTCATTCATCTGCCCGAAGTCCGCCATATCGGCCAGGTACACCGTCGTCTTCACCACATTGCCGAGCGCTGTTCCCGCTGCCGCGAGCACTGCCTTTAGATTCGCGAAGACCTGCTCAGTTTGTTCGGCCGTCGTGCGGCCCACCAGCTCACCGCTCTGCGGATCGAGCGCGACCTGACCCGCCGTGAAGACCAGACCGTCCATGGTGATGGCCTGACTGTAGGGCCCGATCGCCTTGGGCGCTGCGTCGGTCGCGACGACGCCTAGTCCGCTTGCTCTGCGCATTAGAAGAGTCCCTCGATGGTGCCGTCCGGATGAAGGCGAATGCGCTCGGCCGCAGGGGTCTTGCCGAGGCCCGGCATCGTCATGATGTCGCCGGCGAGCGCCACGACGAATCCGGCACCGGCCGACGGGAGGATGTCGCGCACATGCAGCGTAAACCCGCTGGGCGCGCCCAGCTGGGACGCGTCGTCGGAGAAAGAGTACTGCGTCTTCGCCATGCACACGGGCGTTTCGCCGAGCCCCAGCTTGGGCAGGAGCTCGAGCTGGCGCTCGGCCGCGGGGGCAAACCCCACACCACCCGCGCCGTAGATCTCGCGCGCAATCGTTTCGATCTTCTCGCGGATCGGCCGGCGCTCGTCGTACAGCGGTTTGAACGAGGCCCCCCCCTTGCTCGACTTCAGCAGCCCCAACAGCGCCTCCGCCACTTCGACGCCGCCTTCCCCGCCCTTTTCCCAGACGTCGCAACGCACGACCTCGACACCCTCCGCCGCGCCTACCGCGCGCACCGCTTCGACTTCCTCCTCGGTGTCGGTGAGAAAGCGGTTCAGCGCCACCAGCGCCGGGACGCCGAACTTCTTCACGTTGCGGATGTGGCGGCGGAGATTCTCGGCTCCCCGCTGCACCGCAGCGGGGTCAGCCGTTGCGAGCTGATCCTTCTTCTTGCCGCCGTGCATCTTCAGCGCCCGCACCGTGGCCACGATGATGGCCGCTTCGGGCTTGAGTCCTGCAAACCGGCACTTGATGTCGAAGAACTTCTCCGCGCCCAGATCGGCGCCGAATCCCGCTTCCGTCAGCACGATATCCGAGAGCGCCAGGCCGAGTTTCGTCGCGACGACCGAGTTACAGCCGTGCGCGATGTTTCCGAACGGTCCGCAGTGCACGAGCGCCGGGCCGCCCTCGAGCGTCTGCACCAGGTTCGGATTGATCGCGTCCTTCAGCAGCAGCGTCATCGCACCCTGGGTCTTGAGGTCGCTCGCGCGCCCCGCGCTCTTATCGGGGCGGAGGCCGACGATGATGCGCGCGATCCGCTCCTCGAGATCCTGGACCCCGGTCGCCAGCGCGAGGATCGCCATGATTTCCGATCCCGGAATGATCACGAAGCGCTCCTCGCGCATCGGCCCGCCGTTCAGGCCGCCGAGCCCCACGATGATGTTGCGCAGCGCGCGGTCGTTCATGTCGATGGTGCGGGGCCAGGTGATGCGCCGCACGTCGAGCCCGAGCGCGTTGCCGTGATGGAGATGGGCGTCCAGCATCGCCGACAGGAGGTTGTGCGCGCTGGCGATCGCGTGGAAGTCGCCGGTGAAATGGAGATTGATGTCCTCCATGGGCACGACCTGCGCGTAGCCGCCGCCGGCCGCGCCGCCCTTCACGCCGAAGACCGGCCCGAGCGACGGCTCGCGGATGGCGAGGAGCGCGTTTTTTCCAAGCTTCCGGAGCGCCTGCGTCACGCCGACGGTGACCGTCGACTTCCCTTCGCCGGCAGGCGTGGGGTTGATCCCGGTCACGAGCACCAGCCGGCCCTTGGTCGGGCGCGACGCGAGCGCGGCCAGCGAGACCTTCGCCTTGTACTTGCCGTAGAGCTCCAGCTCGTCGTCGGCGAGCCCCAGCTCGGCGGCGACGTCGCGGATGGGCCGGAGCCTGGCCGCCTGCGCGATCGCGATATCGGAGGGGACCTGCTTGACCGCGCTCGTCACAACGATGACTCGAGCCGCGCGCCGAAACAGCGCCGGGCGTTATCGGTGGTGCGTCGCGCCAACTCGTCGGTAGGATCGCCCCGCAGCCTGGCCGCGCGCTCGGCAACATCGCGGACAAAGCACGGTTCGTTGCGCCGGCCGCGGTGCGGCACGGGCGCCAGATACGGGGCGTCGGTCTCGAACAGCAGGCGGTCGGGCGGACAGGCAGTCAGGCGGTCGGTCCGGTTCCAGTTCTTGAATGTGATCATGCCGCTGAACGAGAAATATGCACCGATGCTCAAGCCGGCGTCCCAGACGTCATCGCCCG
>Ga0075418_10003952_pt1 | contig 16877 bp, 10 predicted proteins | sample SoiMetdeltSBSDD2_FD_81776 | JGI IMG/M metagenome (GOLD analysis project Ga0075418, IMG submission 81776) | Bulk soil microbial communities from a Populus tree surrounding site in Tennessee, USA - Soil MetaG P. deltoides SBSDD2 | ecosystem: Environmental > Terrestrial > Soil > Tree plantation... | reverse complement strand
GACTCGTGGACCTCGTTGCCGGCATCTCGTCCTACCACCCGCTGCACCGGGACGCCGAACAATCCCTCGCGCGGCTCAAGGACTTTCTCGATCGGCATCGCGGCCGGTTCCGCCGGCTGACGGAAGCGGAAGCAACCCGATTGAGTCCCGCAACGCGCGCTCCCACGTTCGTGCCGGACATCCGCCCACTCGGTCGGGCGGCGACCGCGGGCGACGTGGCCGCCGGCCGGGCGGTCTTTCACTTGGACGGCAAGGGTCGACCGGCCGACATCCAGCTCCCCGCGTGGGCGATCTTGAAAGGCGAAGCGAATAACCTGTCGAAACTCCTGAGCAGCAGCACCGAGGAAGCCGGCTGGCAATCCCTCAAAGAACTTTCGGGGTATTGGCTCGCAGCCCAACGACTTCTTCAAGAACCCGGGCCGGCCGCGGGGCTGATCGTCCAGGCCGAAACCGGCCCGGACGGAAAGGTGGTGTACGGGGTGATCTTCCGCCACGGCATCCGGAAGGTCGCGGCAGAGGAGGTCGATCGCGTTGAAATGAATCGGAAGGAATGAGGCGGGTGCGGTTTATCCAATCGCCTTCCACGGTCACCCGCTCATCTGAGAGTGTCTCCGCGGCTTTCCGCTTGAACTCTTGACGTTGCATCGGCACAATCATCCCGCTGCCGGCCCGTCAGGAGGACGTCGTGCGTTACCTTCGCAATCGATCCACTTCACTTCTTGTTTTCGTTGGCTTGCTTTGGGGACCCGCGAGCAGCACCTTCGCAGAGCCGGGCCAGTCGAAGCTCACTCAATCTGACCGGGAATATCTCGACTCCCTATTCCGTGAGTTTCTCTTCGACCCAATTGGGGCGGAGCGCGTCCGGGTGAAAGTGCCAGATCCCCGCTTTGGGGCATGGTCAGAAGCAGAGCTGACTGCGCGCGACGGGTGGCTCGTGAAGGGGACAAAGGGCGAGCCCGACCGCGTGTTCTTCATGGATGGCTACGGGATTACTGCTCCGCGGGCTGATCGAATCGAGCGAGTGGATTTCCTCGCACCAATCGAGCGGTTTTTCAAGACTCGCCAGCCGCCGGAGGCAGACACGGGCGAGTGGGTGCAAAAGACGGCCAAACAGGTGCTCGGCGGTACCGACTGCTTTTTGCCATTTGCTGCGTGGCTTTACCGGCTGGGGCACGATGATTACGCCGCGCAAGCTCTCGGATTGGCCCGAGCACTGGCCCGCAATGACCCGAAGGATGACCTGCGCGAGGACCTGTCGCGAACTTCCTTCGACGCGATGCACGATGCCTTCCGTGCTCGCGCAGACGCTGAAGCATTGGCACGTGCTGAGTATTTCGTTCGCGTGTTCGCCGCAAAGGAGGAGAAGCGAAAGATCCATGCGAAGGCCATCGTTGCCGACCTGGAGCGACGGCGGAAGAAGGGCGTGTTTGGAACGATCCCTTCCAAGGATTGGCCGCCCGGTTTCTCGAAATGGGCCCTGACCAACAAGCTGGACTACCTAATCGATGCCCTGGAAAACGCGGCGGAGTGGCAGTTCGACAATCCAGGAGTCATTCGCAACCGAGTCATCACGAGTTTCGGTGAGCCGCCATTCACCGACGATCGGATCGTCGCGGCTCTGATCGAATTGGGGGAACCGGCAGTCCCGAGTTTGATCGGCGTGATCGAAAAGGACACGCGTCTCACGCGGTGGCCGGTTCGCCAATACAAGTTCGGGTACACCGGCGAGTTTCACGGCGTCGCCGATGCCGCCGAAGTTGCTGTGAAGTCGATACTCCGAGTGAAGCGATTGCCGGAAGTGGTCATGGAGGCGCAAGCTCCGAGTATTCCGGATCTGCGAGCGGTCGCGATCCGGTCGTACTGGGAAAAGTACGGCAAACTGCCGTTCGACGCGCGGATGATGACAATTCTGACCGACAGGGATGGATCCGAATACTCCTGGCGCGAGGCTGCCGAGAACTTCGCTAGCTTGGATTATGATCGCCGGTTTGGCGTGTCGGATCCATGGAACCGACGGTCCCCGCCCGATCCTCGAAAGCCGAATCCCTACGTTCCGAAGTTCACGAACCCGACGGTGGCCGAGGCGATTGTCGCGGCCATGGACCGCGACCGGGCCCGGCAACAGGGCCGCCGGCCGCAGAACGATGCGTTTCACGAGTGGCCCAGGACGGAGCAAGAGTATCTCGACTACCTCGTCGAATTGGGCGACAGACGCATCGGCCCGGAACTCGACCATCGGGCGGCTAACGCTGAAGACAACGACGTTCGCCGGAAGCACGCATTTGCTGCTTATCGACTCGGAGCTTCCGACGCGTGGAAGGCGTATGCCAAGGATGTCGAAATGGGGAGTATTCCCCTCCCGCACAAGTCCACGTCGATCTGGGACATTGAACCACCCGCAACGGACGATGTCGGTCGCATGGTGACTGTCCTCGCCCAATCTCGGAGCACGGAGGGTGATCGGGCCTTGTTCGCCCTGTCTAATCCAAAGCACCCGTATTACGCAGCCGTCTACGACGGCCTGGTGGTCCGCGCCAGGTACGGCGACTTGTATTTCCCGTGGCGAAGCCATCGATATTGCCTGGCAATCCTTCGCCGCGGGTTGAATGACGCGACTCTAACGGACGGACGATACGCGATTGTCGATGACAGTGTGCAAGGCACGGGAAACGGCTGGTCGTTCTCCTCGTCTGGCATCCCAACCGAGTTGCAAGACCCGAAATCCCGCCGTGAGAAAGCCGAGGCCCGATTGTGTGATATCGCCGCGATGTCGCTTGGCGAAATTGTCGCCGGAATACCTTTCTACCACGTCCTGCTGGCCGAACCCGAGCAAGGCGTCCGAAGGATCAAGGAGTTTCTCAACCTCTACCGGGACCGGTTTCGTGAGATGAACCCAGAAGAGCAAGAGCGGTTCGGTATCCGGTTCATGAGAAACGCATACATTCCCGATATCAAGGCCCTCGGGCGTCCGGCGACCACTCACGACGTGAAGGCCGGTACTGCGATCTTTGAACTGGATGGGCAGGGCAGAATTGCCGACGGGGACCAGTCGGGTTGGTTACAATTGAAGTCCGAGGCTCGAAAAGAATACCCCGAGGTCGGGCTGGTCGTCCAGTGCGAGGTGGGTCCGGACGGTAAGCGCGTTTATGGTGTAATCTTCCGCCACTCGGTTCGGGCGGTCAAAGCCGACGAGGTCGAACGCATCGAACCCTATGCCAAGAAAATAGACCTCCTCGATTATCGATTCACCTTCTTCGGCTTCGCCAGATGAGTCGCCCCGCCGAGGGCCACTTCGGCGCTTTCCATAATCGTCTCGGTCAGCGTTGGGTGCGGGTGAATGCTGTCAGCCACGTCGCGGGCCACCGCGCCCATCTCCACCGCGAGCACCCCCTCCGCGATCATCTCCCCGGCTCCGACTCCAACGATGCCGACCCCGAGGACACGTTGAGTGGCCGGGTCCACGAGCAATTTGGTGAGCCCGTCGTTGCGGGCCAGCGTCGTTGCCCGGCCTGACGCGGCCCAGGGGAAGGTGAGCTTCTCGTAGCGGACGTTCTGCTCCTTCGCGTCGCGCTCGGTCAGTCCGGCCCAGGCCAGCTCAGGGTCGGTGAAGACAACCGCGGGGATGGCTCGCGGCTCGAACGCGCTCGGTTCGCCGCGAATCGTCTCGACCGCGACCTTCGCCTCGGCTGTCGCCTTGTGGGCCAGGCCCGGCTCCTCGGCGACGTCCCCCAGGGCGAAGATATGAGGCACGTTGGTCCGCCGCTGCTTGTCCACCGGGATGTACCCGCGGTCGGTCACGTTCACGCCCGCCTTGTCGAGCCCGAGGTTGCCGCTATTTGGCCGGCGGCCGACGGACACGAGCACCCGGTCGAACGTTTCCTGCGCCGGCACGTCCTTGCCCTCCAGTGTCGCAACGATTCCCTTGTCGGTCGGCTGGAGCGAGGCGACTTTCGTGTTCAGGTGAATGGCCTCAAACTTCCTCCGCAACCGGTCTTCCAGCGGCTTGACCAGGTCGCGGTCGGCGGTCGGCAAGAGGCCGTCGGTGAATTCGACGACGACGACTTTGGTGCCCAGGGCCGCGTAGACAGTTCCGATCTCCAGCCCGATGTACCCGCCGCCGATGATGAGCATTCGCTTCGGGATGTCCGGCAACAGGAGGGCCGCGGTCGAGTCCATGATCCGCGGGTCGCTCAGCGCGAACGCCTTCGGGATCGCCGGCACGCTGCCCGTGGCGATGATCGCGTTCTGAAACTTGATCGTCCCGGTCGTGGAGCCTTCGAGCTTGACCGTGTTCGCATCCACGAAGGTCGCACGCGAGCCGGTGATGACCTCGACGCCGCGGCCCTTGCACAACAGGCCGATCCCGCCGGTGAGTTTGCTAACAACCTTCTGTTGCACAAAGGCCTGGATCTTCGGCAGATCGAACTTCGGCGCGCCGAAGCTCACCCCCCACTCCTCGGCCTCCTTCGCCTCGTCGATCAACTTCGCGATGTGCAGGAGGGCCTTCGACGGAATGCAGCCGCGATTTGTGCAGACACCCCCGAGCTTCGGGCCCTCATCCACCAGGATCGGCTTGATCCCGTGGTCGGCCGCGTGCAGCGCCGCGGGGTAACCGCCTGGCCCGCCGCCGATCACGAGGAGCGGAGTCTCTTTGGTGTCGCTCATAGCGTGCTCGCAACGATACCGCGAGGTCAGTCCTTCTTTCCCATGATGCCGCGAATCATCATGACGATCGAGACGGGGACCATGATCGCCGGAAAAATGAATATGTCACCCTCCGTGACAATCCACCCGACGCACAACCAGATCAGCATGATGATCAGTATCACCACCGCGCCGACGATCATACCCACGTTCGGGCCGGTCGGCTCCGCCCGGCGAGCCCGGCCTCGCCGCCGCGACCTCGGTTCATCATCACCATCGACATCAAAAGTGCGCCCGCGGGGCCGGGGTTTGTCTTCGTCTTCCGAGTCCAATCGACGGGCCCGGCGCGGCCGGTCGTCGTCCGAATCACTGTCGTCGCGTGGCCGGCGCCGTGCCGGCCGGCCCTCGTAGTCGTCATCCGCTGGCTGGCGGCGGCTCCGCGACGGGCGGTCGTCATCTTCGAAATCGTCGGCAGGCCGGCGGCGGCGCGGCCGGTCGTCTTCGTCAAACAATCGGCGTCGGCGTTCGGAGCTTGAGGACTTCGATCCCACCGACGGCCGGTCGTCCACGACGTCGGCTTCGTCCACAACGTCCGGTTCGTCATCAACCGCCGGGCGCTTTCCCGGCCCCGCTGGGGGCGCGGGTTGGTTGGGAATCGGGATCAGCTCGCCGCAGGTCGGGCACTTGCCCTTCTTGCCGGCCAGCTCGTCCTTGACCCGTCCCTTCCAGTCGCAGTGCGGACACGCGATTGCGATCGGCATGAGCGATTCCTCACAACCAGACGCCCGGATTACTCCTTGCGCATCAACCCCTGCCCGAGGCTGATGATGCCAACCACGATCAGTCCAATCCCCCAAAAGTTCGTCCGACCGACGAGCAGACTGATGCCCATGAGTACGATGCCCAGCCCAAGCAGCACGATTCCGCCGACGATAGCCCCGACCTTGCTCGAACCGCCACTCCTGTCCCGCCGTTCGACGCGACCGCCCCGGCCCCTCCGTCGGGGCCGGTCGTCGTCATAGTCGTCATCAATCCTTCGGCGTCGCGGTCGGCGTTCGTCGTCGTCATAGTCAGCGGCGCGCCGACGGCTCCGCGACGGCCGCTCTTTGTCTTCGTCTTCAATCGGCCGGCGTCGCGGCCGACCTTCGTATTCGTCGTCCGGATCGCGCCGACGCCGCGGGCGGTCCTCTTCGTCATATTCGTCCTGGCGCCCGCGGTCGGCGCGGCCCTCGTCCCGATACGGCCGTGATTTCGCGCGCGGGCGGTCGTCCGGTTCGTCCGCCGGACGCTTCGCACTCCGCATGGGAGGCGGGGACGACTGTTCCGGGATCGGGATCAGCTCGCCGCAGGTCGGGCACTTGCCCTTCTTGCCGGCCAGCTCGTCCTTCACGCTACCCTTCCAGTCGCAGTGCGGACAGGAGATCGCGATTGGCATGGTCGCACTTCAAATCGGCGGCGGGTCAGCTTTCCATCATCAACCGGATGGGGTCGGAGAACAATTGCACCAGGCGAGTCGTGAACCGGGCCCCATCTGCCCCGTCGATGATGCGGTGGTCGTAAGTCAGGCACATCGGCATCATCAGTCGGGGCACGAACTGTCCGTCTTTGTATACGGGCTGAGTGGCCGAGCGAGCCAGGCCGAGGATCGCGACCTCGGGGTAGTTGATGATCGGTGAAAATGCCGTCCCGCCAATGCCGCCGAGGTTGGTAATCGTAAACGTTCCGCCGCGCATTTCGTCGATCGTCAGCTTGCCAGCGCGGGCCTTCTCCGCGAGTGTCGCGACCTCGGCCGCCAGGTCGCGGACCGTCTTCTTGTCCGCGTCGCGGATCACGGGGACAACCAACCCGCGCTCCGTGTCTACCGCGATGCCGATGTGAAAATAGTTCTTGTAAATGACTTCGCCATTAGCGAGGTCGAGCGACGCGTTGAAATGCGGGAACTCGCGCAGGGCGGCCACGACCGCCTTGATCGCGAGCACGGTCATGGTGACCTTGGGGGAGCCCTTCGGCAAATCCTCGGTAATCCGCTTGCGGCCGGCCTCCAGGTCCGTGATGTCCGCGAGATCGTACTGAGTGACCGCGGGAACCGTGTGCCACGTCTGCGTCAGGTTTTCGGCGAGCTTCCTGCGCAGGTTGCTGACCGGCTTCTTTTCAATCGGGCCATACTTCGAAAAGTCCGGAAGCGGCGAGGACCCGGGCGAGCCGGGAGCGTAAGCGACCGGAGCGGCCGCCATGCGACCCCGAATATGCCCCTTCACATCCTCCACGGTCACCCGTCCGCCGCGAGCAGTGCCGGGGACTTCCGCCAGGTTGACGCCGTGTTCGCGGGCGTAGCGGCGAGTGGCCGGGCCTGCCGGTACCGGGCCAGTCGTCGTAACCGTACCCGCCGGTCCATTGCCCGACGGAACGCGAGCCGGTTGCGGCTTGGCGTTGGTCGTGGCTGCTTGGGGAGCCGCCGGAGCGGGTCGCGACGCCGCGGGCGGCTTTTCAGCCGTCGCGGTGGCCCCGCTCAGTACTGCCAGCACGGAGCCGGGCGTCACTTTGTCGCCCTGCTTCACTCGGAGCTCTTCGACGCGGCCGTCCGCGTCGGCCGCCAGCGGCATCGAGGCCTTGTCGGTCTCGATGGTGAAGAGTTCCTGGCCCGCAGCGACCGTGTCGCCGGACTTCACTTGTACGGCGACGATGATGCCAGACTCGATGCCTTCGCCGAGACTGGGAAGAGTGAAATCGCGTCGCGGGCCGGCGGCCGACTGCGGTTTCGCGTTCGTGACCGGGGGGGCGGCTTGCGGCGCCGCGGGTCGCGAAGACGCAGGTGCCTTTTCTCCGATGATCGCGATGACCGCGCCGACTTTGATCTTGTCACCCGGTTTGACTTTCACCTCGGAAACAGTGCCGTCGGCCGCGGCCGGGATCGGCATTGACGCCTTGTCGGTCTCGACTTCAATGACCGTGTCCCCGGCGCGCACCGGCTGGCCGGCCTTGATGGGGATATTCACCACCGTGGCGTCGGTGATGCCTTCGCCAAGTTCGGGCAGCTTTATTTCCATTGGGGGACCCAAATAGGTCCGATCGCTCGTATGGGACTCATGGAACCGATCACACACTCCACGGCGCGGGCCGTTCCGGATCGACACCGAGATCCTTGATCGCTTGTGTCACAACGCCGCGGTCGATTTGACCGCGCTCAGCCAGGGCGTGCAGGGCGGCGACAGTCACGTGCTCCGCGTCCACCTCGAAAAAGCGCCGCAGGTTTTGCCGCGTCTCCGATCGACCGAAGCCATCCGTCCCGAGCGCCCGGAGCCGGCCGGGCAAAAACGGCGCGATCTGCTCCGGCATCGTCCGCATGTAATCGCTGCTGGCGATGATCGGGACGTTCGCGTCCGTTCCCAGCACTTCCTCCACGTACGAGACATGCCGAGGCTGGTCCGGGTGCAGGCGAGTCAGCCGCTCGGCCTCGATGGCGTCACGGCGTAGTTCCTGGTAGCTCGTGGCGCTGTAGACCGTGCTCGCGACGTTGTACTTGGTAGCGAGGATTTCTTGAGCCCGGAGCACTTCGCGGAGGATGACGCCGCTGCCGAGGAGTTGCACTGTGTGTTTCGTGCCCTCGGGCTTGACGCTCTTGAACGGGTACAGGCCCTTCAGGATGCCATCGCGCACGCCCTCCGGCATCGGGGGCATGTCGTAGCTCTCGTTGTAAATGGTGAGGTAGTAGAACAGGTCCTCACCCTTCACGTACATGCGGTTGATCCCCTCCTCGATGATTGTCGCGATCTCGTAACCCCAGGCCGGGTCGTACGCCCGGCAAGTTGGCGCCGTGAGAGCGGCGAGATGGCTGTGGCCGTCCTGGTGCTGCAAGCCCTCTCCGTTGAGCGTGGTCCGGCCGGCGGTCGCGCCCATCAGGAAGCCACGGCACCGGCTGTCGGCCGCGGCCCAGATCAGATCGCCGACGCGCTGATGCCCGAACATCGAGTAGTAGACGTAGAACGGGATCGTGTTGACGCCGAATGTGCTGTACGCGGTGCCGGCGGCGATGTAGGTCGCCATGCTGCCGGCCTCGTTGATCCCCTCCTGGAAGATCTGGCCGTCCGGCTTTTCCTTGTACTCCGTGAGCGTCCCGGCATCGACCGGGACATAGCGCTGCACGTCCGGGGAGTACAGACCGAACTGGTTGTACAGCGGCGGAAGGCCGAACGTTTGACCCTCGTCTGGGACGATCGGAACGATCAGCTTACCCACGTTCGGGTCGCGCATAAGCTGTTGCATCAGCGTGACCCAGGCCAGCGTCGTGGACTGGCCTTTGCCCGCCGGCGTGCCCTGCAAGGCGCGAGTGAAGCTCTCCGGCCGCGGCGGCTGGCTCGGGACGAACTCCGTATTGCGTGCCGGCTGGTACCCGCCGAGGGCCTTGCGCCGCTCGTGCAGGTAGCGCATCTCCGGTGAGTCACCGGCCGGGCGGTAGAACTTGTACTTCTTGAGATCGGCGTCGGACAGAGGCAGGTCAAACCGGTCGCGGAAGGCACGCAGGCCTTTGAGTTCCTGCGCCTGCTTCAATTCCAAAGCCTCGGCCGGAATCTGCGCCCGCTCTTGGGCCGTCAGAGCCAATTCAACCTTTTTTTCTTGATGGGCGACGTTACTCGCCTCGGCCGATGTGCCGTACCCCTTCACCGTCTTGACCAGGATGACACTCGGCGATCCGCGATGGTTGAGGGCGGCGCGGTAGGCGTTGTAAACCTTGATCGGGTCATGCCCGCCGCGACGCAGTGCCGCGAGCTGCTCGTCGGTCTTGTCCGCGACTAAGGCCTTGAGCACCGGGGAATTGAAGAACTTCTCACGGACCAGTTCTGGCTTGCCCTTCTTAGCCGCGTACGCGTATTCCTGGTACTCGCCGTCCGGGACCTCCATCATGCGCCGGGCTAGGGCAGCCGTGGTGTCGCGAGCGAGGAGTTCATCCCAGTCGCTACCCCAGATGCACTTGACCACATTCCAACCAGCCCCGCGGAAGGTACCTTCGAGTTCCTGGATGATCTTGCCATTGCCCCGCACCGGGCCGTCGAGCCGCTGCAGGTTGCAGTTGATGACGAAGATCAGGTTGTCGAGCTTCTCGCGGGCCGCCACGCCGATGCAGCCGAGGGTTTCCGGTTCATCGCACTCACCGTCGCCGATAAATGCCCAGACGTGCGTTCCACGCGTGTCCGCCAGCCCGCGCGCCTCCAGGTACCGTGCATACCGGGCCTGGTAGATGGCCATAATCGGCCCAAGGCCCATGCTCACGGTCGGGAACTGCCAGAAGTTCGGCATGAGCCACGGGTGCGGATAGCTCGACAACCCACCGCCGGGCTGCAGCTCCTGGCGGAAATTCCTGAGCTGCTGCTCGGTCAGCCGGTCTTCGAGGAAGGCGCGAGCGTACGGACCGGGCGACGCGTGACCCTGGATGTAGATGACGTCGCCGTGGCTGTCCGCCGTGCGGCCGCGGAAGAAGTGATTGAAGCCGACTTCATAAAGGGTCGCGGCGGACGCGTACGTGGCGATATGCCCGCCGACATTAGTCGTCTTGTTCGCCTTGGCGACCATGGCCATCGCGTTCCAGCGGATGATGCTCTTGATCTTGCGCTCGAGCGCCCGGTCGCCCGGGTACGGAACCTCTTGATCCTTAGGGACGGTATTCAGGTACGGGGTGTGAATGCTGGAGGGGACCGCGATGCCTGCCGCTTGGGCTCGATCCATGAGGGCATCAAGAAGGAACTGGGCGCGCTCCGGTCCCTCGGTGCGGAGGACAGACTCCAGGGACTCCAGCCATTCGGCGGTTTCCTGCGGGTCAACGTCCACATACTCGTCCGAGACGGGCGACGGCCGGACGGGTGTGGTGGTACGGACAATCATCGTGCGGGGGCTCCCGTTGCTATCGGCCCTGGACTCATTCCAGCCCGGCGTGGAGGGGCGGGCGCATCGTCCTGACGCCGCCGGCACGGCCCGGTGGCACGCGGAATTGGGACCGGCCGCGGAGAGAGGGTGCGGCCGGCGTCTTCGGCGGGCGAATCCGCTTGGCTGCCGATCAATTACAGCGTTAGGATAGGGAGGCCACTTCGCCCCGTCCACGAACGCCCGGCCTGCCCGAAATCCGCTGCCTCCCACCGATTCCTTCGATATGTTCGGCACATCCCGTACCGCTGGTCTGTTCAAAGTCATTGTCGCGCTGGCCCTGGTCGCCGGGGTCGCACGCGGCGCCGACAACACCCTGCCCGCGGCGACGAAGGTCACTTACACCGGCGACCCGGTCCCGCCGGCAACAATTGCGAAGATCATCAAGCGGCAGACCGGCATCGACGTGGACGTTTCGGCTGTCGATGCAACAAAACGCGTGACCGCGAACTTCAACAACGTGCCCTTCTGGACCGCGGTCGAGCACCTGGCCGAGCAGACCGGCTGCCTGGTCGTGACATCCGGCGGCCGGGTCGCGCTGAAACCACTCAAGCCGGGGTCGGAGTCGCCGTCCCATGTTAACGGCCCGTTCCGGTTCGCCGTGCGCGAGACCAACGCCCGCGGCGACCTGCAAGCCGGCACGACAACTTACGATTTGAAGTTGGAAGTCTGCTGGGAGCCGCGATTGAATACGTACCGCATCGACACGGTTCCGAAGATCACGACTGCCAAGGACGACGCGGGAAAAACCGTGTCGGTCGCCGCGGGTGGCGCGCGGACGTTTACGTCAGGCAATGTCGCTGAACTTTCGGTGCGCCCGATCGGCCTGACGCGCGAGTCGAAGAAACTGTCGCTCAGCGGGTCCGTGACGATCACCGTGGCCGACGAATTGCTCACATTCACCTTCGACGCCGCCAAGCCGGGGGGCGCTCTCGCGCAAAAAGGCGTGAAAGTGAACGTCGTGAAGTTCGGTTCGGACGGCACCGACTGGTTCGCCGAAGTCGAATTACGTTACCCCCCTGGCGGGGCGACCTGGGAGAGCAACGAGTATTACTGGGCACGGAATAACGAAATGCGGCTTCTGCCGCCCACGGGCGACCCAATCAAGTCGGACCGGACGGACTTCGGCGAGGGGACGATCCGCTACATCTTCAAGAACCGAGCGAAAGAAGTCGGGAACGCGTGGAAGTTCGATTACCGGACCCCGGGCCCGATGCGCGAAGTCGTCGTGCCGTTCGAGCTAAAGGACATCCCGCTGCCGTGAGAGGAGGGTCCGATGAATCGAGTCGCTGTCGCCGCATGCCTTGTCCTTGTGGCCGCGGCCCGCGCCGACGACGCGGCCGACATCCGCAAAGTGCTCGACGAGCAGGTCGCCGCATGGAACAAGGGCGACCTGGTCGAATTCATGAAGGGGTACTGGAACTCGAAGGACCTGACCTTCGTGTCCGGCAAGGACGTCACCCGCGGATGGCAGGAGACGCTGGACCGCTACAAGAAGCGCTACCAGGCGGAAGGCAAGGAGATGGGCAAGCTCGCCTTCTCTGATCTCGAGGTGCGGGTGCTGGCCCCGGGCATTGCTCTGGTCACCGGCAAGTTTGAATTGACGTTCAGCAAGGAAACCCTGAGTGGGAGGTACTCGCTGATCATGAAGAAGCTAGACGACGGGTGGCGGATCGTGCACGACCATACATCGGGCTGATCCGGCGGGAATCGTCAAAATCGGCTTGGCGGGTGACAACGTGCGGCCGGGTGTGTACAATACTGGCACACTGATCGCGGCGTGGAGCAGTCCGGTTAGCTCGCCAGGCTCATAACCTGGAGGTCGTAGGTTCAAATCCTACCGCCGCAACTCACGAACCCCCGCGGTGATTCACCGCGGGGGTTATTCGTTTCGCAGCCGTCGCGCACGCGTCGAGAGTTCCTTTGGCCGGCCATCATTTCCGGAATCAAATTCGCAACCTCAAGTGCGGTCAATGCTTGCCTCCCTTACCGAGGTTGACAAGCGAGTCTAATAAACGTACGATTCGGTCGGTTAGGCACCTGCGGCAAAATGCAGGTGCCTTTTTGTTGACTCGCGGAAGACCGCCGAACCCCACCATCGTCCCGATCGCGATTGGGGTCGTCCTGTGGAGCAGGATCGTTGGCGGTCGATACTACGCGGGTGGACGCCCAACCCGGTCCCTGGTCAGGAAGACCGCGGGATTCGCCCCCATGGAGGGATTTAGCGTGAAACGCTTCCTCATCATCGCTGTCGCTCTTTGGGCGGCCGCGGCGCTTAGCGCCGCGGACCCGGAGAAGAGTGCCGTCAAAATCTCATACGTAGTCTTCGCGAACAATCCCGAGGGCGTTTCGGAGGCGACGCTCGGCTGGGGCTCCGGCACCGTGGTTCACTCCGCGGGCGGAAAGAGTCTTATCCTCACCAACCGCCACGTCTGCCCGAACGCAAGCGGCCATCCGTTTGTGCTGGTCGGCACCAAGTCCTATCCGGCCGAATGGGTTGCGGCCGACGATGTCGCCGACCTCGCCCTGGTTCGCATCCCGTTCGAACTGCCCGCCGTCGAGGTAGCCGACGCCGAGCCCGAAGAGGGGACGACGCTCCGTCAGTGGGGGTATTCGCTCCGCGGGCCGCTCAAGGCAAAGTCTGGCCCAATTGTCGGGACGGTCCGGTTCCGGAAGGATGACGGCCCGAAGGTCGAAGCACTGTTGACCGGGATCGAAGTCGAGCCAGCCGACAGCGGCGCCGGCGTGTTCGGCCCGGATGGCAGGTTAGTGGCCGTCGCCTTCGCGGCCGGGCGGCCGAGCGACGGCCCACTGCGTGAGCACTGCGTGCGGCTCGCGGACGTCAAGCGGTTCCTGTCGCGGCATCGGTAGAAGTGCGGAGCCCGACGCGCGAAGCGAGGGCGACGCCGGGGTCGAGTACTCAGTACTCAGTACTTGTTCCCGGCGTCGCCCTCGCTTCGCGCGTCGAACTCAGCCGTTACACTCGTCGAATTCTAATGCCCGTGGCCGTGGCCATTACCATTGCCATGGCCGTTTCCGTTCCCCTGCCCGCCACCTTGCGAGCCGTGTCCGCCGCCGTTGCCCGGATGCGGCGTCACCGCGTCGTCGTTCAGGAACGACCCTTTCAGGTTCCCAGTGACCTTGTCCTGCGTCGGGTCGGCGAAGATCCACCCGGCGCCCGCGGCGCCCGTCAAGACGTCGGCCGCGCCGTCGTCAATCACGGTCGGCGAGCTACCACCTAGGCTCAGTGGAACGTCGGTGCTCGTGCGGAGGGCATCCACGCGGTCCGCCACCGAGCCGGTGCCCCAGAGCCCCGCGATCGTATTCAGGGCAAACAGGTCCGCGTCGTAGCTGGTCGTCCCAGCGATCATGAGATCCGTGCCCGGTCCGCCGAGGATCCGGTCCGCCCCCATTCCGCCGACCAGAATGTCGGCCCCTTGTGATCCGTCGATGTGGTCGTCGCCCGCGCCCCCCAGGATGACGTCAGCGCCCTTCGCGCCCTTGAGTTGGTCGTTCCCGTCGCCACCGTCCAGCCACGCCGGCGTGCGGATCGACCCGGCCAGGTGGATGGTGTCGTTCCCGGCCAGGCCGAACACGGCGATCCGGTCGGCACCCGCGAATGCGCCTTGCGCCACGCCGTTCACTTGCAAGCGCACTCCCCCGCCCTGGCCACCGGGGATCAGTTTGATCGTGTCGTTCCCTTCCGTCCCGCCCACGGCCAGCAGCTGGTCGCCCGGGTTGAGCGGGTCGTCGATCAGCGCCACAGTCTTGACCTCGACCGTCTGCGTCACCTCCGCGCTGGTGCCGCCGTCCTTGTCCGTGGCGGTGAACGAAGCGGTATTCGTACCCGTCGTGGCGAAGGTGTGTGTGACCACCGTCCCGGACGGCCCGGTCACGGTCTCGTCCGGGGTCCCGTCGTTGTTCCAGTCGATCGCGAAGGTGAACCCAGCGGCCATATCGACCGACGAGGGATCCGTGACATTCAGCGTGAACGCGGTCGGCATGCCTGGGACGGTGACCGCCCCTCCGGTCACGGTCAGTGTCGGGGCGACGTTCTCGGCCGTAAAGGTTGCCTCGTCCGTGGTCGGAGGGACGCTCGGGTCAGCGGTGTCGGTGACTTCGAGGCCGATGGTGTAATCCCCGTTGTCGTCCGGCGTGAACGTGAAGGTCGGGTCGGTGCCCGTGGCGAACGGGGTCGAGCTACCCGCCTTGGTCACGGTCCATTCGTAGGACGGGGTGGTCGCGTCAGTGACCGTGGCGGTGACTGTCACTGCGGTCCCTTCCGGGCCGGTGGTGGCCGGCAGGTCGATGCTCGCGGCCAGCGCGGGCGTCAGCCGGCATTCCATTTCGTCGAAGCGCAGTCGGGCCCGGGGACGGGCGGTGGGCGTTCGCAGCGAGGTCCGCACAAGGCGGCGCAGTCCGGAGAATAGCATGTTGACACCTCTTCCTTGGAGCGACACACGGAGGCGATTATGTGCAAGACGGTGCTTTGCAAACCGACAGGATCAGTTAGTCCGACATCGACAACCGCCGAGGCGACATGATGACCGACGGTGCCAATGTAACGGGATGATAGCGCGTGTCAAGGGGCTACCGTCCACGATTTCGACTGGATTTCCATTCTTTGGCTGGACCGTAAAATGGTCTTAGTCCCACGCGAATTGCCGTCGAATCGGCAGAACTGAATGACTTACATGTCGCACACAGAACCGGCTTCGTCCCCGTGTCAGGCCCCGCCCGGGTATTGGGATGCGGACGACGCCAACGCGCCGAACGTCCAGCCGGACGCGGACAGGATTTCCGAAACGGCTGACGAATCGAAACAGCCGAGCCCGATCGTCAGCGAGGCTCAGGAAACTGACCGTCGCTAACAACCGGGCTCCGTTTGGCACGGCCTCGGAACACTCTACTTCCGCGCCGCTTGGCTCAGTTTCGTGAGCTTGAAGAGGTTGTCCGGCTCAAACATGGCCTGGTTGAGCTTCGATGCGAACTTCGAGTTCGACCGGACCTTGTCGAAGTCCGTGGAGATCTTCGCCTCCTCAACGCCGGTGAAGCCCAGCAGCATCGCCTCGCGCATGAACTGGGCGGCCAACTCGTACTGATTCTCGATATCCTTCTTCGATCCGTACTTGTAGATGCCGCAGAGGCGGGCGAGGACGTACCAGTAGTTCGGGTCGTCAACGCGCTCACCGGCGTTGTCCTTGGCGATCTTGAGCGCGTCCTGCACCTGTCCGCCATAGGCCTTGGCCATGACGTAGTTCACAACGAAGTGCGACTTGGGGAAGGCTCCGGACCGCTCGTACGACTTGTAGCAGCTCCACGCGTAGCTGGCCGTCGCCGCGATCTCGTTGGGGGTGGCCTTGGCCAGGCTCTCGGAGCCGTGGTGGACCTCCGCGGCCTTGGTCGCGAGCGTCGCGGCCCATCCGCTCAAGAGCCCGCGGTAGTAGAAGAACACCTCCGTCGTGTCGCGTAGGTCACCCTCCGGGATCCATTCGACCGCCTTGATGCACTCGCGAGCGAACTCATGGGCGGCCTTGGCGTCCGCCGACGTTTCAATCTTCATCTTCCGGGCGGCCGAGATCAGCCGGAAGGGGTCCCGCGGCCGGTCCTTGCCGTCCTTCGCCCAGCTGAAGTCGTTCCGCGCCGCGATCAGGTAGACCTGCGATTCCGACAGGTCCATCTTGGGCGCCATCGCCTTGAACTTGGCCGCGATGCTGTCGCAAGCCTTCCGGTGCGTCGTCTCGTAGTTCTCCGTGAAGTCGCGGTGAATCGAATCGAGCTTCGCCTCGAGTGCCGGCTTATTCTCGGCCTCATACTTGAGGCATGCCGCGTGTACGTCCTCGGCCAGCTTCTGCTTGTTCTTGGTGAGTTGGTATTCGGCCACGGCGCGCCGTTTCATCGACCGGGTAATCCCCCACAGGTCCCATTCCGACTTCCGCCCCTCCATGTTCTTCAGGTAGAAGGACTCGGCTTCCACGAACGACTGGAGGAGCTTGTCCTTCAGCTCCGCGTCGGTGAACAGCTTGGCCTGGATCTGCCGGAAGCCCATGTCATAGGTGTTCTGCGCCTCTTTGAGCTTGGTGTAATAGTCGCCGATGACCTTCATGAGCGCGTTGGCTTCCTCGATTCCGTCGTAGCACTGCTTGTCGAGCTTGACGATCTCCGCATGCCGGCGGAAGGAGTTCAGGATCATCCGACGCTTCGTGTAGATGGCGCCCAGCCGGTCCGCGTAGACCGTGGCATCGGAGTTCTTCTTGATGGCCTCGATCTCCGCCAGCTTGAACTCGCGGGCCATATCGTCGATGGCGTAGAACATG
>Ga0075418_10003951_pt1 | contig 16877 bp, 8 predicted proteins | sample SoiMetdeltSBSDD2_FD_81776 | JGI IMG/M metagenome (GOLD analysis project Ga0075418, IMG submission 81776) | Bulk soil microbial communities from a Populus tree surrounding site in Tennessee, USA - Soil MetaG P. deltoides SBSDD2 | ecosystem: Environmental > Terrestrial > Soil > Tree plantation... | reverse complement strand
TTTCAACAGCAGAGATGATTCTAAAGCCAGCGACAAACGTTCTGCGACGGCCTCGGCGATATCGACCTCATCGGTTTGCCATTCGTGAGCCGTAGGCACACGGATATCCATCACGCCGATCACCTGATCGTGAAGACGAATCGGAACAGCTAAAGTCGCCTGGTCGCCATCTTCCTTGAAGATCTTTTTACTGGCGATAGCCCGGTGAATCGGAGGCGATGACAAGGGCCGGTTGAGCGATGTAAGCTTATTTTCAACCACACGATATCCAATCACGGCTTCCTCGGCCTGTAGGACGCGCCAGGCATCGGCCAGAACCGAGCCCGAGGCCCGCTGGGCCTCTGTCAACAAGCGCTGGTTGATTTCGTACGATTGAGCGTTTTGTATGGCGATGGCTACCTGATCTGCCAGCGTGGAAAGCACTTCAATATCTTCTTCCTGAAAAGCGTTCGACGTGATGCTCTGCACGTCCAGCACGCCTATCACTTCCTCAGATACCCGGAGAGGCAAAGCCATTTCAGAACGCGTATTTGGAAGATCCGGATTATTGAAAAATGCCGCGTCGTCCCCGACCTCGAGCGTGATGCGTGGTTTACCCGTCGCCGAGACAAAGCCCACAATGCCGCTTTGGCCGATGCCCAGCTTGTGCCCCCGTGTCAGCATCCGTTTACCGCCCTCACTATTTGCAGCACGCAGCACCGCATTTTCTCGATTCTCATCCACCAGGAATATACCGACATGATAAAAACCAAACTGCCGGCTGATCAAGCTGACGAGGCTGGGAAGCAGTGTCTCAAGATTATGATTGGTGGCTGTCGCACGCGCGACCTGCGCGATCGCTTCAAACTGTCGGGCGCGCTTTTCATTGCGTTGGTTCGCAAGCTCGAGCTCAGCCGTACGGCTGGCAACCCGACTCTCCAGATTTTGATTCAGCTCCTGCAGGTTCTGATTCGAGACTCGGAGACTTTCCTCGCTCTGGCTCGCACGGATGATGGCATCGCGTAAACTGGTTGTACTGATATGAATCAGCGCAGCGATCAAAACAAAAATTATGGAAAGATCGCGTGAATATCCTAACGGATCCTGCACCCGTGCTTGAATATATCCCCGGGATTCGAGAAGGCTGAGGATCCAAATCACGCCAATGCTGCTGATAATGACCACGCTGCCAGCCGTGCGACTCGCCACGATACTGGCGAGTAAGCCTAGGGCAATATAGCCCATGATCACCACGTCTTTGACACCATCCGCCGTGTAGGCCTGCACGCCGAGACCCACCCAGCCCAATATGATGATCATCAGCCCGCTTGCGGTAATGTTTCGTTTTTGCAAGAGATACAAGGCGGCAATGAGCACTGCAATCAAGCCTGCCAGGATGGGCGCTGTGAGATCGCCTGCCGGCCTGAATAGGTATTGTGTCAAGACAAAAGCCAGGGAAACCAGCGCAATCCATATAAAGTAATAAATGAACTTCGCGCGGAAGTTATCCTCGTCACGCTCAAATGCCGGCGGGCTAAAAAATCTTCGGATCATTCTAAATCGTCCTTCGCGAGTTGAATTGCGATTTCCATACCCGGCAGGGTACGGCTCAATTCCTGTGCGGCCGTTTTCAAAAGTTCTTCAATTTCGCTTTGTGCGCTGATTCGTGCAGAGATCTCACCAATGGTACGTTCCTTGGCAGCCAGCTTCTGGCTTTCCGTTAGCAATCGAGCGTTTTCCATGGCGATGGCAGCGCGCTCCAAAATGGCGACGACAATGTCTAATTCGTCCGGATCCCATTGTCGATTTTCCGGGGAGCGGATATCCACGGTGCCAATGACCTCGCCACGCAGTTTTACAGGCAGAGATAAAACCGTTCCTCGACCTCTGGGTTTCAGAAGGCCGGTGTTCGAGAGGCTTTTGCCGTTTTCACTGCCGGTTTTCCGGTAAAGTAACGTCGATTTTGCTCCCGTATGTAATACGCCCTCGATTTGCTGCGACTTCGTAAAGCGACTACAACCGGATTGAATAAACTGCTTGGAAAGAGATTCAGACTCAACCAGGGCCTTTCTCGTCTCCTCATGTTGACGGGCATTCTCGATTGCGATGCTTACCTGCTCGGCCAATGTGCTGAGGACTTGAATATCTTCCTGATTGAAGGCATCCGGCTCGGTACTCTGCACGTCAAGCGCGCCGATAATCTCTTCACCGACGTGCAGGGGCAGGGTCATCTCCGAGCGCGTGTCAGGCAGGTCTGGATTGTTGAAAAATACAGCGTCTGCCCCGGTGTCCAGGGCGACGCGCGGTTTGCCGGTACTCGTAACGTAACCAACCATGCCCGTCTCGCCAATCTTGAGGCGATGGCTTCGCTCCAGCATTCGCCTCCCGCCCTCACTGTTCGCGGCGCTGAGAACGGCAAATTCCTTCGCCGTATCGAGCAGGAAGATGCCTACGTGGTAGAAGCCGAATTCATTGCTGATGATAGCTGTGATTTGTGGCAGCAGATTATCCAGGTTTCTCGTGGAACTGATCGTACTGGAAACCGCTGAAATCGACTCAAATTGCTTTGCGCGGCGTTCATTCCGGTCGTTTGCCAATTCGAGTTCGGCGGTACGCTCAGCCACACGTTGCTCCAGGCCCACCAGGGCCGCGCGCAAACGGGATGTCATTGTGTTAAATGCGTCTGCCAGCGTTCCGGTCTCGTCCTGTGAAAGAACCGCTGCCTGTGCATCGAGATCGCCTTCCACGATCTGGTTGGCGGTATCGGTGAGCTTTACAACCGGCGCCGAGATGACCTGGCTGACAGCCAGACTGATGACGACGGCGAATAGCAGCAGACCGACCAGAATCACCGCGGCCAGCCAGATGGATGTCTGTATTTGCGATCGCGTTTCATTCCGGGCAGCCACAATGGCTGTCTGCATTTCCGCCACGGGCACGACCAGTGCGAGGTTGTATCCATTTGCCTTCAATGGCGCATAGGAAACATAAGTATCCACGCCATTTACTTTGATCACGTTCAAGCCATTTCCGCCTGCCACCATACGATTCGTGATCGAGTTCAGTTCATCAGAGCCTGCTCCCATAACAGTTTGCTTGAAGAACTCCTCCGGGGCCAATTCTGCTGGATTGATGCCAAACATTTCATAGCCGGCATTCGGCATGGAAATAATAAGGCCCGCATCGTCGAGCATGAACGCATAACCGGTTTCGCCAATCTTGAGCGAAGAGATCTGCTCAGTAATGCGTTCAGTAATGCGCGCTAACTGCATTTTAGCTGCCACAACACCGTTGAAAGTATCTCCAATATAAACAGGCGACGCAACGGTTACAACCAGGCCGCCGCCTGTCTCATCTACATAGGGTATGGTCCAGCGAGTGAGGCGTTGGGGGTTGAATAAAGGGGCGGTGATTCGGTAGTAGGAGCGAGAGGTGGCATCAAAATCGGCGGGCAGGAGGGAGGCCAACTCTATGTTTGGATAGTAGCGAACCGCACCAGTAGGATTAATATAGTAAATGGCGAGCAATGCGGGATTCGCTTCAAGCACTGAGGGCGCGGAAAAATCCACGTAGGCCGAGGTATTTAGCTCAGCCGCGAGGGCATCACTTAGTTCCGTATTTGCAGGTACGAAAACGGAAGACGGATCTGTGGCAGGGTTTCCGTATTGTCCGTCTGCAAGGCGAGTCAGTTTTGTGGACGCATCCCAATATGTGCCCTGACTGAGACTTGCGCTCCTGCTTTCGAGCGAAACCTTGTAAGCAGCCAGGCTGGTGACTTCCTTCTCGATTTGTTCAAAAAATTGATTCGCGCGACCGGCCTCGGCAAATGCAGTATTCACCAGCTGCTCTTCCGCCAACTGGCTGACGCTGGTATCCAGTCTATTGGAAAGTGAACTGGTAATGACGCCTGCTCGCGTGATCGCGAAGAACGCGAGAATTCCCAGGGCGACGCTGCCCGGCACCAGAATTCCAAGCATAACCTTCAGGCGCAGGCTGTAATTACGAAAGTTTCTGGCAAGCAGCGCGATCAGAAGCAAGACGCCAAGGCTTATGAGAATTACAGTGAAGGTCTGCGAATTCACTCTAACTCCTGAGGCTGGAATCGAATCAACACTTCGGAACCGCCGAGCACGCGCTCTAATTCCTGGGCCGTGGCTTGCAAAATATTTTCCAGATTGAGCGCGCTGCTGATTTTCGATGTGGCTTCTGAGATCAAGCGCTCTTTCGCCGCGCGCCGACGAGCATCCTGGAACAGGCGCGCGTTCTCCAGTGCAAAAGCTGCCCGTTCCGCTACCGCCTCCACCAGGCCAATTTCGTCTGCCTGCCACAGCCTGGACGGATCATTCGATTCGATTTGCAGGATTCCGATAACTTCTCCACGAATCTTGACCGGGATGGCCACCGTGTGACGTTCATCTGCAGACCCGTTGATCGGGCTCTGAGTCACTACACCTGTTTTCGCCGCTGAAACGACTTCCGGGTTGTCCAGAGGATCTTCCATCATTTCGATACGTCCGGCCTGGTAGCGAAAGCCCGCCTGTTCGGCTCTGACTGCGGCACGGCTCCACTCTGCACGGGTAAACTCGTTATAGACCTCTTCCACCTGCCGGAGCGCCGCGCGCGTCTCGGTTAATAACCGGGTATTTTCAAAAGCGATCGATACCTGATTGGCCAGCGCAGTTAACACCAGCAGATCTTCGCTGGAAAATGCTCCAGCCTCCGTGCTCTGGACATCCAAAACCCCGATCGTCTCACCGCGGGCCGTCAGCGGCAGGGCAACTTCAGACCGCGTGTTCGGCAGGTCGGGATTGTCAAAGAAAACGGCATCCAGCCCCACGTCGAGCGCGATGCGAGGTCGTCCGAGGCGAGCCGCATAACCGACCACACCAGTACCGAGTCTCAGCCGATGCGCACGCGCCAACATCCGTTTGCCTCCCTCGCTGTTAGCGGCCTGCATGATGGCAAATTCACGGTCCCTGTCAATCAGAAAAATGCCGACGTGGTAAAAACCGAAGCGTTCGCTGATGAGATGGGTGGTCGCGTCGAATAAAGTACCCAGGTCCTTCAGCTGGGCAATCGATTCCGAGAGTTCGGTGATTGCCTGCAGCTGTCCGGCCCGTTTTTCCAAAGCCGAGGTGCGCTCATAGACGGTTTGTTCAAGTCCGGCGCCAATCGCTTGCAGCTCCGCGTTGCGTTTGATGACTTCGCTTTCGCTGAATTGTGCGCGGCGGACACTTTCATTTAACAAATTTATCAGTGCGCGTTGGATAAAGGTGATTGCCAGAATTACGATCGAGATCGCAAATGGCGACACAGGTAATGTAAGGGAGCTGGTCGGCGATATGATAATCCCCTGAATTTCCGCATACCCAATTCCGAAGACCGCTAAGATGATCAGCAAGGCGAAGATGAAAGCGCCGCTTTGTCCCAGCGTAAGACTGGCAAGTGTGATCACAACAGCATATGCCAGAAGGTTGATGTCATGAAGTCCATATCCAGGAGGCGCTGCGATGATATAAGAAATCACAACAAACAAGGAGGTGGGGAGCAGAATTTGGGCCGGTGCGGGAAAACCCCGTAACAGCGCGATCAAACTTCCTATTGCAAAGAAAAGCAGCGCGCCAATAGGAATGATGTATGACCACCCAAAACCGCCTGCGGCAGCCGCAGCAAGAGCGGCAATATCCGCAATGATCGAAATAATCAGTAAGGTTCTAAGCAGCCTGACCCGCGAGAGATCCGCGGTCGGTTGCAGGGCTGCATTCGAGCCGGTGTTCGGTTCGTTAACCTTCATGCTGGCCTCACCTTGAGTCCCTTTCATTCGAGCCGCCACCGTTTTCCTTCGCGGTCGGTGGGGCGGAGGGATTGACGAGTTGGAAGGAAACTGTGGAGCCTCTCAACGTCTGCCCGAGTTCCTCCACCGTATCGCGGAGGATTGAATCGAGCTGGAATGATCCACCCAGCCTGGTGCCAACTTCCGACAGGAATGATTCGCGCGCTGCGCGTTTCTGGGCCTCATCCAGCAGGCGCGCGCTTTCCAGGGCCAGAGCCATGCGCTCGGCAGTGGCTTCCATGATGACACGCTCATCCTCCGTCCATGTCCGTTTCTGGTCTGAGGGCTTCAACTTCAAGCGCCCGATGGTTTGACCGCGCAGCTGGACCGGGATAAACAGCGTATCCTTGTCATCGGCCGTGCCCTCCGCGGCTTTCAAAGCCTCTGGCTTGATCCCATCATAGCGATATCCGCGCGTCCGGGCATTTTCCAGATATTCCTTCCACGCCTGGCCCGTCAGCTGGCTGGAGGCTGCTTCCGCCTCCTGCAACGCTCGCTGGGCCTGTTCCACCGCACGTGTATTTTGAATCGCGACTGAAACCTGATCTGCGAGGATGGAAAAAATTTCCAAATCCTCGCGTGAAAAGGCATTGGGTTCCATCGATTGAATATCAAGCGCCCCAAGAATGTCCTTGCCAAATTGGAGTGGCAAAGCCATTTCTGAGTGCGTATCCGGCAGGTCAGGGTTGTTGAAGAAGATAGCTTCTTCGCCAACGTCCAGCGCGATGCGTGGCTGGCCGCGAAAAGTCACGAATCCGACGATGCCTTGTTCGCCGACTTTGAGACGATGACCACGGTTCAGCATTCTTTGACCGCCCTGGCTGTTGGCTGCAATCAGCAGCGCATATTCGTGATTTTCATCCAGTAGGAAGACGCCCACATGATAAAACCCAAAACGGACACTGACCTCTCTGGCGATGGCCGTGAGCAAGGCGCTCAGGTTCTGCGCTGCCGCTGAAGACCGCGCGACATTGGCAATCGCCTCGAGTTGGCCTGCGCGTTTTCGCATCTGCTGCGTGCGTTCCTCCAATTCAACGGTGCGCTCCTGCACGCGTTGCTCCAGTTCAAGGTTCAAGGTCGTAAGTTTTTCTTCGCCCAGCCGGGCCTGTACGAGGGCATCATTGATCCGTCGCAGTGCCAGCCCGAGGAGCAGCGAGGCAACGATTGCGTTCAGGGCAAAGATGATTCCCTGCTGAACATTGACGGTTGTGACGGGTTCCGGCAAACGTCCATTGATCTCGAGCCAAAGCAGTACCAGAAAAATGACGGTATTGATCGCCGCCGTCCAATATGCGGCCTGCCGGCTGATGATCAACCCACTCATGATGATGGTCAGCGTGTATAGGATGATTCCGGGCGCGCGGATCGTGCCGCCGCTGAAAATCGAAAAGGTCAGCACCACTGTGAACAATGCAACCGTTGCATACGCGACCGGTGTTACAAAGCCCCGCCGCAAGGGAATCTGCAACAAAACCATCAAGATGACAAAAATTACGACGGCGATATAGGTTTGAAACGGGGCACTTCCGCCCACTAACAATGCCGCAAGCGACAGCACGCCAAGCAAAGTCTGTGCGATCAAAACCACATTCAATAATTCAGCCGCGCGGGCTTTCTCCTCGTCATCAGGAAAAACCGGTGGGGCCAGAAAATTCAGAATCGAATTACTCATCGAGGTTCTTCTCATTCGTCTAAATCGCTGCCCAACTCAACGCTTACTTCAGCAATGCCGCCGATCCGGCGTCCTAGTTCTTCCACGGCGGTCTGCATGATGGCATCGATGTCACTGACAGCACCAATTCTTGACGAAATTTCTCCGATTGCGCGTTCACGGGTTGCCCGGCGCTGGGCGCTTTCCACGAGCCGGGCATTTTCGAGGGCAAGGGCAGCACGTTCGGCTGCGGACTCGAGCAGAGTGATTTCATCCCGGGTCCATTGCCGGCGTCCCTTTTTAGAGTTGGCCTCGAGGAAGCCCACCGTTTGTCCACGCAGCTTGATGGGGATCGTAATTTCAGCTGCCTCTTTTTCGAGCGAGAGGCGCCCGGTCTGCGAAAGGGTTTTGACCTTCTCCTGATGGCCATTCGCCTTGATCGGCAAAGTACGGTTGCCATCAAATAGGTAGCCGGTGCTCTTTGCCTGGCTGGCAAAAGCGCTCCACTCTTGTTTAATGTAACGTTCAAACGTATTCTCGGATTCCGCGAGTGCCGCGCTCGAGGCACTGAATAGACGGGCGTTCTCAATGGCGATCGCGACCTGATCTGCGAGAATGCTCAGGGTTGCAGCGTCCTCCTCCGAAAACGCGTTTGGTTCAGTGCTTTGCACATCCAGCGTTCCGATCACGCGTCCACTGATGAGCAGGGGGAGCGCCATTTCCGATCGAGTGTCTGGGAGATCAGGGTTGTTGAAGTATATTGAATCTGTTCCTACGTCCAGAGCGATGCGGACTTCGTTGTGCGTCGTTGCATAGCCAACGATGCTGTTCGAGTCCAGCTTCAACTTGTGATGACGGTTGAGCATCCGTGCACCACCGTCGCTGTTTGAGGCGCGCAAGACCGCAAATTCATGGGCCTCATCCAACAGGAAGATGCCGACATGGTAGAAACCGAATCGCTCGCTGACCAGCCTTGTGATTTCAGGCAGGAGCGTGTCGAGGTCCTGTACCGACGTCAGGGTCCGCGCAACATCGGAAACCGTCCGCAATGCGGAAGCGCGTTCTTCCAAAGCGTTCGTGCGCTCTTGAACACGCTGCTCCAGGTTACTGATCAGGTTACGCAATTGAGCAGTCATGATATTGAAAGCCGTGGCGAGACTGGCGATTTCTTTCGCACCCCCAACCGTGGCTTGCAGGTGAATCTCACCATCTGCAATACGCGTGGCCGTCCCTGTCAGGTCGACCACGGGTATGGCCAGCCTGCGCGCCAGGATGATGCCCGCCACACCGGCCAGAAGTCCCATGACCAAAATCGCGGCCAGAGAGGAAAATAACGTCTGAAAGACAGGCGCGTAGGCTTCAGTGTAGGGCAATTCGGTCACCACGGCCCAAGGCGGCGCACTGAGTGGAATATACGTTCCGACTACTTTTTCTCCCAACAAGCCGGTATAGGTCTTAATTTCTGGCGTGACGTTAACCGTCAGTAACTGGTTTGCCGTGAATTCATTCACGGGGCTGATTTGCCGTACATTTTCACCAGATAAGACGCGATCTGTATCTCTAAAAGCAATCAGGTTGCCGTCATTGTCTACAATGTAGACGTACCCCGTCTCGCCAACCTTGAGTTGATCCACCAGAGTCCACATGAACTGCAGGTTCACTTCGGCCGCCAGCGTGCCCCGGAAACCCCAAATATCTATTGGAATGGCCAGGATAATTAAAGGTTCATGGGTAACATCATCGTAATAAATTGCGCTGATATATCTCTGGCTTTCTGGGATCGGATTCGAGAGCGCTTGCTGAAGCTGCGTCAGGAATTGTTCCGAAAGCTCAAGTGAAACGCGTGATACTTCGGCCGCGTCGCCCCCGCTTGCGTCCAGCATGATCGTCTGACGGAACGATGGCTGTGTTGCGAGCAGACTTTCGAGAATTAACCTTCTCTGTTCGATGGAGCCTGTGGGCAGCTGAACAATCTTGGTTGTTGCTTCCAGCGTTCTATATTTTTCCTCGAAAAATCCGCTGACCTCCTGGCTGGCACCTTGAGCAACAAGTCGCTGCTGAACGCTCAACGTTTCCTGTTGCTGTCGAAGGTTGAAGTACAGTGCGAAACTGCCGAATGCAATCAGGGCCGCCACGCTCAAGATAAGAAAAGCGATGGCAAGCGTAACTGACAGACTTCTCGAAGGTCGAAGACTATTTGTTCTCATTCGCAGCTTTCCGTTCAAGACCATTCGTAAAAACCGCTCGGCCCGTGCCCATTACAAGACGGAGCAGGCGGCTGTTCTGAGACATAGAGTTTTTCAGGGTGGACGACATATGAAACTCCGTTTATCCGTCGACCTGCTCGGTATCGCCGATAATCTGGATGCTGACTTCTGTGGAATCGCCCAGCGATCTACCGACCTCTTCCACGGTGGTGCGCAGGATCGCGTCGAACTCGGTTGCCGAACTGATATTGGACGTTACCTGGGCAATGGTCCGTTCGCGGTCAGCCCGCAGACGGGCCTCCTCGTATAGCCGCGCACTTTCTAATGAAAGGGCGAGGCGTTCAATGGCAAGTTCCAGCGTTGAAATGGTGATCGGACTGTACCCATCTTTGAGATTGGCCGTAACAACCCCGATGGTCTGCCCGCGTAGTTTGATCGGGATCGCCACCTGGTTACTGGAAGAAGAGTCACCTTTGCCATGCTCGACAAGTGTCGTTCCGCTTTGCAAAGCCTGATCGCCCAGGGTGGAGACATCCGTGATTGGCTGTAAGCGGATATTGTCGAATCGATAGCCAGTTTTGCTCAACAAACCCGCTTCTCCGAGCGTTTTCCAGCTTTCGCGGGTGAATTGACCGTAGGCCTGCTCAAGATCGCTCAGGTTTTGCTCCACCTGTTGAAGCAGTCGTGTACGTTCGATGGCAGTAGCCAGTTGGTCCGCCAGAATCTGCATGATCGCCACGTCATTTTCATCGAACGCTTGCTGTTGATCGCTTTGCACGTCCAACACGCCGATCATCCTGTTTTCAACTTTGAGCGGCAATGCCATCTCGGAACGGGTAAGAGGTAATAGAGGATTATTGAAATGAATAGCATCAGAGCCAGTATCTAATGTAATCCTGGGCTCTCCGGTGGCTGCCACCCGTCCGACAATGCCCACCTCGCCGACGCGCAATCTGTGGTTGTTGGCGATCATCTCTTTCCCAGCGGCTGTGGGGGAGGCGGTAAGAACAGCATACTCATTATGTTTCTCAAGCAGAAAAATTCCCGTGTGATACAGCCCAAACCGTTCCTGTATGAGCGTGACTGCTTTATCCAGCAACTCACTCAGATTGTGTGACGAGGCAGCATCCCGCGCAATTTCAGCAGACGTGCGCAATCGCAGGGTTTGGTCCTGAAGCTCTTTGGTACGGTCTGCCACCCGTTGCTCCAGCTTGCCGATGATATCCTGAAGCTGCTCGGCCATTTGATCGTATGCTTTACCGAGGGCACCAATTTCATCGCGGCGCTCAATGGAGGCGCGCGTGGATAATTCGCCCCGGGCAAAATTTTCGGCAGTTTTGACCAGCGCACTGATCGGCTCGGTGATGGAAGCGGCAGAAATTGCGACCGCGGCTACTGCAATAAGCACGGCAAAAGCTGCCAGGGCAGCGCTCCCCAGCAGAGAATAAATCGAGTTCTGGAGAATATACGAACGCGGCACCTCTGCGATGAAAGCCGCGTTCAGGGCTTCAATCCGCTGGTAATAGCCCAACACGATGTCACCGACATAATTTTCATACGTTCCTCTGCCAGCTGGGGCACCGTCTACTAAAATGCTGTTGGAGGCTTGCGTGAAAACCCTCTCTGTGACGGCACGAGTCGCGGTGAGGGGGTAAAAATCCTTGTCGAGCAAATACGTTTCCATGTCCGCAAACACAGGTGAGTTTTCAACAATGCCCTTGATCAATTGAGAATTCGCACGTAATACGAGCACACCCTGAACTACTTTTCCATCTGCGTCATACAACGGTGTGGAGAACATAAGATCTGCATTACCGAAGGTTGGATTCTTGGAAAAACCAGCAAAATCCCCGGCGCTGCCCGCGCGGGAAAACAATTCGGTCTGAAAACTTTTCCCTTCCCGATTTGGATCGGTCGATATCATGACCACACCCTGTAGGTTCAAGACCATGATTTCATCGTAGGCTTGTTCCTGCGAGGTCTTATACTCCAGAAGTCGATTGCGGGCAGACGACTTATAGATGTTCAAGGTTTCTTCATCGTTTTCCGTGGATGAAAGCACATTCCCGATGCTTCTGGCAAAAGCAGGATCTCGAGAGATTCGGGTCGCATTGTTCTTGAACGTGTTAACCACAACGTTGATCTGATTTTCCTCCAAATTGGAAACCGCTTGCAGCGTGTTGAGGGCTTGCGCTTCATTGTTCACATAAGCCCCCACAGCTGAAAGAACGGTTGCCAGCAACGTTGGAACGGTTACGATAATGAGAAAAGACACGAGCAATTGGTTCCGCAGACTGGTATAGTTTTTGCTCCTGGCAATAATCGTAACCGTAACGAACAGCAAACCCGTCGTGCCAAGGAATGCCAGGCCCGCAATTGCCGCAGGCGTGGAGGATTGCAGACGTTCAGTCAGAGGGTTGGCGTCTGCATATAAGATTCCGCCGCTCGCCGCGATGACCATCAAGAATAATGGCAGATAATATTTCCTCGGCAGGCCCGCCAGAATCGCCATCAGCGGCGTGATCAGGATGATGAATATGGCAATCGGGACGATTCCTTCCCAAAATACGGTTAGTGCAATTGCAAATAGCGCCACGAACAAAGTGGCAAGGAAGTTGGTGGCGATGCCCCGCTTTCTGCGTGCCATATTCAACAATGGAATTTGTGATATTCCGAATAGGAAAATCGCGCCGCTGATAAATAACAGGGGCCCGGTCGTCTGGCCAAAGATGTTGAAACTGGTCAGCACATAAATTACAACGAAACCGAGTCCGGTGACGCTCAGGAACACGGCATTGTACCGACCGTTCGAGTAGAACGCCTCGGCCAGCTTCGCGTCAGCGAGTTGAATACTTCTATCCTGGTCCTTGGATTTCATTGAGATCAACCTGTACCGCGTTTTGGACGCCGCTTTTGCGGAGTCGGTTCGGGTAGTTGTCCAATATATACAGACACTTCAGAAACATCGGGCATTTGTCCCAATTCACGCGCTGCGGTTTGAAGCAGGCTGTCAATATCCAGCGCCTGGCTGAACCGGGTGGCAAGCTCTCCAATGGTTTGTTCCTGCCGCGCGTGCTGTTGTGCATCTTCAAGTAACCGAAGGTTATCGACTGCCAGCCCAACCTGGTACGCAACTTCCTGGATCAGGTCTTCGTCGAATTTATTCCAGCTCAAGTGATCTTTTCTTCCCAGGGAAATGGAGCCAATTGTCTGGCCCCTTAATGTAATGGGGGTCTGGACGTCTTTTTCGCCCGCGGCTGGCGCATGGGTCTCCAGGCGGATTCCTAACGGAGTGAAGGTAAAAGCCAAACCCTGTCCAACGAGCTTTTGATTCCATGCATCGCGCGTGCGGTGACTTGATACGGCCTCCAGCTGCAGCAGTGCCGCCTGAGACTCTCCAAGCAATCGCGCATTGTCGATCGCGACGGCCACCTGGTCTGCCAACGTCTGAAATACATCGATATCCTCTGCGCGAAACGCCTGGGGTTGATCAGATTGGATGTCCAAAACGCCCAGTACCTTGTCGCGGATGATCAGGGGCAGCGCGACCTCGGAGCGTGTCAGAGGCAGGTCAGGGTTGTTGAAGTAAACTGCATCCGTGCCAATATCGACTGCAACACGCGCTCTCTTTTGGGATGCGACATAACTGATGATACCCGGTGTGCTAATATCAACGGCCTCGCCTCTTTCGACCATCCGTTTCCCGCCCTCTGACGAAGCCGCTTGCAAAACGGCCTCGTTGCCAGTTTCATTCATGAGGTAAATTCCAGCATGGTAGTAGCCAAATTGATTGGTAACTAAATCCACGACAATTTCGAGAATGCTCGAGAGCTGCTGAACATCGGCTGTCTGCCGGGCAATGAAGGATGCAGCCCGCAATTGATCTGTTTTCTTGGTCAGGCCCGAGGTGCGCTCTGCGACGCGCTGCTCGAGATCATTGATCAACTCGCTCAGGTTCGCGGTCATGTTGTTTAAATTGATGGCTAATTCGGCCAGTTCGCGAGTTTTGGGGATATTTGAAATGTGTGTGTTGAGTTCGCCCTGGCTGATTCGATTTGCCATGTCGCGCAGGTTGATGATAGGTTTCGCAAGGTAATTCGCAAAAACCAGGCCGCCCAACACGATTAATATCAGGCTGGGCACCAGGATGATGGAAAGCCGGATTAGATATCGCTGTTCCTGCGCGTGGATTGTCTCCGCCGAAATATCCACTCCCAGCACGCCCGCGCGATCACCATCCGAAGTAAAGATCGGAGCATAACCGGAAAGGAATGACCCAAATTCATCTGTATAAATTTCCGGTTCAATGATCGGTTGTGACATGGTGTCGAAATTGCTGGACAAAGTGTCGCTGGGTTGCTCATACCGATCACCAAAATTGGATATGTCCGGCTCATCAGGCGAGATACGCGCGTCCACAACAAAATAAATATTCCCCTGGTCATCCTTGCGCAGTGTGTAAACGAAGATCAGTTCAGGTTCAGTTCTCTTGATATTCGCGTTGCGCTCCTGGATGATGTTAAAAGCTTCATCCCCCTGCGCCTGGACTTTCAACAGTAGATCTCCATCCTGCTGTAGACTTGCCAGCTTCGTAATATTCTCCAGCCGATGTCGCAGATCGCTGCGCAACTCGGCTTTGAAATTGAGGTAAAGGATGTACGAAACGCCGGCAGTGAATGCAGCAGCCAGCAAGATCAGGACGATCGCGAATCTTCTGCGGAGGGACGGAAACTGTTTCGGGTTCATACGAATGGTCTAAGTAGTCGTCAGGCGAGCTCAAGCGTGATCGTTCAAATCCAGCTTAATCGTGGCGCTGGACGCGTCCAACCTTCTGCCTAATTCTCTAACCGCAGTTTGCAGCACAGCCTCAATGGTCGTGGACGACCAGATCTTTGAGCTTATTTCAGCAAGCATGCGCTCACGGACGGCAATTTGGCGGCTTTCGTTGACAAGCCGCGCATTTTCCAAGGCAACTGCAGCCTGGGCGGCAACCGCCTCGATGAGATTTTTCTGATCGGGCGACCAGTCACTGGTTCCTTCCAGGTCGATTTGCCCGATAACTTGATCGCGTAAGTTGATGGATGCGACGATCTTTTGTGAGTTGGCCTCATTGCTTTCACCGATTCCATATTCGAGTTCTTCTTTGTTCAGGGAAAGCGCGCCCCAGCCTTCCAACAGGTACTGTTGTTGGATCGCGCGCATTTCTTTGATGCGCTGCCGCGCTTCCTGAAACAGATGGGCGTTTTCAAGCGCGATCGCAACCTGACCTGCCATGTTTTGCATGGTTTCAATCACCTGCGTTCCAAAATCTGAGGCCTTCGTGGATTGAACATTGAGGGCGCCCAAAACCCGATCGCCGGCGATCAGTGGCAAGGCAATTTCAGAGCGTGTGTATGGGAGCAGCGGATTTTCAACCCGCTGCTTTTCCTCAGAAGTATTTTGCGCAATGCGCGGCATCCGTTCACGGACGCAGGTTGCCACCATGCTTTTTCCTGCGAGTTCGAGTCGATGGTGGTTTTGCTTCAGAACCTTTCCGGCTTCTCCGGTCGCCTCTTTGAGCTCGGCCCATTTTTCACTGGGATCCAACAAGTAGATGGAAGCATAATAATAATTGAATTGCTCTGTAAAAAGATTAATTACCTTTGCGAGCAGCTCATCCGGATCGAGAATGGACGCCGAGACTTTGGCGATATCATTCGTGGCTTTGAGAAGGCGCGTCCGCTCCTGCACCTGTTTCTCCAGCGTTCCCTGGAGTTCTTCCAAGCTCGCGACCATGCGGTTGAAGTGCATGGTTACTTCAGCAATTTCATCGGTCGCCGTTATTGTGGCGCGCTGGGAAAGGTCTCCCGCCTCCACGGCTTTGAATGACTCGATTAGATCTTTCAATGGAACGGACACCGTGCGAGAGATGAAGTATGCAAGGAGTGCTCCCAGTATCAAGGTGAGCACACTGACAATCGTCGCCTCCAATTGATACGCCTGACGGACAGACGGATTTTCACCCGGCAGGCTCATACTCATATAATGAAACCCGACCGGACCCAACAGAAGGATGCTGATGGCCAACAAGATCAGGATCAATACAAGGAATTTGTATGTCAGTCGTGCGCCGGCGAGTCCCTGCAGTTGAGCATCGAAGCTTCTCGGGACAAGAGCCAGCCTGGCAGGAGTCGAGAACCGGTCAATGATCAAGACAGCAATCAACGTCGTGGCGAGCACCGAGGCCAGCCCTCCCAGCAATGAATAGACCAGTTGGTCAACGTTGGTCCTATCCATGTAAAGATGATAGACAGCTGTCGGCAGAATGCTCACCAAATAGGAAATGAAGATCGCGCCCGTACCGTAACGCATGCTGAGGGCCGTGATCTCCTGCCAGGCAGCCAGTTCCTCGTCGGGGTTCGCTTTTAATTGATTTCTCGTCCAGTCCGTCAGGCGCAGACGGGCCTTTGGAGTCAGGTACCAGGCTAGCGCAAGCAACAGTAAATTGGTCGCGAGAATCAAGAAGGGTGTGTAGCGTGAAATTTCTACAAGGGCTTTCGGGTCGAAACCCGCATTATGCCGTACGTACAGATTTCCAAGCAGAGCTCCGATAAAAGTTGGTATCTGTGCAATACCGACAATGAGGAGGACGTACCAGCCTCCAAGCCGCTGCAAATAGTAGTCCAAAGAGAGCCAGCGATTCATGAAGGCGCCTTCTTCTCAGCCGATGAGTTAATCCCGACTTTGATGTGGGCCCGATTAGCGCCCACCGCCCGCGTCAGCTCGCTGACCGTGGTCGTAAGGATTGTCTGCACATCCGTCGTGCGCCTGATCTTATCTGTAATTTCAAATAAGACGCGCTCGCGTTCTGCCTGGGCACGTATTTGTTCCAGAAGCCGTGCGTTTGCGATGATGGCCGCCAGACTTCCCCCAAGCGTGCCGAGAAGTTCTTCGTCGGTTTCTGTATAGGCAGAGAGCTGCTCGCTTTCTACATTTAATACACCCAATAATTCGCTGCGATAGATCAACGGCACAGCCATCTCTGATCTCGTATTTATGCTGCCCGCAATATAGCGTGGATCCTCCTGGACGTTATTGACCCGCAGGCTTCTGCGATGTGCAGCCGCCCATCCGGTAATTCCGCTGCCCACATTGATCCTCAGGTCGAAGACATCGTCTGCAAAACCGACGACGGCCCGAACCTGCAAGACTCGTTTTTCGCGGTCTG
>Ga0075418_10003946_pt1 | contig 16889 bp, 13 predicted proteins | sample SoiMetdeltSBSDD2_FD_81776 | JGI IMG/M metagenome (GOLD analysis project Ga0075418, IMG submission 81776) | Bulk soil microbial communities from a Populus tree surrounding site in Tennessee, USA - Soil MetaG P. deltoides SBSDD2 | ecosystem: Environmental > Terrestrial > Soil > Tree plantation... | reverse complement strand
TGGCGACGATGAATTCCGACGGGTACATAAACATCGTCGGCCGGGTAAAGGACATGATCATTCGCGGCGGCGAGAATATTTATCCGGCGGAGATCGAATCATTTCTGATGCGTCATCCGGGCATCGCCGAGGCTCAAGTTGTAGGCTTGCCCGACAGCTTTATGGGAGAAGAAGTGGCTGCGGTGATACGAGTCAAGCCGGGCTCGTTTGAGAACGATGAAGAAGTGCGTCAGTACTGCCGCGATGGAATCAGCAGGCACAAGGTTCCGAAGTACATACGGTTCACGATGGCGTTTCCGCTGACTTCGAGCGGCAAAGTAAAGAAGTTTGAGCTGAAGGAACAGCTCATCAAAGAACTCGGGCTGGATGACATTGCGAAGCAACGAACAGCCTAGCTAATTCAGGCTCGTACTGGGCATTCGCCACCTCATTTTGGAGTGCGCCGCCCTTTATCGCTTTCAGCCATGCTCGCATGCGTGGCGGCGCTTTTCTTCTGCAAGGCTAGGATGCAGGTGACATCGAGAACATGAAGACCATCAAAATCGCAAATGGACAAGGCTTCTGGGGCGACTCGCTCGAAGCCCCGGTCCAACTCGTCGAGCGCGGCCCGATCGATTATCTCACCCTCGACTATCTCGCCGAGATCACAATGTCCATCATGCAAAAGCAGCGCGCCCGCGATCCTCGCTTTGGATACGCGCATGATTTTATCGGCGTGATGTCCCGCATTCTTCCCGCTTGCGTGGAAAAAAACATCAAGGTCGTTGCGAACGCCGGCGGTGTCAATCCGCGATCGTGCAGCGATGCTGTTTCGGAAGTTGCAAGGAGGTTGGGACTCGCAGGCAAATTCAAAATCGGCATCGTCGCCGGCGACGACATAATGGACCGGCTCGATGAGCTGATAGATCAAGGCATTCTGCTCCAGAACATGGAGGACGGCGCACCGCTGTCAGCAATTCGAGACCGGGTCCAAAGCGCGAATGTTTATTTCGGCGCAGCTCCAATTGCCGAAGCCCTGGATCGCGGCGCCCAGGTCATCATCACCGGCCGGTGCACCGATACCGGGCTTACGCTTGGTCCGATGATTCATGAGTTCGGTTGGGCTTCGGATGACTGGGACCGGCTGGCGGCTGGGACGATCGCGGGTCACATCATCGAGTGCGGCGCGCAATGCACCGGCGGCAACTGTCAGGTTGATTGGCAGTCCATTCCCGACCTATGGGACATTGGCTATCCAATTGTCGAAGCAAGTGAAGACGGTACTTTCGCGATCACCAAGCACCCGGGTACCGGCGGAAGAATCACGGTCGCCGGAATCATCGAGCAGTTGATGTACGAGATGGGCGACCCGCAACACTACATCACGCCCGATTGCATCGCCGACTTCACGACAGTCCAGCTCGCGCAATCCGCGCCGGATGTCGTAAAGGTTTCCGGGATCAAGGGACTGGCCGCGACTGATTCCTACAAGGTTTCGATCAGCTACTCGGCCGGGTATAAGGCTATCGGTTCGGTGGTTTATTCGTGGCCGCAAGCCTTTGATAAGGCGACGGCAGCCGAAGCGATGCTGAGACGGCGGCTTGATGCGCTTGGTCTAAGGTTCGACAAGATCCATTCCGAGATCATTGGAGCGGGGGCTCTTCATGGAGAGTTGGCGGGCATGGCGTCACCCGATCTACCTGAGGTGCTTCTTCGGATCGGGGTGCGGTCTGGTGATAAGCCAACCATCGAGCGTTTTGTAAAAGAGCTTGCACCGCTTGGGTTGAGTGGTCCGCCGACGGTGTGCGGGTTGGGCGGCGGGAGACCAAAGGTCGAAGAAATTGTGGCGTATTGGCCGGCGCTGATACCAAAATCCGCGGTCGATCCGATAGTCGAGGTGTTTTGAGGTCCGACAAACTGAAGTTTGTCGTTGGGTTTGATCTGTTGCAACTCCCAGGAGTTTGTCGGACACCCTAGAACAGCCTCGTCGGTTCGTTTGGATTTGGCTCCTGAATAGGAGGCGGATCCGGTTGATCTTCCGGTCTGCTCGGCGCGCGATCTGGAGGAGCGTCAACCGGAGGCTGACGCTCCTCATCCGGTAGAATCGGGATCGATTCGGAATCAGGTGGGGGCATTTCGATGTTTCGATTCTCCCGCTCTCGAGCAATTGCGTAAGCGAACGACGCCTCGCCGTAGAAATAGGCTCTTCTCATCTTGTACTAATCACCAGGAAGTGATCCTCCGGCATAAGGAACAAATTGTTGCGCCGAAAGAACCAAATAGTCCGCAGCCTGGTGATTTTCCAACAAGCTACTTTTTGACCGGTCGGTTCTTGCGGATCAAATTACTTGCGGATCGCATCGCCGACATCTTTGATAGTGTCGCCGACTTTCCTGCGAACCTTCCCGAATGTCTCTTGGGTCTGACCCGCCGCCTGATCCCTCTGACCCTCCTGGATCGTCTCGGGATCGTTAGTAGCCCGTCCTACTTTCTCCTTAACATCGCCTTTGACTTCTTTAAATTTGCCTTTTACTTCGTCTTTATTTGGTAAACCCATGTCGCCCTCGCTCGATCTGACTCAGGATTCATCCATTGAGTCGGTGATCTTTGATGTTGTAAACCACGCACGGTTGCGACGATTAATCGCAAAACCCGCGCATACGCCAGGTGGCCCTCGCCGCCGGCGCGATTGCTTAAAACAAGCTTTGTGCCAGAATGCTCAGCACACGCCGGAGGCCAATAATCTTTTGAATGAGCGTTTTCGGGGAACAGGGCGCCGCTCGGGCCGCCCGGCTCTCAGACGCCATCGTGTCCCGAGACCGCATTGAATTGAGTCACTGATGTACGCGAGGAGGATGCGTCCTTGTTGAGTGGGTGGATGAGCTAAGAAAGTCCGATGATAGTTTTCGCTGATTGCTTCCGCCTTAACATATGTAGATCAGACTCTGTTTTGACGAGCCGGGTCAACGCGAAGCAAGCGGATATTGATTTAGTGAAAGGAACTAAGATGAAAGCAAAAGAGAATGTAGCGCCACTGAGGACTTCCTCAGGGGTTTATATCAACAACCACAACAACGAAAATGAAGGCGAAGCCCAACTTGCTGACTTGCCAGTCGCAGATGAGCTGGCTGATGAAACCAAAGGTAGCCATGGCCATGGCCATTCTGCGCTATGGTTAACTAGCGACCTTGAGCTGGAGCCTTTGAGCTAACTCGTCGTTAATCTAGTGAAAGGAGCTAAAGGATGGAAAACAGAAGCAAAGCGAACGCAACGAACGATGCCATCAGCCACAAGGCGGAAGCCCTGAGCGATTTGCCGGTCACCGTCGAGGAGGCCGAACAGGCTAAGGGCGGAATCCTGCTGGGCGGCGTTGGGAGCGACCGCCTTGTTGGCGGAGGTGGACGCGACCTGCTTGTCGGCGGTGGCCTCGACGTACTTATTGGCAATACTGGCGGCGACAGATGAGACACTATTGAATCTCCGGACTGTCAGCTAAATGGAACGTTCTGCGGCGGGTGTAAAAGCCCGCCGCTTTTCTCTTCTGGTAATTGATCACCGCCAATATTCTGACGGACTTTGCATAATGAATAAGAACAACTTACGAGAGATTGAGCAGAGGACTTTTAGTCATTCGATCAATAATGGCTCTTCAGTTCTAGAAGTCTGTCGCTAAGTTATATATACTCAACCGATCTTGGAAGGAGATCCGGTGGGATGCACTGCATAAGGTCCCTACAGAAGTCCCTACAATTTGCTGGTCTGGACTTTTGTGAAACGGGCCTTCAGTAGTTGACAAACAAGGCCTTGCGGCCCCTTAGCTCAACGGCAGAGCAGAGGACTCATAATCCTTTGGTTGGAGGTTCGAATCCTCCAGGGGCCACCAAAGTTTTGGGATCAGACATTTAGACCGGGGGCACCCGAAAGGCTGACTCAAATACCAGGAGGATTGAGGTCAGTGATGTTTGAAGAATTGTCACCGGGACATTTCATGCTTTGGAGCAGTCTGCAGTCCGGCTAGAATGCGGAGCCACCGGTCAGAAGCGCCTTTTTTCCGAACAAGCAAACCTGGATCAGGCAAAGAGCTAGAGGTCCACTAGAAACCCAGAAATAGAAAACTCCACCTTGAAAGCACCGTGCGTCGGGTTGCGGAACGCCCTGAGCTCTACTACTGAACCAGGATCAACGTACACCCGCATCTGTTGGCTTGCCACGTAAAAATCTTGCGGTGGGAGGGCTTCAGACATCTGAAAGGTTACTGGGAAGTCTTGACGTATAACGAAACTTGGACTGCTGCTGTAATTGAAGCCGACCTGCAATTGCTCCCCGTGCGGGAGAGAGCCTAGTACCGAGACATTCTCAATGACAAGGCGTTTTCCGCCGGGTACAACGAAGTTCGAAAATGCGGCATTCTCGCCATTGTCACCAACTAAACCAACTAACTTCCGAAAGGGTTGCCTTGGCACACAACAAGGCGGGGCCTCCACGGTGCGAATTTCCAGAGGCGTATTGATCACCTCCACTGGTATGGGAGGGACTTGATTCTGACTGTGGCTCACAAATGGCTGCGCGAGTATGATTGATCCGACCAGAATGCCGAAACCTACCGCAGCCATTAAGTAGCTCTTGATCTTCATCATGGTTCTCCTTCTTGATTTCAAATCGAAAAGCTCGTAGACGCTTCCATCCTGGCGCTCGCCGGCTCGCGCCGAGACTTGATGAGCGCAAAGTGAAAATCCCAGAATTCAACGGATACGATCGGCGCCCTGAGCAGGTCGAAGCACGTAGATGGCAGCCGGCCCAGCCAGCGAACCTGGCTTGTTCAAAGCTTCCGCGCTGCTGGTGTCGCGCCTGAACTGAAGTATTTTCTTCCCCTTGCCGGTCATGTCGTCGATGCGAATCACCTGATCGGCTTCGGGGTCGGCGACATAAATGCGATTGAACTTGTCAGTCGTGACGAAGCGCGGGCTAACGAAGCCGCCGTATGTAACCCATCCCGAGCCATCCATATCATCGAGGCGAACAATTCTCGCGTTGTACATGTCGACGACGTAGATTCGGTCCCGCTTGTCGACCCATATCCGCCATGGCGAGTTGAAGTGGCCGGCTCCGCCGCCGTATGAACCGAACGCGGCCCAACCAGAGCCATTGATGTCGTCCATTCGCAGGATGCGATGGTTGCCCGTATCGGCGATATAGATCCTGTTCTTCGAGTCGAGCGCGACGCCTTGCGGCACGTTGAAGTGGCCGTCCCCGCTTCCTTTGCTTCCGAAGCGTATGAACCCTCCGCCCCCGATATCGTTCATCCGCACCACGCAGTTTTCTTGACTGCTCACGGCCACGATGCCACCCGCCGAATCAAACTTGAAATCGATAATCGGCACTCGCATGTCGATCCTTTGAGGCGGCCCGCCCAATCTGTTCTCTCGAGTGAGGAATTGAGTGGTGTCTGCGTAATAGAGAATCCCGGAGTCGTCCACAGAGAGGGACAACGCGCGTTCGCGCACATAGTCATTCCAGCCGCCTCCGTTCATATCGGCCAGGAACACAATCTTGCCACTGTTGGCGGCGACGAACATCGGGAAGTCTGCGGCTGGAGCGACTTCGGCATTGCCTCCGACGGCAGCCGCTGCGCCTGGTCTCATCGCGCCGGAAGTTGTGCCCGGCTTAACGCCTGATGGAACGCGAACAGTCTCTGTACGGGTAATGTCGGCGCGATCCGCTTCTGCGCGAGGGACTGGCGCCGGACGGGACGAGTCGTCTGGCATCCTCTTGTAAGGCTTCGAGTCTGTCACGACGAGTCTATTCCCATCGTTAAAGACAGAGAACATCCAGTACCCGCCCGGGACTTGGAGCTCCTTGATCCATCCCGCGTCAATTTTCTTCGGTGGCCTGTCGGGATACTGAATAAGAACATCAGGCTCGCCGTCGCGCATGCCGCGATCCAGCCACGAGCACTCACCGGGGGCCAACCCGGACTCAGCCGAACGAGATCCCTTCTTGAATTCGAACTGAGCGGTGTCAGTCACTCGATTGACCGTAAGCGTCGAAGAGATGCTTCCGCCTCCGCGGCACACCATGGGATAGCTCGGCTTATCCGGCGCGCGAGCCGAGGACGACGCGCCTGGCGCAGCCACCAGTAAGCCTCCAAGCAACAAGGCGGGCAAAATGATTCTGTTCATTGGTGTCCTCCATCCTCTACTGATCAACGTTTCATTTGTCGGTGTATTCCACCTTTAGACTGAAATTACCGAGTACTGAATCGCACTTCTCGGAGACTTTGTCGCAACCGTCTCTCCGGTCGTGCAAAAAGGCAGGGCCATCAATAAAGAAGCCAAAGTTTTCCACCGTGCCAAGCACCCAATTGCGCACCTGGTTATTCACCGGAACCGTAATTGATCCGGTTGGGGATGGGGAGTCTGGCAGGTCGCCGGTTACCAGATCGCCGGCCGTGTCGAAGCTGATCGACCCATCCTTAGCCACGAAAAGGCTGGCGGCGCAAGAAGCTCTCGAGGTGGTAGTTGAATTTGACAGAACATCGTACTTGAGCGTCGCTGAGATTATTTCCTTTCCTTTCAGCGCACTCAGGTCAAAGCGGACGAACCCCCGCGCCTCACAACTCTGCCACCTCCAGCAATCCTTAATGACGATATCGTCACAGTCATACGCATACACAAAACCTACGCGCAATCTGCCGGGCGGCGGCTCACCCGAGCAATCCGACGAGCCGCCGGTTGCGATGCAGGGTAGGCCCGCATGATCGCTGGAATGCCTGGACACAGTATGAGTAGTGAGTTCCGATGGAGTTGTCGGGATGGAGATGGTCTTTAGCGGCTCACCGCAGGATAGACTCATCGCCAGCGCTGCGATTGCCACCGCGTGCGAGAAGACTTTGCGGAGGGTCGTCATAAGGTTCCTTTCTGGTGCGAGCCGCCTGGGCCCTCGCCTCTCCTCATCGAATAGAACTCGCCTCCTCGCTCAGTTAATACCCCCTGGATGACCTCCGGCTTGAAGTGCAAAGGTGGTTTTGCCGGTGAGGTTGTCAAACACCTGCGCGGTTGCAGAAAGGGATCCAATTCGCTCGCCCCCACCGCCCCCATGAAATCTCACACCAACCTCGGCCCTGCCCGAGTTATCAAACTCTCCTTGAGGAAGCTGATCTGCGTTGAGGTCGAAGACTGCGCATGTGACGTGCGGGCCAGGAATGTAGGTGTTGCTCATGAGGATGTTGCCCCCGCAATCGAAAACGGTCAATATCAGCATGCCATTGACATCACCACCATTAATTCCGATCCGGAGAGTCTGCCCATGGGTGAGACCGATCGGTCCAAAAGCACCAATTGCAGCCTCGCGTACCTGTGGACCGACACGACCACTTTGGGCGGTTTCGTCCTGGCCGGTCTTTGCTTCCATCCTGCTTCCGGTCCAGATGGTCACCATTACCGCGAGTGTGGCAAAGGCAATCAGTTTCCAATGTGTGTTCAAAGTTTTCATATTCCCTCCCAGTAATCTGATATCCGACGATCTGCTATGTGATCTTGCTGCTACACACGTAAGTAGATACTCCAAGTCTGCTTCAGTCGCACCACCCGGGTGTGTAGCCTCCTCGACATTGAAGGGGGTAGTCGCCACTCGTATAGGTAGCAACAGCTCAGTGATGCCTGTAAATAGGTGGGATCAGCAAGAACACTCTTGCTCAACTAACGAGGTGATCGCGCATGGCCTTGGCCACGGCTTCGGATTTGGAATGTACTTGCAGCTTTTCGTAAATGCGCCGCATGTGAAACGAGATGGTATTGACGCTTACCGCCAATTCCTTCGCCGCAGTTTTGTAATTGTGACCTTTCACCAAAAGCGTCAACAGACGAATCTCGTGCGGGGTCAACTCACATCCCGCTCCAGCGGACGGGCGTATCTCTCTAAACAGCCCGATCACTCGGCGCGCCACTTCCGGCGACATCGGGGCGCCGCCCGTAACTGCCTCCTTCAGGCTTTCGAGTAGCCGCGCGGGCGAGGTCTTCTTCAACAGGTAGCCACAAGCTCCCGCGCACAGAGCGGCAAAGATGCGGCGATCATCTTCGTAAACCGAGAGCACCAGCATCGCAAGATCGGGATAACGCTGCTTCAAAATATGAATTCCCTGGGTGCCGGTCATGCCCGGCAGCCCGATGTCCACCAGAACTACGTCTGGAAGCTCCATGCCAATCTTCTCGAGCGACTCTTCCATCGAGCGATAGCTGCCCGTTAAGCGATATCCTTCCGTGCCCCCGATCAACATTCCTAGCGCTTCGCGAATCTCGCGCCGGTCTTCAATAATAGCTACCTTGATGATCGCCGTAGGCGTCACGGGCGTTGCCGGAGCCGTCGGTTTGTCAGACATAATCTGCCTTAAGCTGTAGCTGAGTGCACAGCTTACGCCAAAAAATCGGGCACGCCACCACCTGTTATGGTAGCGCTTATGTTGAATTACCTTTGCGCGGCCACCTATCGAGGTGGAAACTTCAATGATGATAGCGTCGAGCGGCGACTAACTGGTGCCCTTAGCCTCACGGTCGTGCCATTGCCATTGTGTGAGATCACTTCAAGATCGCCGCCCAGGGCTTTGGCCCGTTCTCGCATGCTCACCAGCCCATGTCCATCACTCTCTTCTTCACTGTCGAATCCTTTTCCGTCATCGCTCACCTTTAGGGTCAGCCACTCATGCTCAACCCCGAACTCGATGCCCGCCTCTTTGCAAGCGGAGTGACGCACGATGTTGTTGACGCTTTCTTTGAAGATCAAAAAAACCTGACGGCGAACATCAGCGCCCAGTTTCAAGTCCTCGGCCTCGGTTGAGTCCTGAAAGCGAAATTCTATATTGCGCGCGGTGAAGACTTCGCTGGCGAATCGGCGCATACGTTGCGTCAGATCGCTGAGGTGATCTTTGCGGGGATCAACTGCCCAAACGATGTCGCTCATCGAATCCACCAATTCGCGCGACGAGCCGGCGATCTGCGCGAGCGACTCTCGCACCGGAGGATCATCTCGATTCACGCGGCGACGCACGACTTCGCTCAGCAGAGCGATATGCGATAGGCCTGAGCCAATATCATCATGCAAGTCAGTGGCAATGCGCGTTCGCACTCGCTCCAGCTCGATCAGTCGCGCGACGCGATAGCGATAGATGAACCACACCGCCAGCCCGACCGTCAGCGCGACCAGCGTGACGAACCACCAGCGCTGCCAAATCGGAGGGAGAATGGTGAAGGTGATAGTGGCGGGCGCCGGGCTGGCGTTGCCGTCGGCGGTCACCGCCTGCACCTGGAACTGATAGCGACCCGGTGACAGGCTTGCGTAATTAATCGTTCGCTGATCTGTGGGTGCACTCCACTCCGATCCGCCAAACCGGTATTGGTAGCGCAAGCCCTCGCCGGCCGCGAAGCCGAGGCCGACGAAGTCAATGCTCAGTTGATTCTGGGTCGGATTGAGAACGAGTCCCGACACTTCGCTTTCGCCTAACGCCGAGATCGGCTGAACATCGCCGGCGATGCGCAGCCCGCTGATCAAGATGGGCGGTGGCGATGGAGGCGGGTCGCGCTCAGGGATGAGCCGCGACAGCCCAAGGTCTGTGCCGAACCAGAGTGCGCCCTCGCGGTCGCGAAAAGCGGCACGAACCGCATTGCTCGCCAGCCCGTCGGCCTTGGTGTAGTGCCTGATGCGATTGGTCTCCAGATCGAATCGGTCCAGGCTCCGTGCTGTTCCGAAGTACATTCGTCCCAGCTTGTCTTGGGTGATGCACGAGACGCTGTTGCTCGCCAGCCCGTCGGCGATTGTGTATTTGACGAAGCTGAGGTGTTCAGCTTGCAGGTCATCCAACCTGGCGATCCCGTCTCGGTCACTTGTAACCCAAAGCCGCCCGGCGCGATCGAGAAAAAGAGCTCGGATGACGCCCATTGGCACACCATCGGATTGTGTGAATAGTCGAAAACTGCCATCGCGGTAACGCGCCAGGCCGCCATCATAAAAGCCGAGCCAGAGATTGCCGGCAGCATCCTCGCAGTAGGCTGTAGGCAAGGTGAAAGGCGGCAGTCCTTCCGCCTCAGAGCAAACGTGGAAAGATTCAGTCGCTCGCTCCCAACGAACGACAGCGTTACGAACGTTCGAAGCTACGCTGATCCAAATGTCGCCTCGCGAGTCTTCAAACAAACGGAAGATGTCATCGCCGGGCAGTTCGCCGCGTCGATGGGTGTATACGGCCTTCGGACGGGTGTATGCGAGTTGTTCCACGCTTGCTACTCGCGGGAAGCGACACAGCCCGGAGCTCGTAGGCACCCACCATTCTCCGGTGTGGTCCTGGAAAGTGACCTGGTTCGTACCCCACCCGAACCCCTTGATCTCGCCGGGAAACTGAGGCTTGATGGCGTTAAATTGGAGGCCGTCAAAGCGATTGACGAAGAAATCGTTTTCGGCACTGATCGAGCATAGTTCTCCACGCCGGTTTTCAATGATGGAGGTAATGAAGAGCTTCCCTAGACCATCCGCTTTCCCAAAGGTCGTAAACCCGCTCCAGGTGATCTTTGACGCACCGGTCCAGCTCCCCAGCCATAGATTGCCGTCCTGGTCCTCAACTGACGCCAAAATCGCCGGATTACTCAGACCCAGCACCTTGGTGTAGCTGCGGAAGCGCCCGTCGATAAACTCGGTCAGCCCTCCACTGGTGGCGATCCAGATCCGCCCGTCAGAGGATTGGGATATTCCCATAACAATGATCCCGGCCAGCCCGTCAGCAGTTGTGAACTGGCAAACGTCGCCCGGGGCAACCGGTAGGCTGACACGTTGATCGAGCGAGCGAGCGGCGGTGGCGCACCTGGCGAGCCTGAGCGTGACTAGCTCACCACCTGCGGTAATGGAGGTAGCCGGTTGGGGCTTGAGCACAACTAGTCCTGCGCCCCCGCGGTGCCCCACCCATAGCCTCCCCTCGGTATCACACAGCAACCCTGTGGCCAGATCGCCGAGCGCCGACGGTTGAATCGCGTACCGAACCGTCCGGCCGTCGGGCAAGCGTCGCATCAGCCCGCTTGTCGTGCTTATCCAGAGGCTGCCTTCGCGGTCTTCGGCAAACGCCACCACTATCTGGTCGCCGTAAAGCGCGACGCGCCGAAACGTCGCCTGGCCGCTAGTCTCATCCAGACGGAAAAGACCATAATCGGTGCCGGCCCAGATTTGTCCTTCGCGGTCTTCGTACATGACATTGACGCGATTGGTTGCCGCCTCATCACCCACTGGATAAACGGCGAATAGATTGCGGAATTGAGGTTGTTTAAACCGCGATCCGAATTCCGCATTCCGCAACGGAGAGGGATTGAAGCGGCACACGCCGCCGCCGTTGGTGGCCACCCAATAGACTCCGCGCCGAGTTTCGAGCAGGTCGGTAATGAAGGGATGGGGCAGGCCTTGTTCGACGCCGTAGGTGGTGAATTCGTAGCCGTTGAATCGGCTCAGTCCGTCACTTGTGCAGAACCAGAGGAAACCGTGCGAGTCGTGGACGATGCGCCGAACGAAGTCGCTCGGAAGCCCGTCGGCAGTCGTGTAAGTCCTTACTGGCAGCTGCTCGGCGGGCAGGATTGCTGGTAATGACAGGAGCAGGCCCAGCACGAACAAGATTCGGGTCAAGAAACTATTCGCTTGCCATACGCTCACAAGCATAACAATCACTTCACGCGAGATCGTGGACTTGAACTTGGAGGATGACTGGGAAAGTTTAATCTAAGCAGGATTGATTGGCTATAAGAAGAATCGAACGGCCCAAGTCGAAAGCGAAGTAACCCCAAGGAGACATGCTGGAGCCCGCTGACTTCGCTGGGTGGGTTCAAGTATTGTGGGTTGGATCTTATTCCTTCCGAAGGCTGAGGAAGTTCTAGCAATGAGATTTGCAATCGCCGGTTCCAAATCACGTCGCCTTAAAGTTGTGACAATTTTGTGACAATCTTCCGCAGAAATCAGCCTAAATCAGCAGTAGTCCTCGCAATGGCTGATGGCTATAACCTGTAGCAAATGTAATTAGTTGCAAGGGTCTGCCAAGCTGTTAGTCAGGCTGTCTTGCTGTGTTGTCTACGCCAGTACATCTGAAATATCGGAATTGATCTCTGGTTCAAGCTTCACGACTGTCTTGATCAAATTTGAGATCAGGCAGTTCCTCTCGGCTTTCTGCATCAAGCGCGCCGCTCGTTCCAGATCACGAGCGTGGCGGACGCTCATGATTCAAGCGACGACCCGCTGCGCACGAGCACAATCTTGCCTACCACCCCTCCATTCCCGAGCAGCTCCTGCGCGCGTCTTGCCTCGGCAAGAGGAAGGCGCTGCGCGATGAGCGGCCTGATCTTTTGCAGTTGAAGGAGGTCGAGCAGGGCGATCAAATCCTGCCGAAATAAAGCCGGCTTCAGCCGTTTGAGCGTCTGAATGCTGTAGGGAATCACCCGCCTCCGGCCCGGGAGAAGCCAGCCGCCAGCAATGTACAACCCGAAAATGGCAATCCCGCGAAAGCGATGACGACCTCCAGAACGACCTGAAGCCAATCGCCCGGCACGTAGCGAGGAAGTAAGACCATAGGCTACTACCCTTCCACCAGGACGGAGAGCCTTGCGGGAACGCCAGATGTGGCTGCCACCGATGCCGTCAAAGACGACGTCTACACCCTCGCTCGTGAGGCGGTGAATTTCTGTCACGAAATCCTGATGGTGGTAATCAATTGGGATACCGCCCAGGTCGGAAACGATCGACGCTCCTCGCGATGAACAAGTACCATACATCTCCAGCCCGGCGAGGCGCCCAAGCTGCAAGAGTGCCGTGCCAACGCCGCCTGCCGCGCCGTGGATCAACACGCGCTGGCCCGGTCTGACGTTAGCGGAACGATGCAGCATCTGGTACGCCGTGATGTAGTTCAGCACGAGACTCACAGCCTCGGCGGCATCCAACCCGGGTGGCACCGGAACCAGTTCATGTTGCGGCAGGCAGACGAACTCCGCGTAAGCACCGTGGATCGGCAGCGCGGCAACGATCTGGCCTGGTTCGATTCCAGCGACACCGTCGCCGAGCCGGTCCACCTCACCAACTAGATCCCAACCCGGCGTGAAAGGCACCGGGGGCGTTTCGGGATGGACGCCCTCGCGCGCCATTATGTCGGGCAAGGAAACACCCGCGGCGAGCACTCGCACCCGCACATCACCATTCTTCGGCTCGGGGCACTCTTCTTCAACCACCCGAAGTGCGTCGAGCCCGCCGTAGTGAGTGACGATGACGCGCGTGTGTCTCACGGACCTCTTCTTCCCCCGCCGGACACTCGAGCTTGTGCGACTTAACGACCAAACTCAGCAGCGGCGGGCCGCGCTTGCGAGACAGTGAACTCCGAAAACCAGTCTCGCGGCAGCCGTCTCATGCGACGACGGTTCCGCGTTATCGCCTCCGCCCAAGTGGCTGCAGAAGCTAACGCACTCCTTCCCACAGTGCTCGCTCCGCGAATCGAGGATCGTCCACGACTTCCGACGTAATATCGAAGCGCAGCGTCGCCCTGCGGCCGAGATCGTACTTCGGCCAACCGCACTCTCCGTTGGTGGCAAACGCTACCCAGGCTGCGTGCATGGTGTCAGCGAGCTGTTGTGGCGGGTCCGTTCCCCATAGCAACTCAGTCCCGTTGCCGAGCGTGTCAAAAACGAAAGGGATCTCAAGCGCATGGCACGCACCGAGGAGCCCGTCGAACTGCGGTGAGCGCCAGGCAAACTCGTACATATAATTAGATCCGCTGCGCTTCGCGTGTGCGTCGGCCAGACGCATGGCGGGGATGCGCCAATACCAGTCGGTCTGAATAGCCGCGAGCAGGTCGCCAGCGCTGGCACCCCGATGTGCTGCTCGATAGGCGGCGAGTGTCGCTTCGACTGGGAGTCCGTACGCCGCGACGGCTCCGACCAGGGCCTCGGCGGTGATCTGGTCGATCGCGCCGCCGGGCACCAGAAACATCCTGTGCTCGTCGGTGTTGGTGCCGACCATGAGGTCGATGTTGCCGGCGACTCCGGCAGCAATAGCATCAATCGGACGCGCGGGGATGACGTTCCCGTCAATCACTGGCTGCCAGAGCATCATGCTCAGCGCCACCTCACTACCCCAGCGTTCTGGGTCGGGACATGCCGCGAGATCGGCGTCCAATTTCGCCTGGGCCTGAAGCACGCGATCAACGGGAACTGCTGCGATCGCCTCTCGGGTTGACGCGACGCCAAGCTTCTCGGCGAGGTGCTGGGCGACTCGCTGCGCTGCCGTGGTGGACATAACTTGATGAGCCGCTCCGCTCTGGGCGATGGCGCGCCGGAACAGCCCCTCGGTACGGGGGATGGAAAGGAGCGTGCCGACGCTTATAGCACCAGCCGACTCGCCGAAGATGGTCACGTTCCCCGGGTCGCCGCCAAACGCGGCGATATTCTCGCGCACCCACTCGAGAGCGGCGACTTGGTCGAGCAAGCCGAGGTTGGCGATTCCGTCGCCGAGATAGAGAAAACCCTCGGCGCCGACCCGGTAATTGATGCTCACGCAGACGATGCCGTCGCGGGCGAAACGACTGCCGTCATACCAGGGCGACGCACCCGTTGCGTGAAACTCAAACATACCGCCAGGAATCCAGACCATCACCGGTTGCCTGGCGGAGCCAAGGGCTGCGGTCCAGATATTGAGGTTCAGGCAATCCTTACCGGGCTTGGTAAGCTCAGGGATGAACAAGTCTATCGGCGGGGGATATGGCACCTGCGGCGACTTCGGGCCATAGGTGAGGGCGTCACGCACTCCGCTCCAGGGCACAACCGGCCGAGGGGTCCGTAGCCGATTTGCGCCAAACGGTGGCGCCGCATAGGGAATTCCCTTAAACGTGTTCACGCCATCGGCAACGCTGCCACGGACCTCACCATATCGTGTTTTTACAACTGGATTCATGTGTATACCTCCTTCAAAGCACTCATTTCGCGGTCGGATGCTATTCGTAAAGATACCGCTGACATTTCAAGGTCATTGTGATCGCTGTCACACTGGTAGTTGGCGAACTAACTCCATTGCAAGTGCAACGCTTATGCCTCGGTCCGCGAGGATAATGACAAGTCGTTTTAGCGGAAATAAGAGAAACACCGGCGATGCCGAAAGGGGATTTCTCACAGTAGGTGGGAAACTTTCCGCTGCTCTAACCACGCGTATCAACCCGATAAACGCATCAATGACTCGCTTCCGACTGGTACAGGTGTTGCCCTGTTAATAAGGTTCGCAGCCAACCTCTCGTGCGGAGGAAAAATGAGACGCATTGCGGTCTTGACGAGCGGCGGAGACGCTCCGGGAATGAACGCGGCCATTCGTGCCGTCGTGCGAACCGGCTTGGACAGAGGCTGGGAAGTCTTCGGCGCACGTCACGGGTATGCTGGTCTCATTGCCGGTGACTTTGTTCAGATGTCGGCCAGAGATGTCGGAGGCATCATTCAGCGCGGCGGTACGGTGCTGGGCAGCGCCCGCTGTGAGGAATTCAAAACCGACGCAGGCAGGCGGAAAGCCATGGAGCAGCTTCAACGACGCGAGATTAGTGGCGTGATAATCATCGGAGGCGATGGTTCTCAGACCGGAGCGTACGAGATGTCACGACTTGGCTTTCCCGTCATCGGTATTGCGTCGACGATTGATAACGATCTGAATGGATCCGAGATCAGCATTGGAGTTGATACCGCGCTGAACATCGCGCTTGAGGCAATAGACCGGTTGAAAGTCACCGCCTCATCTCATCAGCGGGCCTTTCTGGTCGAGGTTATGGGTCGCGACTCTGGATACCTGGCATTGATGGCGGGCATAGCCGGGGGAGCTGAAGCGATCGTCATCCCTGAAGTCGAAACGCACCCTGAGGTCATCTCCGAGGAATTGCGTCTCGCTTACGACCGGGGTAAAGCCCACGCGATTGTAGTTGTAGCCGAAGGTGCGAAGTATAACGCCGAAGGCCTGGTGAACTATTTCCGCGAGCATCGCGAACGGCTGGGTTTTGATCTCCGCGCTACTAAGCTTGGACATGTGCAGAGGGGTGGCGCGCCGGGTGTCTTCGACCGGCTGCTGGCGACGCAGCTTGGAGCTGCTGCCACTGAACTGCTCGCATCGGGCAAGAGCGGCCAGCTAATGGGGCTCTTAAAAGGACGAATCACTGCGACGCCATTGAGTGAAGTAGTCGCCAAGAGGAAGACACTCGATCTGCGTCTGCTAGATCTGGCGCAAGTCTTGGCGAAATAGGCCGGGGCGGCACCGGACGCGATTGGAAGAGTTCGTCGTCATGAATCACTCGACCGAGGCCACAAATGGTAAGGCCGTGTTTCACATTCACGGCATAAGCAAGGTCTATCACGTCGGCGATGTCGATGTTCATGCGTTGCGAGGCATTGACCTTGATTTATATCGCGGCGAGTTTGTCGTTCTGCTGGGTCCATCGGGTAGCGGCAAGTCAACGCTCCTAAATATTCTTGGTGGACTCGATGTTCCGACCAACGGCGAGGTCTACTACCTGGATCATATTCTCACTTCCGCGAGTGACACGGAGCTGACTCGTTTCCGACGCGAGCACGTGGGGTTTGTTTTCCAGTTCTACAATTTGATTCCCAGCCTGACTGCTCTCGAAAACGTCGCGCTTGTCACGGAGATCGCCGAGCTGCCAATGGACCCAAAAGATGCGCTCCATCTTGTTGGGCTGGGCGACAGAATGAATCATTTCCCGGCCCAATTATCAGGAGGTGAACAGCAAAGAGTGGCTATTGCGCGCGCCGTGGCCAAGCGTCCCGATGTTTTGTTGTGTGATGAGCCGACCGGCGCCCTCGACTATTCAACAGGCAAGATCGTGCTTGAGGTGCTGGAGCGTGTGAACCGCGAGTTGGGGACTA
>Ga0075418_10003944_pt1 | contig 16893 bp, 11 predicted proteins | sample SoiMetdeltSBSDD2_FD_81776 | JGI IMG/M metagenome (GOLD analysis project Ga0075418, IMG submission 81776) | Bulk soil microbial communities from a Populus tree surrounding site in Tennessee, USA - Soil MetaG P. deltoides SBSDD2 | ecosystem: Environmental > Terrestrial > Soil > Tree plantation... | reverse complement strand
CCGCCCGCATCCGCACCTTCGAGACCGCGTTCCGCATGCAGGTTGAAGCCCCGGAGGCATTCGACCTGTCGAAAGAGACCGACGAGACGCTCAAGCTCTACGGCCTCGAACGCGGGCAGACGACCGGATTCGGCTGGCAATGCATCGTTGCCCGGCGGCTGGCCGAACGGGGGGTGCGCTTCGTCGAGCTGATCGATACCGGGTCGTCGGACAACTGGGACGCCCACACGGACATGATCGCTCACGAGCCGTTGGCCAAGAAAATCGACAAGCCGATCTCGGGTTTGCTCCAGGACTTGAAGCGGACGGGCTTACTCAAGGACACGCTGGTGATCTGGACGACCGAGTTCGGCCGCACGCCGGGCCAGGACGGGCCGAAGGGCCGCGGGCACCACCCCGCGTGCTACTCATCCTGGCTGGCCGGGGCCGGGATCAAGCCGGGCATCGCCTACGGCGCGACCGACGACATCTCCGCGACCGTGGCTGAAAAGAAAGTGCACGTCCACGACTTCCACGCGACCATCCTTCACCTGTTAGGCATCGACCACGAGCGGTTGACCTATCGCCACGCGGGCCGCGACTTCCGGCTGACGGACGTGAGCGGGAATGTGGTGAAGGGGATTCTGGCGTAAACCGCGTTGGTGTGCCGCCTTTCGGCGGTCTTCGTTGGAGTTCCGCCTTTAGGCGGTTGGGACGTCCCAACCGCCTAAAGGCGGAACTCCAACAAAGACAGGCGGAACTCCAACGGCACCTACTCCGCCATCAGCTCCTGCAGCTTCTGCACCGTCCGCGACAACAGCACGCGAACCGCGACGTCCGTCTTTCCGACCCGCGTCGCGATGTCCTTGGTTGGCAAATCCTCGACATACCGCCAGCGCAGGATCTCCTGCACGTCGGGCGGCAAAGCCTGGATCGCTTCGTAGAGCTGCCCGTGCCGCTCTTCGCGGGCCGCGGCCTGGCTGGGCGAGGTCATGCTCGCGGCCAGGATGCTCATCCAGTCGCGGCTCGAGTCGCCGGCGGGGGAATTGAGCGCGACCTCGAACTCGCTGCCGCGCTTCTGGGCCGCGTGCTTGCGGCTCGCGTCGATGATCCGCTGCTGGGCGATCTGGCACAGCCAACCGAACGGGTCGCGATCACTCAGGTCGGCCTTGGGCAGCGCATTGAGCGCCGCGATCGCCGTCTCCTGCCAGATGTCCGGCGGCTCGACCTTCTTGCGCAACATGACCCCGAGGTTGCGGTCGATGTAGGCGAGAAGCTGCGGGCGATAGAGCTGGAGGTATTCGCCGAGTGCCGCGGCATCGCGGGCGCGAACGCGATCGCGCAATTGGTTCTCATCGGTCATCGACGTCACCGCTCGAAATGGGCAGGCATCGGTACACTAATCGGACCCGCGCCCGCAAGCACCACAATTCTCGCGAGACTCATCCGTGACCGGTTCGCGCCGCACCGGCCTGTCGCTGGACGACGGTCTCGCCACCTGGGATGTCCTATCCGAGCGACTGGAAGCGTTCATCCGAACGTGGGACGCGGGCGAAGCGCCGACGATCGCGGAATTCGTCCCGGCTGGACCGGACACGCTGCGCCGCCTGGTCCTGACCGAATTGATCAAAGTCGATCTCGAATACCGCTGGAAAAGCGGGCGGCCGCGAAGGATCGAAGACTACCTGGCCGACTTTCCCGAGTTGACCGCGTCCGTCCCGTGTGACTTGATCTTCGAGGAGTACCAGGTCCGCCGCCGGGCGGGCGAGGCGGTGACCGCCGAGGAATATCAGAAGCGCTTCCCCGACCGGGCTCAAGAGCTGGGTCGAATGCTCGGGGCGCCGCCGTCGCGGCGAACCGGGGGTCACCTGGATGTCGAGGCCGGCCAGGTGCTTGACGACTTTGACTTGCTCGCGCTGGTCGGCGAAGGCGCGTTTGCCCGCGTCTTTCTTGCGCGGCAGAAGTCACTGCAGCGGCTGGTCGCGCTCAAGGTGTCGGCCGATTACGGCGCCGAAACGCAGACGCTCGCTCAGCTCGACCACCCGCACATCGTCCGCGTCTACGACCAGCGCGTCGTTCCCGATCGCGGGCTGCGGCTGCTCTACATGCCGTACCTGCCCGGCGGGACGCTCAAGGACGTCCTCGATCGCGTCCGGGAAACACCGCCCGGCCAGCGCTCCGGAACGCTCCTGCTCGAATCGGTGGACGCGGCTCTCGGCCGGCGGGGCGAGGTGCCGCCGACCGATTCGGCCAACCGCGAACGGCTCGCGGCCATGTCCGGGCCGGAGACCGTCTGCTGGCTCGGGGCCCGGCTGGCGGACGCGCTTGACCACGCCCACAAGCTCGGCGTCTTGCACAACGACCTCAAGCCCGCGAACGTCCTGCTCGGCGCTGATGCTGCCCCGCGGCTGGCCGACTTCAACGTCAGCTCGTGCAGCAAAGTCGAGGGGGCCGGGCCGGGGGCCTTCTTCGGCGGCAGCCTCGCGTACATGTCGCCGGAACAGCTCGAGGCGTTCGACCCGTCCCATCCGCGAACGCCCGAAAGCCTCGACGGCCGCGCCGACATCTATTCGCTGGCGCTGACGCTCTGGGAGTTGTTGTCCGGGTCGCGCCCGTTCCCCGATGAGGGCGTGCAAGCGGACTGGCAGCTCACACTCGCCCTCCTGGCGGAGGGGCGAAACAAAGGGTTGGGTGACGAGGCGATCGCGCAACTGCCGCCGGACATGCTCCCCGGCATGCTCGACGTGCTTCGAACCTGTCTCGAACCGGACCCGGAGCGGCGGTACGCCACGGCGGGCGAGTTGGCCCGGCAGCTCGACCTGTGCCGCAAGCCGCGATCGCGTGAATTACTCATCCCCCGCCCCGGCTGGCGGACGTGGGTGCGCCGGCATCCGCTCTTGTCCATCTACACCGTCGGCCTGGTCCCGAACCTCATCGCCGCGTGGCTCAACATCAGGTACAACGAGGCCGCGCTCATCGACCGGACTCCGCGCGCCCGCGAGATGTTCGAGCTGCTGCAGCTCATTGTAAACGGAACGTTCTTCCCGCTGTGCGTCGGACTTTACACGCTCTTTCTCTGGCCCGTCGTCCGCGGTCTAAGACGGTTGCGGAACGGAGATTTGCCCCCCGGTGAGTTCGCTCGCTTGCGCCGGCGCACCCTGCGGCTGGGCACAGCGTCGGTGCTCGTATCACTTTGGGCGTGGGTTGTGGCAGGGGCGATCTTTCCTATCACGCTGCACTTGACCGTCCACGAATTGCCGGCCGAGTTCCATTTGCACTTCCTGGCTTCACAGACCTTGTGCGGGCTGATTGCGGTCACTTACCCGCAGTTCGGGATTACATATCTGGCGGTCCGCGCCATTTATCCCGCCTTCCTGCCGGACGCGACGTTGCACGTCGAGGACGTGGACCAACTCCGCGCGATGGACCGGTCGCAGGGCTGGTACCTGGTCCTGGCCGCGTCGGTCCCGATGTTGGCGGTAGGCTTGCTGGCCGGAATCGGCGGGGAGATTCGCTCGGTACTGGTGGCGCTGAGCGTGATTGGCGTGGCCGGCTTCGCGATCGCGTATCTGCTCGTGACCGCGATCCGCGCCGACCGGGCGGCGCTGGAAGACTTGACGCGCAACTAAAAAAGCCGTCCCGCGGCCAGTCGCCGCGGGCGGCTCGGGCTTGGTCTTCGTTGGAGTTCCGCCTTCAGGCGGTGTCGGGCGCCCAACCGCCTGAAGGCGGAACTCCAACCCAGACCGGGCGGCTCGGGCTTGGTCTTGGTTGGAGTTCCGCCTTCAGGCGGTGTTGGACGCCCGACCGCCTGAAGGCGGAACTCCAACCAAGACCGGTCCAATCGCGATCCGACTTACTTGTACGACTTCATCACCGGGTAGCCGTTGCCGATTCCCGGATCGATCGGCTTGGTCCCGTACGGGTACATCGGCCCGCAGTACGGCCACCACGGATAGCACGGCGTCGGGAACCAGCAGAAGCCGGGGTAGCACGAGGGGTACCACTTGAAGTGGAAGTCGTGCTTGTCGTACTTCTTGAAGTCGTGCTTTTCGTACTTGTCGAACTTGTCGTGCTTCTCGAACTTCTTGAAGTCCGGCTTCTCGAACTTGGTCGGCTTGCTCGGCCCGGAGTGGTTTGCGGGCTTGCCGCCACCCTTCTTGTCTCCGGCAGCCGCGCTGCCGAGGGCCAGGGCCACCACCGCCACCGCAGCCAGCATCTTGGTCGTGAACGTCGTCATTGGAGTGCTCCCACAAGGCTTTTCCGTTTGTTTCGGTCAGGTCACTTGCCTGTCCCATGACCCTCTGGGCGCAAATGGTCGCGAAGTGTTACAGCCGTTGGGGAAGGATTTTTGCGGACTGGTTTGTTGCGGTTTTTTGGCAGGCCGGTGCGGTATTTTCCCCTCTCCCCGGCTTTGCGGGGGGAGAGGGGTTAGGGGTGAGGGGGAACCGCGTGCCCGGCCGAAGGGCAGCCTTCCGACCCGTCGCGTCGCTCCCCCCTCACCCCTGCCCCTCTCCCCCGCAAAGCCGGGGGAGAGGGGAAAGCAGCGCGCCGCGCCGCGTCAAAGCCCCAGCTTCGCCCGCCCGTACTCCAGCGACCGGCGGACGTTCTTGTCTTCGATCGCGAGCTGCTCTTCGATTTTCAAATTGCTGATCCGCGGCAATGGCTCCTTGCCCACGTGCTTCTTCACCATGGCCAGCGCCCGCGCCAGGTCGCGGCCGGGGACTTTTTCGAACGTCGCCCAGTAGTCGTCGGTCAAACACGGGATGCGCAGCGGGTCGCGAGTGATCATTTCGAGGTTGAATCGGATCGACGGCCGCGCCTTCCTCAATGCACCGACGATCTCCTTCAGGTCGAGGAAGCCATCGCCGAGCGGGACCTCCGAAAGCAGGAAGCCGTCGTCGGACGATTCGACGCCCATGTCCTTGAGATGGCACGACGCCGCCCAGGGCGCGAGGGCCGCGGCCGTCTCGGACGGGCGCTCGAGCAGGGCGATGCTGTTGCCCGTGTCCACGCAGACGCCGACATACTCGGACGAGATCGCCTTCATCACGTCGATCAACTCGTCGGTCCGATAGTCCTTGTGATTCTCGACCGCGAGCGTCACCTGGTGCCGGGCCACGACCGGGGCCGCCAGCCGCAACGAGGCGAGTGAGCTTTCGGCGAAGGCGGCGTATTCCTTGGCGGTGCGAAAGGTCTCGTACCGGCGGCCACCGAGCATCACGGTGCGGACGACCAATGCGCCCGCCTCCTTGGCCGTCGCGATCTCGACGTCGAACCGTTCCAGGTCGGCCTTGTCTTTGGGCGGACGAATGGAACCTTCGACGTACATCCTGTGACGTTCGGCGGCAGCGCGCAGCTTCCGGGCGGCGTCCACCGACTTGCCGAGTGACAGTTGAATACCGTCCGCGCCACGCTCGCGGCAGAACTCCAGGAACTTGAGCGGATCCGAGAGGTCCTTTTCCGTTCGCGACCGGAGCGGGAACGAGTGGATGACACAACCGAGCGACCCGCGTTTGGTCGGATCGTCGGCCCGCGAAGCGCCGGCCCACATCGCGGCGGAAGCGGCCAGAAATGTACGGCGGTCGATCATGTGTGGAACACTCCCAACGCCATCTGGACTCGAAGGTCGCGTGGCGGTCGTGAGCCATTACGCGCGCCAGTCTCGTTCAACTGTCTTCGCCCCGAGGGGGCGTTCGACAATAGCCAGGGGGCGGGAGCCCCTGGAATCGGCTTCCAATTGTTCCGGCCCAACGGGTCGGCGCTTGCAAGCGCCGACCCGAGGGGGCGTTCGACAAGAGCCAGGGGCGGGAGCCCCTGGAATCGGCCGATCTTCCAATTGTTCCGCCCCAACGGGGCGGCGCTTGCAAGCGCCGCCCCGTTGGGGCGGAAGACAAGGGGCGGGGCTTTCCAGGGGCTCCCGCCCCTCGCTATTCCCGAACGCCCCGTTGGGGCGAAAACAAAACACTCTCGGCCTTGGCCGATGCGGTGACCTTCAGAGCTCAATTCCCAAGGCCTTGAGTTCCTTGTCCCACGGGGCGCGGTACGCGCGCACAAGCTGCCGGGCCGCGTCGGCGTCGCCCGGGATCGTCTCCGCCTTCGCGTCCCAGCGCAGCGACCGCCCGAGCCGCAGCGACAGGTTCGCCAGGTGGCACGCCGCGGCCACGCGGTGGCCGCTCTCGAGGTTCGAGATCGGCGCTTTGCGCGTGCGGATACAGTCGATGAAGTTGCGCGCGTGTTCGAGGTACTGCTCCGCGCTCTCCCCCGTTTTGTCCACAACGGCGCTGGTCCGCAGAGTCGGCGGGCCGGTGACCGCGACCGGTTTCGGTCCGCCGGCCGGGTGGCCCTCCTTGACCCCGACCACCTGGTTGGCCGGAGGGATGTCCGGGTCGGGAGTGACCGCGAAGCCCGTACGGGAAATGCCGAGTGTTCCCTTGGTCCCAACGAATTCCAGATGATACTGCGGCTTCGGGCCGACGGCGCACTCACGCATGGTGAATGCCGCGGTCCACCGGTCGCCCGCGAACAGGGCGTCCTGCGTGTCCGGCGTCTCGCCGTTGTCGGTCAGCGCGAACCGGCCGCCGACGCTCGTGATCGACTTTAGCGTGTCGAGGCCGAGCACCCAATCGACGATGTCGAGCTGATGCGCGCCGAGGTTGGTCATCTGCCCGCCGGAATAGTCCCAGAACCAGCGGAAGTGGTAGAGGGCTCGGTTCGGGTTGTACTTTCGCGCCGGGGCGGGACCGAGCCACGCATCCCAGTCCAGTTCGGCCGGCGGGTCCTGGTCCGGCGGGTTGCCAAACCCGGGCGTAATGTTGCGGACCGCAGTCATGCGCACCGAGACGACGCGGCCGATGTGGCCTTCGCGGATCAGGTCGCGGGCTCGCTGGTAATGCTTGCCGGACCGCTGCTGCGTGCCGCACTGGACTATGCGCTTGTGCTTCGCGGCGACGTCGATCATCCACCGCCCTTCGCGGGCGAACAAGGTCAGCGGTTTCTCGACATAGACGTCCTTCTCCGCGGCGCACGCGAGCATGGTCATCATCGCGTGCCAGTGGTCGGGGGTCGCGATGACCACGGCATCGACGCGCTTGTCGTCGAGCAGCTTGCGAAAGTCGGCATACCCAGCCGGGTCGCCGCCCATCGCCTTGAGCCCCTCCGCCAGCCGCCCGCGATGCACGTCCGCGAGCGCGACCAGATCGACGTCTGTCAGTTTGCGGAACGTGGCGACGTGTCCCTTGGCCATGAGGCCGTAACCGATGAAGCCGACTCCGATGCGCTCGTTGGCCCCGAGGACGCGGCTGTATTGAGCGGCCGTGAGTGTCGCTGTGCTCGCGAGGAAGTGCCGGCGAGTGGGGGAGAAGAAGAGCATTGCCGGGGTCCTCGTGCAATCGCAATGAACACATTCGATGACCGTTGGAGTTCCGGCCTTTGGGTCTTCGTTGGAGTTCCGCCTTTAGGCGGTGCTTGGCGCCCCCAACCGCCTAAAGGCGGAACTCCAACGAAGACCTAAAGGCGGAATTCCAACGGATACTCCTCACGCGATCAGCTCCTTGATCACCTGCCCGCCAAACTGCGAGAGCTGTTTGTACCGTCCGGCATGGAAGTAGGTCAACTTCGCATCGTCCAGTCCGAGCAGATGCAGGATCGTCACGTGCAGATCGCGGACATGTCGGACGCATTCGACGGCTTCGGCGCCCAGTTCGTCGGTCTTGCCGACCGTGTGGCCGGCGCGCACGCCGCCGCCGGCGAGCCAGATCGTCATCGCCTTCGGATTGTGATCGCGGCCGTACTTGGTGCCCATACGTACGCCGTTGTCGGGGGTTCGCCCAAACTCGCCGCCCCAGATGACGAGCGTGCTGTCCAGAAGCCCGGTCCGCTTCAGGTCCTTGATCAGCCCCGCGATCGGCTGATCGACCTGGCAGACGAGGTTGCCGTGTGCCCGCTCGATGTAGTCGTGCGAATCCCAGGTGCCGGCATAGAGCTGCACGAACCGGACCCCCTGTTCGACCAGCCGGCGGGCCAACAGGCAACGTCGGCCAAAAGCGTCGGTCGGTTCCTCGCCGATCCCGTACATCGCCTGCACCTTCAACGATTCCTTCGAGAGATCGAGTAGTCCGGGCACCTCCGCTTGCATGCGGAAAGCCAGCTCGTAGCTTTCGGTGCGCGCCGCGAGGTCGTCGCGACCGGGTCGGTGCGTGGCGTGGGCCTGATTCAACTCGGTTAGAAGTTTGAGATTGTCCCGCTGATGCTCGCGCGAGACGCCGGGCGGCGGCGCCAAGTCGAGGATCGGCGCGCCGGCGGCCCGGAGCGGTGTGGCTTGGTACTGGGCCGGCAGAAACCCGTTCCCCCAGTTCGCGGCGCCGCCTTGGGGATAGGAGACCTCCGGCAGGACGATAAATCCGGGCAGGTTCTTGTTCTCGCTACCGAGACCGTAGGTGACCCAGGCGCCCATGGCCGGGTCGCCCCCGAACCGGTTGCCGGTGTTCATCTGATACATGGCCGTCGGGTGATTGACCGAGTCCACCTGGCAGCCGCGGAAGAAACACAACTCGTCGGCGACCCCGGCCAGATGTTCCCAGTTTTCTGCCATGTCTGCGCCGGACTCGCCCGTCTTGCGAAACTGGAACGGGCTCTGCACGTAATAGCGCCTCCCGCCGGACATGGCGGATTGCATCGCGTCGTTGCGCTGGAAGTCCTTCAGGTGCAGATCGGCGAGCTTGGGCTTGGGATCGAATAGATCGATGTGGCTTGGCCCGCCTTCCATCATGAGGAAGATGCAGGCCTTGGCCCTGGCGGGATGGTGGGCCGGTTTGCGGGCGACAGGCTCGGCCTTCGCGTCGTCGGCGAGCATCGCGGACAGGGCGACGCTGCCGAGGCCCATTCCGAGGCCGTAGAGGGCTTCGCGACGGTTCATTACAGCACCCCAAACCAGTGAGGTCATGCTCGCCATGTGTGTGTCTTCGCCCCGAAGGGGCGGCCGGTAACAGCCAGGGGCGGAAGCCGGGGGACGTCCCGCCGCGCTGTCTTCGCCCCGAAGGGGCGGCCGGTAATAGCCAGGGGCGGAAGCCCCTGGTCGGGGACGTCCCAACCCACTGTCTTCCGCCCCAACGGGGCGGCGCTTTTTCAGTCCTACACGTACCACTCGTCCCACTCGATCTCGTGCCGACGCAAGAACTCCCGATAATGAAGGTTGATGCAGGCGAACGACTGGGGCATGGGACGCGGCTCCGAAAGCGCCGCCCCGTTGGGGCGGAAAACATTGGGGTCGAGACGTTTCCTCCAGCGGCTTCCGCCCCTGGCTATTACCGAGCGCCCCTTCGGGGCGAAGACAATTAGTCCGACACGCGAATATGCGGATTAGACACCTAATCCAAATAGACAAACTCATTCGCATTAACCAGCACCAAACACACCTCCATCAACCCGCGAACTTCGGCGGAGACATCTGCAGGGTGCAGGTCCGCGACAAAGTCCGCGGCCGAGTCCAGCACCTCCGTGTATTTGAACTTCACCCCGGTGTTCTCCTCCACCGCTTCGCGGACAATCTCGCGCGGCCGCGACGGCTTTTCAAATGTCAGGCCCTGGTGTCGCTCGGCCATCGCCGCCCAGTGTTTGAGACACAATTCGCGCTCGCCATTGGTCGGCGTTCGACCAAGGACGCGCCGAAACGCCCGGTCAATCGCCTCCTCCTTCGACTTCGTCTCGCGAAGCACGCAGGCGGCGAGCGCGAGCGCCCGCGCCCGCGTCGTCTCGCTGTTGAGCAGACTGAATGCTTGCGGGGCGATGGTCGAATTCTCGCGGCACTCGCACGGTGTGTCCGGGCCGGGCTGGTTAAAGACTTCGAGGAACGGGTCACGCAGCCCGCGGAGCTTCAGCGCATAGATCGATCGGCGATGTCTTTGCTCCGGCCGCGGCGACGGCTCCCACACCGGGGCAAACGTTCCCATCACCTGTCGCGGTTGCAGCGCGACCTCCGGGTTTAACTCCGGCCGGACCGGGATGCCGCCGACCGCTGGGTTGAGTTCGCCGGCCGCGGCCAGCAGGGCATCACGCAGCTCTTCGGCAGCCAGACGCCGCGGTCGAAAGACCGCGTAGCTCGTGCCGGCCGGATCCTTCGCCGCGACTGCCTTCGGGTCCGGATACCGCGACGACCGGCGGTAGGCCTCCGACGTCACGATCAGCCGGAGCATCGCCTTGACCGACCAGCCGCGATCGACAAACTCGGCCGCGAGCCAGTCGAGCAGCTCCGGGTGCGTCGGCTTCTTGCCGGTCGCGCCGAAGTTGTTCGGGTTTCCGGCGATCCCGCGGCCGAAGAGTTGTTGCCAGATGCGGTTGACCATGACGCGGGCCGTCAGCGGGTTCCGCGCGTCGGCAACCCAGTTGGCGAATGCCTCGCGCCGGCCTTCCACACCCTCGGGCACCTGACGACCGGACACGGCGCTGAGCACTCCCGGCCCGATCGCGTCGCGCGGCGAGAACGGGTCGCCGCCCGGCAGGATGTGCGTCGTTTCCAGAGTGCCGCTCGTGAGCCGGTTCGCGGGTACGCGGAACGGCGTCAGCACGGATTTCACGTCGGGCGTTCGCCCGGCGTAGACCGAGAGGGCAATCGGCTCGTAGCGATCGAACTCCCACTTCAAACGCTCCAGCCCCTTGCGGGCGATGCGCTCCATGCCGAGGTCGCGCGTATCGAGCCCGATGTGCGCCGGCGGCAGCTTCTCCTCCGCGACGCCGGTCCGCAGTCCCTCGCCGCGGCGCACGTAGTTGATGCCGCGGTCGGCCGCCCACTTCCGGCCCGCCTCCTCTTCTTTCGCGGTCAACTCCTTGAGGATGGCTTCGTAGCGTGCCCGGCGCGCTTCCAGGTATTTCCGCTCCTCAAAGCCCGCGGTGTTTTCCGTGGGCCGGAACGCGGCGGGGCGCTCGGCCACCTGCGTCGTCGCGAACACGGCCTGGATGCGGTAGTAGTCGCGAGTCGGGACCGGGTCGAACTTGTGATCGTGGCAGCGGGCACATTGCAACGGGTGCGCGAGAAACACCTGGCCAACCGACTCAGTCACGTCGTCCAGGAACCGTTGCCGGGCGACCTTCGCCACTTCCATCCCGGTCAATTCCCACGGCCCGGCACGCAGAAAGCCGACTGCGACCAGCAACTCGGGATCAGCCGGGTCAATCTCGTCCCCCGCGATCTGTTCTTTGACGAAGCGGTCGTACGGCTTGTCGGCGTTGAAGCTGCGGACGACGTAGTCGCGGTACCGCCAGGCGCTGCCGCGATCGTAGTCGTTGGCAAACCCGGACGAGTCGGCGTAGCGTGCAACGTCGAGCCAGTGCCGCGTCATCTGCTCGCCGTAGTGCGGGGAAGCGAGCAGCCGATCAACGACGTTCTCGAACGCGACCGGCGAGTCATCGCGAAGGAAGGCGTCGATTTCGTCAGGAGTCGGCGGCAGGCCGGTGAGATCGAACGTGACCCGGCGGATGAGGGCGAGCTTGTCGGCCGGTGGGGCGGGCGCGAGGCCGACGGCGTCCATTCGCGGCGCGAGGAGCGCATCGACCGGACGCTTGCCCGCCGACACGACGGGCCGGCGCACGGGCTGATACGCCCAGAGATCTTCCGGCTTGTACCTGCGATTGGTCCATTCGGGGCTGAGCCCGCCGCTCGTGGCGACGCGTACACCCGCCGTTGGCTCCGCGGCGGCGCCCGCGGGCGGCCATTCCGCCCCGGCCGCGATCCACCGGCGGATCACCTCGATCTGTTCGCCGGACAGCTTGTCGTTCTGCTTGGGCGGCATCGCGGCGATGTCGCCGGTGCGCCGAACGGCGAGGTACATTCGGCTCGCGTCCGGCTTGCCGGGGACGATCGCGGGCTGGCCGCTCTCACCGCCGCGGAGGGCGGTTTCTCGCGTGCGCAGGTCGAGCCCGCCCCGCGGGCCCTTCGGGTCGTCGCCGTGGCAGGCCTGGCAACGGTCCTTGATCAGGGTGCCGGCCGAAATTGCCAGGCGGCGGGATTCGTCCTTGGTGAGGGGTTCGGCGCGCAGGGCGGGCCGGTCCGCGGCGAGCGCGAGCAAAGCCAGGCACGCAGCGGACCTGATGGCCATGACCGCTCCGGCGAGAAACCTATCTTGCCCTTATACACCGGCCGGAGCGTAGGAGGCTCGCGAAAACCACCTACTCCTTCTTCACCTCGTAACTCCCCGCCTTCCCGGTGATTGCGAGCTTCTCGCCGCCGGCGAGCTTCAGCGGCTTCGTCTCGGCCAGCTCCTTCGGGCCCTTGAACGCGACCTCCGGCGGTCGGCAGACCTGGTGCGTGCGCGTGATTCGCGGGGCCAGCTTGAACTCTTCGTCTTCGATCTTGTACTCGACCTCGACGTCCGACCGGTTCGCGATCTGGAACTCGAGCATCTTGGACTTCGGCCGGCCGAACATTTGCACCGCGTAGTAATACCCGGTCTCCTCGCTGCGAGCGATCGCGACGCCGGTATCCGTGACGTCCGGATCGAGCATGTTCTTGCGGTGGCCGGGGGACTCCTTCCACCCTTTCACGAGCTGACTCGCGAGGGCGTCCGTGCTGAATCCCTCGGAGTTGAACACCTTGGCGATGTTCTCCAGCACGATGCAGTAGTCGTAGCCATGCTCCTTGGCCCGGTCGGCGGGCTTCTTCTCGTCCGCCTCGTGGCCGTACTTGCCGGTCTTGGCCATGAACTGGGCGAAGTACTCCGCGGCCTTGGTCAACTCCTTGTTCATCTGCACCGCCGGGCGTTTCTCTTCCTTTCGGAATTCATTGGTCTGGTCGATGATCAGCTGAACTGATTTGGGGAGATCGGGTGTTTCTTCTTTCGCGGCGGCGTCTGCGATCGGGCCGACCAGGACGAATCCAAGACCGAACACAATGGAGTGGAATCGAGAGAGCATGGGAATATTCCTGGTGAGTCACCGGGCGTGACGGTGGAGTTGTGTCGCGAGTCGCGTGCCAATCGGCCGAGACTTCCGTGGGATAGGATTCCGATCCTGTCCATACCACTTTGGACAGGATCGGAATCCTATCCCACGGAGGCGATCAGCGACGCCAGCACCTTTCGCGTGCCGGTAAATGTCCGCCGGCCGTGCATGGCGACATAGTTGTCCACCAGGGCCACATCCCCCCTCTGCCACGGCACATCGAAGGCCAGCTCATCTCCCAATCGGGCCGCCTCGAGGGCGCCGGCCCGGTCGAGCTGGGCGCCATCGCCGTACGTGATCGCCCGCGACGGGTCGTTTCGACCGTCCTTCCACCCCTGAGACGCGGCGATGAGCTGGTTGAAGAAGGAAGTCCGCCCGTTTGGCAGCCGGCGGATCGCGGGCAGGACGGGCGTGGTCGCGCGCAGCGCGCCGTCCGGCTGCCACTCCCACGAATACCCCAGCCCCGCGAGCCGTTCTTCGGCTTCGGCGCGCGTCGTTGACCGCAGCGTGCTCGGCCAGCTCCGGCCCATGCCGGAGGCCGCGTCGTCCGCGGCGGGCATGATGTGCGAATAGCGCAGCCCCTTCGCCTCCAGGTCGCGGGCGAATTGCGGGCACCGGGCCGCGAGCCGCTCCCATAAGACGTCCGACCGGCAGACCGGCGTCGCCCCGCCGGTCGTCGCGGGCTGCTCGCAGAAAAAGAAGAGGTGACTGGGATAGATCGGGGTCTGAGCCATCTCGTGGTGCAAATAGATCTCGACGTCCGGGGGGGCCTCGTTGGCGGTGAACACTCGCGGGGTGCGGTTCACGCGGACCGCGTTCGACAGCGACTCGTAATAAGGAAAGTTCGGGAGCCCGAAAGCCGCAACGAAGGCATCGAAATCCTGGTCGCTGAGCACCGGGAACCCGCGGAACAGGATCACCCCGTAGCGGGCGGCGCGTTCGACGAGATGACGACTCGTTTCGCGCAGGACGGCGCAGACGATCGGCAGGTCCGTCGCCGTGCGGCATTCGAGAACGAGGGGGAACGCGTCACCGAAGTGCGATTGCTGATCGGGCAGCGAAGTTTCTGCTACTTCCAGGGTGCGCTCGCGCATCTCGGTCTCCTCAATCGCCGGCCAACTACGACTGCGGCAGCGGTTTACCTCGTGTTTCCGGCATGAGCCAGATGATCACCAGGCCGACCGCGAACAGGGAACCCAGCATGGTCACCGCCAACCGCAAATCCACGCCGGGCAGCGCCTTCACCTCGGCGGACAACCACAAGACCGACGCGGCCAGCAAGCGGCCGCCGTTGAAGCAGACGCCAGTCCCGGTTGCACGCAGGTGGTCCGGGAACAACTCCGGGAAGTACACCGCGTACCCGGCGTGAATGCCCACGGCGAAAAACCCCAAGAGGGGCAGTGCAATCAGCATCTGCCAGTACGTCTGCGGAAGATAGCACGTCGCCGGGACAACGACCAGCGCGCCGGCGTGCATGAGCGCAAACGCCCCGCGACGGCCGAGCCGCTCCGCCAGCGGGCCGAAGGCGAGTAGGCCAAGCCCGGCGCCGGCGGCCTGGACGATTCCGTAGGCGAACTTGGCATCCTGGGCGGCCTCGTCACTGCTCGCACCGGTTCGCACGAGCAGTTCGCGAGCCAGGTCCTGCCCCGCGACCGCGACGCCCCAGAACGTGCCCAGCCCGACGGTCGCGAGGAATACGCCCATCATCGCCGGCCACGCCCACCGAGCCGTCCCGAACAACTCGCGGAAGCTGCCGCGACCGGCCAGCGACTCCGTCCGCTGCCAGCGTTCGGGTTCGCGGACGGTCACTCGCACCCAGAGCACCAACAGCGCCGGCAGCACGCCCAGGAGGTATGCATACCGCCACTCCGCTCCGACCGCGAGCCCGGCCAGGCCCGCGAGCCACAGCCCGAGCACGCTGGTCGCGTGGAAGATGGCCGACGCCCGCGCCCGCGCCGCGACCGGGAACACCTCCGCCACAAGCGCCGCAGCCACCGCCCACTCTCCACCGACCCCGAGCGCGACGAGAAAGCGCAAGATCGCGACCTGCCAGACATCGGTCGCGAAGTAGGTCAGGCCGGAGAAGACGGAATAGAAGAGGATGGTGAGCGCCATCGTTGGCTTGCGGCCGATGCGGTCCGCGAGCGACCCGAATAGGACGCCGCCCACCGTCCCGCCGACGAGGAAGACCGCGAGCAGTCGGTCGCCCCAGCGCTTCACCTCCGGGGAGTCTTTGGCCGCCGCGAGCAATTCCGGCAGCATGTCGCCGCGAGTCAGCGCGTAGACCTGTCCCTCAAACGCGTCGAAGACCCAGCCCGCGGACGCGACCGCCAGCACGAGCCACTGATAGCGGGTGACGCCGGCGTACCACGGTTGGGGCGGGGCGTCCACGGGTCACCCCCGGTCGATCGCCGCCGGCCGGCCGGTCGCGACGGATTGCTGGGCCGCGAGACACATCGCGACCGCCCACCGGCCGTCCTCGCCGCTGCACGCGACCGGCGTCCCGTCGCGCACGGCGCGAACCACGCTCGCGATCTCATCAACCAGCTCATAAACCTCGCCGGACGGCTTTGTGATCGGCAACTCTTCGACCCGGTCGCCGCGCATCACGATCAATTTGAATGACGGTTCGAAGGTGCGGTCGGTTGACCCGCCCCACGCGGCGACGATGGCGCCGGCCGTTCCCGTCACCTTGACCAACTGATGATGCTCCCAGCCCGCGAGTGTCTGCGAGGCCAGCGCGTACCGCCCGCCGGGGAAATGAATGACCGCCGAGAAGTTGTCCTGCAACTCCGGGTGATCTGGCTGCTTGCTGTTGGCGGTCGCGTACACGTTCACCGGCTCCCCGGCGGCCGAGAAGTACCATCGGGCCAGGTCGAAAAAGTGGATCGGCTCCTCCAGGATCCAGCTCCCGACGCGGTTGATATCGTACCGCCAGCCGTCCGACCCGAGCCGATACGGCCGCCGCCACAACTCAATGAGCGCATACAACGGCTCGCCGATCGCGCCGCTGACGATCAGCTCTTTCACCTTCCCCCAAAGCGACGAGTGCCGCAGCTCGTGACCGACGGCAAGGATTCGCTTCTTCTCGCGTGCGAGCCGGATCAGTTCGTCACACTGGTCGAGGGACAGGGCCATCGGCTTTTCGAGCAACAAATGTCGGCCCGAGCGGAGCACATCACTTGCGACCGCGTGGTGCAAGTGGGACGGCAGGACGACATCGGCGACGTCGATTTCCTCGAGGGAAAGCATGTCGCGATAGTCCGCGTAGACGCGGGCCCGCGGATGATCGGCCACCGCTCGATCGCGGCTCTCCCGCGAACGCGCCGCGATCGTGACCAGTTCGGCCTCCGCGAGGGACGCGATCGCCCGGGCGTGATGCGTGCCCCAAGCCCCGTAGCCGATCAAGCCGAAGCGGACCGCGGACATTATCGATCCCCTGGATACGGCCGGTCGCCGCGCATCGCGAACCACAGGATCCGGTTCAGCGTGTCCTCGTCCGCCTGGTCCTCCTTGTCGAAGTCGAGCTCCAGCGACTTGAGCGCGAACTCCTTCGCCTTACCATCAAGCTTTTCGACCGGCTTATTCATCTCGTCGAGCGCGATCTTGTTCTTCACCAACGTGTACGGGGTCAAATCCGGCTTGTCGGTGAAGCAGGCCTGCATTGGGGTCGCGGTCAGGTCGAGCTGGGTCATCGGCGGCAGACCGAGCATGAGTTCAATCGTCTTGACCAGCCCGGTCTGGTTGTAGTTGATCGAATCGACCGCTTTGCGCTTCGTATACGGGGAGATCACGAGGCCGACGGTGCGGTGGCCGTCCACGTGGTCGAAGCCGTTCTGCGGGTCATCTTCGGTCACAACGATGCAGGTCTTTGGCCAGACCTTGCTCTTCGACACCGCCTCGACGACCATGCCGAGGGCGAGATCGTTGTCTGCGACCATCGCTCGCGGCGTCGGGAAGTCCGGCCGCGTGCCGTTCGTGTGG
>Ga0075418_10003941_pt1 | contig 16904 bp, 23 predicted proteins | sample SoiMetdeltSBSDD2_FD_81776 | JGI IMG/M metagenome (GOLD analysis project Ga0075418, IMG submission 81776) | Bulk soil microbial communities from a Populus tree surrounding site in Tennessee, USA - Soil MetaG P. deltoides SBSDD2 | ecosystem: Environmental > Terrestrial > Soil > Tree plantation... | reverse complement strand
TGGGGCCGAAACGGCAAGATCAAGTCGAACACGCCTGCGGGCGGTGGTCGGCGTCGACGTCGTCGTAGCCGTCGGAGACGGTAACGGCGATGTTCCGCGGTCGCCTCGGTGTAGCGGAAGACGCGAGTTCGACGCGCACGACACGTGCGCGGGCGGCGCTCATGGGGCTCGCGTGGGCCTACATGAACGCGGTCGCTCGCTCGGACGCACGCGCGAGGTACCTGCTTCGTCTCTTTCAGACGAAGTACAACGAGTACAGGCCACTCCTCGCTGCCGCGTCGACGATTCCGTATCCGACCTCGATCGCGATCGATGGCCTCTACGGGACGCAGACGCGGCAGGCGTTCCTCTACACGCTGTTCCCGGCGCCTGCGATCGTCGGCGGCCTCACGTCCGCGGAGGTGAGCGCGCTTCCAAGCACGCAAGCCGAGATCGGACCCTGGTTTCAGCGTGTTTTGCAGGTGCGTGCGTCGAGCATCGCGAGTCCTGTCGTCCTCGAGATCGACAGGCTCGCGCGCACGACACCGCCAGAGGATGTGTTCGCCGCCGTTGGCGCGTGGGTCTTCGGCTTCGTCGAGAACATGATGGCTGAGGCAATGAACGAGGAACCACCGGCGCTCGTCGACACACCTCCGATTCCGGTGCAGGAGCCGATCTCGATCCCTGCAAGTCAGCCGTCAGGCTCGATGGCGGTCACGACGCCGCGATACACGCAGACGATTACGACGAGCTACAGCACCGCGACGCCCGTTCTCGTGACGGGCTCGCGCGCAAGCTCGTGGCTCCAGCAAAACTGGCCCTTCGTGGCCGCGATCGTGGGCGTCGTCGCGGCGACAACCCTGCTCGGTTACGACTCGTACAGACAAGGCAAGAAGCGCAGAAGGAGCAGGCGATGAGGCACCGGATGCTACGAGGCGCTCGCGCAGTGGCGCTCGGTCAGATGTTCCAGCACCGCCTGGGGTCGCTCACGACGAACGATCAACTGTCGGTGACCGAACTGGTGTCGCAAGCGCTCGCGCAAGCGCCGGTCGAGTCGCTTTTGAACGCTGCGCGGCGCGCGGGAAGCCCAGAAACGGACATCGCGCGTGTGCAGGGGAACTGGGATGCGCTCGCGCGCTCGCTCGACGAGCTCTACGCGTACACGGAAAGTGACGGCGCCGAGCTCGCGGAAGCACAATCTCGTGCACGTTCGATCATCGAGCGTACGCGCCGCGTGACCCAGCAAGCCGAGGCGCTTGCAGGTACGCGACTTCTCACGGGTCCCGTTCTATGGGGCGCCGGTGTGATCGCGGCTGCAATCGGGATCACATTGGTCGTTTGGAAGTACCGAAGGAAGGTCCGTCGACGTCGGAGACGTTGACACGCACTATTTCTGTGTGGAAAGCTCATTTGAGCGATTCCAAGATCGACGATTGAGGAGAAAAAGCACATGGCAAGGCGGCGAACTCGGGGTCTCGGATCGTTTTTCAGCACGCGGCGGCTCACTGGTCTCGGGCGGCTGACCCGTCCGGGCACCTTCATGGGCTCGGCACTGCCCGCGCTCGTCGGAGGCCTTGTCGCGGCTGGCGCCGCGCTCGGTGTCCGCTGGTTCGCGCGGCCCGAAGCCAGCGCGCTCCAAGCCAACCTCTTCAAGTACGCGCCGTGGGTCGGTCTCGGAGCAGGGCTCGCGAGCGCGTTCGCGCTCCATCAGATGGGCGGCAAGGCCGCCGGATTCGCATCAGCTGCAGGCGCAGCTGGCGGTGCTGGTGCGATCTTCGGCTACGACCTCCTGAGCCAACACCTTGCTACCCAGATGGCTACGACTTCTGGTCTCGGCGCGATCGTGCCCGAGTATGGAAATGGCGTGCGCGGGCTCGGCAAGGGCACGGGTGCGATCGTCTTCGAGCCGAGCGCTCAGCGCGGCTACGGCATGAGCGGGTACGGCGAAACCGTCAACCTCGGCAACATCAATCCGAAGGCCTTCGGGACTCCGGGCTTCAACGTCTCGTAACGCGCTCGGCGTTCGGTCCTCTTCATCGACACACAAGGCGAGGGATAAGCCGTGAACCAAATCACGAAGATCAGGCTGCCGAGCGGCACGGAGGTCGCGCTCGTCGACTGGACCGACAAGCCGCTGTTCTCGACCGGCGATTTCATGAGCGGTTTCACGCAGCAAGAGACCGATCTGTTCGGCTACGTCGTCGGTGATCAGGTGCCTGCCGTTTCGGGTGCCGCGATCACGACGCGCCGGACGGCGACCGAGATGGACACGAACGTGCAGACTCCGGGCGCCATGGCGTCGACCGAGGAGATGCTCGTTTACGCTATCAAGGTCGAGTATTTCAACCTCGACACCTCGGACCCTGCGAATCTGACGACCGCCGCAGCGTCGATCGCAGGTCAGCCGATGCCGTCCATCGTGCAACTCGCGCAGTTCGCGCGCTACTGCTCGCTGCGCCTCTACATCAGCCAGAAGATCTACGCCGAGGCGGGTCTCGGGTATTTCAACACCGGCTTCGGTCCGGCAGGCACGGCGACGACGCGCACGACGGACGCCACGGGTCGCACGTACGCGGGTATGGGCGTCTCGGGCGCGCACGCGGTTCGCTCGTACGTCGTTCCCCATCACATCGGTGGGCAGGAGAAGTACCGCGTCTCGGTCTGCAACTTCTCCGGCGGGGCGGTCACCTGGGCCATCACCGAGGTCGCGCCGAACGAGGCGGCCGATGACGAGTCGCAGGTCATGCGGCTTCGCATCTATCTCGAGGGTCTGCGCAAGCGTCCGGTGAGCTAACGAGCGCCGCGCTCCGAGGCGGATCACAGAAAAGTCGAACGAGGAGACATTACTCATGGCGCAGGTCTGGAAGGTCAAGTTGCCGGATGGTCGGGTGATGACGCCCGGCGACTGGACAACGTTCGAGCCTCTCTACTCGACGGTCGAGTTCGGAACGGCTGCCTTCACGGTGCAGTCGCTCTTCTCGTACGGCCGCGGCGCAGCAGTTCCTGGTTCGAGCGGCTCACGCCAATCGAACCTCGCCGACACCAATCTCGAAGGCGAAGGCGCGCGCCTGCCCGAGAACGAAGAGCTCGTCATCTACAACATCGCGCTCGAGATGTTCTCGATTGGCACCAACGGCACGGGCGACACGGTGCCCGAGCCGGACGCGCCGCTCGTCTCGCTCAACAACATGCTCCGCATCCAGCGCGATCTCATCATCGTGATGCGCATCGCCGCGGTGAAGGAGTACACGCGCTCGCCGGTCTCGTACTGGCCGGCTTCGACCGGCGTCGTGCACTACAACTCGAGCGCCAAGCAGGCCGCTGGCGCCAACGGCTGGGTCGCGTCCAACAACGGCTCACCCGAAGCGGCCGACGTCCGCAAGCTCGCTTCGCCGCTCTATGTCGCGGGCGGCGAGACCTTCGTCGTCGACCTTCGCCCCGGGCCGGGCATCGTCACTGGCCTGAATCTCTCGGGCTCGACCGACCGCATCCGCATCCGCTGCTACCTCGACGGCTATCGCCGTCGACCTGTGGCGTAGCCAAGGGCTCCGCCACCACTCGACCCGACTTTTTCGTCAATCTCGGAGACAACCAGATGGCAATCAAGAGCGTGCATCTTCCGGATGGGTCGACCGTCGAGATCGACGAGTGGCTGCACTGGCCGATCTATTCGACCTGCGAGTTCGATCAGGCGGCGGCCGTCAACATGCGCTTGTTCACCTACGTGGTCGGCCAACCCGTACCACAGCAGGGAGCAGTCGCCGGTGGTGCACGTGCCTCGCACGAGGCCGACACCAACCAGGTCGCGCGCACGCGCATGAACCACGACGAGGCCTTCGTGGTCTTCGCGATCATGCCCGAGTACTTCTCACTCGACGATGCCGTTCTGGCCTCGTCGACGTCGAACACGAGCGCAGAGGAGCCCGCCGTCTCGGGCCTGAACTTGGCGCGCCTTCAGCGCGACCTCGTTCTCGAGCTCTTCGTCGGCGCCGACATCAACAAGCCCATGGCACGTGCGCCCATCGGATGGTGGGGGACGAGCGTGGGCGCTCCGGCCTACCCGTCGGGCGACCAGCTCGTCGCGGGCGTCCGGTTCAACTACGGCACGCAAGGCCGTCCGGCCGTCGGCAATCAGCGCCGTGGCCAGCTTCCGATCCTCATCGGCTCCGATCGCGTCATGTACGCGCGCGTGAGCTCGCCCATCGGGGCCATCACCGGCCTCGACCAGGACATCCGTCTGAGGGTCTTCCTCGACGGTCTCAAGCGCCGGCCGGTGGCGTAGCGCGCGGCCTGTAGGCAAGTGTGAGGCCGCGAAGAGCGCCCCTCTCGGCCGCACGCGGCTCGACGAGGGGCGCAACTGTTTCTGCCAGTGTGAAAGGTCGATCGAACGTGGTGAACGAAGCGGCGGCATGCAGAGTACCCGGGGTGCTCACCGAGCCCCGTTCGGTGTGGTCCGTCGCGCAGATCAATCGTTTGACGTCTTCGATCTTGCAAATCACGTTCGACCGCGAGGAGCTGCGCAACGGCTCGCGTTGGCCGATCACGCTTGATCGCTTCACGCTCGCGCCCATCGGCTATCCGATGACCTCCATCTTCGATGACTACGGGCGCGTTTTTATGGAGGCGTCGCTGCGAATCAGCGTACCGGGACGCCAGCACTACATGCGCCGTCCTGTGAGCCTTGTGTCTTTTCCGATGCTTCAGGCCGCCGAGCCCAACACGGACGTGCTCGGCGACATTCAGCAGTTGCCCTTCGGCATCGTGTACAGGAAGTTTGATTCACCGGTGCTCCTTCCGCAGCGTGGACAGATCGCACTCGATCTATCCGCGTTGCCAGCGTTTCTTGGCGAGTCCACACGGCTCGTCTCGATGGGCTTTCACCAGTTGAGCGACGGGCCCTACGGCGGTGAGGGCCGCGTCACGCAGACCGTCGCGGTGCAGACGACGGACCAGTTTACCGCGGCGGGTGGCGGTAACATTCCGCCGTTTGGCGATCCGGTCTTCGGTGGTGTGGTCACTACGGCGAACGTGTGGCCACCGCAGATGGCCTTCAACGTGCGCACCTTCGCGCAGCAGCAGTCGACGCGTTCGGGTACAGCGCGGACGCCTGTGACGGGAATGAGTGTGTTTATTGGGCTGAGTGCGACAACGCTCTCTGATCCACCCTTCTCGTCGGTCTTCAGCCGGATTCGTACGGTCGATGGCGATAGCCACGGTGAATACTGGTGGCGTCCGGGTGCGCCTTTGTCGCTCGTCTTCGACACCATCACGCCCGCGCTCGTCTTCGGGCTCATTCAACCGATCACGCTTGAGCCCGGTGACACGCTCGATGTCGAGCTCGCTGTGACGAGTAACGTCAAGGGCTCGCCGGTAGAGACACCAAACTACACGGTCGGGATTTCGTTCAACGGGTACTGCGAGATCGAGGGTTAGCATGCGACGCGAAGAGTACATGGCTCACCTCATCAAGCTCGCGGAAGAGAACGTCTGCCACGGCGTACTCGAAGAGCCGCGCGGGTTCTTCGACTCGATTACGCTCACAGGCGACGGGAACCTCGTCCGTGGTAACCCTGACGTCTTTCGCAACGGTGAGCAGTTTCCGGTGCGCCTCACGCACATGACGATGGCGGCGCGGACACTCGAGTCGGATCTCACAACGGCGGCGGCAGAGACCTCGGTGCAGCTCGCGGGCTTGCGTCTGATCTTCCACGATCAGTACTACATGGCGCCGGTGTTCACGCCGCTACCGATCTTCCACAACGTGGTCAATGGCGGCGCTGCACCGATCTCGCGCGCGCAGTCGTCGTGGCGTTTCTCGCGACCGTTCATTCTCTCTGCGCGTGACACGATGAACGTCGCCGTCGCACTCGAAGAAGACCCGGGCGCTACGGCGCGTCGTGTTGCGGTGTCGTTTACGGGGATCGGGATGCTCTCGAGGCGCCCGTATTTTCTCGAGTCGGATGCTTCGGTCGGTGATCTCAATCAAGTGATCCTGCCGACCGACAACTTCCGCACGGATGGTGCCGAACCGGTGATCATCACGGACATGGCGATCAACTGCTCGGCGCTTCTCAACGACCCAGACACCGATCTCGGTGACGTACGCATGGTGCGTGTGCAGGTCAGGCAAGTCGGCAATGGTACGAACGCCGATTGGTTTACCGGTCCGATCGGTGTCACGCCGCCGCTTCCGCAGTGCCCGGCGGCGCTGCTCGGCATGCTCACCGGCCGGTGCATCGTGCACGAGTTTCCGGGCGATGGACTCCTCTGGGAGCCAGGTGAAGGTCTCTCGGTAGAGATGGCCGAGCTTCCCGGCTCTACCCGTGACGCCGCCGGGATTCGAATGGCGATCGGCTTTTTTGGTTTCGTGAGCGTTACCTGACCATGGGACTCAGGCGTGAAACAGAGATCCGTCGCGCGACCCTCACGCAGGAGGCGCGCGTTATCCTCGGCCCCGAGCGCGAGGTGCCCGAGCACTCGCGCCTCGTGCGCAACGTACAGATCCTCATTCCGGAGTCGCCGAACGTCATGCTCGGGCTCGACGTGACGCCGGACGCGATCGGGCCCAACCGGACCTACAAACTCCCCGAGATGGTCCCGAACACGAACATCGAGTTCCGGCTCTGGCCCGGGCAGTTCATCGTCGCGGCGAGTGCAGGTCCCGGGAACGCCTTCTGCGCTCTGGTCATCGAGTACGTCGACGAGGACTCATGAGCGAACTGCTCGACGCGGCCGAGCGCGAGGTGCGCACGTTCGTGACGGGCCTTGGCTACGAGGCGCCGCTCTCGAGCGACCTCGTGCGCCTGCTCGAGACGCTTCACCAGGCCGAGCTCGTCACCGACACCACGCGCCAGCGTCTCATCTTTCTCGTTTCCTCTGGCGCCGCGACGCGCGCCGATGTCACCGACTACGACACCCTGCGCCGCAATGTCTTCAGAGCGCAGATGCGGATGTATACGGCGATCGCGTCCGCGACGCCGAACGCGCTCATCACGCAGATCCCGAGGCCACAGCTCGCTCCTGCGGTCGACGCGCCCGATTCGCTCGCTTCGGGTCCCGGCATCGGCCTTCGCGCGCTCGGCAACCCCGGCGCCGCTGCGGGTGTTGCGGTCGCCACGAGCCCATGGTTCTGGGCCGGCATCGTCCTCACGGTCATCGTCGCGCTCGGCATCCTCGCCGCTATCGTCGTAGGCATCTCAGTGACCTCAGAAGCCATCAGCGGCGTCGCAGTCGCCTGGGTGCAGTCGAAGGCCTATTCAGCCTTCCTCGACCGGCGCTGGGCCGCCTATCAAGGCTGTCTCGCAGAGGGGCGCAGCCCCGCCGAGTGTACCGAGCTCGCGCGCGCGCTCGTTCCACAGCCGGAGTTCACCTCAGCGGGCTCTACGAGTTTTTGGACGACGCTCAAGTGGGCGGCGATCATCGGTGGCGTGGGCCTTGTGGGCGCCTACGGCTACAATCTTTTCAGACGGCACAAGCGCAGGCGCTTGGTTCGGCTGCTCGCAGACGAGTGAGGACAAATGCACGAGCTCAAGGTGGTTCAAGGAAGCGCGATGCGTGTGCTCGGTCTCGGGCAGGCCGAGGAGACAGCGATCGCGCCCGTCATCGCTCCAGAGAAGGCAATGTTCTACGCCTCGGCCTCGGTCGCTGGTGGTGCGCTCGGTGGCGCGATCATGGGGCTCATCGCCTCGAGTGACCTGCGTGGCGCGCAGACCGGGGCATTCTTCACCGCAGGCATGGCGAGCTTCGCCTCCGCCGTGCAGCTCACTCGCGCCGATCAGACGGCGCTCGGAGTTCTCTTCGGCCTGTGTGGATTGGCAGGCGTTGCGGGCTCCGTTTACATGTCGGCCACACGGCGGAGGTACTAGGAAGGAGTAGCACGCGATGAGCTTCGCAGATGTATTCGTACGGACTCTCGCGCAGGTCGGCCAAGCGTCGCTCGATGGCCTACGTCAACGTGACGGCGCTCAGATAAAGCGGCGCCGAAAGAAGGCCGGGTGCACTCCGTGCGCGGCCAAGGAGCAGGCGCGGCAAGCTCGAGAGAGGGCACGTAGCGCGATTCCATGACGACCAACTGCATCATCTGTGGGCAACCAGTGACACCAGCAACGGGAGCCATCCTGGGCGCTCTGGGCCGTCCTATCAGCGTTCGTGGCCGCGCGATCGTCTACCACACGGGCGAGTGCGCCGAGCTCGTGCATGGGGCCATCGGGATGGTCGGTAAGGGCGCGGTCGCCTTCATGCGTGCGAGCGCACCGCGCCTCGTCAAGTTTCTCGTGACGCTCAGGAGGGCCGTGTAATGCCGTTCGAGACCGATACCAATCAGGCCTTGCGGCGCATGCGGCGTGACAATGAGGACGCGCAGATCACCGTCGTCGGCTACATCAAGCCGGACGGTTCGGTCGAGCCGCTCAAGGGCGACGAGGCGGGCGCCTATGTCCAAGACATCGGCACGACGCTCGGGACCGATCGCTATTCGTCCTCGGCGCTCGAGCGGCGTGCTGTCGTCAAGGACAGTAATGGCGTCATGCTCGGCGGTGATTTTCTGAACGGCTCAGGGAACACGCGCTTTCTGCAACTGTTCGATCGCACGACCGTGCCCAGTGCTGGCGCCGTCCCGATCGCGGTCTATCACCTGCTCGCGAACGGCTCCGTCCACGTCGCGCGCCAGATTCAGTTCGAGCAGGGCATTGTCTGGGCGATCTCGACGACGGCGGCGACGTACACAGACCCCGGCGCCGTGACCGAGGTCTTCGCGATGGTGCTCTTCAGGTAAGCGATGCCGGGCCACGTCAACGAAGGTGGAGTCACGATCTACGCGCCGAGCGCGCCGCCTGGCTCAGGTCCTGGCGGAGCGATCACGCTTCAAGATGCGTACGAGGGCGGTAACACCACCAGCGTCAGCGCCGCGCAAGGCGGCGCTGTCACGATTAGTGGTGACGGCGCGACCGCGGGTATGGCGTTCCTGTCCACGGTCAAGCAGGACGCGATCCAGATCTACAACACGGCGGACGCGACCACGAACTACGAGCGGCTCGCGATTCGCTGGGTCTCCGATCGTGCGCGTATCATCGCCGAGAAGGCCGCTGGCGGCACCGAACGCGACCTCGAGCTCTACGCTGGCTCCGGACAGACCGGATTCATTCTTGGCTCGGGCGGTAGCGCGGGTGCAACAACATGGGTCGGTACGCTCTCTAGCCGCGTCACACAGACCGTTCTAGGTGACGCAACTGGGTGGGACTTCTGGTCGCGGATCACGAGTTCAACGACGGTTGAGGGATTCCGCTTTCTCAACCCGACGTTCGGGACGAGTTACGGGGCCGCATCCGGCGTGCAGACGTTCGTCTCGCTTCAGCCGACTATCAACCAGTCAGGCACCGCTGGCTACAACCTCTTCGAGATGAAGACGACTGAGACCTCGGTGGGCTCGGGCAAGAAAAACTTCTGGGTCGCGTCGGTCGGTGCGACGCAGCGCGTGCGTCTCGAGACGGTAGGGACGTTGGCGTTCGCGTCGGGCGCCAGCCGCGAGATCCAGTTGTACAACACCGCCGACGAGACGACGAACTACGAACGGCTCGCGATCCGGTGGACGTCGAACGTCGCGACGATCACCGCAGAAAAAGCCGCGGGTGGTACCGAACGCTCACTCGATCTTCTTGCTGGCTCAGGTGCCACCGGAGTGCGTTTCGAGGGCAGTTCCGGCGGCTTCGTGACCACGATCGGCTCGTCCGGAAGCGCGTGGATTCTGAAGAATCAATCAGAGGGTGTCGGGTTTCAGTTCCGCGGGCGCACGACGACGGGAACGACTGCTACGCACTCCTTCGCGAATGATCCGAGTGGATCGAGCTTCAGCGCGTCTTCTGGTACGCAGCTTTTCGTTGACGTCGACGTCACGATCAACCAGTCAGGGACGGCTGCCTACCGTGCGCTCCACATCAAGGCGACGGAGACCGCGACTGGGTCCGGCGCGCACCAGTTGATTCACGCGGAGACGGCCGCGGCCGAGTACTTCGCGATCAACACGGTTCTTGCCAACGGTGACACCACGATCTTCTGCCGTGTGGACCGTGCGGGCGCGGAGACGTTCGAACGGCTTCTTGTCGGTGCCGTGGACACTGCTGGTGCAGGCTTCAGAGCAATCCGAATCGCGAACTAAGGACAGCGTATGCCCGGGATTCGCCGCATCGTAGTTCCGACCGAGATCACACTAGTCAGTCCCGACACAGGGGAGGTGTTGCCGCCGGCGCCAGCGGAGGGGCTGCCGAACCCGCTCCCGTTCGCGCTCTTCGTTCGGCGCGCCCTGCGTTCGCCGGTATTCGCACGCAAGCTCGACGCAGTACGGAGTGGGCTGATGATCGGAAACGCGGTCGGCAAACCAGGCGAGGCATTCGAGCAGCCTGCGCTTGTAATCGCTGATGAGGACTGGCGTGTGCTCCGGGACGCGATCGACGAGCCCGTTCACCTGATGCTCCACCCGGCGATCTTACCGCAGCTGCTCCCGTACTTCGACGCGATCCTCAACGCCGAGCTCACAACCGCGTAGTGGAGGCTCGTAATGCCGCGCCCTGATCTCGACGCCTTACCCACGATCATCGTCGCTCCGCCCGCAAGCGGTGATGCCGGTCCGATGATCAATCAGGCGATTCAGAGCGTGACCTTCAACGGTACACGCCCGGGGCGCGTCGTTCTTCTGTCGGGTACGTACACGATCATCACGCAGGTTCGAATGGTCTCGAACCTTGTCCTTCAGGGACAAGCGGACTGGAGCGCTCAACTCATCAATCAGCAGGTGCTTGGCGGTGGTGGATTCGGGATCGCCATTTTTGTGTACCAAGACTACGTCGGGAACGCGGTCACCAATATCGCACTTGTGGACATGTACGTTGACATCGCGTCCACCGGCAACTTCATGACCGCGATCCGTTGCGACGACGTGGTTGGTATCTGGATCGAGCATTGCTTCTTCGACAACACGATCGCGCCGCCGTGGATTCAGAATAACCCGTGGACCATTCACGCTGTGCTCTTCGCAGGCTCGTGCGACGACATGGTGGTCACACGCTGCCGAACGAAGTACTCGCAGATCAAGACCGGGACTAGCGGCACAGCATCGGGTGTGTGCGAGGTCTCGTACAACTACTGCGAGAACCCAACGAACTTCGGCTTCAGCCACGTCATGCAGGTCGACGGCCAGCTCGGCCACTACCGTGCGATCGGCAACTACGTCAAAGATCCGTTCGGTCAAGGCGGGTTCTATGTTGGCACCGACTCGACCATTGCCAACTACGGAACGATTCTGAGCGCGACGATCGAGAACAACATCATCGACGGGGCGTGGATGGCGAGCGGAAACGCGGTCGGTATCACCTTCCGCCCACCCAGACAGACGGGTGATGTACTCATCGCTGGCAACGTCGTGGTCAATCGAACGACGGGATCGCTTCCGAACAACGGTTTCGGGATCAACATCAAGGCCGAGGTCCGAGGGACGAACGTCGCCCGCATCGGTTTGCACGACAACTACGTCGAATACACGGACCTGAATGGGATTTTGGTCGCGACGAACTGTCCCTACGTCGAGCTCTACCGCAATCGGTGCTACCGAACACGCGTACCGCAGATCCTCTGCCAGACTGCGGTGGGCTCACCAGACGAGCTCAGGGTTTTTTCGCACGACGAGATCACACCGGTCACGCTTCTACCGCGCGCCGTTGCGCTCTCTTCGTAATGAAACCAGACCTCGACCATCTACCGACGATCATCGTGGCGCCGCCAGCGAGTGGCGACGCCGGTGTGATCATCAACGCTGCCATCATGAGCGTGACCTTCAACGGCACGCGTCCAGGTCGCGTGCTGCTCTTGCCGGGCACGTACAACGTCATCTCGCGCATCTGGATGGTGAGCGGGCTCGTCATTCAAGGCCAACCGGACTGGAGCGCGCAACTCATCAACCTCCAGACGCAAGGCTTCGGCGACGGGAGTCGCGGGTTTACTGGTATCGCGATCGACGCCTACAAGGGCCCCGATCTCAACGCGACGACGTTCATCAGCGACGTCAGTCTCGTCGACGTCTACATCGACATCAGGTCCATCACGAACTTCTACACCGCGATCTCGATCGCAGACGTGCGCGGCGTGTGGATCGAGCACTGCTTCTTCGACAACAGCCTCGTGCCGCCCGCGGCGGCGATCTGGACCATCCACGCGGTGCTTATGGACGTCTGCGACGAGGTCGTGATCACTGGTTGCCGCTCGAAGTACTCACAGTTCAAGACCGCAAGCACAGGCTCTGGCAGTGTCGAGGTCTCCTACAACTACTGCGAGACGCCCACGAACTTTGGTTTCTCGCACGTCCTTCAGACTGATGGCGTGCTCGGTCCGTACCGAGCGGTGGGCAACTACGTCAAGGACTCGTACGGGCAAGGCGGTTTCTACTGGGGCAACGACTCGACCGTTTTGAACTACGGCCTCGGCCGCGCGTGCCGCTTCGAGAACAACGTCGTCGACGGCGTGTGGACCGCGCAGCCAAACGGGACTGGACTGACCGTGCGCCCGCTTGCGCGCAACGACAGCGTCATCCTCACGGGAAACGTCAGCGTCAACCGTACGACGGGTGCACAGCCGAACAACGGCTACGGGATTGCGGTCAAAGCGCAGGTGTTCGGCACGCGAACGAGCTACGCGCTCATTACGGACAACTACTGCGAGAACAGCGACCGCGAAGGCCTCCTCGTTACGGGCGGCTTCGACCTCGTCGACGTCGCACGCAATCAGTGTTACCGGACGCGAGCTCCACAGATTTTGCTCACTGCGGCGGCAGGCTCGATAGATGAAATACGCGCACGCATTTCGGACTCGATCACGCCCGTCGTGACGAGCGGACGCGTCGAAATCCTCTCTTCTTGACCCGCGTCCACATTTATCGGCCGACGATCTTGCGCGATGTCTCAAGTGCGAGTACATATGTGATCGCCATTGGAGGCGTGATCACATGAGCGACGACGACACCCCGATCATTCACACCGAGCAGCTCGCACCGCGCCCAAGCGCGTCGCGTGTCCCGATGCTCTCGAACGAGCAGATCGCGCTCCTTCAGCAGTACGCAGAGGAGCGGTACACCCAGATCGAGATCGCGGAGAAAATCGGCGCCTCGGTCGGCGTCGTCTCTCGCTACTGCAAGCGCTTCGGTCTGAACGTGCGCCTAGGTGCAGCGGCTCCCGACGTCCGGCCAGCGATCGCGCCTGCCAACGGCAATGGCGCTGTGCCTGCGCCTACGGAGCAAGAGCACAAGCAGGGCTACATGGGTCCGCCGCGCATGGCGACGCGTGGCGACGATCTTCCACAAACCTCCCCGCAAAACGCTCCACAAACCTCCACGCAAACTCCGGAGGCGCCGCCTGCACCGCGCCGTCGTGGCCGGCCGCGGAAACAACAGCCCGAGCCGGTACCGTATGCCGTCGATCCACGGCAGATGGCGCTTCCTGAGACGGGTGCACCGATCACGCCCGTGAACATCCTTCAGCCATCGCCGGTGCAAACGGGCAACGCGACCTCCACAATGCCGAGCGCTACTGTGCTCGGCGCAACGGCGTCGCGCGTGGATCTCGTAGTCACAGACCCTACGCCGCTCGAGTTCATCGGGATGGTGACGCTCGAAGCTATGCGCCAACGCTTGTCGCCTGACGAATACATCGCGCGTCTTCGTGCACAGGTCGAAGCGTGGGACCGCGCCTGCCAAGAACTGCACGCCGGGTGAGCAGGCCGCAGAACATCGACGTCCACCTCTACCGTGACCGTCACGGTCGGTGGATGGCGCGGATCTCGTGGGGGCGTTTCATGATTCGTTACGTACCGTACTCGAGACTCGCGCACGTGCTCAGGACCTTCATCGAGCCTCGCGGCGAGCTCGCTGCGGACGATACTAGCGACCTCGTCAACGATCCGAGCTTGCGGTAGGCTATCTCCGTGATCCGCGTGCGCTCAGTCGGGCAAGCTTCGACCTTCGCGCCTGCAACGGTGGTTGCATCGTCGGGCATGTCGAGTGGCCTCAGCGTCGAGCGCAAGGTGACGGCCGCCGGCGTGCTCTTCGCCGGTCTCGGCTCCGCCTTGAGCCTCTATCTCTTCGCGACAGGCAAACAGCAAGAGGCATTCGCGATCGGGATCGCATCTGCGCTCGTCGGCTCAATCGTTGGTTTCGTGAGAGTCCTGGGGGAAGGTGAATAATGGACCCGACCGCAACCCTGAAACGCGCCAAGAGCGCGATCGAAGACGGCGACTTCGAAGAGGCGCGTGACGCGCTCGACGACTACTGGGAGTGGCGTGGTCGCAAGGGGTTTCAGCCACCCAACGGCGATAAGCGTGCCCGTGAGATGGGTAAGCAGATCGGCGACGAGTACCTCGACGAGAAGAGCGATAGCGACTTCGATCGCGACGAGGTCATCGAGGGGTTCGCGTCTGCGATCTGGAGCGTCGCATGGATGGAGGCCTGCGAGCGCGCGGTCGAAGACGGCGAGCTCGACGACTTGCCGTTTGGCGCTGGCGACGACATCAGCGAAGTGGCGCCCGAGACGCCGGACAAAGCGCGCGCGATCGCCAAGCAGGAGCTTGCGCGCATGGAGCGCGTCAACAAGAAAAAGATGACGCTCGAAGATCTCTTCACGCGTGCGCAGGCGGCGCGATACGACGCGCCCGCAGACTCCAGTGAGCTCGGCTACCAGATCGGCATGCAGTGGCTCGGGACGGGCGTCGGCCTCCCGCACGAAGGTCGCGAATGGACCGTCGGCCACGGCGAGGTCATGGTCGACCTGCCCGACGGCGACCCCGACAACGCCGAGATCTCCTACGCCTCGGGGCAACACCTCGCTGGCCTCGGTGAGGACAGCCTCGCCAGCGACACCAGCCACGTCAAACGTCTCGTTTCGACGCACGGTTACCTCCCGCTCAGCAGGGCGCTAACACGTGACGTGGTCGCAGAGGTCGGTGACCCGCTCCCAAAGGGCCCCGTTTTTCTCGTCAAGCTCAAGCGCCGTGGGAGCGCCGACGAAATCCGGAATCTGCGCACGATCATCGGCAAGGCAGACTCACAACGCGAGTGGGAGGCGGGTTTCTACGGCGACGAGCGCTACGCGATGATCGCCGTCTTCTGAGTGGTGCTATAGTCGCTGTCGCCAAGGGTTTCGGGACACTTTCTGTGTGGGGCGAGGGGCGGGCGGCTCAGAAGGCTGCACCGCCTTTCGTTTTTCCGTATGCTCTTTTCATGGAGTGTCTCGCGAGCCCGCCCATCAACCCACGGCTGAGCCCCGGCCGTCTCTCCTCGGGCTACGGGGGCCGTATCGGCCACACCACCGGCCTGCCGTCGTTTCACGCCGGAAACGACTTCATTTCGCCCTATGGCGCGCCCGTCTACGCCGTCCGGCGCGGCACGGTCGAGCACGTCCTTCGTAACGAGCCCGTGACGAGCGGGTTCACCGGCTACGGCAACGCCGTCGTCATCCGCCACGAGCGCGACGGCGTTTGGACGCTCTACGCGCACCTCGCGCGCACGCACGTCGCGCGCGGTCAGGCGGTCGCTGCCGGCGACGTCATCGGCGCCGTCGGCCGCACGAACAACGGCAAGTTCCCGGGCATGCCGCATCACCTGCACTTCGAGACCCGCTTCGCTCGAGCGGACGGCTCAAGTCCGTTTCCGGGGCCGTACGGGTCGTTCAACATGGACCCGCAGGTGTTTCTTAGAGAAGTCGAAGTCGGCTGCAACTGGCGCGGAGTCTTTAGCCTCGGGCGCGACGCCTGCCGTCCGTGGTCGAGCACGCGGCTTCGAGGCCTCGCCGGTCTTGGTCAAGCTCCCGAGGACGGTGGAGCAGCTCCAGGCCCCGATCCCGACATGGAAGGCTACGAGCCTCCGGTCGAAGACTGGTGGTATTTGATCACCGGCTCGAACTGGGCGCTCGGCGCGATCATCGGCGGTGGGATTTTGACCGCCGCTGGTGCTGCGGCACTCGCAGACTACGACCGTCGACGTCGGCGTCGTTGACACTACTCCTCCTCTTGTGGTCACTCCTGAAAGCGCTTTCGGATCTTGCTCGCCACTTCTGCGACATCGTCGGGCCGAGCTTCGTCGAGGTAGTGCATCGTCGTGTGCGGGCTTGAGTGTCCGAGGAGCTGCTGCACGGCGCCGATGTCTTTCTCCATTCGCAACGCCTGTACGGCAACCGTGCGGCGGAGCCGATGGAGGAACACGCGCTCGTCGACGTCAGCGGTCTTGGCGAGTGTTTTGAGCGCGCGTGAGACGCGCTTGTAGGCGCCCGAGCCTGGCAGCGCACTCGGGTTCGTGGGGCAGAGCCATCCGGCGACGTTTGGCGCCTTCTTGTTCGCTTCGTCGGCTTGCCACGCCTCCCACAGACGCGTCCACGCGCCGTCGATCTTGATGAGCCGCGGCGCGCCGCCCTTGACTGTGTGGTCGAGCGTGCCCGTCTTGATCGCACGCCGGAGCTCACCCTGCTCGACACGCAAGGCATCGCCGATACGCATGCCTTGCGCCATCAGAACTTCGATGACGCGCGCCTCATCGCTATCGTCAGCCATGACGACGGCTGCGAGCCGTTTCCATCCAGCGTCGTCGAGCGATCGCGCTTCTGCCTTTCGGCGTTTCTTTGGCTTACGTCCTCCGAGCTCGCGTTCCTTGTGCACGCGTGCGAGTGCGTTGATCTGCGCTGCCAGTTGCCCTGTGGCGACGCCAGCGGCGAGCATGCGCTTGCCAGTCCACTTGAGGCCCGCAGGCAAGGGCTCACCCTCTTTGTAGAGGCGCTCGATCTGGCGTGCCTCGGTGAGCGACAGGCGCACCGTCGATTCTTGGTACCCGTGCTCGCGCAGCCACGCTTCGAAGCGTTCTAGGTTCATGTTCGCCGCCGTCGGTCAAAGAGCCACACGAT
>Ga0075418_10003939_pt1 | contig 16911 bp, 17 predicted proteins | sample SoiMetdeltSBSDD2_FD_81776 | JGI IMG/M metagenome (GOLD analysis project Ga0075418, IMG submission 81776) | Bulk soil microbial communities from a Populus tree surrounding site in Tennessee, USA - Soil MetaG P. deltoides SBSDD2 | ecosystem: Environmental > Terrestrial > Soil > Tree plantation... | reverse complement strand
TTCCAGCCCAGCCGGTCCAGGTCCGCGGTCGCGGAGGATTCGACCAGCCCGAGCCGGCCTACGCCGGGCAGCTTGGGACGCTGCGTCGCAGGTTTGGCCACAACCCGACGTTATCGCGCGCGTCAGCTAGAGGGACAGGTAGGCCTTCAGCTCGAACGGCGTGACGTGGCTGCGGTAGTTCTCCCACTCGGTGCGCTTGTTGCGGAGGAAGTAGTCGAAGACGTGCTCCCCCAATGCTTCCGCCACCAGCTCGGAGTTCTCCATCTCGGTCAGCGCGACGCCGAGGCTGCCCGGCAGCTCCTTGTAGCCCATCGCACGCCGCTCCTCAGTAGTAAGGCTCCACACGTTGTCCTCGGCCTGCGGGCCCAGCACATAGTTTTTCTCGACGCCGCGGAGCCCCGCGGCCAATAGCACCGCAAAGGTGAGGTACGGGTTGCACGCCGAGTCGGGGCTGCGGACCTCGATCCGGCGCGACGAGGCCTTGCGCGGCGTATACATCGGCACCCGCACCAATGCCGAGCGGTTGGCCGCGCCCCAGGAGGCGGCGGTCGGCGCCTCACCGCCGTGCACCAACCGTTTGTAGGAGTTCACCCATTGGTTTGTCACGGCGCTGATCTCTGTCGCGTGTTCGAGAATGCCTGCGATGAACGACTTCGCGACATCAGACAGCTGCAGCGGGTCGTCGGGGCTGTGGAAGGCGTTGGTCTCACCCTCGAACAGGCTCATGTGGGTGTGCATGGCCGAGCCGGGGTACTCGGCGAAGGGCTTGGGCATGAATGACGCCCGCACCCCGTCGCCGATCGCGACCTCCTTGACCACGTACCGGAACGTCATCACGTTGTCGGCCATCGACAGCGCGTCGGCGTAGCGCAGGTCGATCTCTTGCTGGCCTGGTGCGCCCTCGTGGTGGCTGAACTCCACCGAGATGCCCATCTGCTCCAGCGCGTCGATCGCGTGGCGACGGAAGTTCGGCGCCGCGTCGTGCACGGCCTGATCGAAGTAACCGCCGTTGTCGGCCGGGACCGGTGGCGTGCCGTCGTCGGCTCCGGGATGCAGCAGGAAGAACTCGATCTCCGGATGGACGTAGCAGGAGAAGCCGAGGTCACTGGCCTTGGACAGCTGGCGGCGCAGCACATGCCGCGAGTCGGCCCACGAGGGTGAGCCATCGGGCATCGTGATGTCGCAGAACATCCGCGCCGAATGATGCTTGCCCGAACTGCTCGTCCACGGCAACACCTGGAAAGTCGACGGATCGGGCCGGGCCACCATGTCGGCCTCCGACACCCGGGCGAAGCCCTCGATCGCCGATCCGTCGAAGCCGATGCCTTCCTCGAACGCGCCCTCCAGTTCGGCCGGTGCGATCGCGACCGACTTGAGGTATCCGAGCACGTCCGTGAACCACAGCCGGACGAAGCGGATGTCGCGTTCCTCCAGCGTGCGCAGCACGAATTCCTTCTGCCGATCCATGTCCGCAGCGTATGCACCGGCTGTTAATTCTGTGTTACACGGCTACTGCGATTAACAGCGCAAACCTTCCGGCGGCACGACCGAGTCGAGAAGGAAGTTCACCACGGCGGTGTCGACGCATTGGTCGCCGTTGAACACCACGGTGTGCTGGGTGCCGTCGAACGTGATCAACGCGGCGCCCATCTGGCGGGCCAGATCCACCCCCGCTTCGTACGGAGTCGCCGGATCGTGCGTGGTGGAGACGACGACGACCTTGCCGGGACCGGGCGAGGTGCCCGGATGCGGGGCGGACGTCGGGGGTACCGGCCACATCGCGCAGGCGTCGCGGGGGGCAAACCCGGTGAAGGTGCCGTACTCCATGAACGGCGCCGCTTCGCGGATCTGTCGATCGGCGTCGGCCCACGCGGCCGGGTCGGTCGGGTACGGCGCGTCGACACATCGAATCGCGGCGAATGCATCCTGCAGGTTCTTGTAGTGACCCGATTCGTCACGGTGCTGGTAGTCATCGGCGAGCAGCAGCAGGTCCCCGGCGTCGGTGCCGCGCTGTAGCCCCAGCAGCCCGCTGGTGAGGTACTGCCAGTAGCGCCGCGTGTAGAGCGCGTTGACGGTGCCGGTTATCGCGTCCTGGTAGCTCAGGCCACGCGGATCCGACGTCCAGCCCGGCTTGTTCACCAGCGGGTCGACCAACTCGTGAAAGCGGTCGACGAACTTCGCGGGGTCGGTGCCGAGCGGACAGCCCGCCGACTGTGCGCAGTCGGCGGCGTAATCGTTGAAAGCCGTTTGAAAGCCGGCCATCTGGCGAATGCTGTTGGTGATCGGGTCGAGGCTAGGGTCGACGGCGCCGTCGAGCACCATCGCGCGCACCCGGTCGGGGTACTGCTCGGCATACGCCGCGCCCAGTTCGGTTCAGTACGAGAAGCCGAGATAGTTGATCTGGTTCTCGCCCAATGCTGCACGGACGACGTCCATGTCGCGCGCCGACGACGCCGTTCCGACGTTGGCCAGGAACTCCGAACCCATTCGCTGAGCGCATGCATCGACAACCTGGCGCCAGACGGCTTCGATGTGGGCGACACCTTCTGGGCTGTAGTCGGCCATCGGTTCACGACGGAACGCATCGAACTCGGCGTCGGTGCGGCAGCGCAGCTCCGGCGTGGAATGGCCGACCCCGCGCGGATCGACGCCCACCAGATCGAACCGGCGCATGATGTCGGTGTCGGCCAGCGACGCCCCCATGCTGGCCACGGTGTCCACGGCCGACGCACCCGGTCCGCCCGGGTTCACCACGAGCACGCCGATCCGGTCGCCGGATGCGGGAATGCGGATCACCGCCAACTGTGCTTGGGCGCCTTCGGGTTTGGCGTAATCGACGGGCACCGACACCGTCCCGCACTGCGCGGTCGGGATGCGGGTGGCGTCGCCGATGAACTGCTCGCAGCTTCCCCACAGCGGCGGCTGGCCGTACTGCTGGATCGACTCACCCTCGGGCGACGCCCATGCGGCCGGGCACGCGATCGCCGACATCAGGAAGATCGCGAGCAGCACCGTACTCCACCTGCCCACCCGCCACATGGCCAACATGTTCGCATGGGTAACGGCCGCCGGTCTGCGGCTGGAATACAACGGTGACCTTGCTGTTATCGGGCGTCTAGCTCGTACGTCAACCAGGTCGACTTCTCGGCGCCGATACCGTCGTAAAGCCGTTGCGCCGTCGCGTTGTCCGGCGCCGTCTCCCACACCAGCTTCCCGGCGCCATGCTCGCGGCAGAGTTCTCGGCAGCGTTCGATCAACGCGCGGCCCGCGCCCGATCCGCGGGAGGCAGGCACCACGAACAAGTCGTTGAGCACTCCGACCCGAGCGGCGTACAGCGTCTGCCATGTCCAGTAGATCGTCGCGAAACCCAATGGCGTTCCATCGGTGTCGCGCGCGATGAGCTGAAGTCCCTCGGACGGATCGTCGATCAACGCAGTTACGAGTGCCGCCAGTTGATCGTCGGGTGGATCAACCCGATAGAAGTCACAGTAGGCCCGCAACATCGGCATGAGGTCGGGCACATCGGCGCTGCCGACCGTGGTGATGGTCAGCATCGTGTATTCGGCGGCGGCACAGTCACGTCGACAAGGTAGCGCGCTGCGATGTCGTCAACACACGTATTTCCCTGGAAGACAACGGTGTGCTGGGTGCCGTCGAAGGTGAGCAGCGTGCCACCGAGTTGCTGAGCCAGATCGACGCCGGCCTGATACGGCGTGGCCGGATCGTTGGTCGTCGACACCACCAGGATCGGCGGCAGACCCGCCACCTTGAGCTCGTGCTGATCGCCGGTTGCGGGGACCGGCCAGAACGCGCACGTGTCCAGGGGTGCGAGACCGGTGAATTCGCCGTAGCTCAGGAACGGCGCGACCTCACGGGTGCGACGGTCCTCGTCGACCACCTTGGCGCGGTCGGTGATGTGCGGCTTGTCCATACAGTTGACCGCGACCCGGACATCGGTGGAGTTGTTGTAGTGCCCCTTGTCATCCCGACCCATGTACAGGTCGGCCATCGCCAGCATGGTGTCGCCTCTGCCCTCTTTGATTTCGGACAGCGCCTGGGTGAGGTGGCGCCACAGGCTCGGCGAATAGAGCGGCAGGATGGTCCCGACGATCGCGTCGCTATAGCTCAGCCCGCGCGGATCTTTCGTCTCCGCCGGGTGCTTGACCAGCGGATCGACGAGGCTCTTGTAGACGTCCACCGCCTTGGAGGGATCAGTGCCCAACGGGCAGTCCGGGCTGCTGGCGCAGTCGGCGGCGTAGTTGTCGAACGCCTTCTGGAACGCGGCGGCCTGGCGGATCTCCTCCTCGATCTGGTCGGCATTCGGGTCGACGGCCCCGTCGAGGATCATCGCTCGAACCTTGTCGGGATAGGCCTCGGCGTACAGGGCTCCGATCCGGGTCCCGTACGAGTAGCCGAGGTAGGTCAGTTTGTCGTCGCCGAGGCCGGTCCGGATCGCTTCAAGATCCTTGGCCACGTTGGCGGTTCCGAGGTTGGCCAGGAACTCCTTGCCCATCTTGTCGACGCACCGCTGGACGAACTCCTTGTTCTCCTTCTCGATGTGATCGACACCCTCTTGGGTGTATTCCACCGTGGGATCGGCCCGCAACTTGTCGTTGTCCTCGTCGGAGTTGCACCACGCCGCGGGCGTGGAGTTGGCGACGCCGCGGGGATCGAAGCCGACGAGATCGAACCGCTCTCGCACCGACTGCGGCAGCGTTGGCGCCATCGACGCGGCGGCCTCCACGCCGGATTCACCGGGACCGCCGGGGTTGACGACCAGTGAGCCGACCTTCTGGCCGGTGGCCTTGAAGCGGATCATCGCGATCTGCGCGACGTCACCGTCGGGCTTGGAGTAGTCGACCGGAACCGACAGCATGCCGCACTCGGCACCCGCGGGGATGCGGTTCTGGTCCGAGGCGGCGGCCTTGCACGGCAACCACTGGATCGGAGAGCCTGGCCGGGGCGCCGAGATGACGGCGCGCCCGTCGACCATGTTGCTGCACCCGGCCAGCAGCAGGGCAGCGATGGTCGCGAGGACCCCGATCCGCAGGTTCATGGCACCACATGCTGCCATGACCATGCATCCACGCAGGCGAGGGCGCTATCTCGTGGCGTCGAGCAGCTCGTTCAGCGCCACCTCGAAGTCATCGGCGAGGTCCCACAGATCGGGCAGCAGCTCGGGGCACGACACGATGCCGACGTCGAGCTTGCCGGTCAGCGACATCACCGTGATGTTGAGGCCCGAGCCGTGGAAGATCGGGCCCAGCGGGTACATCGCCTTGATCTCGTTGCCCAGGAAGTACAGCGGCTCCTGTGGACCGGGCACGTTGGAGATCACCAGGTTGTGCACCGGTCGTGCGCCGCTCAGCCGGCTCGCGGCATAGACGCGCATGGCGACGCCGAACACAGCCGGCGCGGCGAACTGCGTCCAGTCCTGAAGCAGAGTCGCACCGATCGCTGAACTATGTTGCTTGGCAACCGAATTCGACTCTGCGATGGATTTCAGCCGCTCCGCAGGGTCGTCGACGTGCGTCTCGAGTTTGGAGAACATACCCGACACCTGATTGCGGCCGGGCCGGTCGGACTTCTCATGCACAGACACCGGAACCATCGCGACCAACGAGTTGTCGGGCAGTTCGCCTCGGTCGGCAAGGAACTTGCGCAGCACGCCCGACACCAGGGCCATCACCACGTCGTTCACCTTGACACCGAAGTGGTTCTTCACCGTCTTGATGTCCTCGAGGTCGAGTTGGGCGAACGCGATGTTGCGGTGGCCCGTGACGTTGGTGTTGAACGCTGTCTTCGGCGCCGCGAAGGGTGCGGCCATCGCCAGGCCGCTGCGGGCGCGTTTGACGGTGTCGACGACCGACGTCAGCGTGGTCGGCACCACGTTGACCAGCCTCAATGGCCGCGTGACGAACTTGACCGCACCGCTGACCGCGATCTCAAGGCCGCTGGCATCGCCGATGCCCTCGACCGGGTCGGGCGCGGGCGCGTCCGGTTCGGTGCTGCACAGCTGCGACATCAGGTTGGCGCCCGTCACGCCGTCGATGCCGGCGTGGTGCATCTTCGTCATCACCGCAATCCGGCCCCCGGCGTGCGCGTCGGTGCCTGCGACGTTTTCGATCACCCAGGTCTCCCACAGCGGCCTGCTTCGGTCCAGTGGGAGCGACGCGATGTGGCCGCAGATCTCGGCGAGCTCGCGCCGGCCGCCCGGGGAAGGCAGACCGATGCGGTGCAGGTGCCGATCGACGTCAAAGTCCTTGTCGTCCACCCACACCGGATGATCGGGGTTGAACCGGGAGTCGGCCAGCTTTTCGCGGAACTGCGGCATGGCCTTGATGCGCAGCGTGAGCGCGTCGCGCAGCCGGTCGAACGTGTAGCCGCCGGGCATCGTGGAGGTGTCCAGCTCGAGGATCGAGCACACATGCATTGGCTGTTTCGCGGTTTCGAGATAGAGGAAACTGGCGTCGAGTCCGCTGAGCCGTTGCATGCCGGAGATCGTAGTGTGAGGAAATCCACTTAACCTGAAGTTCAGGTTCTTGTGACGGGGTGGCAGACTTAGATGGTCAGACGAACCCGGGGACCGTAACGGCCTCGAGGATTCGACCCGACCCACCCAATTGGGGGACAACGATGTCTGAGCAGTCCGTTTACGGTGCTGCCGAGGTTAAACCACGCGGCAAGGTTCGCACGCACCACCTGCAGAAGTGGAAGGCCGAAGGCCACAAATGGGCCATGTTGACGGCCTACGACTACTCCACCGCCCGCATCTTCGACGACGCCGAGATTCCGGTGTTGCTCGTCGGTGACTCCGCCGCCAACGTCGTCTACGGCTACGACACGACCGTGCCCGTGACCATCGACGAGCTGATTCCGCTGGTGCGTGGTGTGGTGCGGGGTGCTCCGCACGCGCTCGTCGTCGCGGATATGCCGTTCGGCAGCTACGAGGCCGGCCCGCAGCAGGCACTGGCCACCGCGACCCGATTCCTCAAGGAAACCGGCGCGCATGCGGTCAAGCTGGAAGGCGGCGAACGCGTCGCCGATCAGATCGCGACGATCACCCAGGCCGGCATCCCAGTGGTGGCGCACATCGGGTTCACGCCGCAGAGCGTGAACGGCCTCGGCGGCTTCCGGGTGCAGGGCCGCGGTGACGCCGCCGAGCAGACCATTCACGACGCGATCGCCGTGCAAGAGGCCGGTGCGATCGCGGTCGTGCTGGAGATGGTGCCGGCCGAGCTGGCCACCCAGATCACCGGCAAGCTGACCATCCCCACGGTGGGCATCGGCGCAGGACCGAACTGCGACGCGCAGGTGCTGGTGTGGCAGGACATGGCCGGGTTCACCAGCGGCAAGACGGCCAAGTTCGTCAAGCGCTTCGGTGATGTGGGCAGCGAATTACGCAGCGCGGCAACCCAATACGCTGACGAGGTGGCCAGCGGGGCCTTCCCCGCCGAGGAGCACTCGTTCTAGGCGAACTCGGCTTTACGCTTCGCCAGGAACGCGTCGATGCCCTCGCGGCCGTCGACGGAGTCGGCCAGACCGGCGATGAGACGGCCCTCGAGTTCCATCTGCTCTTCGAGCCCGTTGGCGAATGTGGAGAGCAGCAGGGCCTTGACGCCGCCGTTGGATCCCCTTGCGGTGGCGGCCATTTGGTGAGCGAGCTTGTCGGTGCGCGCGGCCAGTTCCGCGTCGGGGACGACCTCGGTGACCAGTCCCCACTGCGACGCCTCTGGCGCCGTGAGAGTCCGGTTGGTCAGCATCAACTCCTTGGTCTTGGTGATGCCGATCAGCCTTGGCAGGAAGTACGACGAGCTGCCGTCGGGGCTGAGGCCCGCTCGCGTGTAGGCCATTGTGAACGACGCCGACTCGGCCGCCAGCACCAGATCACCGGTCACGGCCAGAGAGAAACCGGCGCCGGCCGCCACGCCGTTGACCGAGGTGATCACCACGGCGTCCATCCGTGCGAACGTCGAGATCGCGCGGTGCAGGTCGTCGGCGACGCCCTTGATGAACGGCCCCCTGGTCTCCGCCGCCGCGAACGACTTCAGATCCCCTCCAGCGCAAAAGAATCGGCCCGATCCGGTGATCACGACCACCTTGGTGGCAGGCGAGTCGCAGCGTTTGGCGGCGTCGGCGAGTTCCCGAGTCATGGTGTCGTTCATGCCGTTTGCCGCGTCGGGCCGGTCTAGCGTGATCCGCGTGATGGGCCCGGACTGCTCGAACGTGATGGTCTGGTATTCGGTCACACCTGGACTGTATCGGCAAACCCCAGTCGCGCCGCGGTCAGCTTGTGAAGTTTGGCGAAGCCCCCGTCGAATCCCAGTGTGCGCAGCGCCCCGTCAGCGATGACCCACGGCTGCTCGTCTGGACAATCGGTGTCGTCGGAGCGACGGTTGATCACCGATTCGACCAGCCGAAACGGCAGGTCGTCGGCGTCGACGGGACCGTCGCATTCCTCGATGACCTCGGCGGCGAGGGTGCGATAGCGGGCCCGCAATTCGGCTCGGCGCAGCCGGAACTGTTCGAACCGGTCGAGCCGCAACTCGGGCAGTAGATACAGCGCGCCGAGGTTCCATCGGCTCGCGCACAGCTGGGTGACGTCGCCGACCACCAGCGCATGCAGGCGCTGCACCGCCGGGCCTTCTTCGTCGAGGAGCTCGGCGGCGAGTTCTAACGGTTCGTCGACCGTACCGGCCAGCAGCGCATCGAGGATGTCGTCCTTGGTGGCGAAGTGGTGATACAGCGAGGCTTGGCGCACGCCAACGGCGTCGGCGATCCGTCGCGTCGAGGTACTCGCATAGCCGAGGTTGGTAAAGAGCTCGGCCGCCGCGTCCAGAATTTCTTCGCGCGCGGACTTGCCCGGCCGCCGCGACTGCTCCAGCCTCGGGCGTCCACGGCCGTCGCTGCGCATGGCCACATTCTCGCACCGCGCTTGCGATACTCACGAAAACTGCGGACGGAGGGGGCTGGCATGAATCCGTATGAGCGAGAGGTAAAGCACCTACGGCACGTGATCAGCACCGCCAAGATTGTGGTTACCTTGACTGCCGGCATCGCCGCCACCTTCGTCGCCGCGGAATTGCAAGTCAACGAACGAAATCCATGGGAGAAATCGGCCGCGCTGCTCCTGATTCCCATGCTGTGTGCCACGTTTTGGGTTCTCTGGCTCCGTGCGCCATCGCATGACAAAGAGATCGGTGTCGACGAGCTCAGGACGGCGAAGAGTGTGGCAGACCGCGCGCACTGGCTGATGTTGGCGCAGGTCGCGTTCTCGGTACTGTCAGGCCTCTTCGCTGTTCTCGGGTTACTGATCCCGTCGGACACCGGCCAAGCATCGCCTGGACCGAATACCTGTCACTTGAGAGAAATACAGTCAACGCACTCGTAACAACCGCGACACGCGGGTGGAATCGGTGCGCTGAAAACTTTCAGTTGACAGTTATTCGGACAGGAGCCGACCTTGAGTACCGACTCGACCACTGGGGCGCGCGACCACGCCCGGTCTCAGGTACAAACCGCCACGATGCGGATTCCCGCCACGCCGACCGACGTTGATCCGTCGCGCCTGCTGTGGGCCGAAGCCGTTCCCCCTGGCTCCTATGCGACAAGGGTGCTGGGGCGCGGAACACGCCTTCGGCTGATCGATCCCGATGGCGGCGCGTGCGCGCACCTGCTGCTCTTCCGAGCCGATGCGCCTTGGGAGCGACTCAACGTGGCCGACACCGTGAAGGTGCCTTGGCAGGCATACCTCGGCGCCGGCCATCCGCTGCTCTCCGATCAGGGCCGCGTGCTGGCGACCGTCACGGACAGTTCCGGCCAGCACGACACGTTGTGCGGCATGACCGATGCCGGGCGCGCCAAGATGCTGCTGGCGGCTGTCAAACACGGCCTCGATCTCCGCGACGTCGCACCGTCGGTGTCCTTCTTCAAGGGTGTCCGCGTCGGGGACGACGGCACATTGGGATTCACCGGTTCTGCCGGGCCGGGGTCCGCGGTCGATCTGCTGATCCACCTACCCGTGGTGGTGGCGCTGGTCAACACCGCTCATCCGTTGGACCCCGACCCGGCGCTCACCGGCCTCGACGTGCTGGCCTGGCGCGCGGGCGAGCAGCTCGCCACGCCCGTAAGCGACGATCCTGAATACCTGCGCGCCCTCTTCAACACCGAAAGCACTTGGGCCGCAGCGCAAACCAGCGAGACCTTCACATGACCACCACAGAACTCACCATCATCGGCGACGAGGTCGTCGATGCCCGGGCGCCGTGGTCGGCGATCGTACGAACCGGCCAGACGTTGCAGATTATCGACCTGCACGGCAATCAAGCCGTCGACACCCTGCTGTACGGGGTTTCGGGCGATCAGGTCGATCACGCGCTTCGCTACAGCGCGCAGGCCACCATCACCGCGCAGCGCAACATCTTTCTGTCCACCGGGTCGGTGCTGAAGGCCGCCAACGGCACACCGCTGATGACGATCGTCGCCGACGACGTCGGCAACCACGACACGATTGCGGGTGCTTGCTCGAAGGAGTCGAACACGCTGCGCTATGGCCATCACACCGTGCACCAACACGCTTGTGCTGAAAACTTTTTGGCCGAAGGAGCCAAGTGGGGGCTGGGCAAACGCGACATCGTGCCGAACATCAACTTCTTCATGAACGTGCCCGTCGAAGCCGACGGCACGCTGGGCATCGTTGACGGTCTCTCCGCACCTGGCAAGTCGCTGACGTTGCGCGCCGAGCGTGACACGCTCGTGCTGGTGTCGAACTGCCCGCAGATCAACAACCCCTGCAACGGATTCGACCCGACACCCGTGCGGATGGTGATCTCGGCGTAATGACCGCGATCGAGGTGGTGCGGCCGGGAATGCTGACCACCGTGCAGGACTGGCCCGGTCGCATCGGGTACTGGCATGTCGGTGTCCCGCCGTCCGGGCCGATGGACGACCTGTCGTTCCGGATCGGCAACCGGGTCCTCGGCAACCTGGAGGGCATCGCCGGTCTTGAATGCACGAGAGCCGGTCCGGCCCTTCGCTTTCCGGACGGCGGACGCGTCTGCATCACCGGGGCGCCGGTGAGCGTGACACTGGACGGCACGCCCGTGCCGCAATGGCAGTCCATCGGTGTCCCAGTCGGTGGACTGCTGGACGTTGGGGCGCTGACAGGTCCGGGTATGCGCTGCTACGTGCTGATCGCGGGCGGCCTGCAGGAACTCGAATACCTCGGCAGCACAGCCACATTCACACTTGGCGCGTTCGGTGGTCACCTCGGCAGGCCGTTGAGGGATGGCGATGTGCTGACGGCGGATGTCGACCCTGGACCAGCCGACGGCCGTCCCGCGCGAGCGGCGATCGACGAGCAGCCCAGCATCGGCCACCGCTGGGAGGTCGCGGTCACCGAAGGCCCGCACGCCGCACCCGAGTTCTTCACCCGTGCCGATATCGAGGCGCTGATCCGCACCGACTACGCCGTGCACTTCAATTCGGATCGCACCGGCGTGCGGCTGATGGGACCGCAACCGCAGTGGGCGCGCAGCGACGGCGGTGAGGCCGGGCTGCACCCGTCGAACATTCACGACAACGCTTACTGCGTCGGCACTTTGGACTTCACCGGCGACACCCCGATCCTGCTAGGCCCTGACGGCCCAAGCCTGGGCGGGTTCGTCTGCCCGGTAACCGTGGTCGGCGGCGACCGCTGGAAGCTGGGCCAGATGGCACCGGGCGACGCGGTGCGGTTCGTTCCGGTGCGCGCCGATCGGGCGCCATCGCTGCGGACCATCGACATCGACCGACGGGCGTCGTTCCCTCTGGTGATCTCGACGTCCAGCGACAACGACGACGGCGTGCTCAGCCGGTTCACCGCGGCGGACGGCACCGACGTGGTGTTGCGGCGCGACGGTGACGGCGGCGTGCTGGTCGAGTACGGGCCGATGGTGCTCGATTTGGCCATGCGGGCCAGGGTTCACGTGCTCTACGAGCACCTCCTCGCACAATGCATTCCCGGCATCACCGAGCTCACCCCAGGCGTGCGCTCCCTGCAGGTGCAGTTCGACCCCGCGGTGCTGTCGATGGCTGAAATGACCGACTTGCTGGCTGGTCTCGACAGCGAACTGCCCTCGTCCGATCAGCTCGTCGTGCCGAGCCGCACTGTCCGACTGCCATTGTCGTGGGACGACCCGGCGACTCACGAGGCCATTGAGCGCTACATGCACGGTGTGCGGGCGGATGCGCCGTGGTGCCCATGGAACATCGAATTCATCCGGCGCATCAACGGTCTCGACGACGTCGCGCAGGTGCACGACATCGTGTTCGCCGCAGAGTATTTGGTCCTCGGGCTTGGCGACGTGTACCTGGGTGCACCCGTCGCCACTCCCCTGGATCCGCGACACCGGCTGGTGACCACGAAGTACAACCCGGCGCGCACCTGGACGCCGGAGAACGCCGTCGGCATCGGCGGCGCCTACCTGTGCATCTACGGTATGGAGGGCCCCGGCGGATACCAGTTTGTCGGCCGCACCACGCAGGTGTGGAATCACTGCCACCCCGGCGGTGCCCGATCGTTCGAGCCCGGAACGCCTTGGCTGTTGCGATATTTCGACCGAATCAGCTTCTACCCCGTGAGTGCGGAGGAGCTTGTGCATCTACGCGCCGAGATGGCCGCCGGGCGCGGTGAGGTCGCGATCGACGACGGAAAGTTCTCGCTCGCCGACTATCGCGACTTCCTGACCGACAACGACGACCACATCACCGCGTTCCGTCAACAGCAGGCGGTCGCGTTCGCGGCCGAACGTCGGGCGTGGGACCTGGCCGGCGAGTTCCGCCGGGCGTCCTGACGCTCGTTCACCTGGGTATGGCACGCTGTGCTGCACAATGGCGAAATCCAATGACCCCGCGACGTCCAGGTACCTGGAGGTCGAGCGCAAGTTTGAGGTGTTGGAATCGACCGTAAGCCCGTCGTTCGAGGGGCTGTCCTCCGTCGCGCGCGTCGAGCGTTCGCCGTCCCAGCAGCTCGATGCCGTCTACTTCGACACAGCGGCCCACGATCTCGCGGCCCGGCGCGTCACCCTGCGCCGTCGCACCGGCGGCACCGACGCGGGTTGGCACCTCAAGTTGCCCGCGGGGCCGGACGCCAGGACCGAAGTGAGAGTGCCGCTCGACGAGAGCAACGTCGATACGGTGCCGGAGGACTTGCTTGACGTCGTATTGGCCATCGTGCGTGATCGCCCCGTCGGCCCGGTCGCGCGGATCTCGACCAGGCGCACGGTCGACATGCTCTACGGTCCAGACGGCGTCGCGGTGGCGGAGTTCTGCGACGACGACGTCGTCGCGCGAGCCGACGACGACGAGGAATCCGAGCAACGGTGGCGCGAGTGGGAACTGGAACTGGGCGAGGGCGCCGATCGCGCGCTGCTGGACCGGCTGACGAACCGGCTGCTGGACGCGGGCGCGGTCACGGCCGGCCACGGTTCGAAGCTCGCGCGGGTACTGGAGCGCGATGACACCGATACCGCGATCGAGCCGCCGGCCGACCCGGTGCACCGCGCAGTGGCCGAGCAGGTCGAACAACTCGTGGTGTGGGACCGCGCCGTGCGGGCCGACGTGTACGACTCGGTGCACCAGATGCGGGTGATCACCCGCAAGATCCGAAGCCTGTTGCAGGCATCGGAGGGTGCGTTCGGGATCTCCGATGACGCGTGGATCCTCGACGAGCTGCGGCAGCTGGCGGCGGTTCTGGGTGTGGCCCGCGACGCTGAGGTGCTCGCCGAGCGCTACGAAAGGGCGATCGACGAACTGCCCGCCGAACTGGTCCGAGGGCCAGTGCGGGAGCGGTTGGTCGACGGCGCGAAGAAGCATTACAAGTCCGGCCTGCGGCGATCGCTGATTGCGATGCGGTCGGAGCGCTACTTCCGGCTGCTGGATGCGCTGGAGGGGCTGGTGGCCGCGGAGCCGCCGCCCACACCGCCGGGTGAAGAGCCGGCCCAGCTGACCATCGATTCGGCCTACAGACGGGTACGCAAGGCGGCCAAGGCCGCAGCGCAGGCCGCCGACACCGAGAAGGATGAGGCGCTACACCGAATCCGTAAGGGCGCCAAGCGACTTCGGTATACAGCGGCGGCGACGGGCGAGGGCAAGGTTAGCGAGCGCGCCAAGACGATCCAGACGCTGCTCGGTGACCATCAGGACAGTGTGGTCAGCCGTACCCATCTGAGCCGCCAGGCCGAGGCCGCGCAGGCCGCAGGCGAGGACACCTTTACCTATGGGCTGCTCTACCAATTGGAGGACAACCTGGCGCGGCGCTCCCGCGAGCAGCTCGACGACGCGTTGAAGAAGCTGGACCGGTCGGTACGCAAAGCGCGATAACCGAGCGGGCGGATGAGTTGGCCTGTAAGCCGGATTCTGTCCCTCGCCGCCGCGTACTACCGCGGCGACGAGGCGGCGACCATCCATCTGGACACACCGTTGCCGGGTGCCTCAAGCGGCCTACCCGCAGGCTCGGGCGAGCAGCCCTCGGACGCCTGCGCTGCCGCACCCCCTCTGCGACATTCTTGGCCTTGCTTCGGGTGGGGTTTGCCTAGCCACTCCGGTCACCCGGAATGCTGGTGCGCTCTTACCGCACCGTTTCACCCTTACCACCGCGAAGGTGGCGGTCTATTTTCTGTGGCACTTTCCCGCGAGTCACCTCGGATTGCCGTTAGCAATCACCCTGCTCTGTGAAGTCCGGACTTTCCTCGAACCACCGCCGCACCTAATCCCCCACGGTTTGGCGCATGATCCGCGGCCGCCCAGCCAACTCATCCGCCTCATAATGATCGCATGACGCAGGTTCCGCCTGTCCGCTACCTGCAGCGGGCCAAGGATCTCGTGGACGCCCGCTACGCCGAGGCCATCACCGTCGACGACCTGGCCGCAGCGGCCGGACTGTCGCGGGCCCACTTCAGCAGGATGTTCACCCGGACCTTCGGCGAATCGCCGCGCTCGTATCTGCAGTCGCGCCGCCTCGAGCGGGCCGCGGCGCTGCTGCGCTACACCGACCGCTCGGTGGCGGACATCTGCGTAATGGTGGGCCTGCAGAGCGTCGGGTCGTTCACCACCAGCTTCGCGCGGGTCTATGGGTTGCCGCCCGCCGCCTATCGGGCCAGCATGCCGCCCGCCGCGATCTACGCGCGGGTGCCGAGTTGCATCTTGCGGCGCGACACCCGTCGTCCCGCCGACAGCCGCGTCAAGACAGCACACGGGGAGAAGACGAACGGCAGCGGCCGACCGTAGCGTCGTGCACATGATCAAAATTGCAAGCTCACACCTGTGGGTACACGACCAAGAAGTTGCGCTGAAGTACTGGACCGAGAAGGTCGGAATGGAAGTGCGCCAAGATGTTTCGTTTCCGGAGGAGATGGGCGAATTTCGGTGGCTGACGGTTGGCCCGCGCGGCCAGGACGACGTTTCGATCGTGCTGATGGCGGTGCCCGGCGAGCCGGTGATGGATGAAGCGACACGCAAGGAGGTGCTCAACCTCACCGCGAAGGGCTTCGCCGGCACCGTCTTCCTCACCACCGAGGACTGCCAGGCCAGCTATGAGGAAATGAAGGCCCGCGGCGTCGAATTCACCGAGGAGCCACACCAGATGCCGTACGGCATCGACTGCGGATTCCGCGATCCGTCGGGCAACAGTGTGCGACTGACCCAATTGACGGAGATCCCGGCCAATACTGGATAGGTGCGAACTTCCACCGCAGCGGTCGGGTCGGCGGCCTTCTTTCTGGTGGCCCCCGGAACTTTCGTTGGGCTGGGCCCCTGGTTGATCACCCACTGGGAGATCCCGGGGTCCAGCCCACCTTTGCGTGTGGTCCTCGGCGTCGTGTTGATCGTCTTGGGCCTTATCCCGCCAGTCCACGCGTTCGTCCAGTTCGCCAAGGCCGGCGGCACGCCGATGCCAGTGGCGCCGACGGAGCATCTCGTCGTCACCGGGTTCAACCGATTCGTGCGCAACCCGATGTACGTGGGCCTGCTGACGGCGATCCTCGGTCAGGCGCTGCTGTTCGACAGCCCCTGGCTGGTGCTCTACGCAGTGATCGGCTGGATCGCGACGGCCTCGTTCGTGCACTGGTATGAAGAGCCGACGTTGGTTCGCACATACGGCGAGCAGTACGAGGAGTACCGCCGCAACGTGCCTGCGTGGACTCCACGGTTGACACCGTGGAAGGCGCAGGGATAGCGGTCACATTCGTGGCGGCCGGTTCGTCACATCTGTATGTACCGTTCCGCCGCGTATTGGACCTCAACCCTCATCGTTGCCGCCGAATGCATCGGCGGCGGAGTAATGGGCGCCCTGCAGCTGCGACCGTTTCGCGACACGGCAACGCAGCTGGGTTATCCCGTGTACTTCATGTCGATTCTCGGTGTCTGGTACATATCTGCCGGCTTGATCGTGCTGGCGCCAGGGCTACCCCGGCTCAAGGAGTGGGCGTACGCGGGCCTCGTCATCAATTACACCGGCGCCGCGGCATCGCACATCGCGGTCGGCGACGACGCTGAAACGCTTCTGGGGCCGACGGTCTTTCTCGTCCTCACCGCCGCATCGTGGTGGCTGCGGCCACCTGCGCGTCGTCAGATCCCCCCTGCCACCGGCACATCCAGGCCCGGCCGCTTCGCCGCCTATTGGGTCACGACGGCATTGGTTGCCGCGGAACTCGCCGTCGGTGGGATCTGGGACCTGCTGCGGATCGACTACGTCCGCGGCGTCATCGAGCATCTTGGCTATCCGCCATATCTGTTGACGATCATGGGCGTGTGGAAGCTCGCAGGCGCAGTCGTGCTGCTGATTCCCCGGTTCCCGCGCCTCAAGCAATGGGCGTACGCCGGAGCGACCATCAATTACGCTTCCGCCGTCGCATCCCACTTGATTGTCGACGG
>Ga0075418_10003938_pt1 | contig 16912 bp, 18 predicted proteins | sample SoiMetdeltSBSDD2_FD_81776 | JGI IMG/M metagenome (GOLD analysis project Ga0075418, IMG submission 81776) | Bulk soil microbial communities from a Populus tree surrounding site in Tennessee, USA - Soil MetaG P. deltoides SBSDD2 | ecosystem: Environmental > Terrestrial > Soil > Tree plantation... | reverse complement strand
GGCTGTTCGCCCGCGGCATCGACCCCCCCACGGACCATGCGAGCGCGCCGGCCGCCTCTCACAACCGCGAGCTCTGGCCGAGCCGGGGTGCCGTGCGGCGCTTCGCGCAGGAGGTGGACGATCGTGTGATCGAGGCGCTGACCCACGGCGACATCGACCGCCCCGGCCATCCGACGCTCGACCGTGCCGAGGCGGTCTTCGTGATCCTCGAGCACGAAGCCATGCACCAGGAGACGCTTCTGTACATGCTGCACCGCGTGCCCTACGGGCGGAAGCGACCGCCCGCGGGCTACCGGCCGCGCGTCGAGGGCGCGCCTCCTGCGACGAGGTGGATCGAGATCCCTCCGGGGTCCGCGACGCTCGGCGTCGATCGCTCGGCGGTCGTGTACGCCTGGGACAACGAGTGCCCGCGCCGCACCGAGGCGGTCGGTGCCTTCGAGATCGAGTCCGGCAACGTGACCAACGCGGCCTTCATGGAGTTCGTCGCCGCAGGGGGCTACCGGGAGCCGCGCTGGTGGCGTCCGGCCGACTGGGAGTGGGCGCGGCGCGAGGACGTCGAGCATCCGCCGTTCTGGGAGCGACGGGACGAGGGCTGGGCCTGGCGCGGTCAATTCGAGCCGATCCCCCTTCCACCCGCATGGCCGGTCTATGTCACCCACGCGGAGGCGGAGGCCTACGCGCGATGGCGCGGCGCCAGGCTTCCGACCGAGGCGGAGTTCCAGCGCGCGGCCTACGGCACTCCCGCAGGAGAGGAGCGAGCGTTCCCGTGGGGCGATGCGCCGCCGGATGCCCCTCGCCGCGGCGTCTTCGACTTCACGACCTGGGATCCTCATCCCGCCGGGAGCCATCCCCGCGGACGCAGCGCCTGGGGCATCGACGATCTGGTCGGCAACGGCTGGGAGTGGACGAGCACGCCCTTCGCTCCCTTCCCGGGGTTCCGGCCGCAGGCGACCTATCCGCAGTATTCGGCCGACTTCTTCGACGGCGATCACTTCGTCATCAAGGGGGCCTCGCCGGCGACGGCGCGAGAGCTGCTGCGACCGACGTTCCGCAACTGGTTCCGGGGGCGCTATCCCTACGTCTACGCCACGTTCCGGTGCGCGCGGGACCGCCCATGATCGCGACGGCGCCGAGGACCGACCTGTTCGCTGCCGACGTCAGGCACTACCTGACCCGGTCGCCGCGCCAGCTCCCCTCGCGCTATCTCTACGACGATCTCGGCTCCGCGCTGTTCGAGGCGATCTGCCGTCTCCCGTGGTACCCGCTCACACGGGCCGAGATGCGGTTGATCGCCGCCAACGCACGACGGATCCTCGACCGCCGCGTGACCTCGATCGTCGAGCTGGGGGGCGGGAGCGGGGTCAAGATGTCGGCGCTGATCCGCGGGGCTGGATCTGGACGAGGGCCTCTCGACGTGCACGTCGTCGACGTCTCGGGCACCGCCCTGGCCGAGACGCAACGCACCCTCGGCGCGCTCGACGACCTTCGCGTGGTGACGCACGAGACGACGTACGAGTCGGGGCTGGAAGCGCTGCGAAGCGCGCCGCCCGCGCGCGGGACACGGCTGATGCTCTTCCTCGGCTCGAACCTCGGCAACTTCGATTCCGACGGGCGCGACCTGTTCCTGAGCAGGTTGCGCGAGTCCCTGCGCGCTGGAGATCGCCTGCTGCTCGGCGTCGATCTGGTCAAGCCGGTGCGCGACCTGCTGCTCGCCTACGACGACCCGCTCGGCGTCACCGCCGCGTTCAACCTGAACCTCCTCGCGCGCGTCAACGCCGAGCTCTCCGCGAGCTTCGCCCTCGATCGCTTCGCGCACCACGTCGTGTGGGACGAGGAGCGCTCCCGCATCGAGATGCACCTGCGCAGCAAGGCGGCGCAGCGAGTCCGCATACCCGGTGCCGGCCTCGACCTCGCGTTCCGGGAAGGGGAGACGATCTGGACGGAGTCGTCCTACAAGTACGAGACCGGCGGAATCGTGGACATGCTGGAGCGCGCCGGCTTCGGCGTGATCGCGCAGTGGGCGGACGCGGTCGACCGCTTCGCCCTCACGCTGGCGGAGGCGATGTGAGCCTCTCCTCGGTCGAGTCCGCGCTCACCGTCCGGCCCGCGCCTTCGCCGGGATAGACCCGCGAGTTCGCTCCGGGGAAGGCGAAGCCGTTGATGAACGTGCGTCGCGGGTGCGCGGAGCGATTGGGGAGGCTGCGGTGGATCGTGAACGGCCCGAAGAGGATCACGCCCCCCGCTCGCGGAAGCGGCCCGACCGCTCGCGACGCGTTGATCCCCGGGGGAAGCGGTCCCTCCGCGGAGAGCTCGACGTGGCCCAACCGGGCGCTGCCGCGGATGAACTCGATGGGGCCGCTGTCCGGGGTCACGTCGTCCAAGGCCGTCGCCGACTGAACGTAGCTGCCGCGCCCGTTCAGGTCACGCCAGTCATCTCCGCCGTAGCGCCGGTGGGTGCTGTCCTGATGCCACGGGAACGCGACACCGTCTCCCGGGTGCTTGAAATGCGCCTGATTGATGAGCTGGCTCATGGTGTTGGAGCCGAGCAGCTGGGCCGCGAGCCGAACGAGACGAGGGTCGCGTCCGAACTCCGATAGCACGGGCTCGGCGGCGCCGCACCATACGATCCGCTGGATGCGGACCCGCGCGGCATCGTCTCCGATCCGATCCACGACGAACTGCGATCCGCGAACCATCGTCGGCTCCCGCAGCTCGCGCGCCGTCCGTTCGAGGCGATCGAACGCCGCCCGCATCTGCTCGACCTCGGATGCGGAGAAGAGATCCGGGACGACGACGAATCCGACCTCGAAGAAGTCTCGAACCTGCCTGTCGCTGAGTCGGAGCAAGGAGGAAGCCTCCGGGCCGCCCTCTCGGGGCTCACCGGAGGATTTACGACAAACCGCCGGGTCGTTCGACGCCGAGATTCGGGATCAGGGGCCGCGGCGAGGCCGAGAAGCCCAGAATTCGCCGAAACTCACGACGCGCCCGGGCCACCGGACGGCGCGTGAATGAAATCGTCGACCGCCTTCAGGAACATCGCCGGCTGATCGACGAAGGTCATGTGCCCGCTGTCGGGAAACACCACGAGCTTCGAGCCCGGAATGCAGCGCTGCATGTCTCGCGCGATGGACGGATCGCACTCGTCGTGGTCGCCGACCGTGATCAGCGTCGGCACGTGGAGCGAGCCGAGGCGGTCGGCGTACTCGACCGAGGTCAGGTTGCCGTCGATCAGGAACTCGCCGTGCGATCCCCACATCGTCCGATACAGGTCCCACGACAAGCCGCCGGTGTCCGTGGGTTCGTAGTTGGGGTCCGGGCGTCGCCGGTACAGGTAGGGGAAGTACCCCTCGCCCCACGCCGCCTTCATGTAATCCTCCGCATAGCGGTTTCTCTCGTAGTCCTTGCCGTGACCGTACAGTCCCGCCTTCTCCAGCGCCTCGATCCGCCCACGCAGCTCCGGCGACATCGCGGCGACCATGCGGCGGAACACGTCGTTGATCTGCCGCGTGCTGTGGAAGGTGCTGGCGAGAATCAGGTGGGTGAGGTGGTCCTGGTGCTTCAGCGCGTACGCCTGCGCGACCACCCCGCCGTACGAGTGACCGAGCACGCTGATCGCGTCGAGCGAAAGCGCCTTCCGGACCGCCTCGACGTCGTCCGCCATGCTCTCGACGGTGTAGCCGGAGGGGTCTTCCAGCCGCTCCGATCGGCCGGATCCCCGCTCGTCGATGAACACGAGCCGATTCGCGTGCGCCAGAGGGAGCAGGTACGGCAGCAGGTAGTCGTGCGACGCCCCGGGGCCGCCGTGGAGCAGAACGAGCGGCGGGCCGTTGCCGACGGTCTTGTAGTAGACGAGCGCGCCGCCGGCGTCGACGAATCCCTCTTCGACCTTCAGCACGGGCGTCGGGGTGCCGGAGGCGGGGGCGCTCACCTGGGTTCGTGCGCAAGCCGTGCATGCGAGGGCGACGGCGACGAGCGGAGCGATTGCAACACGGATCACGACGGACCTCCTGAACGGCTTCGAAAGGGGGAGTATGCTCCTCCACGAAGCGGGAGCCCCGATGCGATTTCTTGCGGTCCTGTCGGCCCTCGCGGCGCTCGGTGTCGCCGCAAGCCCCTCTCCGGCCGCAGGGCCCGCGGAGCAGCCCGTCAAGGCGGACCTGTCGGAGCGGCTGGAGGTGCGCCTCGTCACGATCGACGTCGTCGCCCTCGACAAGGACGAGCGGACCGTACCGGGTTTGGGGAAGGACGCGTTTCGTCTCTTCGTCGACGGCAAGGAGGAGCCGATCGACACCCTCGATGTCTTCTGCGGCGAGACGCCGGAGCCGGACCCTCAGTCCACGAGAATGGGCAAGTGGGCCACGCCCGGCGACCTCGCGACCGGAACGAGGCGTGTCGTCCTTGCGTTCGACTACCTCCACCTGCCTACGGTTCCGTGTCCGGACTTGGACGGCCCTTGCATGATGCACACGAAGGCTCTCGAGGCGTACCGGGAATTGCTGACGGACAAGCCGGAGATCCACGACGAGGAGATCATGGTCGTCGCGTTGACGGGCGGGCTGCGCGTCGAGCAGCCGTTCACGCGCGATCGCGACGCGGTCATCGAGACGCTCCGCCGAATGGAATACGACGTGACGCTCTGGAACGGCCGCTTCGAGCACATGACCGAGATGGGTTTCTTTCGAAGCCTCGAGGCGCTGATGACGCTCCTGTATCCCACGCCGGGACCGAAGTCGGTCGTGCTCATCAGCGCGGGGAACGGCCCGAGCGACGTCTACGAGTCGGACTTCACGCACCTCGCGACGGCGGCGAGCGACGTGCAGGCTCGAATCTACCCGGTCGATTGCCGTGGACTGTACGCCCGGCCGACGGCGTTCACGTGAGCTGCTTGTCGTGAACGGCCCGGCGGTCCGCCGGGTTTCGCCCGCCTGGCCTCCATGAGCGGAGGACGCCTCACCGCGACGTCGAACGATTACACCATCGCCTACGCGCGAGCGCGACGCGATCTCGGCTGCCACTACATGATCGGCTTCTACGATCGCCATCCCGAAGAGGACCGGTCCCACAAGCTGCGTATCGAGAGCGCGATGCCGGGGCTGACGATCCGCCACGCCGAGTCGTACTCGTTCCCGTCTCGCGAGTCGCGACGCCGCATGGCCGTGCAAGCGGCCTACATGGTGCCGACCCAGTTCGAAGGGGGCGGGATGCGCGCCGAGGTCTTCCCGATCGAGCCGCGCGACCGGCGGACATGGGACACGCTCGTGGCCATCGACTTCCCCCTGCCGCTCCCGTCTCGGCCGGAAGGCGCGCTGCGCCGCGAGTTCGGCGCCGTGCTCACGAACGGCCCCGTCGTCTCGAAGACGTTCGGCCGCACCGTGACGCTGCAGGCGGCGGCGAGCGCCAAGCCGGGGACGCGCCGGCTGACCTTTCTCGAGCCCGCGTCGCTCTCCCCGGGACGCTACACGCTCACGGCGGTCCTGTCGGATCCCGACGGCGAGTCTCCGTTCACGTCACGGGTCGAGCTGACGGTCCCGGAGATCCCGTCGCGCCGGCCGTTCCTGGTCGGGCCGATGATCGGGCGTCGAAGGGGGTCCGATGTCGTGATCCGCGGCGGAGAGGGCGCGGATGGCGCGCCCGCCGACCGGGTCGGCGGAGCGGCGAGCTTTCGACCGCTCATCGTCACCGAAGTCGACCGCAGCCGGCCGCTCTTCGCGCTCACCGAGGCCTGCGTCTCGAAGAAGGGCGCGAAGAAGGGACGATGGCGCGTCACACGAGGTCTCGCCACCGCCGGCGGCGATACGGCCGGCGCCCTCGAAGACGCGAGCTTCGCGGGGCGCGATGGGGGCGAGATGACCTGCGAGCGCTACCTCGACCAGGTTCCCGTATCTCGCCTCCGTCTCGGGGCGTACACGTTCTCCGCCGCGGTGTTGACGAGCGATCCTGACGCCAAGTCCTCGATCGACGAGCGCTCCGCGGCCTTTCTCTTGATGCCGGAGGCGTCGGTCGGAGCCTTGCCCGCTCCCGTAACACAGCCGAGCCCCTAGCGGCATGGTGACGTGGGACGACGTGGTCGCGGCGGCGGAGCGGCTGCGGGGCGTCGCGCGCAAGACGCCCGTCATGATCTCGACGCAGCTCGACTCGCGCCTGTCGGCCAAGACGTTCCTCAAGTGCGAGAGCTTCCAGCGCGCCGGCGCGTTCAAGTTCCGCGGCGCCTACAACGCGATCTCGCGGATCCCCATGGACGAGCGCGCTCGCGGCGTGGTCGCCTACTCGTCGGGGAACCACGCGCAGGCCGTGGCGCTGGCCTGCCGGCTCCTCGGAATCCCGGCCACGATCGTCATGCCGCAAGACGCGCCTCGGGTGAAGCGCGCCGCGGCGGAAGGCTACGGCGCGCGGATCGTCGAGCACGATCCGGCCGTGGCCCGGCGCGAGGATGTCGCGCGCGAGATCCAGAAGGACGGCTCGCCGACCCTGATCCCGCCGTTCGATCATCCCCACATCGTCGCGGGGCAGGGAACGGCGGCGAAGGAGCTACTCGAGGAGGTGCCGGGCCTGGACGTTCTCCTCGTGCCCTGCGGTGGCGGGGGACTCCTGTCCGGCTCGTCGATCGCGGCGCGCGCTCTCTGCGGGCGCTGCAAGGTGATCGGCGTGGAGCCGGAGGGCGCCGACGATGGGGCGCGATCGTTCCGATCGGGCCGGATCGAGCGGTGCGACCGGCCCGATACGATCGCGGACGGCGCGCGCACGCCGTCCCTGGGGGAGATCCCCTTCGCGATCATCCGCCGGAACGTGGACGACATCGTGACCGTCTCCGATCGCCAGATCGTCGCCGCGATGCGATTCCTCTGGGAGCGGATGAAGCTGGTCGTCGAGCCGACCGGAGCGCTCGGCCTGGCCGCGGCGCTCGCGGGTCGGGTTCCGGTGTCGGGACGGTCCGTCGGCGTCATCGTCAGCGGCGGCAACGTGGACCTCGTCCAGGCGGCCGCTTGGATGAGCGCGCTCGACTAGCCGGCGCGCGGCCGCTCCACCACGCTGAAGTAGTTCCCCGAGTCGTCGCGCATCACGGCCTCGATGCCGTAGGGCCGCTCCTGGGGAGACGCGTGGAAGACCACGCCCTTGCCCTTCAGCTCCTCATACGTGGCCCGGCAATCGTCGGTCTCGAAGATGCCGACGCAGAGCGCGCCCTTCTTCACGAGGTCGCGAAGCGCCGCAGCGCCCGCCTCGTCCAGCATCGGTCCGGGAGCGACGGGGAGAAGGACCAGCTCCATGTCCTTCTGTCCCTTGGGTCCGACGGTCAGCCATCGGAATCCGCCGAGGCGCTGGTCGGTTCGCACTTCGAAGCCGAGCTTGCCGGTATAGAACTGATGGGCGCGGTCCTGGTCGAGCACCCAGACGGTCACATGCGAGAGCTTCTGCAGCATGGGGATCCCTCCTGGTCCGGGGGGATTGTGGTGCGAAGCGCCGGGCGGCGCTTCTCCGGGATTGCGGTTCTCAGCTCGGATCGGCCGCGTGGGGCCCCACGCCGTACAGGTAGCAGCACGGGATGAAGAGGCGTGCGAACGCCTCCGGGACCACCACCTGTCCGCGAACCGTCCGCTGCCACACCGAAGGCGGCCGCCCGAGCCGTCTCGCGAAGAGCGCGCTGAACGAGCCGACGCTCGTGTAGCCCACCTCGAAGCAAACGTCCGTCACGGAAGCGCCGCGTGCGAGACGATCCATCGCGCGCTCGAGCCGCAGGCGCTGGACGTAGGCGCGCGGGGTCTCGCCGAAGGTGCGGGAGAACGAGCGCAGGAAATGGAAGGGGGACATGCCCGCGTGGCGCGCCGCGTCCTCGAGCAGGACGTGGGCGTCGTACGACTCGGTCAGGAAGTCCCTGGCGCGAACGAGGCGCCGGAAAACCTCCCCGTCGATGATCCTGGCTCCGCGCCGGCCGAGCACCGGCGAAGCGTATCACTTCGGAACGGGAGCCGGCTCGATCACGACCTCGTCGACGAAGCACCACCCCCAGTCCTCGCCCGGCTCGAAGCTGCGCATGATCGGATGGTGGCCCTTCCAGTAGTGCTTGGTGGCGTGCTTGTTGGGCGAGTTGTCGCAGCAACCCACGTGGCCGCAGGACAGGCAGAGCCGGAGATGGACCCAGTCGCTCCCCATCGCCAGGCACTCCTCGCAGCCGTCGGGAGTCCGCGGCGCCACGTCCTTGACCTCACCGAGGTGCGTGCATCGTTTCATCGCGTTCCTCCTCTTACAGGCTTGGTTTCAGGTTACCGACTCGGCGAGCGCCCTGTGGACGAGCTGAACGCAGACCGAGCCCTCGCCCACGGCGGCGGCGACGCGCTTGACGCTTCCCGCCCTGACGTCGCCGATGGCGAACACTCCGGGCCGGCAGGTCTCGAAGAGCATGGGCGATCGGGCGAACGGCCAGCCCGTCGCGACGAGTGTGGCGGCGTCGATGTCGGCCCCGGTCTTGACGTAACCCTTCTCGTCCAGGCAGACGCAGCTCTCCAGCCAGGACGTATTCGGGTCGGCGCCGGTCATGAGGAAGACGTGCCGGACGTCCGCGGTGCTGAGCGTTCCGCGCCCGTCGCGGCACGTGACGCGCGCGAGGCGCGAGTCCCCTTCCAGCGCAACGATGTTGGTGCCGGTGCGCACCGTGATGTTGGGCGTCTCCTCGATCCGCCGTACGAGATAGCGCGACATGCGCTCGGCGAGGCCCGGGCCCCGAACCATCATCGTGACGTGGCGGCTCACGCCCGCGAGAAAGACGGCCGCCTGTCCCGCGGAGTTGGCTCCGCCGACCACGATCACCTCCTCGCCGCGGCACAGGAGCGCCTCGACCTGCGTCGCCCCGTAGTAGACGCCGGCCCCCTCGTACCGCGACAGGTTGGGAATCTCCGGCTTGCGATAGCAGACTCCCGTCGCGATGACGACGGAGCGGGCCTGCACGACGGCTCCGGCTCCCATCTCGATCCGGTAGGGGCGGCCGCAATCCAGCCTCAGCGCCGTGCGGGCGACCGCGAACTCCGCGCCGAACTTCTCCGCCTGGACGGATGCGTTCTGCGCCAAGGCCTGTCCGGTCACTCCCGTCGGGAAGCCGAGGTAGTTCTCGATCCGCGAGCTCGAGCCCGCCTGCCCTCCCGGGGCTTGGGCCTCGATCACGAGCACGTCGAGCCCCTCGGACGCCGCGTAGACCGCCGTCGACAATCCCGCCGGGCCGGCGCCGACGACCACGAGGTCGCGCACCTCCGTGTCGCCGAGCAGGTCCAATCCGAGACCCCGGGCGAGGTCCCCGATGGTCGGCTTGCGCAGCACGCGGAGTCCTCGGCAGATCACGACCGGGATGTCCTCGACCGTCACGCCGAATCGATCGAGCGTGTCCTGGACCGCCGGATCCGTCTCCACGTCGAGATACCCGTATGGCTGACTGTTCCGCGTCAGGAACTCCTGGAGCGCGAGCGTATCGGCCGAGTGGCGAGAGCCGATCAGCACGAGGTTTCCGCCGCCCTTCGCGATCAGGAAGAGGCGGCGCAGCATGAACGACCGCAGGAAGATCTCGCTCAGCTCGGCGTCGGTCTGGATCATCGAGCGAAGATGAGTCGCGGGCAGCTCGAGGACGCGCACGGCCCCCCGAGCGCGTCCGCGCACGACGACCGCGCGCCCCGACAGGAGATCGACGTCCCCGGTGAAGGCGCCGGGCCTCTGCACGGTCACCATGGAATCGGCGCCGGAGAGGATCTCGACCTCGCCGCGCAGCACCACGAACAGCGGCCGGTTGCGATCGCCGGCCTCCCACAGGCTCTCGCCGTCGCCGAAGTCCCGCTCGTGCGCGAGGCGGGCGATCCGCGCGATCTGCTCCGCGGTCAGCGACGGAAAGGCTTCCGCCTCGGCCTGGGTTTCCTGCGCCAAGCGTCACTCCCGCGATCGGTCATCGTGTTCGGAGACGTCGAGCATACGCTCGACGCGCGATCCGCCGCAATTCGACGGCGAACGGGAGTAGGATGCCCGTCAGCACGGTAGCCGAGTCGAGGAGTTCGAGACGTGGCCCACGAGTTCGACGTGGTGTGTCTCGGTGGTGGCGTCGCCGGCGAAGCGGTCGCCGGCGGCCTTCGGGACAGCGGGCTGACGCTCGCGGTCGTCGAGCGAGAGCTGGTCGGAGGCGAGTGCCCGTACTGGGGCTGCGTTCCGTCGAAGACCCTGCTCCGCTCGAGCGAGACCTTGACCGAGGCCGGGCGCGCCCGCGTCCTGGCCGCGTCACGCGTGGAATGGAGCGTCGATTTTCCCAAGGTGTCGAAGCGCGTGCTGTGGATGGCGCGGGACCTCGATGACAGCCGGCCCGCCGCCGCGATGGAAGCGACCGGGGCCACGCTCTTTCGAGGGGAGGGGAAGCTGACGGATCCGCGCACGGTCGTCGTCGGAAGCGAGCCGCTCGTCGCGCGCCGCGCCGTGGTGATCGCCAACGGCAGCACCGCGGTGATCCCATCGATCCCCGGTCTCGAGACCGTCGAGTTCTGGACGAACCGCCAGGCGGCGATTCCGAGGGAGCTGCCGGCATCGCTCGCGATCCTCGGCGCGGGCGCCATCGGCATCGAGCTGGGGCAGGCCTTCGCGCGCCTCGGCTCCAGGGTGACCATGATCGAAGCCGGACCGACCTTTCTCCACCTCGAGGAACCCGAGGCCGGAGCCGCGCTCCGGCCGCATCTGGAGGCGGACGGCATCACGCTGATGATCGGGGACCCGTGCGTCTCCGTCGAAAGACGGTCCTCGGGCGTCGTCGTTCACTTGAAGTCCGGAGCCGCCGTCCAAGCCGACCGGTTGCTGGTCGCCACCGGACGTCGCCCCAACGCGGAGGCGTGGCGCGCCGCCCACCTCGCCCAGACGGAGCGCGGTTGGCTGAAGGTGGACCCGGCGACGCTCGAGGAGCGCCCCGGCGTCTTCGGAGCAGGCGACATCACGGGCCTCGGCGGATTCACCCACCTCGCCTACTACCACGGCCAGGTGGTCGCGCGGCGGCTGCGGGGCATCGATGCGAGGGCCGATCACACGGCCATCCCTCGCGTGACCTTCACCGACCCGGAGATCGCCTCGGTCGGACTGTCGGAGGCCGCCGCGCGCGCGAAGGGGATCGACGTCGTCGTCGCCGCGACCGATCCTGCCAAGACCGCGCGGGGGTCCATCCACGACTTCCACGGGGGCGCGCTCAAGCTGGTCGGCGACCGCGAGCGCGGCGTGCTGATCGGCGCGACCCTGGTCACCCCGCGGGCGGGCGAGATCGTGGGCGAGCTCGTTCTCGCGATCAGGGCGGGCACGCCGCTGAAGACGCTCGCCGATGTCATCCACCCCTTCCCGGCCTTCAACCGCGTGCTCGGGGCGAGCCTGAACGAGCTCGCCGCGAAGGCTACGAACTAGACCCAATACGGAGGTCCCCATGAGCGATACACCGATCGATCTGAAGCTCGAGGTCGTCGTCATCCCGGTGTCCGACGTCGATCGCTCCAAGCGCTTCTACGAGGGCTTGGGGTGGAGGACGGACGGCGATTTCCCCGGCCCCGACAACTGGCGGGCGGTGCAGATGACCCCTCCCGGCTCGCCGTGCTCCATCCACTTCGGCAGGGGAATCACGAAGGCAGCGCCGGGCTCAGCCCAGAATCTGTATCTCGTGGTCTCGGACATGGAGGCCGCTCGGAAGGATCTCAAGACCCGCGGCGCCAACGTCAGCGAGTCCTTCCATTTCGACGGCTTCGGAGGACCGGTCGTGCCGGGCCCCGAGCCCAGCGGTCGATCCTACGGAACCTATGCCTCCTTCAGCGATCCGGACGGTAACAGCTGGCTCCTCCAGGAGGTCAAGACTCGCCTCCCCGGACGGGGAGAGAGCAATCTGGACGTTCGGACGCTGACGGACCTCCTCCAGGACGCCGAGAAGGGTCACGGAAAGTACGAGCCGACCGCACCGAAGCACCACTGGTCGGCCTGGTACGCGGCCTACATCGTTGCGCGCCAGCAGGGGAAGACCGCGGAGGAGGCGGCCCGAGAGGGCGAGGCGAACGTTCAACGCACGCTGCGATGAGGGCCGACATCGCTCCGGGATCCGCGTTTCCCGACTACGAGCTCTCGGATCACCGCGGGAAGCACCGGACGCTCTCGGAGCTGCAGGGAGGCGATCCGATGGTGCTGGTGCTCTCCCGCGGCGGGTTCTGTCCCAAGGAGAGGCGCCAGCACGAGGGGCTCCTGCAGCTCCACCGCGAGATGCTGGTCGGCTACTGTCGCCTCGTGACGATCTCGACGGACAGCCTGCTCGAGACGAAAGAGTTCCGCACCGCCGTCGGCGCGCCTTGGACGTTCCTGTCGGACCCCGGGCGAAAGGTCCAGAAGGATCTCGACATCGCGGAGTACACCGACCCGAAGCACGACCCGATGATCCCGCACACGCTGGTGCTCGAGCCCGGCCTGCGTGTCTACAAGATCTACAACGGCTACTGGTTCTTCGGGCGGCCGACGGTGGAGGAGCTTCGCCTCGATCTACGGGCGGTGCTTCAGCGCTGCCGTCCCGACTGGGACATCGGCAGCGCCGCACAGAAAGCCGCCTGGGAGAAGGGCGACAAGGCTGGGTTCCATCCGTACGGGAAGACGCAAGCGCAGGCGCTGGCCGAACAGGACTGATCGGACAACGAGAGGAGCCGTGCCCGGAGGGCAGCAGCTCGTCGGTGTCTAGCGGAGCGGCGCGATGCCGGGTGCCCGCGGTTAGAATCGGCGCTCCATGCACGCGGCCATCGACATCGTCTCGCGTCACGGCCTGCTCGTGCTGACCGCATGGGTGTTCGCGGAGCAGCTCGGCCTTCCCATCCCGACGGTTCCGATTCTGCTCGCAGGCGGAGTGCTGTGCAGCGCGGGACGTCTCAGCCTCTCGCTGTCCGTTGTCGGCTGCGTCCTCGCATCGGTGATCGCCGACTGGCTCTGGTACGAGGCGGGCCGCGTGAAGGGCGTTCGCATCCTGCAACTGTTGTGCAGGATCTCCCTGGAGCCCGACTCGTGTGTCCGCCGCACCGAAGACTTCGTTTCCGGGCGAGGTGCGCGCGGCCTCTTGGTCGCGAAGTTCCTCCCAGCCGTCAATACCCTCGCGCCGCCGCTCGCGGGCGTCGCTCACATGCCGCGGTGGCGTTTCCTGCTCTTCGACACGATGGGCGCGACCCTGTGGGCGGGCACGTTCCTGGGGTTGGGGTTCGCGCTCAGCGGGGAGATCGAGCGCCTGGCAGCGCTCGCCGAGGCGATGGGCGGACGCGCGCTGGTCGTCCTCGGCGGAGCGCTCGTGTGCTACGTCGCGTACAAGCTCGTCAAGCGACGCCGCTTTCTGCGGGAGTTGCGCGTCGCGCGGATCGGCGCGGAGGAGCTGAAGGCGAAGCTCGATTCCGGAGAAAGCCTGATCATCGTCGACCTCCGCCACGCGCTGGACGTCGAGGTTGATCCGGAGACCATTCCGGGCGCCGTTCGGATCGACGCCGACGAGCTCGCCCGGACCAACGCCCAGCTTCCGCGGGACCGCGACGTGATCCTCTTCTGCACGTGACCGAACGAAGCCACGAGCGCCCGGGCGGCGCTCCTCCTGAGGAAGCAAGGAATCCTACGCATCCGGCCGCTCGCCGGGGGGCTCGCGGGGTGGCGCGATCATGGCTATCCGCTCCAACGCCTCTCGATTTCCAATCAGGCGTGACCGTCGGTGACCGATAAGCCGAAAGCGCCGCGGCGCTCACGATCGGGTTCTCCGTTTCGTAACCGCATCGGCTGTTTGATTGACGGCCGCGCGGTCTCCTCGTATTTCCTAACGCAATCCGGGGGGATTGAGGTGGGCCGTCGTGATCCGCCGCATCCTCCTTCTCCTCGCGGCGCTCACATTCGCATCGGCACCGGCGAGCGCCGTCGCGACCGGCAAGAAGCCGGCGCCCGCCGCCCCGGTCCTCGAGCCCACGCTCGCCTTCGAGCGTCCCGACACGACGGAGCTGCTCCGCCAGGCCAAGGAGCTGTGGCTGCTGAAGGAGGACTTCAGCGGCGCGCTCGCCAAGTTCAACGCGGCGGTCGCCGCCGATCCGGACGACAACGAGGTGCGTCTGCACCGCGCGCACTTCTTCGAGGTGCTCTCGCAGATCGTCATTCCCGGCGACCGGACGAAGTTCGAGGCGCTCGCGCGCAGCGACTTCGAGCGCATCGTCGCCACCGATCCGGAATCGCTGATCGCCGGCGTCGCGCGGGACGGCCTGATGCGGTTGTCGGGCGCGCCGCTCATCGAGGTCAAGCCCGCGAGCTGTCCCCAGCCCGCGGCGAGCGCGCACGCGCGCGCGAACGCGCTCTACGGCGCGCAGAAGTTCGCGGAGGCGGCCGTGGAGTACGGGCGGGCGACGGCCGCGTGCCCGGAGGCCGCCAGCTGGTGGGTGGATCTGGCCGACTCGTTCTACGAGATGGACGACTACCAGCAGGCGAAGACGAACTTCACCAAGGCGCTCTCCGTCGATCGATGGAATCGCGAGGCGCACCGGTTCTTCGCCGACACGTACGTGCAGCTCGGAGACCACGAGGCGGCGATGCGTCAGCTGGTCTTGGCCGTGGTCTCCGATCCCACCTACGAGGCCGGATGGTCGGCGCTCCGCGGCTACGCCGGCGTGCTGGGGTTCAAATGGAAGCGCGTCTACGGCGACCGGAGGCTCGTGCCTGGGAACGCGGACGGCGACGCATGGATCGCGTATGCGGAGGCGAAGGCGAAAGCCCGGGCCGAGCTGGTCGGCTCGGGATCGGCGCTTGCGATCGAGCGCAAGGCGGTGAAGGCGGCGCTGAAGACCGCCTCCAGCGGACCCGGGCCGTTCTGGTCGATGATGGCGCGGGCGGAGCAGGCCGGCTTCCTGGATGAAGCCATCTTCTTCCACCTGCTCGACGCCGCGCTCGCCCCCGAGTACCCGGCGTTCCGCGAGGCGAACGCGGAGCGGCTGGCGTCCTACCTGGAGACCGTCATCCTGCGTTAGTCCATCACGTCAGCCCTTGAGCTTCTCCGGGAACTGCCGTTCGATCCCCTCGCTCAAGGTGTCGGCGAACATCAGCATGTGGGCATGTCCCTCGTCATAGGACCTGATGTCCGCCGCCCAGTCCTTCTTCAGCCTTCCGGTCACTTCGCCGGTCGTCAGATCCAGGTGCCTTTGCAGCATCTCCTCCATCTTCGGCTTCGACCAGTGCGGATTGGCTCCGCTGAGGAAGGCCGCGATGTCCTTTCCATTCGCCGACCACTTGCTCTGCGCCGCATTCAGCTGTGCGCTGTCGCCCTGTTTCGCGGCCTTCACGACCTCCGTCGCGATCGTGATGTGATCGCGCAGGAGTCCGGTGAGCTTCGCTCCCGCGGCGTCGCCGTAGAACGGTTTGATGGCGTCGCCGATCTCGTCCTGATTCGTCAGGAGCCGCTGCGCGACGGCGCTCGCATCGGGGAGATCGGCCAGCGCGCTGATGATGTAGTTCCGCGTATAGGTGATGTGGTCTTCCCAGAGCTTCCTCATGGCCGCCCTCAGCGCAGCACTTCTCTCCGGCTTTCCCCCGCCGTGGACGGTGGCGGCCTTTGCATCGGGCGGCGCGGCCATCGCAAGGGAGCCGACGAGCAGCATGGCGATGGACGTGAGCATCATCCGGATCTTCATGTGAATCCTCCTTGCTTCCCCCATCAAGGAGGCTACAACTTCCGGCGAGCTCGCCCCAACGTCAGGAGATCCCGTAGCTCAGGCTCACACGTCCCCCTTCGAGCCGCCGAACGTCGCGCAGCTCGAGCCCGCGGCGACGCCCCGTCGTCCCGAAGAGCGGCTTCCCCTTGCCTGCGATCAGCGGATACGTGATGAGCCGCAGCTCGTCCACCAGCCCGGCGTCGATGAGGCCCGCGGTCGTGCGGGCTCCGCCGATGAGGTAGACGTCCTTCCCGGGATTCCGCTTGAGGGCCGCGACGTCGTCGAGCGTCCGCAGGAATCGCGTGCTCGGCCACCGAGCCGAGGACAGGCTGCTGGTCAGGACGTAGTGCGGGGTGCGTGCGGCGACGCGGGCCCAGTCCACCTCGGCCGGCGTCGGCAGCCGGCCGGTCATCGGCAGGGGCTCGTCCGGCTCGCTCTGGATCGCGGTCCAGTATTCCTCGTATCCCGGGTACATCCCCGCACCGAGCAGGCAGGCGTCGATCCGGGGCGTCAGTCCGTAGTCCTCCGACCAGCCGTCCACCCAGTCCGCGAACCCCTCGGGGCCTTCGATCATCCCATCGGCGGACGTCTTCATCGCGGCGATCAGCTTCCGCATGGCTCCTCCGCTCAGTTCCAGTTGTCGATCTTGAGGTCGTCGGGGGAGGGCCGGCCCTTGCCGGTCTCCGCCAGCTCCCGGAGGCTCAAGAGGAACGTGGCCCACTTCATGCTGCAGTGAGCCGTGAACGCGACGGCCTCGCGCCAGCTCCGGTGGCCGAACAGGACCACCGTGTACTCACCGTCCCTGGAGAGCGAGAACGTCACCTCGGTGCCGATCCACTCCGGCGGGCCCGCCTTCACGCGCCACCGCACCGACTGGCCGGGGCTGAGCTCGATCACCTCGAGGTCCATCCTGCCCTTCTCGTGGTCGCTTCCGTGATCGCGGAATCGCACAGTGATGACGCCGCCGACCTTGGACTCGCCCGTCGTCTCCTTGGTCCACCAGCCCGCGACGCCGTCCACCGTCGACAGGGCGGTGTAGACCTTCGCGGGGGAAGCCTTGATTCCGATCCGATGAATGATGTCGATCATCTCGTCCTCCGTTCGTTGGTTGCCATGCGATAGTTCTAGCGCCCGGTTCGGAGCGGCGGGAGTGACAAGTGTGGCGGGATTCGGATGGACTCGCTGATCACGGCGGCGGCCCGCGCTCTCGCGGCGGGTGATCCGCTCGGCGC
>Ga0075418_10003937_pt1 | contig 16913 bp, 15 predicted proteins | sample SoiMetdeltSBSDD2_FD_81776 | JGI IMG/M metagenome (GOLD analysis project Ga0075418, IMG submission 81776) | Bulk soil microbial communities from a Populus tree surrounding site in Tennessee, USA - Soil MetaG P. deltoides SBSDD2 | ecosystem: Environmental > Terrestrial > Soil > Tree plantation... | reverse complement strand
CAAGTTTCGGATCAATGGGGAGGGTCGAAGACAATACTCAACGAGATCTCCATCAGAGAAGGAAGCCATCCAATGAAGCGAGGCGGCCAGATTGATCCCGGTACTGAAGCAATGGGGGACGCAGCGCCTCCCGGCTTCTTGAGCCATTCGTGAGGCCTGTGCGCTGACGGTCAATCCACCGCAAAAAGCGACGTCGGGTTGAATGACATGAATGCCAGAGTCGAGCAAGCTTTGAAATCCCCATTGGGTAACCTCACCTTCACCGGCGGCAATGGGCACTGGCGACAACGGACATAGTTCGGCATAGCCCTTGAGATCATCCTGAGACAGAGGTTCTTCCAGCCAGGAAATGTCACATGGTTGGAGCAGCCGCGCACGCTCCAGTGCCACGGCAGAAGTCCAGGCATGTCCCGCATCGACCATCAACGCGCGATTTTTTCCTACAGCTTCTCGGGCAGCTTCCACGTGTGCAAGATCTGTGCCCGCATCTTTTCCAAAGACTCCCCATCCAAACTTCACAGCGGTGAGACCGAGGTCGACTGCTTGCTTGGCAAGCTCGTGAGTTTCCTTAGGAGAAGCTCCAAAAAGATAACTCGCGTAAGCGCGCACACTGGGTCTCTTTTGTCCTCCCAACAGTTCGCAAACTGGCTTACCGAGGATCTTTCCACGCAGGTCCCACAAAGCGATATCAGCTCCGCTGATGGCATGGATGGCGGCTCCCCGCCTGCCATAGCGATTTGTGTGGTAATACATGTGCTGCCACAATCCCTCAACATCCAGTGGATCTTGTCCCAACAATAAGTGCGCAAGACCGTGCCGGCGCGCGGCAGATGGAGGAGCTTCGAAGATAGCCTTACAAACGTAGGATTGGCTCGTGACCTCCCCAATTCCCTCAAATCCAGAATCAGTTTGAATCCTAACCACCAATACATCCTGCGTGCCATCTGCGATCTCCTGAACCTCTGGTATGCGCAAATGTATTGCTTCAACGCTGGCAATCTTCATGTTTGAGTTCTCCCCTCGCTCCAACCATACCAATGCCTCTCTTGTGCGAACCCCGAGTCCCAAACGAAAACTGGTTCACCGGCCTGGTGAACTTTCCAGAACTCTTGCTAAGGGTATAGTCGAGTCGGAGTCGCACATCATAGGGTTTGTGATGATCCCGGCTTGACCTGAATAGAATCTCCCATGCCCTCTCGATGTATCTATCAAGCAGGTCAACATGTCACTGAAGTGTGTGATTTCCGAAAGCCCAGTATGTCAGATTCGTTTGCTGGATGACAGGGACTCGCTGCAGCAGTTTGTTGGCATTCAGAAGCTGGACTTGGGGTATTCCCGGAGTATCTCTGTCTTTCCGGTCGTTCGTGGTCCGCCGAAAGATTGGGGGCCAAGTCTTAGGGGCTGTATATCAGACAGGCAACATACTTGGTTTTCTGAGTGCTTTCCCGGCAGTTCGAGTGGGACAGATCTATCTCCACTCTCAGATGTTGGGATCCTGCCAGAATCTCAGAATCTGGGCATCGGCAGGAAACTGAAGCTGGAGCAGCGAGAAGAAGCTCCTAGCCGCTCCATATCTTTGTGAATCCATTCGGGGCGCGGCTTGTGCTCGATCCATCGACTGTGACGGTTGGTCTTCAGTCAGTCTCAATTCAAAGCCGTGCTTGTTAGTGGCTGAGGGCACAAACACAATCGACTCCTTGCCGATCGTCAGAGTTCCTTGGCAGCTTCTGTGTCAAATTGGTCAAGAATCGGGCGTCAGGTGACGCATGACCGCACCTTACTATTTGATGAAGGCTTGGGTTCCCAGAGCATTGCTCCCCTTAAAGCTAAACTCCTTATGTACAATTGTTTGCAAGAATTCCTGGCGCCTCGGGGCTGCTGACGCCCCAAGGAGCAATTGTCTTAACGACCACGACCGTTTTGACCGATAAAACCATCGTCAATGCTGTTTCATCGTCTTGTTTTCCCAGACCAGCTTGATGGCTCGAATCCTAAATGAAGGAGGTATAACGATCATGATGAGAAGACTTACGAACACATTGTTTGCTTTGATTTTAATGTTGTTGTGCGTGTCCGCAGTCGGCGCGGAAGTCAATATTGGAATCAACATTGGCCCTCCACCGCCTCCCAGAGTGGTTTACGTGCATCCGGCAAGACCAGCTCCGGAGTTCATGTGGATCGAGGGATACTGGTACCCTAAGAAAGGACATTACCACTGGCATGAAGGTTATTGGACTCGACGACCATATGAGGAAGCGCTGTGGGTTGCCCCTCATTACGATGGACACAGTTATTTTGTCGGATACTGGGAAGGCCCTCGTTGTCGGCACGAGCATCGACACGGTTGGGACAAAGAACACGACCGAGATTATAAGAAGGGCCATGGCCACGGAAAGAAGCACTAGGATGAAAAGTCACCACGGCCGGCACTGTCCCTGGGTTTAATCCTTGGCAGCTGCCGGTCGCGCAATTCTCAGTAGCAAATTTGTGGATGGTGGTGCCCATCTCGTGGAAGTTTAAGGTTTGAAACGGCGCCTAGTGAAAGAACAAAGAGCGCCAGTTCCTCCCAAGCGCTACAGACACATACTCATGGGCTCCGTCGTGCCCTCGTAGCCAAAACCCGTCCTCGTCAACAATCGTCTGACTCTTGCGCATTCCAACCATGACCCGGCATTTGCCCAGCCTACAAAGTAGAAGATCACTCGGAATCCAAATGTATTGCAGCTGCGTCCAATGCCTGATTTGCCTATTTCCAATAGCCGCTGAATGAGTAAGCACCTGAGACCGTAGTTTACTTAACAGCTTTATCATCCCACCTTTGCAGTGCCTCGCTGAGGATCGAGACGTACTGGGAGTGGACATCCTTCGAAGACTACCCTGGCGCGACCGTGCATCATTCGTCGGATCTTTCCGCAGATCAGCATGAGCTTCAGACGCGTTCCAGAAAGTTCGGCTCTGCATTAACCTCAACAACCATCGGCCCATGAGCAGGGAACTGAAGGCGCACTAGCAGTCGCTTCCACCGCCCGCCATTTCTACAAAACGTTCCCCCGGCCGAAAGGGACCCGCCATCGCGGAATCTGTCGATAACCATAGAAGCAGCATATTAATGGCTGATTCTCTCCAGTATTCCAAAACCGATTTTCTCTTAATAAGCGATCGTCGCGTCGATCTCCGCAGGTTACGAGAAATCGGGAAGTGACTGGCATGCATCCATTACTCCCTTATGAATCGAGAACGACGGAAAAGCTCAGCGTCGAACGATCCGGGAGGCTGTTGAAGGTTTGGCAGCGCTTTATTCAGTCCGGCTCGAAAGCTTGCGTCTGATTTGTCGACTACGAGCTCGTCTTCATGGACCAGTTCGGCGGCTTGTTGAAGTTGTCGTAACAATTCTCCTATTTCCCTCTCTACCTCTTTCAGCCTTCTTCTTAATTCCTCAAGCTGGTTCAAAGCTTCCTGCAGGTCACGCGTTCTACTTGCGATCTCAGAATGAAAGATGCTGAGAATGCCCCCGCCAAACCCTTCCTCAGATTTTTGGGCCAGTTCTAGCGCCCGCTGTTTTTCGAGGACCTCCGCTTCTTTTTGCGCGATTTGTCTTCTTAGATCTCGTAATTCATTTTGCTTTACATCGAGTTGTTCTTTCGGTGTCGATGGGTTTTGATGCGAGGTTCGATCCGTTCTGGTATTAGTCGTTGCGTAATCTAGAATGGATGAGACTCCTGTCCGTGTATCAGTTCTGGCATCAGTCGTTAAGTAACTTAGAATGGATCCTGCCCGGGTGATTCTCATGGCTTGCCCTCCCCACCACTTCCGTGAACTCAGTTCGTTCTCGGTTTATTATTTCGAATGTCGCTGGGGCCAAAAGCGGGCTTGTCTCTTCTGCCCGACATTCTTATCGTTTGCTAACAACACTGAGTTGTCTTTGGTGAGGAATTTCTTTCTGAGGCAGTTGCTAGTCAATCAACTTCTTCGCCCAGAAGTCGTACTGTGGCACCGGCTTCGATACCCTCAGGTCAAAGCAACTCATCGAACGGTCTCGAAATTCTCACCACGGTCCAACAGGTGAAGCAAGTTTGTGAGATTTCCGGCTTGAGCCGCACTCTAAGCGACTAGAAAAATGCCGATTGAAGGTCCAAAACGAGACATCCTCCAAATCAGCTTTGTGAAAGCATTTCGCAATTCGGCCGACAAAGAATCAAAATCAATCCTTCCTTCAAATCGGCCTAACTCCTCGGTCAGCATCCTTCCTAGAATCTCCCTCTCTGAGAGCGGGTGGGAGATTCTTTTTCAATAGCGCGTTGGTCTGAACTCCCGTGCTAAAGTTTACAGCGCTCCACTTCCCTAATTTCACGTTCAACCACACGATGACGGATTGGACGCGTCTCGAGTCGCCCGAATCATGCTAACGAAGAATTGGGACTGACGAGAGTTTCGGGTCAGCGAATTCGAGAACCGCCTGGGATGCCGCTATCGGTGCGCCACTGAAGGCGGGGTCAAGCAATGGTTCACCTTCCGGACAAACAAGTTGTTGAAGCGAGCCACGCGAGCAGGAATTCAAATTTGTTGCAGAAAGCTCGAGCGGAATATTTCTTGGTGGTTGGTGTCAGGGTTTTTCCAAAAGAGCAGTGCCTCAGCGCCCAACTTTCGAGCCAAACTAACTTCTGTCCGTGGTGTAGCAAGAAAATTCAGTTTCCGCAATCGGCGGAAAGAGAAGGTCGAGTTTCGCCCAGGGAAAACCTGGCATTGAATGCGGGCAAGACACGACCACGACGCGACTCGCCCCAGACGCACAACAACGCAGTTTTGAGTCCGACTCCCGCGTCATGCTCGCCATTACGTGGCACTTGACCTACCTGCCGAGGACAAGGTCAATTTGGAATCCAAAGGCATGCCGATGATCCCGTGCTTTGGAGTCACACGGATGAGCGGTCAACCTGTCGTCTTCCACCTTTGATCGGGGCAGCACGGTTGCGCCGTTGGTCCTTGATCAACCCCTCCTCAATAAGAACTGATACTACCCGGTTCGTCGTGATCCCATAATCCCAGGCAATATCTTCAATCGGATGACGCTGATTACAGAAGAGGTCACAGATTGTAGCTTTCAATCTTGCTTCTGGCTGAAGCTCACTGCAGTCTTCTGGGAAGACATAAGGTACATTCGTACGCTTCAACGGGTCACGCACATCGAAAGCAACGAGAGTCCGAATCCAAGCGTCTTTCATGATTTGCAGCATAAACCCAGTTCCTCCGAACTTAGAAAAATGCTGGAATGAGGGATACACAGGTTTTATTGGCCACCGAATGCCTCTTTATGTTGTTTCCGGACAATGTTTCTCAAATAGGGAGTGTATTCTTACTTGCACCGTTTGTGCGCCATTCAAGTGAATCGTGATTCTCACGATTTGCCCCATCATCGAACCGCTTTCCTTATCGCAATTCAGTTCGACCCCGGCACCCTCCGCAACCGGACGCCACATGAAAACAGATAATTCACTGTCAGCAACCGACATTAACTTTGCGCTCTCCGAGAAGCAGGCCCCAAACATATCTATGCCCCGAACATTGATGTCAACATGCTTAGTCGTCATTTTGTCCTTCCTTGTGCCCAGAGAGATGGAAGAGCAACATCAAGTGCCCTGCCAAACGACGCAGTAATCGCTCAGAGCCTCTACAAAGCTATTCTGTATAGTTATTTGAGTGAGGCCTTCGGTGAACGTTTCATTCTCGAAATGAGAAAGTGATTGCCCAAGGGAGTGCCACACTTGAGAAAAAGTTCGGAGCTTTGATTGCCGAGGGGGGACCGGTTAGAATTTTCCTCTTTCGCACAGAAGACGATTGTTTGATAGGCTCCCAGTGGAAGTGCACCCAGCGACAACGAAGCGCGGCGTTCGCTGACTGAGCCAATGCAAAGCAAATGAGAATCGTTCAATGTTTGTGGTCTGTCGTGCTTCTTGCTGCTTGTTTGAAGCTCGTGCGCTGAATCAGGTAGGCAGGTCACTCGGATGGAACTTGGGGACCGTTGGCCGCTGAGTGTAGACAGGGGTCACGTGGACTGCGACCAAGGGACGTCTTTCGCTATGACAGTACCAACTACGCATTGAATATGATTGCCCTTGGAAAAGGGCATCAGGGCCTCGAACCAATCTGGAAGAACGCGGCTGGCTCACCGAGGAATCACAACCCACTGAAGGTGGACCTGACGCCATTGATGGATTTGGCCCGACAGCAGTGAAGTGAGCGTCCTAGTCTAAAAGCTAAACCGGCGAACATTTCTGCCGATGAAAGGTGAAGAGCTTCAGTTTTTCTTCTCTATTTTTTTGTGATGATCAACCAAGAGAAATCTTACGAGTTAAGACCATGCGCGTGTTGCGCAGCAACCTGACTGTACCCATCGGAGCAACCGTGCGTTGCGTGCCACGGGATCGGCCACGTTAGTGTGCCACAGCCTGTGCGGGCGTGTTCACGCTGTGGTGGCGCTGGCCGGGCACGTCATGCGCATCCCGTCTTTGGATTCGCCTGCGAGGCTTGCTGGGGCTCGGGCTGGGAGGCTGCGGTATGGGTTCACCCTCATCCATCACGGGCCGTGACAACGAGTCACTGACCGCGCTGCCAACCCACACAAAAGGGGGACGAAACCGTGGTTGAGCTGATCAGAAAATTTATCCGCGATGAAGAAGGGCAAGACTTGGTGGAATACGCTCTGTTGCTGGTCTTCCTGGCCCCAGCCGCCATTGCAATCACTGAATACGTCATAGACTGTCTTTAATTTGACTTGTAGTACGCCCAGCGCCTGCTAACTCTCTTGGAATTCTAGTGGGCGCTTTTTTTCGACCCCGCGGATTGCTCCGCCCCTGTGCATCGCGCTATCATCACTGTTCAAGGATGGTACGCTGGAGCACTCTCGAAGTTTGACGCAATTGGCTTCGATGATCTTGTCGATTCGGCCCTCGGCGTCTCGCGCAAATCTCTTGTCCAGAACCGGCCCGCCCCTGGCCTCACGCTGGCATCACCGACCGGCACTCAGTTCAAAAAAAACGGGCTCGCCTGATTCGGTGCGAACGATCCGTGCTTCCGAACCCGCCTTTGCAGTCTCCCGACCCGAACGCGGGAGAGACACAACTCATCATGCCCCAAGTTGACGGCGAAGCTGCATAGTCAGTTTTCTTTGTCCTCGCCCGCAAACTCAACAACAGCCCGACTTCTGCGGACGCCCGCACTCAGTCTTGCGGCTTCATTATCGCCATAGGACTGAGAGAAGACTGAAGTCTCAAAGCAGAAGGAGTGTCTGATTGAGAGATGGCCATGTTCGTGGTTGCCTGATGGCAAAACCCAACTCAATCGTCATTTTCACTGGTAGAATGAAGGAGGTGATGGGCTTGGGTTGCTTATTTCTAAAACGTGGAGGTGCCTGGAATCCAATTCGATATTCTGATTTGATTCTCGGCTAGAGGGCATCTCCAACATCTTACGTGCCGGCCAATGTCGGGAAATGGAGGATGTTATGGAAGGAAAAAACGAAAAGCTCAATGGGGTTTTGTTGTTTGTTGGCGGGGGTCTACTCGGAGCAGGACTAGCCCTCCTTTTCGCTCCTCAATCGGGCAGGAGGACGCGTCGAGATATCGTTCACCTGGGGAAGATGGCGAAGAAAAAATCGGAACAAATTCAGCTAGAAATGGGCCATGCGATCGACAGTTTGGCCGACGACATTTCGGAAAAGATGCAAGAGGGCATGGACCGAGGTCGGGAATGGACCGAGAAGACGACCCAAGGAGTGCTGCAGGCCCTCAATTCGGGGAAGGATTACATTCGGAGAGAACTTGAGAACGTGATGTCCCGTGGAGCCTAAGAGCAGCCGGAATATCTGCGGAATCGGAAGACCTCAGGCCCGGCACCCCGGCGTGGCGGGTGTTGTGATTTTGCTTGAGACTGCCATATTGGTTAAGGGCAATTCTTACGGTAGATCTCGATGCGTAAGCGGATAATCAGTTCGAGCTCAGAGAACGTTTCTTCCACGAATCAAAATTGGTTAGACCTGGAACCTCTCGTCCAGGTCGAAATTACTTCTGAGGATGTGGAACACCCAATAGAGTCAGCACTGACACCGGGCAGAGGGTCGGGCTGGCGGGCCGCCCGGGCTGGTGAGCAAATAATCCGTCTTCTGTTCGACAAGCCCCAGAGAATCCGGCGAATTCATTTGTTGTTCTGCGAGGATAAGAAGGAGCGCACACAAGAATTCGTATTACGTTGGTCGCCAAACCATGGCCAGTCCTACACGGAGATCGTGCGCCAGCAATATAACTTCAGCCCTTTGGCCGCCACGCGCGAGGTGGAAGACTACGGCGTAGATTTAGATGGAGTAACGGCCCTAGAATTGAGAATCCTTCCAGACGTGAGCGGTAGTGCGTATGGCTCGTTGGCAGAGTGGTTCCTTGCATAGGCATCCCAAAATGAGCCATTCGCAGCTACCGCTTTCCATTCCCTCAGGCCTTCAAAGTGATTTCTAAACGAGGAGACACCGTGGTCTGCATACTGACTTTTCCTCGAAGAGACTGCCTTGAGGTTTGACTCAGCCCAAAGCTGTCGAGAACAAATCAGCGCTCCCGAATTGCGCGCAAACGCGGCGGCTGTGGAATCGCCGGTTTGGTTTTCTTGGTAAGTTGGCGGGTCAAATCCTGGACCGCTGTGGTCAAGGTCTCCAGGTCTTTCCGGAGTTCATCCACTGCCTCCCGAAGCGATTTCATGTCTTTCTTGTTCTGGTCTAGCGCGACAAGGAATTCACGGTCGTAATCCATGGTGCACCTCAGCTGTGATCTACTCACCCAGCAACTTGGAGCTTCCATACCTAAAGTCGTGGCCTCACAGAACAGACGATACTTTGGGGTATGGTTCCGAAAACCGGAACGAACTCGGCAAGAAGTTCACGGTATTCAAAATAGACTCGTTGAGAGTCCTCACCTGTTCGACAAGGTCCAGTCGAGATTATCGGTGCTTGCTAGATGCTCTCCGGTTCAAAAGTGAACGTAACAGCTGACTTTGGATCCCCAGGAGCGGCGAAGCACATGAAAAGCCTGAGCCCACTCGACCTCGCAAATCACCAGAGTCAAAAGAAAACAGCCAGTCAAATCAGATACCGAGCAGGGGATACCATGGATGGAATCGGAATTCTTTTGAAGCGAAGTCCACGTTGGCAGCGACGAAGATGACGAGCTTTGAGACTGACGTTGGAATCTCCTTGAGGAGGCGCGCAAATGCAAAAGGACTTGTCGATGTTAAAACCGTCTCCTCCGTTACTTGACCGGTTCTTTACCTGTCTTCCCTATCTCCACCTTCTGCGCAGCCCGATAGCGACTGGCCTTCTCCTTGTGTCATTCCCTTTTCTGGCCATTTGGTCCAGATTCTCTCCCTTACTCGCCAACCTGTTTGACATTACTCCCCGAGCAATGGTGGTCGTCTCGCTGATGGCTTTCACGGCTGCCTGGACTGTTATGACGACGGGCTGGGTCGTGGTACTTCATGGTGCTGATCGTTTCCCAGTCGAGCGGATCAAAATTGCGGACCTTCCTGGCATGCGCCAGGTGTTTTTCTTTGGTCTGGCGGCTCTTCCGATATTGATTTGCAGTGTTGTCTATTCCGTAAGAGAGTCAGGCAGGTCGATTTGGTGGATGGTGTGCGGTTCTCTGGCAGGGTTGGCAGCTGCCTTGGTTTTGCTCGGGATTGTACGGTTCATGGCAAAGTCCGAAGCATCGCTGATATCACGAGTAATTTGTGTGCTGGCTAAGCATGCCGAATTTAGCGCCGGTTATCTTAAATTAGGCGATGGCAAGTCCACGTGCTTTGTTCTTCCAGGCCACGCCCTGGCATTTTTTCTTTTCGGCGCTTCATTGTTGGTGTATTTGGGAGTAGGCCTCGCAAAGTACCGCTGGCTTGGGTACCAGCCTCGTGTTCCCACATTGGCATATGTGCTCCTTCTTATGACCCTGATCTGCTGGGGCACGTCGGGACTCGCGTTCTTTTTTGACCGATTCCGGTTTCCTGTGGTCGTGCCGTTGCTCGCGATTCCGATTCTCAACTCGTTTCTCCCTCAGTCCGACCACTATTTTCGGGTGCTCTCACACACGCACGAGGAGGCTTTACCACCGGCAGCGGTGCTGCGATCGGGAACTCGCTCATCCGCCATTGTCGTGGCCGCGAACGGTGGCGGTATTCAATCGGCAGCATGGACTACTCGGGTGCTGACGGGCCTGGTGCAACGATCTCGCGCGGAGTTTGGGGCTGAGTATCATGATTTCGGCCGCCAGGTCCGTATGATCTCTTCTGTGTCTGGTGGCAGCGTCGGAGCAATGTACATCGTCGGTGCCTTCAGCAGTGATGGCCTGCCGGCGGATTCAGATCTGGACCGCCTTGTTGACCTTGCTGAAGCCTCGAGCCTTGATGACATTGCCTGGGGACTCGTCTATCCGGACCTTGGGCGGGTGATCTTCCCATTCTTCTGGAGCACCTACATTGACCGGGGCCAGGCTTTAGAACGTGCGCTCATCCGGCAGACCAAACTGTCGGATGGACTCTCACAATGGACGGAAGGAGTGCGACTGGGCTGGCGTCCTGCGGTCATGTTCAATGCCACCATTGCCGACACGGGAGAACGGCTTCTGTTTACGAACACCACCCTGGAATCCGGCCACTCCGGAGTAAAAAGATTTCGGGAACTCTATCCTGGAATGGATATTCAGGTTGCTACGGCGGCGCGCCTATCGGCCGCATTCCCCTATGTTTCCCCGGCTGCCCGCGCCGATCTGGGAGGCCCATGGACTCCTCAGTATCACGTCGTTGATGGCGGCTATTACGACAACTACGGCATGTCTTCGCTGATCGGGTGGTTGGATGAAGCGTTGCGGGCTCCTGCAAATCCTATCCGGCGCGTGCTCCTACTTGAAATTCGTGGCGCGCCATCAAGCGAGAATGACCTGGATCGCAGGCGGGGTTGGCTCTACCAAACGGTTGCCCCCCTGGAGGCAATGCTCAATGTACGTACTGCAGGCCAGCTTTCACACAACGAGGAGGAACTTCGTTTGCTCAAGCGTACGGCCGCGTCGAATGGGGTCGAAATTCAATCTGCAGTGTTTCAATTTCGCAGCGAGAACCCGCCGCTCAGCTGGCATCTCACTGAGCACCAGAAAGAACAGATCGCCAGGGAATGGGACAGAATGAAAGACGGTGACGGCTGGGAAGCGGTGAAGACGTTCTTGTCTAAAGCAAAGGAATAGCGAGAAACTTGGCCAGAGGTTGTCTTGTTGGGGCTTTCGTCAACCGTTCCACTCGTGGGCCATGAGTATCCTTTCCGCCGAATTAATCGTGCGTTCCCAGCCACCCTTTGCACGCATCACGAAGCACCGCGATATTGGGCCAGCCATCTCTCTCTGTTTTTGGAAACTTCTGCTTCCGGAGCTAAGCTTTAGTTTCTCGTTCTGACGCGGAGTTTGCCTGGATGAAGCAGGCCCGCTGGAATTCTTCCATTGATGATGTGATTCGTCCACTCAGCATGCTGTTGTCAAAACCGCTTTCGCACCTTGGCCTGAACAGAGTAGCCACCGTTTTGATTGCGTACTGCGCTTAGCGAGTATTTGCGGGTCACCTGATACTCGACTTGTACGACCTGACCCTGAGCTGAGCTCACATCCGTGGCGAAGGTAAAAAACAGATTCTTGGTTACCCGTTGCTGGATCGCCAGACGTGCGCCGGGATTACGCTGATTGCCCCCAATCTGCGGGTCGATAGTCAGTGCAGAAATGCCCACCAGCTTTCCCACCCGGCTGCTGACTTGTCCCGCCAATTGTTCCGCCACCACAGATTGGGGACTGCTCGCACTGGCTCCAGCGGCTTCTGTCGTCTTCCCCGTAAACAGCAGATTGATCACATCGACTGGGGGAAGGGGCGGATCCGAAGTGTAGCTGGTGCGCAAGCGGTCGATCGGGCCGATGAAGTTCATGCTGATATTGAATTGGTCCACGGTCGTGGTCGCTGACAGATTCAGGACAGGTTCGGTGCGTACCGGATTTACGAACTGGATCACTCCGCTTTGCACCTGGTAACGACGGTCGTTGAAGAGGAGTTCCCCGCCGGTGATATTCGTTCGACCCAGAATGACGGGTTCGGCCACTGTTCCCCGCACCTGCAGATCGGCTGAACCCTGCATGCTGAGCTGGTTGCTTGATAGCCCCATTTCCTGCGTTGACCTCAGGGCCACATTCAATTTGATATTTCGGGTCATCCCTTCGCTGGGTGGCGAGGAAGGTCCAGTGAATTGATCTGCAAAGGTTGCGAGATCGAATGCTTCCGTAAAGGACAGGCGATCAATCAGCACTTGCCCCGTCAAGACTGCCGATTCTGGAGTTCCGTTCAATGACAGGTTGCTATTGAGTATGGCCCGTACTCCCTCCGGGTAGCGCAAGCGAACCTCCTTGCCCGATAGCGCGACGTTGAATCGAACTGCAGACTGGTAAGCGACAGAGCCTTGAGCCGTGACCGAGCCGCCTCCCGTCTGGGCAGTGAAGCTTGTTATGTCAAGGCGATCTCTCTGGAGTTCAAGCCTGGCATTGACTTTCTCGGCACCGAGCGGTGCATCCGGAGTTTGAAAAGCTCCGTCGATAATCTCTATCAGTCCATGAATGTCAGGACGGGTACGAGTGCCGCGAGCACCGACATCCAGCTTAACCTGGCCGGAACTCTCTAGATTCGGACTCAGCAGTTGAAGAATACGAAGATCCAGATTACCCGTGGCCGTTGCGCGCACGGCTCCCTCGGCCGCGATGGGAACGGTGGCCGCCAGTTGAAGCGCGCTCCCTGTTCCCTTCAACTCGGCGCGTTCCATCGTCACAGTTCCGCCGCGATAGTCGAGTCGAATCGGCGTCGCGTTCGCAATTTGCACGGATTGATAGCCCAAGCTCATCTTTGTGATCTCCAGGTGAGCTTCAAGGCCTTCGGGGCGTTTCAAAGGGCCCTTGAGCCAGGCATGCAGTTCGGTTTCTCCGCGCACGTTTTGGCCGAACCGAGGGAAATAGCTGGCCAAGAAAGGACCGAGATCGACGGCACGTGTATCGATGTTCACCGTGGCGTCATGGTCCGGATTCAGACTAACGGCTCCCTGTGCCCGGATGTAGGCACTCGAGACACTGGAATCCACAGTGAATGTGGCTTGCTGCGCAGTAACGGCGGTACGTGCCTTCAGGCCATCGAGCACCTTTTGACGCCACTGCAACTTGGGGGCCTCAACGGTCGCTTCCAGTTGTGGTGCCTTTAGAGTGCCTCGCCCCCGGGCAGACACCTTCACGATCCCAGCTACCTGCAAATTGTGGATGCTGACAGTTTCCAGCCGGTTAAGTTGTATGCTGGGAAAATCAACTTGTGCCTCATATCCATCCTGTTTGGGGTAAAAGGTAGCTTTCGCGCTGCCTGATCCTGCGGGTGTGCGAACACTCAAAGTGGAGTGAATAGCACTCCCGGTGCCTTGAAATTGCAGCGAGAAATCTTGAACCTTCTCCTCCCAGAAGCGAGCCTCCAACAGCCGGACTGACCCCTGCCCGACAGGGTTTGTTTGCGATCCGCGCAGCGAGAGATCTGCCGACACAAGTCCGGTGATCGGGTACCGTAGGTTCGCGGCCTGCTGGACGTCAGCGACCGGCAATCTGTCAGCGACAATCCGCAGACTGACAGGGTTTTCCCGTTCATACGACCAGTTCTTCAGACCCACTGACATGTCGAATTCAACGCGGCCTTGGGAACTTGTCTGCAGCCGTCCCTGGCGCAAAGCAATTACAGAGGAACTGAGGTCAAGCTGAGTCCGAAGCATGCTCAGAGTTGTGCCTCGATACCGGACGTTCTGACCTGCCAGTTGCCCGATCAGGCGAGGCTCTTTCACCGACCCCTGAACTTGGCCGTTGAATGAAGCTGACCCTCCCAACCCCAGCGGTTCGGTGATTTTCGATGCACGGCGATCATGCGCATCAACCGATTCTCGAACAACCAGCGCTAGCTGGTCCGCTTCACGCAAATCGTCTGACCGGACTTGTATTCCAAGACGACACTGTTTGCCCAGAGTACCTTCGAGCGCCAATAGGGTGTGGGGAGTATGGAGGTAGGTATGCTCCAGGGAGACGACTTCGCTGTCACCATCGTAGGCCAGGTGCACGGCCCCGTCCAAAGAGACTGCACTTGAACTGGCAGGCACCCTTTTCGCTGCTGGGGCTTGGGCAGTAATCACGGCATCCGAGCGTACTTGAAGAGCTTGTAGCTTTCCGTGCCACGAGGCCTTGACTGTTCCGTCCAGACGGCCCGTGATCTCGATATGTTCCTGCGGTTTGGTGCGCAAGGCGGCACTCGCAGCTGCCAGCGAAACGGAACGCATCGTTCCTTCAAGCCGAGCCTCTCGCTTGTCAGCCAGATGGAGGATCGTCAGATCGGCAGCCACCTGTCCGTCCAAGACCGTCGCCTGTAGCTTTCGGGCTTCAAAAGTACCGCCGTACAAGCGGTATTCCCCTTTGAAAGACCGAGCCCTAGTGCGTGCTTCCGGCAAATCGATTGCTAGTTCAGGACTGTCGAGTTGTCCTTCGATAGACAGATTCTCGAGGAAGGGTTTTCGCGGGTGACTTCGGTAGCGGATATTTCCTCTGGTGGTAATTTGGCCACCGGGCAAGAGTTTGTTCTTAAGAAGCTTCCCCAGTTCACCGCCGGACACGACGGCCTGGTAAGAACCCTCCACGAAAGGACTGGCGTAGTTCTTCATGCTTGCGTCGGCCGTAACACGGAATGGATCGCTGGCCAGAACTATCTGGCTCAAGGTGAGGCCAGAGGGCGTCGCATTAAACCGCACCTGAAAATCATGTTGTAGAGGATTGAAGTCATCAAACGCAACGCGACCTTGGCGATAGCCTAACGTGCCGTCGTACCCTGTCTTCGAGGGGTCAAACGAAACTTGCGCCTGAAGATCGTGAACCTCAGCCGCCAACGGCGTCTGCCGGTCGTTGTAATAGATTTCGCCCTTATTGAGCATAAGGTGACCAATGGCTAGATCGAAGACATTGACAGGCGCGGCCGGTGTTGGAGTATGCGGCAAATTGGTGTGGCCTTGCTCGTCAACCCAGAGACGGACCACCGGGCGATCGAGGATCACTTCCTCCACATCAATCCTCCGCCTCCAGACCGATACGAGGTTCAGGCCGAGACCGAGACGATCGGCCCGGAATAATGGGGCTTGAGGGTTAGGTTCGGTACCATGCAACACGATACGATAGAGGTCTGCACGCAGTCCCCAAAACCGGAAACCAAAGTCGCCAATCTCAACACGTCCTCCGGTGGCCTGCTGGGCGTAATCAATGATTGCAGCAAGCACATACCGGTGAAACGCACGGCTGCGCATGATCAGAACGCCAGCGGCAAATAGTGTCGCCAACGCCAGAAGTACTACCAGGCTAAATCGAAAAATTCGCTTACGATTCATGGCTATCTCCCAACCCTGAAAATGCGAGTGATCTCGGTGAAATCTTTAAGCAGGAAGCGATGCTGTACACAGCGTCGTTGCCTGGCAGGCTCACCCGGACTTCGGCCACGGTCCCACGGGGAGAGGGTGGGAGATGAGGGGCGAGCGCAAACGGACCGACGCTCATGCGAATCTACCTCCGTCGCTCTGCTTAAAACGACTGCCCGAGTGTGACAAAGATCTGGGTGGACTTCAGTCCGGTAATCGGATTCAAGTTTCGACCGATATCGACCCGCACGGGTCCCACCGGCGTTTGATAACGGATGCCGAAGCCCAGGGTGTTACTGTAATCATTGAACAAACGTCTGACGTTAATTCGATCGTACACATTGCCGCCGTCATAGAAGATCACGCCCCCCAGCCCTTTCTTGAGCGGTATCGGAAAGCGAGCCTCGGAATTCAAGATGAAGAGCTGTTGCCCACCGACGGGAACGCGAATCAGTGCCGTACAAGTCGAGGGATCATTTTCTTGAGTGCAAAGAGTGGCTACCCCCTGGGGTCCTGCGCCATTCAGAGGGAAACCTCTCAAGCTGTCAGATCCGCCGGAGAAAAACCGCTGGCTGACCGGGACGTGGCTTCCAGCAAATGACTTCACCAATCCCAGGCGGACACTGTTGGCCCAAACCAGCCAGGGCTTAACCTGCCGGTAGTAGGCGGTCTGGCCAAAAAGGCGGACAACGTTATGGCTGGAACCGAACAGCTTCGGGCCTAGGCTGAAGTCCACAGTCTGGAAAACACCTTTGTGGGCATCGAGTGGCTTGTCACGCGTGTCGCGCACGAAGGAAACGGACGGCATGGACGCTCTCACCGATTCGTCCTCGGGCGGGATGAAGTTCTGAATAAGCAGGTGAGTGAGTGCGGTACGCTGAAAGGTGTAGCGAAATTGCAGACGTTTGGTCTTGGCAGCGTCCAGGATTCTTTCAATTTGAACTGAACCCTGGCCCAATCGCGCGGTGAAGAGCGGATTCTGGGTGGTCCGTTCAAGCGAGAAGCTCCACAGGGCGTTCCAGTTCAACCCGCGAAATTGCGGATGCAGGTAAGTGAAAGAGGCACGCTGGTCCAGTCTCGAAAGGAACGTTGCAATGGAAGCCGTCTCTCCGCGTCCGCGCAAGTTGAGTCGGCCGTACTCAACGGAACCCAGAGGACTGATAATGTTTTTCTGGATGACACGAAAAGAAGGAGGCAGACCGATTGTCGGCAGGCCCGGCAAAGCCACGATGCCGCTCGAGAGGCTGCCACTCAGCGGTGTGGATTCAAAACCGAAACCGTAAGCCAGGGAATTGCGTTTCGCCTCATGGACCTTCACCAGCACTTCTTCTTGATTCTGGTCCGTGATCGGCTTTCTGGGTATGACGTTGGCCCAGTCAAAGGTCCCAAGATT
>Ga0075418_10003931_pt1 | contig 16925 bp, 12 predicted proteins | sample SoiMetdeltSBSDD2_FD_81776 | JGI IMG/M metagenome (GOLD analysis project Ga0075418, IMG submission 81776) | Bulk soil microbial communities from a Populus tree surrounding site in Tennessee, USA - Soil MetaG P. deltoides SBSDD2 | ecosystem: Environmental > Terrestrial > Soil > Tree plantation... | reverse complement strand
TCGGGGACGAAAAAGCGTGTCTCCTCGCTTCTCCTCAGCACGGCGGCGCGCGATCCGAGGTCCGATTGCTCCACTCGCTGCGCTCGCTCCGCGCGGATCGCGCTTGGAAGTCCGCCTACTTCGTCGTCACTCGGGGACGAAAAAGCGTGTCTCCTCGCTTCTCCTCAGCACGGCGGCGCGCGATCCGAGGCTACGAACCAACAACACTCAAACGCGCGATAGGGTTCAGCCGGTGACCAGATTGCGCAACGTGGCGGTGATTTTGGCGGGAGGTACCGGGACCCGCGTGGGCCTGAACATTCCGAAACAGCTGATCAAGATTGCCGGCAAGCCGATCATCGAGCACACCATCGCCGCGATGCACCAGTCGCCACTGGTCGACGAGATCGTGGTCATGATGGCACCCGGCTATCTTGACGATGTCCGTGCCATCGTCAAGAAGGGCAACTACGTCAAGGTCACCCAGATTCTGGAAGGTGCAGAGACTCGCAATGAGACGACTGCTGCCGCGCTAGCTGCTCTCGGCGATGAAGAGTGCAATGTCTTGCTTCACGATGCGGTACGTCCACTCGTCTCGCAGACGATCATCGCGGCCAACGTTGAAGCGCTGCAGACCTATGTTGCCGTTGACACCGCGATTGCGTCTGCGGATACGGTGATCCAGGTCCAGCCCGAGCAGAACAACCTCGCCGACGTACTGCCAAGGCACCTGCTACGGCGCGGTCAGACGCCACAGTCGTTTCGCCTCTCAACCATCAGGGCGGCGTACGCGAACGCGGCGCAGGATCCCAACTTCACCGCGACCGACGACTGCACGGTGGTGCTTCGCTATCTCCCGGAGGTTTCGATCGCGGTCGTTGCCGGGCACGAACGCAATATGAAGGTCACCGAGCCCATCGATGTCTACATCGCCGACAAGCTCTTCCAGCTGACCTCGGCCGACCGGCCTATCCCATTGACCGAGGAGCAGTACCATAAGCGGCTCGACGGCCGGACCGTCGTCATCTTCGGCGGCTCGTACGGCATCGGCGGCGACCTCGCCGAGCTCGCCCGCAACTACGGGGCGAACGTCAAGACCTTTTCTCGATCAACCACCGGAACCTACGTCGAGAAGCGTGCTGATGTCGCCAAGGTCGCTCAGGAGGTGCTCGACGAAACCGGCCGCGTCGATTTCGTCGTCAATACCGCCGGCGTGCTGGTACGTGGTGAGCTGGCAGAAACACCAGAGGAGACCATCTACTCCTCCACGGACATCAACTACCTCGCGCCGATCTTCGTCGCCCAGGAGTTCTTCCCGCATCTCGCAGCATCGTGCGGCTCGCTGTTGCTGTTCACCTCGTCCTCCTACACGCGCGGACGATCGGGCTACTCGCTCTACTCCTCAGCGAAGGCGGCGATTGTGAATCTGACGCAGGCCCTTGCCGACGAGTGGGCCTCCTCGGGTGTGCGGGTCAACTGCGTCAATCCGGAGCGCACCGGCACGCCCATGCGCGTCAAGGCCTTCGGCGAGGAGCCTCCGGGTACCTTGCTGTCCTCTGAAGAGGTGGCGCGTCAGTCACTGGATGTGCTGCTCTCCCACCTCACTGGCCACATCATCGACATCCGCCGCGAGGAAGGCCCAGCCGCGCTCGGCAATGGGTGATCGCCTCGGCTACAACACCACGTCGGCGACGACCAGGTTGTGGTCGGAGGGACGACTCGAGTCGACGCGCTTCATGACGTTCTCGTACCTCAGCACCTGCTTGCTGCCTTTGATCATGACGTAATCCAGTCGTACGCCCTTGGCTGCCAACGTGGTCTTGTAGTGGTTGATCGTCGGGTATTTATCGTTGATTCGGGTGTCGGCGCCATAGGCGTCATAGAAACCTTGACCAAGCAGATATTTGCGCGGCGCGTCGCCGGCGCGGTTGGTTTGCCAGGAGTTGAAGTCGCCGGCGTAGATGACCTTCTCTCCTGACTTGCGAAGGCCGTTGACCTTGAGATAGACAGCCCTGGCCTGCGCTCCGCGCAGCGCGTTGTAGCTCTTTTCCTTGCTGAGCGAGCTGCTGTGGCGGTCGTCGAGATGCACCGAGACGACCCAGAAGCGTTTGCCGGTCTTGCGGTCGGCGAACTTCGCGTACGCGGCGCTGCGGCGCAGCGACTCGCTGTCAGAACTCCGAAGCGGCATGTTCATACTGCACGAGGGGTTGTAGTTCTTCGACCCAGTCTTCTCCGGGCAGTTGCTCAATAGCTTGAACTTCCGGGTGTTGTAGAGGATGCGAGTGCCCTGCGTGCCGTGGTTGGTGCCCGGCTTGACGTATGGCGTCGTTCGGACCAGCTGATAGCGGCTATCGCCGACGACGCTTCTCAGCGAGCGCTCCAAGCTCGTCGTCTGCCGCAGATGACCCGTGGTCGTTCCCTTGGTCCCGTCCGCGCGTCCCGGGCCGAGTTCCTGAATCGCCAGCACACCAGGACTACGGCTTGCGATCTCACGGGCCACGTCACTCGCGCGTTGTAGCCAACTCCGGCCATCGTCAGCACGGGCAGTGCGGACATTGAAGGTGCCCACGCGCAACGCGAGGGAACTCGGCTGCTCGCTCACGGTGAACGACTCGCGTTTGCGGAGGCTGGCCGTTTGGGCATGCTGGGCCTTGGTCAAACTCGTGCGGCCGGTCTCGGCCTTGTCGCCGGTGGCGTTCGATCCGCCGTGGTTCGACGGGGTGGTTACTTGGCTGACGCCGGAACCAGCTACCGTCGTGACGCTGCTGATCGAGCCTGACGTTGTGGCGGAGCCCGCCGAAATGCTCGCCGCGCAGCAGAGAGAGACAAGACCGACGGTCGCAGTCGCAGCCGCCACACGCTGAGCGCGCACGAATGCTCCTTAAGGAGGACGTGGATCGGCGGTGGCCCCCGAGCGGCACCCCCGATGCAACTTCCCCAGATGCGGTCAATTCCGCTTTCTGGGCCGGACAACCCGACACTAGGAGTCGGCTTTCCCCAGCGCCACTGTTATCGACCCGTTATGGATGTGACATGAATCACATTTCTGGTAACGGCCGCTGCGAAGGCCCTGTCAGAACGGGATCAGCGGCGGAGCAGTCGGATTCCACACGGCATGCGCGCCGAGATCTCCGACCCGAACGACCCAGATCAACGCGATCGCAGCCACCACGACGAGAAGGATCGGCAATCCGATGCGTACGATCGCTGACTGGCTGGTTTCGCCCCTCTCGCTGTCCGAGGTGTTCCGCGACACCAGAAAGACGTTCAGCAGGCCGATCACAGAGAAAACGATCATGATGTACAACAGCTGGTTCCCGAGCTGGTAATGCTTCGCGATCAAAGTGGCGACTGGATTGCCGGCCTTGATCCCCAACGCCGCCTCGAGTGCCAGGCCGCTCTGTCGCGCAACGAATGTCACCGCGGTAGCACCCACGACGACAATGGCAAGCGGCCAGCGTGCCCACGACCGAGTCTTGGGGAATGCGAAGAGGAAGGCCAGCAACGCGGCTAGCGGGATGCCGACCACAGCTGCGTGGATCACCAACGGATGGAGCGGAAGGTTCCCGAACTTTTCGAACATGGGCTCTCCTTATGGTCGCCTCATGATGGTCATGCCCCATGATCACTGCCCCATGGTCGCTGGCCGGCGCAGGCGTGACTGGACAGGCGCCTACCTACCCGCTTAGACGACGTGATCGCCGTATTGGTTCGATCGTGAGCCGCACAGCGAGCGAGGGCCGCGCGAGCGGTGCCATCGCTACGGGCGACTTTAGCGTTCCTGTGACGCCGCCGCTTCCCTCGCGGTGCGCAGATCGGCGACCAGCCCGGCAAACGCCTCGCTACGCTCCTCCCCTGCTGCCCGCAGCACGGCGGAGGGATGCACGGTCGCGAGTACCGCCCGAATCCCGACTGGGGTGGCAAGCTCCAAGATCTGGCCGCGCTGCTTGGTGACCCGGAAGGAACTCCCCAGTAGCGCCCTGGCGGCCGTGGCCCCGAGACAAACGATCAACGACGGGTCGACAACTCTTAGTTCTGCTTCCAGCCAGGGCAGGCAGGCCTTGATGTGGGTGACCTGAGGGGTGGCGTGAATTCGTCTCTTGCCCCGCTCGGTGAATCGAAAGTGCTTGACGGCATTGGTGACGTAGACATCGCCAACCGGCACCTCGGCCTCTTTCAAGGCATCTTGAAGGACTTTTCCAGCCGGGCCGACGAACGGAATACCCTGCCGGTCCTCGACGTCACCCGGTTGCTCTCCGACAAGAGCCAGCCGCGCCCGCGGGTTGCCGGCCGAGAAGACAACCTGGGTTGCGGGCTTCCAGAGCTCGCAACCCTTGCAGTTCGCCGCCGCTTTCCTGAGGTCGTCGATGTCGGCGTGCTCCGGCACCCAGGCCGCCGCCGTCTGCGTCAAGCCCTACTGCCCGTCCCCGATCGAGCCCGCCCAGGTTCCGGGTTCGTGGTCATGTCGCCGCCCTTCGAGCTTGATCACGTGGATAACCGCGTTGATCAACGCCAGGTGCGTGAAGGCCTGTGGAAAGTTTCCGAGTTGCTGGCCGCTGTGCGGGTCGATCTCCTCTGCGTAAAGATCAAGTGGGCCGGAAAAGGAGAGCAGCTTGGCGCACAGCTTGCGCGCCCGCTCGTATTCACCGATCTCGCACAGCGCCGAGACCAGCCAGAAGGAGCAGATCGTGAAACTGCCCTCCTCGCCCTCGAAGCCGTCGTCGGTTTCCTCGACCTTGTACCGCAGCACCAGTCCGTCCACGGTCAGCTCGTCCGCAATCGCCATTACGGTCGCTTTGATCACTGGGTGATCAGCAGGCAGGAAGCGCACCAGCGGAGCGAGCAGCAATGATGCATCAAGCGCCGTGGTGCCGTAGTACTGGGTCAGTACCCCACGGTCGTCGACACCGTTGGTCAAGATGTCGTCCCTGATTTCTTGTGCCGCAAGCTCCCATTCTGCGGCCTTGCCCTCCTCGCCGGTCATCCTGGCGATCTTGACGCCGCGATCGACCGCGACCCAGCACATGATCTTGGACGAGGTGAAGTGCTGCAGCTGGCCGCGTACCTCCCAGATTCCAGCGTCCGGCTCCCGCCAGAACTTCAACGCCTCGCTGACCTGCTTGTCCAAGATCTGCCAGATGCGGTTGTCCAGCCGGTTGGCGGCCTTGAAGTGCAAGTAGACCGAGTCGAGCAAGGCCCCCCAGACATCGTGCTGCTTCTGCGCGTACGCAGCGTTCCCGATCCGCACCGGACGCGAGTCCGCGTAACCGGGCAGGTGGTCGAGTTCGCGCTCGGTCAGTTCCTTCTCGCCCCCGATGCCGTACATGATCTGAATGTCGTCCTCGCCGGCCACGAGATCGGCGATGAAGGAGAAGAAGTCGACCGCTTCCCAGTCGAAGCCCAGTGAATACAGGCCCCAGAGGGCGAAGGTGGCATCGCGGATCCAGGTGAAGCGGTAGTCGTAGTTGCGGTTTCCTCCGGGCGTTTCAGGTAGCGAGGTCGTGCCGGCCGCGGCGATCGCGCCGGTCGGGGCGTAGGTCAGCCCTTTCAAAGTCAGCGCGCTGCGCTGCAGATATCCGCGCCAAGGATGATCGGGGAACTGCCCGCGGGCCAGCCAGTGCTGCCAGTGGTGCGCGGTCCAGACCTGGCGTTTGTATGCGTCGGCGAAGTCCATCGGAGGTGGAGCACCACCCCAGGACATGGCGACATAACGGACGTCACCTTCCTTGAGCAGAGTCCGGGCATTGGCTTGGCCGCCCTCGAACCCCAGTCGCAGGTCACTGGTCAGGGTCAGTTTGAGATCCACGCCGTCCGCGGAGCACACGCCTTGGTAATAGCTGTTGTCGGTGTAGTCCCAGCGAACGTGGGCCTCGCCGTAGTTCAACACCGGCTCGCACTCCACCGTGGTCTGTACCTCACCAGAGGCGCAGCGGATGGTGCGCAGGAAGATGTGCTCAGCCTCGTAGTCGTTCGGAGTTCGGCGATAGGTCCTGGAACGATCAGTCGGATGGTGCCAGGGCCCGATCAGCAGGGCGTCACGCACGATGATCCAACCGGTCGGAGTGCCCCAGCTGGTTTCCAAGATCATCGTGCCCGGCAGGTAGCGAACGTCGGCGGGCACCGTGACGTCGGCCGGGGCGATGCGGAAAACGCCAGCGTGCCGGCCGAGGATGCGGCCGAAGACACTGGGCGAGTCGAATCGAGGAATGCACATCCACTCCACCGCTCCGTTAGGTGATACGAGAGCGGAGACTTCTCCATCGCTCAGGAACCCATAGTCACCGATCGGAGTCGAGCGTGTCCGTGATGCCGAGGCACCGCCATGCGCCTGCGGCTTGCTCTTCCTGTTCGCCATGGGGAAAGCATTCTCTGGTTAGCACGTCCTGGCAAGCATGTGCGGGCATGCTCCCACGATGATCATTGCCCTGACGCGATAGTCTCCTCGATCACCCACCTGAGGTAGTCGGGGTTGCCGATCTCGACCGCAAGCGCAAGAACGCAGGGCACCTCAGCCAGTCCTCACTGTCCGCGGTGATGATCACCTCACAGACCGGCTCGGTCACCAGGGCTGCCCGACTCTTAGTGGCCAGGGCCGGTCACCATCTTCTGGCGCTCCGACTCGTGGGCACCGCCCTTCTTGTCGAGGGTGGCGCAGGCATCCTCGATATCGCGTGCCAGCGTGTCGACGAGCTCTCGGCTCAAGGTCTCCTTGACCAGGGCCCGCATGATCGTGAGGTCCTGGGCGTCGGGTGGCAGCGTGTACGCGGGCAGCATCCAGCCGCGTTCGGCCGACAGCTGCCAGGCGATGTCGAACTCGTCGTAGCTCTCATCGTCGGCGAGTTGGAAGGCAACGAGCGGGAGCTGCTCCTCATCGGCGCCGATCAGCTCAAACCGGCCCATGGCCTGCAGCTTCTCGGCCAGAACCTCCGCGTTCTCTGCCAGGTTCCGCATCACATAGGTGTAGCCGGCGCGGCCGTACCGGACGAAGTTGTAATACTGCGCCAGAAGCATCGCGGAGCCCGTCGAGAAGTTCAGCGTGAACGTCGCGTCGGTCTTGCCGAGGTAGTTCTCTTCGAATACCAGATCTTGGGCGAGGTCGGACTTCTCACGAAAGATCAGCCACCCAATGCCCGGATACACAAGGCCGAACTTGTGTCCGGAGACGTTGATGGAACGTACCTGCTCGAGGCGGAAGTCCCACTTCGAATCGGGGTAGAGGAACGGCCAGACGAAGCCGCCGCTTGCGCCGTCCACGTGCAACGGGACGTCGAGACCGCGCTCCGATTTGATCTGCAGCAGCAGGTCGTTGATGCCGACAATGTCATCTTTGTGTCCGGTGAACGTCGTCCCGAGCACCGCAGCCACGCCGATCGTGTTCTCGTCGATGTGAGGGCTGACATCATCTGGGCCGATGGTGTACTTGCCTGGCTGCAGCGGCACGATCCGTGGCTCGACATCGAAATAGCGGCAGAACTTCTCCCAGACCACATGGACATCCCCACCAAAGACAAGGTTGGGGGTTGCTGAGGACTTTCCCTCAGCCTCGCGACGCTTACGCCAGTTCCACTTCAATGACAGGGCGCCGAGCATGATCGCCTCGGAGGAGCCTTGCGTTCGTGCGCCTGTTGTCTCCCCTGGTGCGTTGAACAGGTTGGCAAGCATCCGGATGCAGCGCTGCTCGATTTCGGCTGTGCGCGGGTACTCGGCGTGATCGATGAAGTTGCGGTGAAGGTTCTCGGCGATGATCCTTTGCGCCTCAGGCTCCATCCAGGTGGTGACGAAGGTGGCCAGGTTGCGGGCAGGATCGCCCTCGATAGCCAGGTCTTCCGAAACGAGCCGCATGGCCTCCACCGCGGGCATGCCGATCTCAGGGAACTCCCGACTTGCCACCTCCTGGGTAAGGAAGCGATTGCCGAACATCAACACATCAGCGATGACGTCGGACGGTCTGGTGGTCATTGGCTTCTCCTTTGAGGTTGTGGATCTTCAGGCTGTACGGGCTTTTTCCGCCGAACCGCGTGTCGCCATGCCGGGAACATCAAGATCGCTCCGAGCAGAAAGCAGAGCGCGCCTAGCAGCGTTCCGCCGACCGAGACTGGACTGTTGATCAGCTCCCCGGTTGTCGGGAGGACGTAGCTCGCCAGTGCGGAGATCATGAAGAAGATTGATCCGATCATGTTCAGCCAGGCGATGTACCACGGGATTGATCTTGGTCGGAAGCTGAGAAACGTGCCCAGCGCGAGGATGGCGAAGGCGCTTGACACCAAGAACAGCGTCGATCCGTAGAGGTCGGGTCGCCAAACCCGCCGATCTGCCTGGTGCGCGGTGGCATTGTGTGCGAGGGCGGCGAGAGTGCTGATGTTGAAACACAGCGTGCCGGGAAACTGCGTAGCGGCCGCCAGCCAGTTGCGATCACGTGGCAGCCACGCCCGCAGCCGGACTGGGGCCCGGCTGTGCTGCGACGTGGCGTCGACATCGGTCATCGCTGGTGTCTGGGCCTGTAAGAGCTGGGAGAGCGAGGCCGCTGTGAAGAAGATCGAGCCGATGAAGTAGGTGATGCTGTCGGCGGTCGCTCCCACAGCGTTGATGTACGCCGGCACGGATCCCAGGGCGAACAACGCCGAACCAATGATGAATAAGCTCGCGATCGCCGTGTTGAGGGCGATCGGGCGTACCGTCATGAACCTGATGCTATCGGTGTCGTGAGTTGATCAAGTTTCGCCGGTCCACATAGCTAGTTGATCATTGTGACGTCTCAGTTGTCGCTTAGGACTTCGGCAAGCCGGTCCGGCATTGAGGCGAACGAGGAGTGGACTCCTCGTCCGCCACATCGTTGTAGAGCGCCCGGCGACCCTTCTCGACATAATCGGGGTCCGCGTTGCGGGGATTGATCCGTTGTGCACCGGTGACCCGTGGGTCGCCGATCAGAATGGCGCCCGAGATCGAGGACTGGCCTTCGGGCAGGGACGCGAGGGCGACTGCGTTGGGGAGGTCAGGCACCGGCACGTACGCGGTGAGGTAGACGAGGCGATCAATGAGATCCGGCGTGGCTTCGGCGGCCGCCGTTATTGATAGGTTGCGTTGAGCCCACTGCCGGGAAGGTCGATCGCGAAGGCGCGATGACCCATCCCGACAAGCCGCTCGACGACACCGTTCCAGTGGGGGCTGAATGCCAGGCACCGTGCACAAACTGGAAATTCTTCGGCTTCATCCGGATTCCTCCCAACTCACGCACTCCCGGCCTACTGCCTCTCGCAGCCGGGACACCTGGTGCTGCTACTTGATCACTTTGGAGAGATGATCGCCGGACGCTTGAGGTCGAAGAATTCAGTCTCTCCGACCGAGAGCTTGCCCATCTCCTCCATCTGTGCCTGGAGCTCTGGCGGAGGCTGCTTGCGCTCGCCGTCACGCGCCTCGGCTTCGGAGGTGAAGTACATGACCATGGTGTAGCCGCCGTCTTCGTGGCCTACTACCACGCTGCCCAGAACGTCCGGGCGGAATGCTGCCCACCTGTCGGCGTCCTGGTCCATCAGCTGCCGAGCACGTTCCGGATCGCTGCTTCGGCCTTGCATGACCTGCACGAAGCCCGCCTGGTCGGGATCGCCCTGTACATCGACTGTGACGTCAGTGCTGTCGCGGAAGGTAGGTTCGCCGTCGAAGACCTTTGCGGTTTCTGACCACCAGCGGTCCTGCTCGGGACGATCGCTATTGCGCCGGGCGTCTTCTTCAGAGTCGAAGCGGACCACAGCGATAGCCCGGCCGTCTTCGGTTACCCCGCTCGTACTGCCAAGCCAGCCAGTGGCGCTTGGCGCAAGATCTTGTACCCATTGATTGAGTGCGGCGTCCAGTGCTTCCGGTTTGGATGTCTTGCCCTGGATGACCTGAACGAACATGGCGGGGATCTCCGATCGATGTGGTTGGGATTGAAATGCTCTGCTCTGCGGACGTTACGACCGCAGTATGTCGGCGTCAATACGCAAAAAGGTTCAACGTTTGTGTTCAACTCGACACCCGGTAGTGAGTCATCAGCTGGCGTACTCGAGTCACCCAGTAACGTCGACGAGAACTCGGGCACGACTACCCGCGTCCACTCGGTCGTGCGCTTCCGCGGTGCGTTCCAGCGACAGCTGTGCGTCGATGGCGATTGTCAGCGCGCCCTGCTGGGCCGCGGCGGTGAGGTCCTTTGCAGCCTGCTGTTTGGCAGCGGGAGGAAAGTCATCGCTGCCGAGCAGGTGGATAGTGATGTTGTCGAAGAGCATCGGCCAGAACGGAAAGCCGGGGCGATCGGTCCGGGTGGCGTAGGCGGCGATGCTGGTGCCGTTCCTCGCGACGGCGGCATCGAGGTCGATGTTGTCGGAGAAGGCGACTTCGACGATGTGGTCGACGCCCTCCGGCGCGTGAGTGCGGATGACGTCGGCCACGCCGGGCTCATCGAGGGCGACGACGTGTGTCACAGCAAGGCCGTTGATCTGGCCAAGATCATCGCGTTGTCGAACTGTCCCGATCACCGTTGCCCCGGCCCAGTGGGCAAGCTGCGCGGCGAGGGAGCTGACGCTGCCGAGAACGCCCTGCACGAGGACCGTCTTACCTGCGACTGCGCCACCGACAAACACTGCCCTGTGAGCGGTGATGCCAGGGATGCCAAGGCAAGCTCCGACCTCGTCTGGAACTTTGTCGGGGAGGTCGACAGCTTGCCGTTCCGGGACGACCGTCATTTCCGCCGCTGTGCCGAACGGCCGGTACGACTGGGCCCCGAATATCCACACCCGATGCCCGATCCGCGCGGAATCCACCCCATCGCCCACCGCGTCGATAACTCCGGCACCGTCACTGTGAGGAATGACCCGTGGGTACGGCATTTCGGATCCAAGCCAGCCGCGACGCTTTTTCGTGTCGCCTGGGTTGACTCCGGAGAATCGGAGACGCACCCGCACTTCGCCTGGCCCGGCGACCAAGTCGGCGAACTCGCCAAAGGTCAAGACATCCCGTGCTGGTCCTTGCCGGTCGTACCAAACTGCGCGCACACCAAGCTCCTCACGTGCAAATCCATCTGGCTGCGGGTCATGTTGTCACGCACGCCCTCGGGTCGCGGGCTGCGTTCAAGGCGGGTCGGGGGCGCGGCTGAGGTAATTGTGGCCAGTGGGTGTGGTGATGATCATGGTGTGGGGTTTGTTGAGCAGGCCGGCGTCGATCACTTGGATCTGCCAGCCGGGCATCTCGCGGGTGTAGTTGCAGCGTTCGCAGGCGCCCCGCCCATTGGTGTAGCTGGTTGGTCCACCTTCGCTGTGACGCGTGCTGTGATCAATGTGACGGATGGGGGCGCCGCAGAACGGAGTACGACAGGTTTGGTCACGGAGCCGGATCAAGTGTGCCAGCCAACCGTCGAAACAGCGCTTGCTCGGATCCCCACCGACAATTGGGCCCGAGTTGCCCTTACCTCCTGTCGGCGCGGTGAAGAGCCGGCGCCACCACTTCCGTCCATTGCTAGTGATCACAATCTGCCGGGCCAGGTCGGAGGGCAGCGGTCCGTATCCAGGAATCGTCGCCGGCTTGTCGTTCTCCGGGTCGAGCAGCGTCTCCAGCGACATCATGATCTGCAGCTCCACGTTCACGTCACTCGCTGATGCTTGACCGGTGATCCGCTCAATGAGCGTATCGGCCATGATCTGGTCCCGTGTCCGCCCATCTCCGGTGGCGATCATGGTGTCGGAATGTTTGCGTAAGGCGGCATAGCAAGCAATGCCCTGCTCCACTGGAAGGTAGCCGCTCAGGATTGCCATGGTGTCCGGCGCCGGTCGAAGGCCGACCCGGCGATGCTTACGCTCGGTCCGGCCCCGTCGCACATAGCCTTCCCGATCAGCCTCATAGGCGATCCTGCGGACACATGCGGTAGCGGCTTTGAACCCCATCCCACTTATTCGTGCAGCGGTGAATTGTTGATCAACCTGGCGGCGGGCATCCGCATCAAGGTGCCGAGTTTCACTGACAATGGTTTGAGCGATGTGTTCGCTCACTTCTCCGGCCACGAGTTGTGCGTAAGTGTCGGGCAGCTCGAACCACAACGACCGCGCCGTCTCCAGGCGACGTGCCGCCGTGGTCGGCGAGATGCGGCAGGCTAGCCCGATTTGCTCAGCAATGCCCCGACCGATCGCCTCCGGCCGCACGTTTGCGGCAAGCTGCTTTTCAACTTGAGATTGAGCGAACCTTACCGACTCGGCCGCTTGCACTGCAGCGGTCGCAGCCTGCAACTTCTCCAGAAGCGCTAGGCGGTCGATCCGAGATGCATCCGGTACCGGAGCGGTGTCATTGACGACTCCCGCAAGCTCCTCCAAGATCTCCGTGAGGCGCACCGTGACGACGTCAGCCGGCAGCGGCTCGGCCTCCCCGTGATCCCCGAGCTGTGACATGCCACAGACATTACGGAAGACCACTGACACAAATAGAACAAATATTCGATCAACTGCCGGGTCTGCGTGTGAGCTCGGCCACAGTGATCAGCCAATAGCCACAAGCTACGCAGAAGACTGGCGTTAACGTCCGCGGCTCTGCGGCAGGGTGACCCGCCGGGTGGCCGGCGCTGACGGCGGTGGGACTACCGGGCCGATGTCGCCGTCTGGAGCCTCATCGATGTCGACGATCACTGGGGCGTGGTCGCTCGGTCCGGATCCCTTTCGCGCCTGCCGATCCACCCATGCGGCGCGGACTCGCTCGGCGACCGAGGCGGTTGCCAACACCAGATCGATCCGCATGCCCAGGTCCTGGTGAAACATGCCGGCGCGATAGTCCCAATACGTGAACACTCGCTTGCCCGGCCAGCGATCTCTGACGACGTCCCGGAGGCCAAGCGACTGCAGGTGCGCGAGCGCCTCACGTTCCGGCGCGGTTACATGGGTCTGGCCGATGTAGGCCTCAGGGTCGAACACGTCCTCGTCTGCCGGCGCTATGTTCATGTCACCACAAACCACAGCGTTTTCCGGGCCATCGCGAAGGTTCTCGGCTAAGGCGGCCAGCCACTCGAGCTTGTAGCGGTAGTGGTCCGAATCAGGTACGCGCCCGTTCGGCACGTACACCGAATGCACGCGTACGCCGCCACACGTCGCTGACACCGCACGGGCCTCCGGATTCGGAAAGCCGGGTGCGCCTGGCACACCGAGCACGACGTCGTCCACTCCGACTTTCGACAGAATCGCGACACCGTTCCACTGCATCTCACCGTGCAGCGCGAACTCATAGCCACGACTCACCAACTGGTCACCGAGCAGCTCGGCCAATGCGTCGTCGGTGAGCTTGGTTTCCTGCAGACACACCACGTCCGGCTGTCGTTGATCCAGCCACGGCAGCAGCCGCGGCACCCGCTGCTTGATCGAATTCACATTCCAGGTCGCCAACCGCACGCACCAACGCTAACCGCTGGCCATGACGGTTTTAGCTCACCCTGAGCAGCCCCAGCTCACTGGCGCGACGAGCAGCGTCGGCCCGCGAGCGGCAATCAAGTTTGATCAAGATGCTGCTGACGTGCGACTCCACCGTGCGCGGACTGAGGAACAGCTCACGAGCGATCTCCCGGCTGGTGTGGCCCATGGCCACCAGCCGTACGACCTCGATCTCCCGGCGAGTCAGACTTCCGTTCGCAGCTTGCGTAAGCGCCCTACGGCTGAGCCGCCGCTCGGCCCGCTCACCTAGGGCGATGAGATCGCTGGTGACCTGCTCCACCATGGGCCTGGCACCGAGCCGACGCGCCGTACGGTGCGCCACGACCAAGTGCTCCACCGCCTCTTCGCGCCTGCCGAGCAGGGCCAATGCTGCAGCGAGGCGGCGCTCCGACTCGGCGCGGTCGAAGGGCGCGTCCCCGCTCGGCAGCAGGACGAGCGCCTTGGCGAAGTGACCGGCCGCCTGCTCGGGACTGCCGTCCAAGAGGGCTGTCTCACCGAGCGCGTGCGACAACGCCGACATCGCTTCGTTTTGGTCGGCATCAGTGGTGATCTGGGCGAGCGCGGCAGCGCAGGTTCGTGCTCCGAGGCCGTCGCCTGACTTGGCAAAGAACGTGGTTGCCCAGCGCAGCGGCGACACCACATAGTGACGGTCTTCAGTCTGCTTCCACCGCTCGATAATCGACCAACAGTTGCCGGACGCCGACTCATCGGCACCGTCGATCTCGTCGACGATGGCGAGTCCCCACGTCGACAGCAGCTCCATCGCTGCCAGCTCGATTCGGCGGGCCAGCGTCAGCGATTCGAGCAACAGCGGTCGCGCGCGCTTGGTCTGGCCCCGCAGGCCGAGGATCCAGCCGAACATCCCGGTTGCGACAGCGCTGGCATGCGGAGTGGCGTCGGTTGAGGCAATCACCTGGCGGCAGAGAGTGATGGCGCGTTCCCAGTCACCCGACTGGCGCAACACGGCCGTCAGGCAAGCAAGGCAGAGCTGAGCTGTCGGTTGGAGCGCGTTGGCCGAACAGAAACTGAACGCCTCGTCGTAGGTCTCCTTGGCCGCCGTGTAGTCGCCGGTGTGCTCGAGCGCGTCCGCCAGCCGCTGGTAGATCTCCGCCGCCGCTCCGGTCAGCCCGTGCTCGAGGGCCATCGCCAGACCGCCCCGCACCATTTCCACTGCGTCACGACCTTCGCCCATCCGGGCACGGGCATTCCCCTCGTGCCCCAGGATTCGCGCCTGGAGGTCGACCCGGTCAGCCTCCCGCGCCTGTTCACCTGCGATCTGCAGCAGACTGACAGCGGCGCGGAAACTTCCGGCTGACCGAAGATGGGCCGCCGAGACGAGCCGTTCGGCAGCCGCGTCCGCTGGCAAGCCGGCGGTCGTAAACGCCACCGCCGCATGCTCCCGGCTGGTCAATGCCTCCTGCCAACGACCCTGCAGCTCAAGGACAGCGGCAAGCCGGCGCAGGGCGATTCCCAGACGCGGCGGATCACCATCTCTGCGGCGCCCATCAGCTACCTCCCGCCAAGTCGGAACGGCCTCGGCCAGGTCGCCCGCGAGCTCGGCGTAGCCAGCGAGACGTTCGAGTACGTCCAGTCGAGCCTCCTCGTCGTATCCATCCGGCCAAAGCTCCAACGCCCGGCGGGTGGCCCGCTCGGCATCTCGATACGCATGGACGGCACTGGATGCATCGGCCGCCCCCAGCAGCGCTGCCCGCGCCTGCACCGGCCGCCGGCCAAGTAACCAGTGTTCGGCAACCAGCACAGGGGCAGCGTGCAGAGCGCCAAGCCGCTGAGCCACCGCCTGGTGCAACGCAACGCGCCGAGTCCAGGGAATCTCGCCATAGAAGGCATCGCGTACCAGTGCATGACGAAACGCCATGCGTCCCGGATCGGCCTCGATCACAATGCCGCGGCGCATGACCTCGTCCGGCCACTCGGACAACCCGGTTACAGCCATAACAAGCTCAGGATCGAACGCCAGACCAGCGACTGCCGCCGTGCTGACAGCGTCGCGAGCCTCGTCTGACAGCCCGGCCGCCCGCAGCAGCACGGCGTCACGGATGCTGTCAGGAACCGGGACGTCCTCTCCCTGCAACAGTTCCAAGCCGGATGGACCCGGTACCAGCCGGCCGCTGGCAGCCAGGGCCGAACCAAGCTCGCGTACGAAGAAAGGCACGCCGTCCGTCCGGTCGTACACCACCCGGCGCAACGACGGCGCAACTTTGCCGAGTGTCCGCTCGAGAAGGACTGCGGTGGCCTCGGCATCCAGCGGCTCGACGGTTATCTGCCGCAGCCCGGAAGCCCGCCGCAGCTCGCTGCGCAACCGCCGCACCGCGTGTCCGCGGGGCAGCTCATCGCTGCGGAAGGCGCCCAGCAGCAACAATGGCTCGGAGTCCAGCGAACGCGCCAGCGCGCCCAGCAGCTCCGAGGTCGCGTCGTCGGCCCACTGAAGATCGTCGAGAAACAGAGCGGTCGGTCGCTGCGCCCCAATAGTCGCCAAGGCCTGCCGAATGGCTTCAAAAAGCGTGGCGCGATCGCCAGCTGGAGCCGCCGGACCAAGTTCGGGAAGGAGCAGCGCAAGGTGATCAACCAGCGGTCCTTCGGGAAACTCCGTCTCGCCAGCAGCCCGGAGGTAGGACCGCAGTGCCTCAACGACCGGCCCGAAGGGCGAGGTGCCGCCCTGAACGGCCAACCCCTCCAGAATCTGCAGGCCTGAGCCCGCCAGCGTCCGCTTCGCCAAGGTGGTTTTGCCGACTCCGGCCTCACCACCGATGAGAACAAGCGACCCACGGCCGGACAGCGCTTCGCTCACCCAGACATTTAATTGGGCTTGCTCGGGCTGCCGGCCGATCAGCTCCTCGTCCACGCCGTCATTGTCCGGCGTAGTGCAAGATCGCCGCCACTGCCCGATCAACGTCGGCCTCATCGGTCGACCAATTCGACACCGAGATGCGCATTGCTGCCCGCCCCTGCCACGTAGTGCCGCTCATCCAGCAGGTGCCATCGTGTTGCACCCGCTCGATGACACGACGGGTGTGGGCATCGTGGTCGCCATCGGCAGCCAGGAAGCGCACCAGGACCTGGTTGAGCGCGACCTCGTTGAGTACCTCAACATGCTCGGCTGCGGAGAGCTGTTCCGCGAAACGGGCCGCCAGCGCGCAACTGTGCTCGATCAGTTCGGCTACGCCGCTACGGCCGAGTGCCCGAAGGGCCGCGTAAACGGCAAATCCGCGAGCCCGGCGGGAATGCTCGGGTGTGTAGTCGACGGCATCGCGTTCGCCGCCGTCCGCGTGCATGAGATAGCTGGCTCGGACGCCCATAGCCGCTCGGTGTGCTTCCGGATGCGCGCAGAAGACCAGCCCGGAGTCGTACGGGACGTTGAGCCATTTGTGGGCGTCCGTGGCCCAGGAATCGGCGAGCTCGATGCCGGCAACCAATGGCCGGAGCTTTGGACTTGCCGCCGCCCAGAGCCCGAACGCACCATCGACATGCACCCACGCATCGTGTCGATGCGCG
>Ga0075418_10003930_pt1 | contig 16925 bp, 14 predicted proteins | sample SoiMetdeltSBSDD2_FD_81776 | JGI IMG/M metagenome (GOLD analysis project Ga0075418, IMG submission 81776) | Bulk soil microbial communities from a Populus tree surrounding site in Tennessee, USA - Soil MetaG P. deltoides SBSDD2 | ecosystem: Environmental > Terrestrial > Soil > Tree plantation... | reverse complement strand
GCCGGGGTTCCTGTTGCCTTGGCAGTCGTGCAACCGCCGGACGTCAACCCCGCCAACTTCATCCCTGGTCAGGCAATCAACAACTCCTACTTGCCGCTCACCGTGGGGACGTTGTTCGTCTACGAAGGCACCACCGATGGAGTCCCAACGCACGATGAGCTGTGCGTCACCTCCCAGACGCGTCCGCCGATCGAGGGAGTTCAGGTGACCGTCATTCACCACCGCACCTTCGAGCGCGTGAACAACCATCTCGTGCTGGTCGAAGACACGTTCGATTGGCACGCGCAGGACATCTTCGGCACCGTCTGGTACTTCGGGGAAGACACGACCGAATTCCCGAGCGGGAGCACGGAGGGGTCGTGGGAAGGGGGCGTGGACGACGCGGATTCGGGCCTTTTCATGCTTGCCAATCCACAAGTCGGGAACCGGTACTACCAGGAGTTCTATCGCAACGTGGCGGAGGACCAGGCGAAGGTGCTCAGCAGAGACGAGTCCGTTTGTGTCCAATACGGCTGCTTCAACAACGTTCTCCTCACTCAAGAGACGAGCCGGCTGGACCCGGGCGTGCTCGAGTACAAGTACTACGCACGTGACAAGGGCTTCATCCTGGCCGTGATCGTCAAGGGCGGTGACGAGCGCACGGAGCTGGTGAGCATCACCCCCAACTCTTCGTGCAACTGATATGGAACGACACGTCAAGTCCTGCTCCTGAGCTGCGACGTCTCCTCCTCCGGTTCCGCTCGGGGTGGGGCAGGCGACAGTCGAGAGAGGCTGGCCTGCTCAGGCTGCGGCGGGCATCATGGGGTACTGAACTCATTAGGAGGACAGCATGATGAAAACCGTGACGGGCGTGCTTGCGACGATCGCATTCACGGCAGGTCTCCCCGCCGTTGCCAAGGATTGTCCCCCGGCAGTGATCTCATCGATCGAAAAGGCGCACTCCGGCGCCAAGACCCTGGCTTGCAAAGATGAGCACGAGAGAGGACAGATCCTGTACGAGGCGAAGGTCCGGACCGCGGATGGGAGAAAGTTGGAGCTCGACATCCGTCCTGATGGCGCGATCGTGCTCACCGAGGAGCACATCGCGACGAGCGCGGTCCCGCCGGCCGTGTTGCAGGCGCTTCACGCCAAGTACCCCGACGCGACGGTCAAGGAGGCCGAGCGTTTGACCGCTGCCGACGGCGCGATCTCTTTCGAGGTCGAGATAAGCTCCGCGGGGCGAGAGAAGTCGATGACAGTGACGGAAGCCGGAGCCTTCGTCGAAGAGGAAGCGGAGGACGACGAAGACGCTGGTGTGGACGAGGACAACTGACCGCTCGCCGGCTCCGTCGCAACAACGACGACGAGCCTCTTCCCCTCTGCCAGCCGACGCGGCGGAGCTTGGGGTTGGGGGAGCGCTGAGAGCCGACCTTCGAGGCAGCGGACCCCCGATCTGCACGCATTGCTGCGACGTCGAGAAGCCGATTGACCCTTCCCTGAGCGCGAGCGTATGGTCGCGCCGTCGTCGCACCGGGGGGAGGTTCGCATGCGCATCACCACGATGCTGAAGCAAGTCGTGTCGGTGTCCATCTTCATCGGCAGCCTGGGGGCGGCGCTCGCCGTGCCCAACGCTCCCGACAAGCTCAAGGGCGTTCCGGCGAGCGGCGGGATCAACCTCTCGTGGAACGACAACTCGGGGGACGAGCTGAACTTCCGGCTCGAACGCTCGCCGGACGGGAACACGGGCTGGGCGCAGATCGGAGGCAACCTCCCCGCGGGCACGACGACGTACGCCGACACGACGGCCGTCGGGAAGAGCAAGTACTACTACCGTGTCCGCGCGGAGAACGCGTCCGGTCCGTCGACCTGGTCGAGCACGACATGGTCGATCCCCGTGTACACCGGGAAGCCGCTCGCGACCTGGATCGACGTCACCGCGCCGCGAACGGGCTGCGACAACGTCGTGGTCAACGATGCGCTCAGCGATTCCCGTGGGATCCAGTGCCGGCTGAACCTGCTCGCGACCATGCCCGGCACAGTCAACCCGTACGTGCTCTGGTTCCCGAACGGTGAGTACCGGCTCGACGAGACGGTCTTCCTCGAGGGCAAGATGGCGGTGTTGCTCGTCGGGGAGAGCACAGCCGGCACGGTCATGAAATGGGTCGGGCCGACGGGAGGGTTCATCACCGTGCGCTCGACGGACAGCGGTCCGCAGGGGACGCACCAGGCCTGCGACGCCGCCTGTCAAACCGCCTGCTCGCAGACGCCGGGCTGCACGACGCATCAAGAGGTCCGGGCCGCCGTGATGTTCCACAACGACGGCAGCAAGCTGGTCACGTTCCGGAACTTCACGTGGGACGGCGGGCATCCGGTCAATGCAGGGGACACGACCGGCGGCTACGTCGTGGCCTTCGACGAGTCTGCCTGCGGCAACTGCGGGAGCCTCGGCTGCACGTCCGGCGGTACCTACTCGCAGCAGTGCAACGGCCTGGGGAACAGCGTCTACACGCTCAACGGCGGCATTGGCTACAACGACACGGGATCCGCTCACTTCGACAGCGTCTTCAAGAACTCCTGGATCGGTCTCCGCATCGGCCACTACAACTTCGAGGTCGACGAGCAGACCGTTCGCCGCTGCACCTTCCTGAACAACGCGTTCGGCATCAGCGTCGAGGATTTCAACGCGTTGCAGGAGTACGTCTGGGACAGCTGGTTCGAGGGGAACTGGTACGCCGGGATCACGAACAACGTCAAGTTGTGGGACGGGGACCCAACGAACTGGGCGGGCGATTTCCGCGTGATCCGCTCCCGGTTCGTCAACAATCCCGGAGCCGACATCCACTACCAGCCGACCGGATACTTCACGATCCGCGACAACTGGTCGAGAGGATCGGGACAGTTCGTCCACGGCGCCGGGTCGAACGGCACGCGAACCCCCCAGACGATCCTCCGCAATCAGGTGGACGCCTACGCCGGCACCTACGCCATCGAGATCAAGAACGCGGGAGCGGCGCTGCTGATCGACAACGTGATCGACAGCGACGGGCGCACGTCGCCCCCGGTCTATGCCTCCACGTTCACCCCATCGGATGTTTTCGCCGTCGGGAACACCTACACGATCGGGAACGGGCATACGTCGATTCAGACGGGACCACAGACGCGTTCCCATATCATCAGCGACACGCTGAACGGCCCCGCGTTCAATCTCTCCGTGCCGGCCTTGCCCGTGCCGAACGACGATCTCCTCACGCGCCCGGTCTACACCGTCACCGACATCAGCAACTTCCAGGCGGTGATCGACGCGGCCACGGCGGCTGGCGGGAACGCCGTCGTACACGTTCCCGGGGGCTCCTATCCGGTGAGCACCACGTTGACGATTCCGGCCGGCAGCTCGCTTCACCTCCTGGGCGACGGTGCGGGATCGTACCTGAGCTGGACGGGCGCCCCGGGCGGCGTCCAACTCAAGGTGAACGGATCGGGGGTGCAGGGTCTGACGATCCAGGGCTTTTGGATTCGCTCGCCGTTCCCCACCGGGAACCGCGCGAGCGGGATCGTCGTCGAAAACCTCGATCAGGACCAGAGCCGCGTGTTTCTGAATCGGGTCAAGGCGGTCCTCGCGGCCGGAAGCGAGGACTGGGCGGGAATCGACTTCGACAAGCTCAACCGCAACCGCGTGGACGTCATCGACGGGGGCGCGTCGGGAGTTGGGGGGATCGGCGGCGCTGGAAAAGGGGGGGACAACGCCGGCTACCGCGTTCGTGGCGGCTCACAGCAGCTCTACCCCATGGCGGTCTGGACCTCGACGCAGCTCGGCAACGGGACGGACCTGTGGGTCACGAACGGGGCGGCCGGCGCCAAGGTCCTGTTCTCGAGCATCTACATGGAAAAATCGCGGCAGTTCCTGCGAGTGGAGGGGAGCACGACGCCGGTCGACATCGGCGTCCAGGGGTGCAAGGCGGCCACCGCGCACGGACGGGGAACCAACGCCCTGTCGGTCGAGAACGTCGGTGGGAACGTCAGCGTGGCGAGCACCGCGCACTTCGAGATCGACTTCGGGGGCACGGTTCTGCAGGGCGCGCGCATCGAGCAGTCGGGCTCCACACCGGTCGAGATCCAGTCGATCGCGAACGATCAGTTCGAGGACTACGACTACGATGATGCGATGGACACCGGAGGCCATCTCATCCACATGGCCGAGGAGCGCTGGACCTGCAGCGGCGGTCAGAATCCAGCCCCTCAGTTCTGCCCGAGCGGCGGGAGTTGGACGCAGCTCGCTGACGGCTGCGAGCCGAACGGCCCACCCTGCCCGAACGACACGCTGATCGAGAACGGCTTCAACCTCCTGCGCACCACGACGCCCCCCGCCTTCTACGACGAGCCCTCGGCGCAGGAGGCGCACCAGATCAACCTCGACACGATCTTCATCGAATCCGGATTGACCGGCGTGCAGCTCACGGGCGGAGCGGCGCCCGCGTACTTCTCTCCCTACGATCTCAGCTCCACGCTGAACGCCTCGTCGCTGACCTTCAACTGGAGCAAGAGCGTCACCGGCTCGACGTACGAGGTGTACCGGGCGGACGTCGCCACACCGGGCTCGTTCGTGCTCGCGGGAACGACCGGCACCGACGTCACGACGTTCAACGACACGCCCACGGAGGGGACGAAGTACTACTACAAGGTCCGCGCGAAGAACGGGGCCGCGCAGTTCTCGGGGTACTCGAACCTGGCCGACGCCGCGCTCATCAAGGCGCCGTCCGCACTCGACGCCAACGGAGTCACGGCCCAGCCGATCGTGGTCACGTGGACCGACAATTCGGCGGTGGAAGACAACTTCCACGTCTTCCGCTCGCTGACGTTGAACGGCACGTATTCGGACATCACGTCCGCGTCTCCGCCGACGTCTTCGCCCTACTCCGACACGACGGTGACGGAGGGAACCACCTACTACTACAAGGCGCTGGCCCACGATGCGGTGGTGGGCGACTCGTTGTTCTCCAACTCCGATCCTGCCCAGGCGCCCGTGAGGGCGCCGACCGGCGTGACCGCGGGGGCGGGAACGGGATCGGGAGCGCTGCCTGGCGTTCGCGTCTCGTGGACGGACAACTCGTCGGTCGATCAGGGATACGACGTGGAGCGCAAGACGACCGGTGCGTTCAGCTTTGTCGGAAGCGTTGCGGCGTCGATCACGACGTTCGACGACGGTACGACCGCGGGCGGCACCCAGTACACCTACCAGGTGAAGGCGAAACACGCGTCGTTCGGCGACTCGATCTATGCTCAGTCCCCGCCCGTCACGACCCCGGGCCTCGCCTCGTCGCCGAATCCCGCGAGCCCGTCGTCAGGGTGGTCTCGAAAGCGCGTCCTCCGTTGGACGGCCGGGTCGGGATCCACGCAGAGCGACGTGTACTTCGGGCCGCCCGGGACGACCGAAGCTCAGGTCGCCGCCGCGACCCGAGCCACGACGGGGATCTTCAAGGGAACGACGAGCGCCACCTGCTTCAACCAGAACGCCGGAGGCCCGATGAACCCGAACGCGACCTATTACTGGCGCATCGACGCCGTCGGCGCGGGAGGAATCACGAAGGGGACCGTCTGGCGGTTCACGACCGGCAATTCGAACTCGAACGACAGCTGCCCCTGATCAGGGGCTCGCCCGGATCGCTCGCCTCAAGCACGCTGGCGCGCTTGATTCGCGGCCATGCACGCTACCTCCCTTCGCGCTTCGAGTCCCCGATCCAGTAGCGGGGGCCCGAGCCTCGCTTGCCCGCCCGGTCCCCGGGGTTCGCCAGGCGGCACCGGTCGAGGGAGAGGCACCCGCACCCGATGCACTCGGTCAAGCCGGCCTGAAGCCTTTGGAGCTCGGCGATCCGCTCCTCGATCCGCGCCTTCCACTGACCCGACAGGCGTGACCAGTCCCGCCCGGTCGGCGTGCCGTCGGAGGGGAGCTTCGAGAGCTCGGCGCCGATCTCCTCGAGGTTCAGCCCGATGCGCTGGGCGAAGACGATGAAGGCGACGCGCCGCAGGACCGCACGGGGGTAGCGGCGGTGCCCGGATCCGGCCCGCTCCGAGCGGATCAGGCCGCGCTCCTCGTAGAACCGGAGCGCGGACGCCGCGACCCCGCTGCGCTTCGCGACCTCGCCGATCGTCAGGAGATCCGTCATGCGGGGTAGGGGAGCACATGGCGACCTTGACTTCAAGTTAACTTGAACTTGTAGCTTCTCCGACGAAAGGAGAAGCGCATGACTCACCCCTCCCTCACCGGCCTTCGCGTCGCCCTCTCCGGGGGAACCTCGGGCCTCGGTCTCGCGCTCGTCCGGGCCCTTGCGGCACGGGGCGCCTCGGTCGCGTTCTTCGCCCGGAGCACCGATCGGGTCGCCGCCGTCGCGCGGGACAACCCGGGGACTCACGGGATCGCCAGCGACGTCTCGAAGAAGGACGACACCCACCGTCTGGCGATGAGGATCCTCGCGGCGCTGTCGGGGCTCGACGTGCTCGTCAACAACGCCTCGAGCCTCGGCCCCGTCCCCCTCGCCCCGCTCGCCGACACGGCGTGCGAGGACCTCGAGGTCGCGCTCGCGACGAACCTCGTCGGTCCGTTCCGCCTCACGAAGGCGCTCCTCGGCGCGCTGGGCGCCGCCGCGCGGGAGGGCCGGCCCGCGCTCGTGATCAACGTCACGAGCGACGCGGCGGTGACGGCGTACCCGCTGTGGGGGGCGTACGGCGTGAGCAAAGCGGCGCTCTCGCACCTGAGCCGCATCTGGGACGAGGAGCTGGCCGCCCACGGGATCCGCGTCCTCGCGGTCGATCCGGGGGACATGGACACGCCGCTCCACGCGCTCGCGGTCCCCGACGCCGACCGCGCAACGCTGAAGCGGCCGGAGGAGGCGGCGCGGGAGATCGTGGCGCTCATCGAAGAGGAGGCCGTCCGTGCGCGCGGCGACACGAGCCGTCCAGCGACCGCCTGACGCGCGGCTCCTCGTCGTGAGCGCGGGCGGCGCGCTGCGGCACGTCGCGCGCGCCGCGCTCGCGGAAGCGCTCCGCCCGGGAGACCTCCTCGTCGCCAACGACGCGGCGACGATCCCCGCCAGCCTCGCGGGCGTCCACGTGCCGACCCTGGCCCCGATCGAGATCCGTCTCGCCGGACGGCGGTCGCTCGCCGCCGCCGACGTCCGGGAGTGGGTCGCGCTCGTCTTCGGGGAGGGAGACCATCGCATGCGCACCGAGGACCGTCCGCCGCCGCCCCCCCTCCGCCCGGGCGACACGCTCCGGCTCGGTCCGCTGCGCGCGAGAGTGATCCGCCTCCTCGGGCACCAGCGCCTCGTGTCGATCCGCTTCGCGGGCTCGCCGGAGGTGATCTGGGAGGGGATCGCGCGTCACGGCCGGCCGATCCAGTATGCGCACGTCGCGGAGCCGCTCGCGATGTGGGACGTGTGGACGCGCCTTGCCGCGCTCCCCGCGGCGTTCGAGCCCCCGTCGGCGGGGTTCGTCGTCGACTGGGGGATGCTCGCGAGGCTCTCGGCGCGGGGCGTCGGCTTCGCCACGCTGACCCACGCCGCCGGCATCTCCTCCACCGGGGATCCCGCGCTCGACGCTCGTCTCCCGCTCGACGAGCCGTACCTCATCCCCGCGGCCACCGCGCGTGCCGTCGCGAAGACGAAAGCATCGGGCGGCCGCGTCGTCGCGCTCGGGACGACCGTGACGCGCGCGCTCGAGGGCGCGGCGCTCCGGGACGGGACGGTTCGCGTCGGTGCGGGGCTCGCGACGGGGCGCATCGGCCGGGGCACGCGCCTGCGCGTGGTCGACGCGATCGTCACCGGGGCGCACGAGCCCACCGACAGCCACTACGAGCTCCTCCGCGCCTTCGCGGGGGACGTCGTGCTCGCCCGCGCGACCGCCGAGCTGGAGAGGCGCGGGTACCGCACCCACGAGTTCGGCGACTCACTCTTGCTGGAACGCTTTCAGGTTCCCCGGATGAAGTAGCGCGCTCACCCTCTCCCCTCCAAGTACTCCTTCACCAGCTTCTTCGGCGCGCGCGCGAGCCAGGCCTCGACCAGCCGGTCCTCCAGGCTCGCGACCTTGATCGTGTCGAGGTAGATCAGCACCGCCGGGTAGCCGTCGAAGTGCGGGGTGGTGAAGCAGGCGACCTTGTCGGCGGCGAGCAGGGCCTCCTTCACCAGCAGGCTCGCCACGCGCACGCCCAGGATGGGGCGGGTCATCTTCTCGATGCCGAGGGCCCGCAGGTCGGAGGGGCGCAGCGGACGCTCCCACGCGAACATCTTGTCGCGCACCGTCCAGGACGCGTGCCCGTAGGAGATCCCCTCGCGGGTCTCGGGGAGGGCGAGCGCGATCCGGCGCACCTGCTTCCAGTCGGCCACGGCGGGATTCTAGGCCGGCTCGCAATAAAGAGTGGGGGGTCTCTTGCGCGCCCGTATTGTCAGGACAAGAGGGTGATCGGAGGAGCCATGAGAACCCACCGCATCGCAACCATCGTCCTCGCCTTCCTCGCGCTCGGCACGGCTTTCGCCGCCGAGGGCAAGATTCCCATCCTTGCTCCGATTGTCATCACCACCTCGGGGTCGTACGTGCTGGCGAAAGATCTCACCGTCGCGAGCGGTAGCGCGATCACGATCAAGGGGAACCCGACGGTCGTGCTCGACTTGGCGGGCCACGTCATCGTCAGCACCGCGGGACCCGCGATCACGATCGACCGGAACGGCACCCAGACGTGCGCGTCCCTGACGATGCGCAACGGCAACATCGCCTCCGCCGGCATCGGCGTCACCACCACGGGCTTTCCGAGCTGCAATCTCGACGTCCGCATCGAGGGCGTCCGGTTCCGGAACGCCGACGTCTACGTCGAGGACGGCAACCTGTTCGTCAGCTCGAGCCGGTTCGTGGCGTCCGACCTGACGGTGGACGCCAATTTCACGGGGGTGACGGCGCAGATCTATGACAACGCGTTCACCTCGGGCGGGATCTCGGTTCTCGGCGGCACGTCGGTCGAGGTCCGGCACAACACCATCTGGGGCGGGGCGATCGTCGCCCAGGCGTCGGATGGATGGGACGTCGTGAACAACCTGATCGAGGGGAACGCCATCACGTACGGCGGCATCGAGATCTGTCCGCAGGGATCCGAGCACGCGCAAGGCCTTGTCGTCGCCCGAAACGTGGTGTGGGGGGCCATCCTCGTCCGGAACGCCTCGGGATTTCGGCTCTCGGAGAACACCACGAAGGGATGCACCGAGGGGGGCGCCGCCATCGACGTCGTGGCGAGCGCCCGCGGGCTCATCGAGGGGAACCATACGGACGCCTGCGCCTACGGGCTGAAGATCGACGCCGATTCCGTATCGAACGTCTACCGCGGCAATATCTTCAAGGACAGCACGCTTCCCGTGCTCGACGGCGGCAGCTCCAACGTCGATGCGGGGGGGAACGTCTATTAGGCGAGTTGACCCGCCAGGTGAGCCCCGCGGCTCACGTGGCGGGGGCCTGCATGCTCGCTCTCGACGACCTTCCCCGCGAGCCTCAAGCCCGCGCGATCGAGCCGGCCCCGCCGCGTCGCATCATCGTATGCGGTATGCGGCGCGGGGCAAGAGTCGCCCACGCGCCCGGCGTCGTGGTCGACCGATCCTAGAAGCTCACGCCGTCCGGAAGGAGCTTCACGAACGCGGCTCTCACGTCGTCGGGCGGGTTGCCCAGCGTGCCGGCGACCCCAATGTTCCCATTCGGGTCGAGGGCGACCGCGACACCGTCGCCGAGCGGGTGGGGGGAGGAAAGGTTCACGGTCGTCTCCCAGAGCGGCTGTCCGTCGCTCGGGCGCAAGCGGCAGACGAACATGCCGCTGTCGGAGCCCTTGCCGACCGTCTGTCCTGTGACGACCGGCGATCCGTCCGTCTCGACCACGACGGCCCTGGCGATGCTCGAGACCATCCCGCGCTTCGGCAGGACGTAGCGCCAGCGCTCGTCGCCCGAAGCCGCGTCGAGAGCGACGACCGCGAGACTCTCCTGGAGCGCGGGCAAGCCGAGCGTCCCGACCGCGTAGATCGTCCCACCGGCCGACACGGCGAGTGCGCTCGGCCGTTCGGAATCGCGCGACTTGTCATGGAAAGCTCCCTGAATCGTCGTGCGCCACGCGAGGTCTCCCGAGACCGCATCGAGCGATCGGATCTCCCAGAAGTTGTCCGCATCCTTCCTCGATCCGAGGAGGACGACGAAACGCCCGACCCCGTCCAGCCGCGCGTCCCAGACCCGCACTGTCGCAAAGCCCTCGGGGAGCAGCAACGTTCCCCAAATCGCGCTTCCGTCGACTCCCGACAGCCGGCGCACGGTCACCGACGTCGTGGTGCCCGGCGTGTTGCCAGACACCGCGAACGCGTCTCCCTCGGCGCCCACGGAGAGCGCCACCACGTCGAAATCTGTCCCCTCGACGCTCCACAGAGTGGCCCCGCTCGCGCCGCCGAGCTTGACAACGAGATCGTGCGTGAACGAGCCCGAGCCGGCGGAAATCGCGCCTCCCACCAGGATGTCGTCGTGCGCGTCGAGCGCGAACGCGCCGCTCTGGGCGAAGGCGCCGATGTCGCTCTGCCACAGGACCTGGCCCGTGGCTCCGTCGAGCTTCCACACGACCCCTTTGAAGAAGTTGAACGTCACGACGTTGCCGACGGAATCGATCGCGACTTGTCGTGAGTCGTCGGTGTCCGCGACATCCAGCTCGCTCAGCCACACGACGCCTCCGGTGGCGCCGTCGATCCGCACGACCGCGTTGTCCGCGCGATCGGGAAGCGAGTCGTAGAACGTCGCCGTAGCCACCCAGTCGCCATTTGCGAATGCCGCGATCGACTCGCCGACGCCGAGTCGCTCCGCCGGGATCGAAACCCACGCGCGCGCGGTTCCGCCCACCAAGACGACCGCCGAGACCACCAACGCGATGCGACTCATGGTTTCCCCGTAGATGGCGCCGAGAAGAGCGTACGGCGTCCAGGGGATGGCTGCACGCTCGAAATCGGGTCCCGAGGGAGTGTGTAGCGCCCCCCCCTCGGGCGTCCTGCGGCTTACTTCGCAGGGACAGGCGTGCTCGCCGCGCCGGTCAAATCGACCACGACCTCCGGCGGAAGCGCCCAACCGTCACCGATCATGAATCGGTCGCCCTCCGCCTCCCACCAGCGAAGCATCGCCAGACTCTGGTCACCGGGAGTGATCGTCGCGTCGCAGACGCAATTCGCTCGTCTGCGCGCTTCGACCATGATGATCGCCTGCGCCAATGACGACGCGAAGGATCGTGGCGAGTCCGTGGAGCCACCGGGCAGACCGGCGAGCCGTCGCATGAGCGCGGGCATGGCGCGCTTGCCGTACGGGACGAGGATCATCTCTCCCACACCGTGCGGCCGAAAAGCCGTCACTGGGAGCTTCTCGATCCACTGTGAAGGATCAGCCGGCATTCGTTCCACGGGCTGTTCGAACCTCTCTCCCGTTCGCCAGAAACGTTTCGCCCGATCGATGTCCAGCTTGCACTCCGAGCAGTAGTCTCGATTGTTGCGGAACGTCATGCCCGTCCGGTAGATCGCGTAGAGCACGGCTTTCGTCCGAGGCAATGCGAGGGCGCAGTCCGGATTGACACAGTGGGATCCACCGGACATGAACGCATGGGCTGGATTCGTCCCGAGTCGAAGCACGTGACCGTATTCGTGAACGAGGTCATGCTCCTCGAGCCGACGCCGGTCCATCCACAGCATCGCTGCATCGGCGACCCGTTCCTGCGCGATTTGAATCTCCCAGAAAGGACGGTTCCCGCATTCTGACGAGGGCTCCAGGTAGGAAGTCAAACCAAAGTTGGGAATGCCGTGTCCGACGAATCGAATGAACACGTAGGACGTCGCGACGTCGAGTGTCGATCCCGTGTCGCAATGAAGGCGGCCCGCTTCGTCCCAGTGAACGCTGGGCGCCCCCGGTTGACCGAGGCGTATCCAGCTCGCAGGCCGCTCGCCGTAGGTGGAGCCAATTGCCGCGAGGTGATCCAGCGGTTCGCTGAGAGGTTCCCGGCCGGAGCTCACAGCGACCACGAAGAGAATCTTGGAAGTCTCCGGCAAGAGGAACTCGCGATTGAGTCCCCAAGGAGCCGCCGTGGGCATCGGTGAACCTGGCGGCAGCGGCAATACGTCCTCGCGAAGAAGTCTTCGCAGATTCGGTACGAGAATCGCAGACAGGGTCAGCATCACCGAGCACATCAGCACGAGCGATCGTCGGGCTGCGTAGCGGCAGGGTGTCACACGGGTATGTTAGGCCCCGCCGAAACCTAGCGGCCCAACGCTACGCGCGTAAGATGCCGTGGAGGTGTACGTGAGTCTCGCCATCCGGCTTGGATTCCTGGCAGCGCTGACCGCTGCGGCGCCGGCCTACCGCCTCGAGGTCCTTCCGGTACCCGCCGGCTGCAGCAGCTACTTCCTCCTGGGTCATGGCCTCGCTCATACGGGTGCCGTGATCGGCAATCTGCAGTGCGCGGACTCCTCCGACTATCGCGCGATCGTCTGGGATACCGCGGGTTCTCGAACGCTCGGCACGCTGGGGGGGCGAAACTCCTACGCTCTCGGCATCTCGAGTGATGGAGAGACGATCGTCGGCCTGGCGGACACGGGGGAAACCACGGAGAGCGGTCAATTCGTGACGCGGCCGATACAGTGGACCGACGAAGCGATCGTCGAGCTGCAGACACTCGGTGGGCCGTTCGGCGCGGCGACCGATCTGGATCGACGCGGCATCGTCGTCGGCGCATGCCAGAGCGCGGCGATCGATCCACGCGTCGGTCGAGAGGCCGTTCGCGCATGTCGCTGGATCGACGGCGTCCCGAGCGAGATCGGTCGTCTCGGCGGCCCGGATGCGGAGGCTCTCGACGTGAACCGACACGGTTGGATCGTCGGCTGGGCGACCACCGCGACGCCGTCCTCGTCGGGAGACGGGTACGCGCACGTGGCATTCGTCCATGACGGATCGACGATGATGAGCCTGGGCACGCTCGGTGGCGAGTGGAGCGAGGCCTACGGCGTGAACGAGGCGGGCGAGGTCGTCGGCTATTCGGAGACGAGCGTCAACTCGGAAGGGTGGCGAGAGCTTCATGCCTTCGCATGGCGGCGGGGCGAGATGCGGGACCTCGGATCGATCGCGGGTGCCTATTCCATAGCCTGGGACATCAACGATCGCGGAGACATCGTGGGGACCTCTCGAGTCCCTGTTCCCGGCCAGCGGAGCACGACGGTCGCGACTCTCTGGCGTGGAGGAACGGTTCGAGACCTGAACCAGCTCGTCGGTGATCGGGAGGGGTGGGAGCTCAGAGAAGCCACGGCGATCGACAACGGGGGGCGAATTCTCGTGCAGGCGTTCCGCGCCGGGGAGTACCGACTCGCCATTCTGGAACCGCACGGACGATAGTCCGCGCCAAGGTCGAACCGATCGTCACGCGCTCGGGGTCGTCTTCGACCCCGAGCGCGCTTCATGACGTGATCAGTGACAGCCCGGGATCCGCTCGCAGTGCGCGCACCGGTTACAGTTCTGGGGGACGAGACGGTAGCAGTCTCCGCAGAGGATGCCGATCTGCGGGCAAATGACGCACTCCTTCGCCTGGACCGGAGTGGCCGGGGCGAAGAGCGCGAGCGTTCCGAATCCGATGATGGCGAACAGCGACGCGGCGAACAGCTTCTTTCTCATGGTGTTTTCCCTCCCGGAAAGCGGCGAGTATAGACGCCGCTTCCGGGGTTCGCTAGACTGCGCCGCCGCGTCCGATCAGGGATGTCCCCATCGTCTAGCCTGGCCTAGGACACCACCCTTTCAAGGTGGCGACACGGGTTCGAATCCCGTTGGGGACGCCAACCTCTCCCCCCGATCCTTGACAGATTATTTCGATGATTGTAGAAATATGGGCATGGCTGCCCACGAGTCCGAAACCGTCCGCTTCTCGGACATGTTCGCCGCGCTCGGCGCGGAACCTCGCCTGCGCATCATGCGGCTCCTCCTGGCGGCGCATCCCGAAGGGATGGTCGTCAACGAGATCCAGGCCGAGACCGGCATCGCCGGGTCGACGCTGTCGCATCACCTCGAGAAGCTGAAGAACGATGAGCTGGTCACCGCCGAGCGTGAAAAGGTCTTCATCCGGTATCGGGCGAATACGACCGCGCTCGGGGAGCTGCTCGGGTTCCTGTACGCGGAGTGCTGCACGCGCAACAAGGTCGTCAAGTCGAAGGTCGTCACCTCGATCGACAAATGAAGGAGGACATGATGGGAACGCCGGCTGTGAAGGATGTCGTGAGGGCCAAGTACGCAGAGGCGGCGCTCCGCGCGAGGGTGGGGGGGAGCAGCTGCTGCGGCACGTCTCCGGCGTCGAGCGACGCTTCGTGCGATCCGATCACCTCGAATCTCTACGAAGAGAACCAGACCGGTGAGCTGCCGGAGCTCGCGCTGAAGGCCTCGCTCGGATGCGGTAATCCGACGGCGCTCGCGGATCTGAGTGAGGGTGAGGTCGTGCTCGATCTCGGCTCGGGGGGTGGGATCGACGTCCTGCTGTCCGCCCGCCGGGTGGGCCCGACCGGCAAGGCGTACGGGCTCGACATGACCGACGAGATGCTGGCGATCGCCGAGAAGAACAAGGAGCAGAGCGGTCTCCGGAACGTCCAGTTCCTCAAGGGGGAGATCGAGGCGATCCCCCTGCCGGACAACTCCGTGGACGTGATCATCTCCAACTGCGTGATCAATCTTTCCGGCGACAAGGATCGCGTGCTACGGGAGGCCTTCCGGGTCTTGAAGCCGGGAGGACGTTTCGCCGTGTCCGACGTGGTCGTCCGGGGCGACGTGCCGGCCGCGATCCGTCGGAGCATGGAGATGTGGGTCGGCTGCGTCGCGGGGGCGCTCGGGGACTACGAGTACGTCGCCAAGCTCGCCCGGGCCGGATTCGACGATATCGGCATCGAGCCGACTCGCGTGTATCGAGCGGCCGACGCGCGAGAGTTCCTGGCCGGGAAGGAATTCGACGTCGATGCGCTCGCCTCGGAGATCGACGGCAAGTTCGTCAGCGCCTTCGTGAGGGCGACGAAGCCGGCCGTCACCAGCTGTTGCGGTCCAACCTGCTGCAGCTGACGGCCGGCGCGAACCCTCACGCGTAGTGGAACGTGAGATCCACCTTCGTCATGGGCCCGAGGGACGCATGCACGGGACAGGCGCGCGCCGTCCCCTCGAGCACCTTGCGCGCCTGCTCGTCGAGCGCGACGGGGAGGGTGATGTCCACGGTCAGATGGGCGATGTGCCGGCGGGGCTGAGCGCCCATCTCCTTCACCACTCGCGCGGTCGCTCCGGTCATGTCCCAGCCGCGGTCGCGGGCGACGATCCCCATCACCGTGAGCATGCAGCACCCCATGCTCGCGCCCACGAGATCGGTCGGGGAGAAGTAGACGCCGCGCCCCCGGTTGTCGATCGGGGCGTCGGTCTTCAGCTTCTGTCCCGACGGCCCGTGCGTCAGCGTGCACTCGAGGTTCCCGTCGTAGACGACATCGACCGTGACGGCCATGAGCCGATTCTAGCGCGCTGACGTTTAGCGGCAGGGGCGGTTACGCGACGTGTCACCGGCGCCGCGCGCGGGACCCGGAATTCTTGCAGCCGGGCGCGAACTCTGGCGCTATTCCGGATCGGGCCCCACGGAACCGTTCTTGCGTATTTCGAGCCGGCACGCGTTGCAGACAGGGGGTAGTGCGTTTGTCGTCCGCCGACCCGGCCGGAAACGGGGCGTCGCGCTGGCTCACGCCTTACGTCGTGGCCGTGGACGTCTGCGCGGTCGCGGCGCTCGCCATCGCCGTCGCAGGAGGCCGCGGCGGTCCGTTCCAGACCTTGGCGCTGCTCGCGGCCCTCGCCGCGCTCGCCGGGCTGCGGCCGGTGCGCTTCGCGCGCTTCAAGACCGAGCTGACCGCGACGCACCCGTTCGTGCTCGTCGCGGTCGCGGTGATGGGCCCGCTCGAGGGGATCCTGGTCGCGCTCGTCGGCCTCACGGGCGCGCTCGTCCGCCCCGGCCGCCCGCTCCATCCTCTGCGCACCGCCTTCAACCTCGGGGCCGTGACGGTCGCCTCCGCGGTCGCCGCCTGGTCGTTCCTCGCGACCGGCGGGACGGTCGGCGGCTCGCTCTGGCTTTCCTTCGCGCCTCTCGCCGCGGCGACGGCCGCGTACTTCCTCGTCAACACCGGCCTCGTGACCGTCGCGATCGCCTTCCAGCAGCGGACGCCGTTCCTCGTGGTCTGGCGCGAGTCGTTCCAGTGGACCGCCGTCGCCTACTTCACCGGGCTGACGCTCGCCGCCGCCATGCTCGCGGCGCTGCAGAGCTGGGGGATCTGGGTGCTCGCCCTCGCGATCCCCCCGTGCTGGCTGCTGCTCGCCTTCTACAAGGCGCACCGCGAGGCGATCCAGGAGCACGAGCGCCGCGTGCAGGAGGTCGAGGCCCTCAACGCGGAGCTCGAGCAGAAGGTCGTCGAGCGCACGCACGAGCTGGCGACCGCGCTCGAGGGGCTCGAGGCGGCGAACCGCATGCTCTCCAGCGCGAACCACGCGCTCACCGAAGCGTCGCGCTCGAAGAGCGAGTTCCTCGCCAACGTCTCGCACGAGCTGCGGACGCCGCTCAACTCGGTCATCGGCTTCTCGGAGCTGATGACCGATCCGAGCTTCGGCGACCTCTCCACCCGCCAGCGGGAGTTCCTGTCCGACATCCGCGACAGCGGCGAGCACCTGCTCGCGCTGATCAACGACATCCTCGACCTCTCGAAGATCGAGGCCGGCAAGCTCGAGGTCCACCGTCAGGACGCGGACGTCGCCGAGCTGGTCGCCGACTCGGTGTCTATGCTTCGCCCTCAGGCGGGGAAGAAGAGGATCCAGGTCGAGACGCGCTGCGAGCTGACCACCCCCGCGCGCGTCGATCCCCGGCT